>R22__coassemble_57_pt1 | contig 92688 bp, 66 predicted proteins | sample R22__metabat2_high_PE_030 | metagenome-assembled genome bin R22
TTTTCTTCTGAATCTCGGGTTCCGCCTTGATGTTCCAATTGGTGTTCCTTTGTTAAAAGGTTCCTTGCCTCGCGCGGCTCCCGCCGCGCTGGTCTTGTGCTGGCCTCAGACTTTCAAAGAACTCTCGCTTTCTCCCTTCGTCCGTCCCCTCGTTCCTTCCGAAAGCGGGTGCAAAAGTACTACCTTTTCCCGAATTGGCAAGCACTTTTTTCATCTTTTTTCGAAAATTTTCATATATAATTGAATATCAGATAGAAAAAGTTGATGAAAAAAGAAAAACAAGCACTTATTCGCACCTAATTAATATAATAAAAGGCAGAAATCAGGGCAAAAAGGCGTCTTCAATATGGTTGATAATGGGGTCTTCGCCCTGAAAAACGATCGAAATAATGTCGAAACGCGTGCCAAGATCCAGCTTTTTTTCGAAAAGATAGGCGTTGGCGGCAGATATCAAACGAGATTGTTTCTGCCGCGTGACAGCGGCATCAGGCTCCCCATATTCATCAGATTGTCGTGTCTTCACCTCGACAATGACCAATTCCTTGCCCTTCTTGGCGATGATATCAATCTCCTTATGGATATTGTGCCAGTTGCGATCCACGATCTCATAGCCTTTCCCTATGAGATAATGTACGGCTATCTCCTCTCCGAGCTTCCCTAATTCGTTATGCTTGGCCATGACCTTCAATAATTATAGCCTTTTCCCAGCTTCATCTTTTCTGTCTGATAATGACCGAGATAAACAAGCCCAAGATTACCGTCAATGGCGATTTCGTCGCCCATCTTCAGCGGATGGCCATTGAGTTGGCCGAACTCATCGTCAACATCAACTTCGAGCCCGTCACAACTCACCACACACACCTTGCCTAGGCGGACCGCGGTGACCGCAGCATGTGAGGTGGCACCGCCACGAGCTGTCAACAGACCATCACAGTCAAAAATCATACCGATGTCATCGGGAACCGTGTCGGGGCGAACGAGGATGACTTGACTATCAGGATGCTGCTCGCGCAAAGTCTTGATCTGATTGGCATTGAAGGCAGCCAAACCATTCATGGCGCCGCCACCTATGCCCATACCATGGCCAAGCTGGTGCATCTCGTCAGGCGACTGCACAAAGGCCGTCTTCTCCTCTTCGGTCTTGAGGTCTTGGTCGCGAATCTGCAAGATGTGGAAATCCTCAGGCTTGTCGCTCTCGAAGGTGAACTCCATCTCCTGCGGGCTATAACCGAGATTTTCGGTAAGCTCAACAGCGATGGAATAAATCTTCTTGTAGATATCAGGCAGCAAAGTCTGCATCGATGGGCCTTCCAATCCGGCAGCCTTGCGCTGAGTCTCACCGATAGGCAGGGGCTTGACCAAACCGCCAACAATATCTTCACCTTGGCTACGCATGGTGAAGTCGCCGTAAAGGTGCACACCCGGACGCTCACGGTGAGGATTCTGAGTGAACACCACACCAGTGCCCGAGGTCTCACTGCGGTTACCAAAGATCATCTGTTGTACGATGACCGCGGTACCCCAATTCTCGGAGATGCCGAGATGACGTCGATAGGCCAAGGCACGCTCGGAGTTCCACGACTCGATGACCATGTTGACACATTCAATGAGTTGCTTGAACGAGTCCTGTTCGAAGACCACATCATGATCGGCGAGGATACGCTGATAGGACTGCGCCACCTCACGCATCTGATCAATACTGAAATCGGCCTTCACCTTCACGTTGTTCTTCTGCTTGAAGGCGTTGATCTCGTCGTCGAACACATCGCGTTCGATGCCTTTGGCCATGCCCCAACTTTGCAGGAAACGGCGGTACGAGTCCCAAATGGCCCACGCCTTGTCGGGGTCAGTAGCAATGGCTTCCACCTGTTCGTCGTTAAGACCAACGTTGAGGAAGGTATCCATCGCACCAGGCATCGAGATGGCCGTTCCCGAACGCACCGAAACAAGCAGCGGCATTTCAGGATTGCCAAACTTACGACCACTGATGCGTTCCAGCTCCTCGATATGCTTACGTATCATACCGTGAATCTCGGTTCGAAGCTCGGGGATGGTATTGATGGTCTCGTTGCGGCGGAAGGTCTCAGTGGTGATGACGAACCCAGGAGGTACAGGCATGCCGTGCAGGTAAAGGTTCTTCAGGTTGTTGGCCTTGTTGCCGATGAAGACTTGGTTGTCCATCTTGGGCGTCCGCTCCCAAAACGGGCTGATCAGCATCTCCGAATTGTAGGTCATGATGTCGCTGATGAGCTTCTCGTTGAGGGTAGTCTCCATATTGCGCAACGATGCCAGGATGCGGCCGATGAAGTTATCCAAGGGCTGCATCAAGAAGGCATCGGAGAGCAGATCACGGTGGAACTCTTCCGATTTCTTGCTGATCAAGGCTGTCGTCTCGCGTTCGTTGAGTTTCCCTTCGGGGTCAAAGAGCTGCGGGATGACAATCTTCAACGGATACTCATATGACTTGAGGAAGTATTTGATAATGATGCGGCGAACGTCTTCAGCGATGAACTGGAAGATGTTGATGTATTGTCCGAAGGAGAAGCTACGTGAAGTCAACGAATAGCGCAACATATCGAGTTTTTGGTTTAAGCTCTGGTTGGTGATGCCATCGAGCTCGAGACCGTTGCGGAAATATTCAAGGATCCTATAGATTTGGTTCAGGGTGCGTTCCGAGATATACTCAAGGTTGATGCTTTGCACCACCTTCTCCATGAGTTGGGTGGCCACACGTTCGAGACGGAAGGTCAGACCCATAGCTTCAAACTTGTTCTCACGATAGGTGCCATACATTGACGGGATACCGATGGCGATATGACGCTTGTGGTAGATATTCTCCCATCCTTCACTTTGTTCGGGACTGAAGATCACGCTCTTAAGCTTGTCCATGAAGGCGTAGATCATGGTCAGCGACTTGCCGAAGTCTTTGGCTTTATACACCTTCTCGAACTTGTCGATCTCCTCATCAGGGATGAAGGGGAAACTGCGCAACGAGCTGAAGATATTGACCGACTCGAAGCTGTATTTCTCACGAAGATAGGCATAAAGGTCGCGGGTGTCCATCAAGCGGGCACGCTCGCGTTGATACAGGTCGTCCTCCAATTCGAGGCGTCGGGCTGCAGAACCAATAAGGTTTTCGAAGTCATCACGCGAAAGCATCAGCACATCCTCGGGGTTAAGGCAGGATATCTCGCACATGGTCTGCACGAGATTGTGGATAGGCACAAACCAAGTACTTTCCTTATCGATGCTCTCAAAGACATTGTTGGGTAGAATGGGCTTCAGCAAGTCGAGGTTGCCATCGCTCCAGAACTTGAACACATCGAAAGTCAAGCCAATAAGTGTGTTGTTACTCTCGGTATGCACCTGTTTACGAAGGAAATGCACCAATTTATCCTGACGGCCTGAGATCTCGTCCATATTGGTAGTCACGTTACGGATCTCGCCCTCGGCGCCAATCTCGTTGAAATAGACGGGGAAGATGCGTGTCAGCTGCTTTACCTTTTTATAATAGGGCGTGATGTTGGAGTTCAGCACCTTGGTGATCTCGCGCTGGAAGAGGTCGGTGTCACTAAGGAAGATTCCGCCCAGCTTCAAATTGACAATCAAGGCGGAGAGCAACTTGTCCATCGGTGTTGTTGCATGTTCAATCAACTCCAGCCAAACGCGGATGTTCTTGATATGGTTCTCGTCCACCGAGAGTTGCCAATCCTCACCCACAAACACATTGCCTGGCGTGACGAAGCCGAAAGCGATGAGTTTCTTCTCAAAGTAGTTGACAATCTCCTTCTGCTCGGTCTGGTCGACGTCGATAATCTTCAGTCCTAATGTAAGCTGGAAGTCAAGCACGGCCGACATGTAGTCAGCACGTAGTTCCTCGGCGAGGTCGAAGATGGTGTCGATGAAGGGGATCAGTTCCTCCTGTGGCATTTCGTCGACGGCATCGCGCATCATACGGTCCATGTTCCAGATAAGGCGTTCGCGCTGATTCTCCATACCCGGCAAATGGAGCAGGAAAAAGACATAATGGAACTTCGTGATGAAATGCGGGAAGGCTTGCTCGGATTCGGAGAAACGCTTGGCTATCTGCTCAAAATGGGGCAAATCGGTCAGCTTAGCCCATGTATCGGCAGCTTCTAATTCTGTATTCAAACGATCGAAATAGGGTTTGCCAATCTCCTCACAAACCTTTTGGATTTCCTCATCAGCGAGCAACGACTTCTTGCTCTCCACCCAATTCTCCACCTGCGAGGTCTCTTGCCAATAGCGGTAGTTCTCTTGCAGCATCCTACGGAGCAAAGCGCAGGCCGGTGCGTTGAAACGCTCGTCATTCGCCACCTTGTCGAGGTAGCGGCCAGCATGCTTCGTGGCCAAGATGTAGATGTCCTTGTTGCTTTCAAAAGCATCGTTCAAGATATCGAAGACCAAAGTGATCAATCCAGTATGCTTTTGCGACTCTGAAATGACCTTATTGGCAAACTCCATCAAAGTGATGATGACATTGAGACGCAATTTTGCCGCCACTTCGGGTTTCAACAGGCTATGCATCATCTCCAAGGGGATGTGCAAAGCATCGGCGGGGATGTCATCGCGGGTATAGAACCAGAAATCGTCCATGAGCATCTTGCGCAGCTCCTCAGTGACGAAGGTATGGTTAGATAAGGGATGGTGATATTCCGTGATGCATTCCTTGGCTCTTTTGTTGATGCCAAAATACTTGGCCGAAAGGGCAATAAACTGTTGGTGTTCTTCAGGGATGAAGATATCTTTGTATCTGGTTTGCTCCAGATTGGCCTCCAAGGCTTGTGATTTAAACGTTTCGGACATAATTGAAAAATAGATTTTGCAAAAATAGTGAAAAACGGCCGAAGTTTTCTTTAGAAATCGTATTTTTGCAGCTTCATTGTTAAAGAACAACATCTAAACACAAACCAATATGGAAAAGATTAAAGTAGGTATCAATGGTTTCGGCCGCATTGGCCGTAACGTGTTCCGCATCATCTGCGAACGTCCGAATCTGGAAATCGTGGGCGTCAACGACCTGACGAGCACCAAGGTGCTGGCCCACCTCTTGAAATACGACTCCACCCAGGGCAAGTTTCCCGGCACGGTGGAATACGATGAGACCGCGTTGATCGTCAACGGCGTGCGCATCCCCGTCACGGCCGAGCGCGCTCCGCTGAACATCAAGTGGGGCAAGACCCCTGATGTGGTGGTTGAGTCCACTGGTGTGTTCCGCTCGAAGGAAAGCAGCAAGGGCGGCTATGGCGACCACCTGAAGAACGGTGCCAAGAAGGTCATCCTCTCCGCTCCCTCGAAGGACGCCATCGACGCCACCGTCGTGGTCGGCGTGAACAACAACGACCTGACCGACGAGGTGGAATGCGTCAGCAACGCCTCTTGCACCACCAACTGCCTGGCTCCCGTCGCCAAGGTCTTGAACGACCGCTTCGGCATCGAGCAGGGTTACATCACTACCATCCACAGCTATACCAACGACCAGGTCATCCTCGATGGTCCTCACAGCGACCTTCGCCGTGCCCGTAGCGCCGCCATGTCGCAGATCCCGACTACCACGGGTGCCGCCAAGGCCGTGGGTATCGTCATCCCCGATCTGAATGGCAAGCTCGACGGTATCGCTGTCCGCGTTCCTACACCGACCGGTTCACTCGTCGACCTCGTCTGCACGCTGAAGACCGAAGCCACGAAGGAAGAGATCAACGCCGCCATGAAGGAAGCCGCCGAAGGCCCGATGAAAGGTGTGCTCGAATACACTGAGGACCCGATCGTGAGCTGCGACGTCATCCACAACCCCCACAGCAGCATCTTCGATGCCCAAAGCACGATGGTGATGGGTAAGATGGTGAAGATCATGTCGTGGTACGACAACGAATGGGGTTATTCCAACCGCATGGTTGACCTCATTGAGATGATGAAGTATTGATTCTTCAAACCATACGAATGAAAAACGGACGGCGTTGCCGTCCGTTTTTTTATTTCACTATGGTGATTGAGCCTTGCAGATGCAACGACTCCTCCCCTGTCACACCCACGTAGGTGATATCCGTAACATAGAAATACGTACCAGGCGGACAGTCCATCTTAGTCTGCTTGCTCTTGCCGTCCCATTGGATGAGTGGGTCGTCTGTGTCAAAAAGGATATTGCCCCAACGGTTGAAGATGACCGTCTTGGCGCCCGTGATCAGCGACAAGCTTGTCACCTTAGGTTCGAAGACGTCATTGAAGCCGTCGCCATTGGGTGTGATGACATTGGGCAAGGTATAGGAGAACTCCTCCGTGGGCTCCTCATGGCCAATACGCACCGTCTTGATGGCAGAGTAATTGACCAATGGATGCATGATGCCCTCAATGGTATAATGTCCGAAGGTACGGACATAATAACGATAGGTTTCGTCGCTCTCTACCTCTGTGTCGGTATACTCCATAGTTGTCACCGATGCGACATAAACGAAGCGACCATCCTCCTCTTTATAAACCTGTGTACTATCAACGAGCCAAGGCACGGCTTCGGTCCACGATAGGTTGGCCTCTTCATTGAAGCCATTGGCCGAAAGCATGACGGCCGAAGCAGTAGCACTCTCACCCATCAGCAGCTGATGTGCATCGCGCATCTCCACCTTGTAAACCAACGTATTGGCTTCTGACAAATCAATATTGGCATCAAGGAAGGTCGTGTCGGCACCTTCGTAAACGACCGACGTCTCACCATTGAGAATGCGGGTCAAGGAATAGTAGAACGGCGCGACATATTGCTCGTCAATCTCTTTAGGTTTAGCCCAACACGTCACGACATGACCAGAGACGAGGTCGATACTGTCGTTGGTGACATGGGTCATCAGCGGGCTGTCATTCTTCAGCATGACACAAGCGGCGTCGCTGACGATGCTCAAGGCGCCATCGGGGAACTGGGCCAAGACACGGTATTCGTAAGCCATGCCTTGAGGCAAATCCAAGTCTGTATAACTGGTTGCCGCGACATTATTCAACGTCGTCAATAGTTGGTACCCCTCTCGGATGCCTGTCTCACAAGGATCGGGCTCATAACCATCACATCCCGCCTTACGGTAGACCAACAGAGCCACGGCATTGGGGCAAGGATAAGGCATCCACGATAGCGTCGCGTCATGGCCATGCACTTCCGCAGTGAGGCCCTGAATCTTGGGAGCCATCACATTGATGGTCACCGTCTTGACATTGGTAAGGCTTACGGGGGTGTCATCATCCTTAGCATGGATGACCACCTGATAGGGTGTGTTACGGATATGGGCATAACTGGTGTTCCAAACGAACTCCATCTGAGGATTCAAGCCTATGGCCGTCTCAGGATTGAGCACGGCAGGGCTGACCGCCACTTCGAAAGGTGCACCCGACGCGGTAAGAGTGACTTGGTTGCCATCAGGATCGGAGGCAGAGATCACAAAGCCCAGTTGTTCTCCTGCCACGAGGCAATAGAAGTCGTCGCACTGTATCTCAGGAAGGTTGTTGCTACAGGCCGAAATCAGGATCTGCATGTCACGAATCACCGAACCCACTTTCACTCCATGGCGCCATTCCTCGACCATAAAGGCCACATTGTATTCGCCTTGCAACAAAGGATTCTCCCAGCGCAGCTCACCCGTGACAGGATCTATCTCAAAACTATGCGATGCCTCAGGGAAAGAATAGCCTGGAATATCCATGCCATCCAAGCCCTTACAGTTGATCAGTTTATAGCTCAAACTGTCGCCATCGGGATCGTAGGCCGAAGGATTGTGCAAATAGAGTTTGCCCACACAGCCCTTGTCAACGGGTGCATTGAGCAGTTGTACCGAGTTGTTATAACCCAGGAAAGGATTGATGACCAGTTCGGTCTCAATGTGCATGGGCACCATCACCGAGTTCGGCACATTGATAACGCCAAAGTTACGGTTGGCATCCTCCATGCTGATGGTGTAGGCCCCTGATGACGAGAAGTTATGGATCTGCTTGTATACATTCAGCGTGTAGTCATCGCCAAGGTTTTGCATCACCACACGGGGAATATACTCCTCGTTGCCATCGCCCCATTGCACTAACAGGGAGTCGCGCTGCAGGCCCGCGGGACTAGGTGTGTAGGTATAACAAGTCAGCGTAAACTCATAGGCATTGCCACCGAGCCACGTGTAAGTGATTTCTGCGGCACGCTGGTGTGTCGCCCTCGCAGTGAAGGCGAAGCAAAAGACCATCCCCAATATGAGCATTAGTTTACGCATCATTGAGCCACCATTTGAGAATGCAAATGTAGTGTTTTTTTCTGAAAGCGGCTCTTCGACGGGCTTAGAGACCGCAAAAAAAGCATCCGCGACTGCGGATGCTTTTTTCATACATCGACATGCAAAGATTATTTGTTCTTCAGCAAGTCGCGGATTTCGGTAAGGAGTTCCTCTTGGCTTGGGCCTTTGGGAGCTTCAGGTGCAGGTTCTTCCTTCTTCTTAGCCTTGTTGATAGCCTTAACCATCAAGAAGATGCACAATGCAATGATCAGAAAATCAATGATATTCTGAACAAATTGACCCCAAGCGAACACTGAAACACCAGCTTCTTGTGCTGCTTTAAGTGTCGCAAATTTCTCATCGTTGGTCAGATTAATGAACATGTCAGTGAAACTCACACCACCCGTTGCCTTGCTGATCAACGGCATGATGACATCGTTCACCAAAGAAGTGACAATTTTGCCGAACGCGCCGCCAATGATGACACCGACAGCCATGTCCATTACATTGCCTTTAACGGCAAATTCCTTGAATTCTTTGAAAAATCCCATTGCAATGATGTTTAATTGTTGATTGTTTAATTGTTGAAATGATAATTCGACGTAGTCAATTGTTTAACTGTTTATCACTGCAAAATTAGGGATTATTTGAATTGATGCAAGAAAAAAAAAGAAAAAAACTAGTTGAATGCACATCATACCAGCAGGCCTCAGCAGGGATGTCATCCCTACGGAGGCATGTGGGCAAAGGCATGGGATCTATACCTGATGAGGCCGTCTTTTAAGGTTTTGCATCTTTGAACCGCCTCCTATAGATTCCTCTCCATCGCACAAGCCCTTGCAGGAATGACATAGGAGGCTAACGGAAATGACATGGGAGGCTTGGTTACTAAAACTCCGAGGTGAAATGGAACTCAATGTCAGGATACTTCTCCATAGTCATCTGGAGCGCATAAGGCGACTCGGCCAAGAACACATCGCGGCCGTCCTTGTCCTCCGCAAGATTGAGGCCTTTGCGCATCTTGAAATCGGCGAGTTGCTCCTCATTGTCGCTCGTGATCCATGCAGTCTTGTAAAGCGAGATGGGCTCATAACGACAGGAGGCGTTGTACTCATGCAGCAGGCGGTATTGGATGACCTCAAACTGCAGCTCACCCACCGTACCGATGATCTTACGGCCCGTCATCTTACCCGTGAAGAGTTGCGCCACACCCTCATCGGTCAATTGTTCCAGGCCTTTAGCCAACTGCTTCGACTTCATCGGGTCAGCATTCTCCACATAACGGAACTGCTCGGGCGAGAAGCTCGGGATGCCTTTGTAATTGAGGATTTCGCCTTCGGTCAAGGTGTCGCCGATCTTGAAGTTGCCGGCATCATACAGACCCACGATGTCGCCCGGATAAGCCTCTTCCAACACCGATTTCTTTTGTGCCATGAAAGCCGTGGGGTTAGAGAATTTCAGTTCACGGCGCTGACGCACGTGGAAGTAGTTCTTGTTGCGCTCGAAACGTCCCGACACCACACGCACGAAGGCGATACGGTCGCGGTGGTTGGGGTCCATGTTGGCGTGAATCTTAAAGACGAATCCCGTGAACTTTTCCTCGGTCGGCTCGATGCGACGTTCCACCGTGTCGCGACCAATCGGTGTAGGGGCAATCTCAATAAAGCAATCCAACAGTTCCTTCACACCGAAGTTATTCAATGCCGAACCAAAGAACACAGGGCAAATGTCACCTTTAAGATAAGCATCGCGCGAGAAATCGTCGTAAACGCCCTGCACCAGTTCTGTCTCATTACGCAAAGTCTCGGCATCCTCGCCAATCATCTTATCCAACTCGGGATTGTTGAGGTCGTCGAAAGCGATGCCCTCGGTGATATGTTGCTTATCGGAGTTGAAGAGATAGAGGCTCTTGTCGTAGATGCTGTACACACCCTTGAACTTCGGACCCATATTGATAGGCCAGCTCAGCGGGGTCAAGCGTATGTTCAGTTTCTGTTCGATTTCGTCAAGCAGTTCAAAAGCATCCTTACCTGGACGGTCCATCTTGTTGATGAAAACGATGATAGGGGTATTCCTCATACGGCACACCTCAACCAACTTCTCCGTCTGCGACTCTACGCCTTTGGCGGCATCAATGACCACGATGACGCTGTCGACAGCGGTCAAAGTGCGGAAGGTGTCTTCGGCAAAGTCCTTGTGGCCAGGCGTATCCAGGATGTTGATTTTGATATCCTTGTAGTCAAAGCCCATGACGGAGGTTGCCACGGAGATACCACGCTGGCGCTCAATCTCCATCCAGTCGGAAGTGGCTGTCTTCTTGATCTTGTTCGACTTCACGGCACCGGCCACCTGAATGGCACCGCCGTAAAGCAGCAGTTTTTCGGTCAAAGTGGTCTTACCCGCATCGGGGTGGCTGACGATGGCGAACGTCCTCCGCCTGTTGATTTCATCGATGAATGACATAAACTACGATTTCGATAAGGTGCTTAAAAAAACAAAAGCGCAGGTCTTTTTGACTTGCGCTCTTGCGGTCCGGACGAGACTCGAACTCGCGACCTCCTGCGTGACAGGCAGGCATTCTAACCAAGCTGAACTACCGGACCAGCCTGAAAAAGAACTCTATTGCTTTGCTTTGCGGGTGCAAAAGTACAACCTTTTTTGAAACTGACAAGTTTTTTTCTTCAATTTTTTGAAATTTTTTCTGCAATATATGATAATATACTGATTATCAACAAACTAAATAAACAGATAAACTAAGGTTTGTCTAACACCAGTGCGCCATCACCAATAGTATAATAAGGTAAGGCGGCAGCATCGGCTTGGGCCACCCAACGTGTCATCAGATAACGAGGCACCGAGCCGTCGATGAGCAACTGCTTCACATCATAGCTATTCACAATCGACTGGACATCGGGTTGCTGCTTACCCACAACCAACAAATAATCCACAGGCAGGCGATAAGAAAGACTATCGTGGTATCGCTGGCCATCCCAAAGCGCCAATAGCTTTCCTTCAAAAGTAATAAGGTTAGATTGCTTTCGCACGAAACCGTTTTCATAATCCTCCTCAAGGCCGATTGTTTCGGGCTGAGGTGAGAGATGCTGTTTCGTCCATGCGCCCCGCAGGCTATAATCCACCGTGGACACATCGCTCATCAAGGCAGAATCCGCCAAAAGCGCATGCTCTCCTCCCCTCACAAAATCAACAGCCGTATGGTTGCGCAAACTGAAGAAGGTCATTCCTCTCTGGTTATCGGTTTTATACAAACGAATCGTCGTCGACACCATTACCACTAACAACACTGACAGCAATGGGATGAACAAACGCCTATTGTGTGAAGCGACCATCAGGAGCAGAAGCAAAAAGGCCAGAAGCAGCATGGCAAATTCAAATTCGCTGACATACAATCCTTTAATTATGGAAAAAGGCAAGCTTTCCACCCACGAGACGAAGGCATTCATCACATACACTGCGCCCCACACCAGATAACCGACCAGCACATTGACATAAGGTATCCACGACACCAACAGCAGCACCATACCACTGATGATGACCAAAAACGAGATGGGTGTCATGAACAAATTGCTTAGCCAGAAATAAGAGGTAAACTGATGGAAATAAAAGAGCGTGAACGGTATTGTCGCCATCTGTGCCGCCAGCGCCACCGCCGTGATTTCCCAGGCCCTGTCAAACAGTTTGTTTTTCAGATATATCAAGTTATAGATAGGCCTTTGCAGCACCACAATGCCAATAACAGCGGCATACGACAGTTGGAAGCCGATTTCAAACAGATTATATGGGTTGATGCAAAGCAAGACAAACGCCGAAGCGGCTATCGAGTTGATGACGAAGCCTTTTCTCCCGATCATCTCTCCGACAATCACGAAAGTGATCATCAAAGAAGCACGGAGTATGGAAGGCGAAAGACCGGCGATGAGGGCATAAAGCCATATCAAGACCAGCAAAATCACATGTTTCAACGTTTTTTGCCATTTCTTGCGGTTAAGGAAACCCAGCAGAAAACTTGCTATCAAAAAGATGATGCCGACATGCATGCCCGATACGCAAAGGATATGCATGGAACCGGCTGCCACATAGTTTTTGCGAACTTCATCAGCAAGTTTGTCGTCATAACCCAACAAAATGGCAGCGGCAACCCCAAACTCATCATTGTCGAGGCCACTACGCTGCAGCGAAGCCAACAAAACGTCACGAAAACGATATGAGAAAGCATAGATGGGGTTAGCGTTATTCGTTTGCAAGTCCAGCCAGTCACCCTCTTTCAGATAGGTTTGTCCCGTAATGCCTTTGTGCATCAGGTAGGCGCGATAGTCGAACTCTTCGGGATTCAAGGGAGGCGTCACCTCACGTATTGGAGCAGGAATGGCAATCAGATCGCCATAATGCAGCGAGAAAGCCGTATCACTTTTGGGGAAATACGCCATCACCTTACCCGTAACCGGCCTTGAAGGCATACTATCACCAAACTGGTACTCCAGGCTCAGCACCGCGCGAATTGAATTCGTTCGCTCTGTCGGGGCATCATAGATGCGGGCGACATAATATGTAGCCCCCTTCTCAAAATTGCGGTAATAATCTTTCTGAACCTCCGATTCGTGGACTTGCGTAATCGCGTATCCTGCCAAGACCAAATAAAAAGCCATCAAGACACCGAACATCCAATTGTTGCGGTAGTTTCTCAAAGCAAAAGCCATCACCGAGGCTAAGATGAAGAGCAGGGCGGCAACGGCGATAACCGTCAGTGGAGCAAGACGAAATGTGGGGAGACAAACACAACACCAAACACCCAATGCGAAAGGAACCAGCATCCTAACGAATGGATATTTAGCGTAATCCGTCATAAATCAACTTGTTTTTTACTTACCCTTCTTCATTTTCTGGTCAAAAGCACAAGCATCCTTGAGCGGCTTGCGCAATGGCATCAACAGCGTCAAGCGAGCCTCGACATTCCCAAGATATCTCTTGCCGAGGGTCTCATGCTCAATGTCGCCCCATCCCTGAAACGGGACATCCTCATTCATTTCGTGCGAAGAGAAATTGTTCAAAACGCTGACGCCACACGAAAGGTCGAACTTCACAAAAAACTGGGTCTTATGGACCAAAAAACGAGAGCAGAGGCCCAGTCCTACCACTGCGCTGAGGTCATAAGACTGGATGGTAGCATCCGTCAATTCGGTCTCATAGACCAAGGGCGGGTAACTTTCATCATCATAGGTGCGCTCCCAACGCACATTGCCGTTCAGCCAAAGGTCAAAGCGTGGGGCGACATAGATATACGGACGCAAACGTTCACCATATCCAAAATAGAACGAAAACGGCATCCTGACCTCCACGGCGTTCATCCTCATGGCATAGTTTACACGGGCAAAGGTCGTCGTCGAATAACTGGTCAGAAACTCAGTGGCAAAGACCTCGCTGGCACCGCGCATGGCATACGACGCATCCAAGCCCACTGAAAGGCGGCGCATTGTCTTCCATTCCATGGCAAGACCGGCCGTCGGGCCCAGATAAGGGTTAAACAGCGCCTTTGAAACCGAAGTATATAGCATGTCATTGGCCGCAAAACTACCCATTACCCCAATGCTAAACGCGCTGGTGTTATTACACACAAAGTTTCTGTTTTTCAACGGTTTGGCAAACTGCGCCTGCAGGGAAACCGCGGAAAGCAACACAAACACCAATATGACAATGCATCTCCTCATGGCTTTATGGGGTTTGAGGGTTGACCAATGAATCGTTATACCAAGAACATTGCTCAGCCAATCCATCGTGATCCTTGAAAATGAAGATGGTATTGGCGGGATACACCGTAGGCGGCACGATGGAGTCGTTATACCTCAATATTTTATATCCATACATTAGATTCCTGACGCCACCGCTGGTAAGGGTTCCAGAGAGCAGCACCGCGTGCTCGGGATGACCTTCGGTTTGAGGTGCTTCATGGTAATAGACCGTGAAATCATTGCCACGACCTGTAAGGAAGACAGGGGCGATCACCTTGCAGTAGGTCTCCTCCGAACTCATGCTGATGTAATCGGCAATTTGGAGGTACTGCTGCCTTATCTTATGGTAATGCGTAATGGGCGACAGCTGGCCTGCTTGAGGCGCAAACGGAGGTTCAAGATTGGTGGCCACATATTGATGCAGCGACTTAAACTCCATGTCGACCACAGGCGGCTGGTCGCCGAAATAGACATGTTGCTCACCAAAGAGGTTCAGTAGGTCTTCGGGGAGATAATCCGTGATAAAGGGAATATCTTGCGGATCGTTGACCAAAATCGTATTGTCGCCCTCCTTGAGGCATGACGGCAAAGTCAACAAGGCCAAAAGCAAACAAGCAATCCATTTCGTAGGCATAATCTTCATCTTTCATTAACCATTAGCGAGACAGCGTCACTTTCCTAGTCAAACACTTATCCTTATTCTTTACCACAAACAAATACAAGCCATTCTTCATTTCCGCCATGTCATACCTTTGTTCACGACAGCTGCTTGCATCCACGGAAAACACATCCAAACGTTGCCCCATGCTGTTGAAGACCTGGATCTCAACCGGCCCATTCAAGCCGCCAAAATGCATCGTCACACTGCCCGCCGTCGGATTGGGAGCAATCTCAAAACCATCTTCTTGCATGTTATCGTCCACATCGTAATAAGAAGTCTGGATGAAAAACTCCTCATGTATGGTGTCGCAGCGATTATAGGCCCATGCGTGCAAAGTCATAGGTTCCAACAAGTAGGAATGGATGTAAAGCGTACATTCCTTGCCTTTGTCGCCATGAGGCATCACGTACCAATTGGGGCAGTCAATCTGCCACAGCACAGTGTCCACTCTCGTCCGCGGTTCATCAAAATGAACGGCATATTCGTTCACGCTGATATGCGTCTCACTTCCGCCTATGGGCCAATGCGTGCCCTCCAGACTGAAGCTGGGCGTAAACTCCATGTCGATGGTCAGGATATAGGTGCTGTCACATCCATAGATGCTAGTACCAACCCGTTCAAAATGACCCGAATTGAAGTAATCGACACCATAAAAATCAAAGACGTCCACATCACAAACTGCGGTATCAAGCACGTGATGCTCGGGCACGCCCACATGGACCTCGACCGATAAGGTGTCGTAGACCGTTTCCAAAGAGAATTCATTGGTGCCGTTGATGTAAGCCGTCACTACATAATCGCCAGCCGCTTCATACTGATGCGATACTTCGATGCCATCGCCTATCTGGCCGTCGCCGAAAGTCCAGCTGACCCCGTTGATGGGGTAATTGGTCTCAACCGTCATGTCGGCTATTTCATCATTGCACATATACAAGCCATCGTGATAAAACTCGCTCCAAACCCCATTGACAAGGAGTTTCTGCGTCAGGCTGACCACATTGGCACCCACGCAATAGGCATAGCCACGCGCATCGCCAAAACCATAAACATGGGCTATCAGGCCCGTCGCACATGCCAAATGGTGTGTTCCATGATTGATATGTTTCCTTACGAAGCTATAGTCAGAGGACCCATTGACGGGGTGGAACTCACCAGCACCGATCAATGCACCATCAAGATAAACGCGACCGACATCATCCCTTTCGACCACGATGTTGACATAATGATTGTCGATAGAAGCAAACTCATAGTCGCTATTGAAAGTACAGAAAGTGATTTCGTCAATCCTTTGCTCAACAGGGGGTATCCATGCCATGGAGGGATCGCCATTATTTCCATAAGGTTCCTCAGGATCTTGTCCCGTCGTGTTGTATACATACACCACACTCGGTTGGGTGGTCTCGATGAAACAGGAACCCTCGTTAGATGAGAGGGTAAACACATAGGACTCGCCACTGTCGAGCGTGGCAATTGGGTTGCCATTACGCTTCACCACATTCTCTTCACCCGCCGAAGTGATTTTCACAAAGTCGCGAGCACGTCCCTGTGAGGTGGTCACAGCAAACTGCTGGCCCCATGAGTCGACTGGCAAGGCCTGTTCAAAGATATGGTCGCGGCCATTCCCAACATCGACGGGGATGCAAGTCGTCGTATTCCCATTGAAAACGGCGATTTTTTTGCCATCATGCGCCATGACAAGGGAGCCTGACAAATCGCGCCAATCACCATCGTAGTTCGACCTGACGAAAAAAGTCTCTCCCGCATTCATAGTAATCGAAGTCGGTACACCCGGGAAAGAAAACCCATGTTCCGTCGCCTCGCTTGTCGTAATGTCAACCACCGTGTTGTCCTCCACAGCGACGATGAGAAAAGCGCTGGTCAATATCCGGTCGCTAAGCCCCGAACCGAGCATAGCACCCACTTCCTGGTCAAAGCATTGTATGTAATACTCCGATCCCAAACTCTCAATAGGCAGCACAAAAGAAGCATCGAACGAGTAGGTGGCAATGTTGCTGATGAACACCGACACCGTATCGGTGGCTCTCAACACCAACGACTTATGGCCAATCTCCTCCGAATTATTGTCATTGTAAGCGTATTCTTCAGGGATGGTTATATTGGTGATGCCGTTGGCATCCACCGTAAACGGAATGTCGGGCAACGACCCATCAGGTTTCGAGATGGTTCCCGAGCAGGCCCGTTTAGCGCTGATCATTACCGTGTTGTCAACCCAACTGAGGCCTCCATTGTATTTGTAGCCATTTTCCATATAGGAAAACCAAAACTCTGTGCCTTGAGTCGAGTTTTGAGCCAACAGCGACATGCCCCATAAAAGCATGAGAAAGGAGAATACATATCTCTTTTTCATGGCTTTATGCGTTTAAGTGCAGTCAAAATGACATCAGCGGCTTTCTCAGAGGCACCAACATTGCCGAGACGATCTTTGAGTTCCTCATAGTCCTCCAGCAACTTGCGTTGACGCTTGCCGTTGTGGAGAAGCTGGTCCAACTCCTTGACCAAATTTTCCTCATTCAAATCACCCTGTATCAGCTCTTTTACAACCTCCCTGCCCATAATTAAGTTGACCAAGGAGATGAACTTCACCTTGATCATCCATTTTGCCAAGCGATACGAGATGTCCGTCGCCTTGTAGCACACCACCTCGGGTATGGAAAACAGCGCCGTTTCAAGGGTCGCCGTGCCCGAAGTGACCAAAGCCGCACTGGAGTTTTGCAGCAACTCGTAGGTTTGGTTTTCGACCAAAAACACATCGGAAGTGCCAACGATGTCCTTATACAAGGACTTGTCGAGCGAAGAGACGGCACCGATGACAAACTGATAGTTGGGGAAGTGTTTCGCCGCCTTCAACATCACAGGGAGGACACGTTTCACCTCCTGACGACGGCTGCCAGGCAATAGGGCTATGATTTCGCGCTTCTCGCCCAGACTATTGCGGCGCAAAAAAATCGATCGGTTGCTGTTGCCAACTTTTGCCAGCTCATCAAGCAAGGGGTTGCCCACGAAAGTCACGTCAACGCCATAATGCCTGTAAAACTCTTCTTCGAAGGGCAGGATGACAAGCATCTTATCCACCGACTTCTTGATTTTGTGTACACGTCTGCGCTTCCATGCCCAGACCTGCGGGGAGATGTAATAGATCACCTTGAAGCCTTTTTCATGGGCAAAATCGGCAATACGGAAGTTGAAGCCGGGATAGTCCACCAAAATGACCGCGTCAGGTTGATATGCCATGATATCCTTTTTGCACATGGCTATATTACCCAACACTTTTCGCAGGTTGACCGCCACCTCCACAAAACCCATGAAAGCCATGGAGCGGTAATGTTTCACTAGGTCGAGGCCTTCCTTTTTCATTCGGTCGCCACCAAACCCGCGAAACTCCGCCTTGGGATCTTTCTTCTTTATTTCAGCCATGAGGTTTGAGGCATGCAAGTCGCCCGAAGCCTCACCCGCTATGATATAGTACTTCATGGGAATCAGACTTTATACAGGAAAAAGACGAGCAGCATGCCCACAACCGTGACGAGTAGGATGCCTTTACCAATGCGTTCGTAATTCCATTTCACCAAGGCCATCCTAAAAAGGATAATACCCGGAATAAAAGCCAGCAGATAGGGAGCACGACCATACTGGGCGCCCCAAGGGATAAGGCTCAGCAACAGGAAAAACAAGCCAAAGCTGGCGGCTCCCGCCAGCAATCCCAGCCAAAAACTATCCTTGATTTTCATGACTATATGCTTATTGATTCGTAATTCTTCATGGGTTCAAGACTCTGATGCGCCGTCCAGTCGAAACAAGTAGGCACCACCGAGGCATAGTTGTGCTGCAAGGCCCACAGGTCGGTGTCGGGCGTGACATCGTCGCTCTCAAAGGTGCCTTCCAAGTCATAAAACTGCTGTCCATTTTCGTCATATTGGTCCTTGAACAGCTCCACCCAACGGCAGGCCGCCTGACGACAAACCTTGATTCCCTTCAACGGTTCTTCACTCCGTTTCGGGAAGTTCACATTAAGGCAGACGCCCTTGGGCAGGCCTTCGTTCAACACCTTCTGTGTGATTTCAAGAATGGCCTTGTCGAGATGGTCGAAGTCGGCATCGGGGTCGAGGCTAAAGAGGCTGTAGCCGATGGCAGTCAAGCCGTTCATGCAAGCCTCGATGACGGCGCCGATAGTGCCCGAATAGACGACCGTTGTGGCGGCGTTCATCCCATGGTTGATACCCGAGACAACCAAGTCGGGCCACTGCGGCATCAACTTCTGGTAGCCAAGCTTCACACAGTCAACAGGAGTGCCATTACAACGGTACTCCTTGAAACCTTCTTCCTCGTGAACGAGACGAACATAGAGCCTTTCACGGATGGTGCAGGAATGGCTTTTGGCCGACATCACCTCGTCGGTGGAGACCAGCACCACATCGCCGAGCGTACGCATTAGCGTGACCAGCTTGCGCAAGCCTTTGGCGGCATAGCCGTCATCGTTGGTAATCAATATTTTCGGGCGCTTTTTGTTCATCTCACAACATTATTCTGCAAAAATAGCAAAAAACTCAGAAGCTTTTCAAGCATTGATACAATTTCCGCGTTGGTAGGCCCATCACGTTGTAGAACGAGCCTTCTAATCCGCTGATGCCCACATAGCCTATCCATTCCTGGATGCCGTAGGCACCCGCCTTGTCGTAAGGTTTGCAATGCTCGATGTAATAATCGATTTCGTCTTGTTCCAATTCTGCAAAAGTCACGTTGGAACGCACTGCAAACGACTTGGTCTTCTCCGCCGAACGTACCGTGACACCCGTCACCACATGATGCGTCTTGCCCGAAAGCAGTTCGAGCATCCGGGATGCGTCTTCCCTATCCTTCGGCTTGCCCAGGATTTCGCCTTCGCAAATCACGACGGTGTCGGAGGTAATCAGCAGATAATCAGCGGGTAATTCATCGTCATCAAAAGCCAATGACTTTTGCAGGCTGAGATATTTCGGGACCTCGTCCAAAGGCAGGTCTGACGGATAGTTTTCAGGCGTTTCCTTGATCAGAATCTCAAAGTCCACGCCCATACCGCGCAGCAGTTCCTGACGGCGAGGGGATTTTGACGCGAGGATGATATGGTATTCTTTTAGGTTAGAGAGCATAATAAACCAAAGTGTTTGTGACGCAAAAATACGAAAAATGGAGAAGCATACGCCTCTCCATTCTTCGTTTCAAACTGCTTAATTACAGCAGCTTCTTCTTCAAGGTCTCGATCATGTCGACCGTCATCTTGTCGAGGTCGTACTTGGGATTCCAGCCCCACTCCTTGCGGGCGCAACTGTCGTCCATCTTGTTCGGCCAGCTGTCGGCGATGGCCTGACGAATCGGATCGAACTTGTACTCCATCTCGAAGTTCGGATAATATTTCTTGATGGCGTTGTAGATGATCTCCGGATCGAAGCTCATGGCCGTCACGTTGAACGAGTTGCGGTGCACCAGCTTCGTCGGGTCAGCTTCCATGATGTCAACCATGGCGTCCAGAGCGTCGGGCATGTACATCATATCCATGTAAGTGCCTTTGCTGATGGGGCAGTAGAACTTCTCGCCCTTCACGGCAGCGTAGTAAATCTCCACGGCGTAGTCGGTGGTGCCACCGCCAGGCAGCGTCAGATTGCTGATCAAGCCCGGGAAACGGACGCTGCGGGTGTCAACGCCAAAGCGAGTGAAGTAATAGTCGCTCAACAACTCACCCGTGACCTTGGTCACACCGTAGATGGTGTTAGGACGCTGGATGGTGTCTTGAGGTGTGTTGTCGTGCGGCGTGCTGGCACCGAAAGCGCCGATGGATGAAGGCGTGAAGACGGCGCAGTTGAAAACGCGTGCCGTCTCAAGGCAGTTCACCAACGAGCCGATGCCGACATTCCAACCCAACATGGGGTTCTTCTCGGCCGTAGCCGAAAGGATGGCTGCGAGGTTATAAATGGTGTCGATATTGTAACGTTTCACCACGTCGACAATCTGCATGACCTGCGTCGAGTCGATTCTTTCAAAAGGACCGGTCTCGACAATCTCACCAGTCAAAGGGCGAAGATCCGAGGCCACCACATTCTCGTTTCCGTAGGTAGCACGGAGCTTCTTCACCAATTCTGTTCCGATCTGTCCGCCGGAACCAACGATTAATATCTTTTTCATTTCAAAATTCCTTATTTCAAGATTCCTAATTCCTTACCAATCTTCACGAAGGCGGCGATGCACTTGTCGAGGTGCTCACGCTCGTGGGCGGCGCTCACCTGAACACGGATACGGGCCTGTCCCTTCGGCACCACAGGATAGTAGAATCCCGTGACGAAGATGCCTTCTTCCTGCAACTTGGCGGCGAACTTCTGCGACAGCGGGGCGTCGTAGAGCATCACGGCGCAGATGGCGGATTGCGAAGGCTTGCAGTCGAAGCCAGCCTCGGTCATCTTCTTGATGAAGTAGGCAGTGTTTTCATGCAGCTTGTCCTGCAGGGCATTAGTCTCGCTCATCATCTCGAACATACGGATGCCAGCGGCCACCAGACCCGGAGCCATCGAGTTGGAGAAGAGGTACGGACGGCTGCGCTGACGAAGCATGTCAATGATTTCCTTACGACCCGTGGTGAAGCCACCCATGGCGCCGCCAAAGGCCTTGCCGAGGGTACCGGTCAAGATTTCGATCTTGCCACGGAGGTTGTAGTGCTCGGTGACACCACGGCCCGTGCGACCGACCACACCAGCGGAGTGGCTCTCGTCGACCATCACCATGGCATTGTATTTCTGTGCCAGTTCATAAATCTTGTCAAGCGGGCAGACGTTGCCATCCATCGAGAACACACCGTCGGTGACGATGAGGCGGAAGCGGCAGCCTTGTGCATCCTGCAATTGCTTCTCAAGGTCGGCCATGTCGGCATTGGCATAGCGGAAACGCTGGGCCTTGCAGAGGCGCACGCCGTCGATGATGGAAGCGTGGTTCAAAGCATCGGAGATGATGGCATCATCGGGACCGAGCAGCGGCTCAAACACACCACCATTGGCGTCGAAGCAAGCAGCATAGAGGATGGTGTCTTCCGTGCCGAAGAACTCAGCGATCTTGGCTTCCAACTTCTTGTGGAGGTCCTGGCAACCGCAGATGAAGCGGACCGAGGCCATACCAAAGCCACGGGCATCCATACCGTCCTTGGCGGCTTGAATCAGTTCCGGGTTGTCGGCCAAGCCGAGGTAATTATTTGCGCAGAAGTTGAGGCACACCTTGCCACCAACCATAATTTCAGCGCCTTGGGCACTCTCGATGATGCGTTCTCTTTTATACAGGCCGTCGGCTTCAATCTGAGCCAGCTCCTTTTTCAGATACTCTTGAAAATTAGCGTACATGTGATTAAAAGTTTAAAGTTGTTCTTAGGCTGCAAAGTTACGAAAAGCATTGATAGGTTGTACAGTTTTTTTGAACAAATTCACATGCTACAGCTTTATTTTGTACTTTTGCGCAATAATTCAAAAAAACCATCAATGATGAACGGCACCTTATATATCTATAACAGCCTCTCGCGCTGCAAGCAACCTTTTAAACCCCTCAACGCCCCTCATGTGGGCATGTATGTCTGCGGACCCACTGTCTATGGCGATGCCCACCTTGGTCACGCCCGTCCAGCCATTACTTTTGACCTGGTTTTCAGATATCTGAAACACCTCGGCTATAAAGTCCGCTATGTTCGCAACATCACCGACGTGGGTCACTTGGAACACGATGCTGACGAAGGCGAGGACAAAATCGCGAAGAAGGCCCGCCTTGAGAACCTTGAGCCCATGGAGGTGGCACAATACTACACCAACCGCTATCATGCCGCTATGGACAAGCTGAATGTGCTGCGTCCTTCCATCGAGCCGCACGCATCAGGTCACATCATCGAGCAAATTGCCATGGTACAGAAAATCCTCGACCACGGCTACGCCTATGTTGAGAACGGATCGGTGTATTTCGACATCGAGAAATATAACAAGGAGCACCCCTACGGCATCCTCTCGGGACGCAACTTCGAGGAGATGCTCAACACCACGCGCGAGCTGAGCGGTCAGGAAGAGAAGCACAACCCCGTCGACTTCGCCCTTTGGAAGAAAGCCGAACCCAAGCACATCATGCGCTGGCCTTCACCTTGGAGCGACGGCTTCCCGGGCTGGCACATGGAATGCTCGGCCATGGGATGCAAATACCTCGGCGAGACCTTCGACATCCACGGCGGCGGCATGGACCTCATGTTCCCCCACCACGAGTCGGAAATCGCACAGAGTGTGGCGGCCAATGGCAAACAACCCGTCACCTATTGGATGCACAACAACATGATCACCATTGGTGGACAGAAGATGGGCAAGTCATTGGGCAACTTCATCACCCTCGATGAGTTCTTCAACGGCAGCCACATCAACGCCAAAGGCGAGGAGATGATTGCACAGCCTTACAGCCCCATGACCATCCGCTTCTTCATCCTGCAAGCCCACTACCGCAGCACCTTGGACTTCAGCAACGAAGCCTTGCAAGCCGCTGAAAAGGGTTACAACCGCCTGATGGAAGCCGTGAAAGCTGTCAAGACACTAAAAGCCACTGAAGGTGCAGCCAGCCTCGACATCCAAAAGATTGTCGACGCCTGCTACGATGCCATGAACGACGACTTCAACAGTCCCATCGTCATCGCCAACCTCTTCGAGGCCGTGCGCATCGTCAACACCGTCAAAGACGGCAAGGCACAAATCAATGCTACAGAACTGGAATTACTCAACAAACTGTTCAATGACTTTGTCTTCGACATCCTCGGCTTGGTGGAGAGCAACACTTCCGACGGCAGCGGCGCCATCGTCGACGGCCTCATGCAGACCATCATCGACATCCGCAAGCAAGCCCGAGCCAACAAGGACTGGGCCACCAGCGACAAGATTCGTGATGAACTGGCCAAGCTCCATATCACCCTTAAGGATGGTAAGGAAGGCACCACTTGGATGGTTGATTGAAACTAAATACAACATGCCATGAATAAGAACAGCAACACAAGCAAGTATCACTTTAAGAACCTCGTCTTCGAAGGCGGTGGCGTGAAAGGTATCGCTTACGTTGGCGCCCTTGAGGTCCTCGACCGGGAAGGCATCCTCAAAGACATCAAACGCGTGGCTGGCACCTCTGCAGGCGCCATGGTGGCCGTCCTCATCGGATTGGGCTATTCTTCCACCGAGCTGAGAGACATCCTTTGGAACCTCAATTTCCAAAACTTCCTGGACGACTCTTGGGGATACATCCGCGACGTCAAACGCTTCATCACGGATTACGGTTGGTATAAAGGCGACTTCTTCCGCAACCTGATGGCCGATTACATCAAACAAAAAACCGGCAACGGAGAGGCCACCTTTAAGGACCTACAGGACGAAACGAAATACAAGGACATCAACTTGATTGGCGCCGACCTCTCGACAGGTTGCACCAAGGTGTTCAACGCCAGAAACACCCCGGACGTCAAAGTGGCCGATGCCGCCCGCATCTCCATGTCCATCCCCTTGTTCTTTGCTGCGGTGAAAGGCGTCAACAAAGACAACCATATTTATGTTGACGGTGGCCTTCTCGACAACTACGCCATCAAAGTCTTCGACCGCAAGAATCTTGTATATGACCAGCAAAACAACGCGAAACGAACCGAATATTACGAAATCCTCAATGAGAAGCTGTCGACACTTTCGCCCAGAGCTGCCAGACCTGGTCAATCCAAAAACCTCTATGTCTACAACAAAGAGACCTTAGGCTTCCGCTTGGATGGAAAAGAAGAGATCGCCAAGTTCATCGATCCGGAATTCCAACCCCCAGCGAAAGAAATCAAGTCGCTGTTTTCATACACCAAGGCCTTGATCACCACGCTTCTCGACGCGCAGGACAGTGTGCACCTGCACAACGACGACTGGCAACGCACGGTCTTCATTGACACCTTTGACGTCGGCCCCATCGACTTCGATATCTCTGACGCAAAAAAGCAGAACCTTGTAGATTCAGGTACGGCCTGCGCACAAGCCTATCTTGAATGGTACAACAACGACGAAGAGAAAGCCAACAAGTAACGTTTAAACCCTTTTGTTAACCAAATCATTCATCACCGATGAGAAACCCCATTTTGTTTAAGCAAGTCGGCAAGACGCTTCGTTTTGCCACATTGTTCTTTGCCCTTAGCCTTTTCAAGACAACAACTGCCCAAGAATCATTCTACAGCTACGACAACCGTACATTTTTTGAGGTTGACGGCCGATTGGGCAAATACTTCCCTTTTGAGGAGCGCCACGCCTATATGAAGGTCTTGTCGCAATACGGCCTCGACCTGCGTATTGGCCGACAAACCGATGGTCGCATGCAGTGGGAAAAAGACTTCAACCACCTTTCTTATGGTGCTTTCCTGCGCTTCGAGAAAAACAATGTGGACAGCGTACAATTCAAAAACCGCGACGAGTATGGCTATGAACGCGAGAATTGGCGTGCCCTCGGGGACTGCTATTCGCTTGGTGGCTTTATCAACGGACACCTATATCAAGGCAAGTATTGGTCATTCGACTACGACATCATGGGCGGCTTCTCCTTCTGGACCAAGCATGGTGACGAATTCATCGGCTCTGTGGCCAACGTCCACCTCGCCATCGATGCAGGCCCGACCTTTATGATCGAGGACAATTTCGACTTGTTGGTACGTTACCAGTTCTCGCACTCGTCTAACGCTGCATTCAGACTTCCTAACTGCGGCATCAATGTGTTCAGTTGGCTGGTGGGCTTGCGGTATCATCCCAATGGCAGGCCTGAGTTGATCCCAAAAGAGCGTCCGCGCCCAAAATTCCAAAAGACCACTTCGGTTTTTGCCACAGAATCTGTTGGCCTGTTGCAAACCAACGAATGGATGCGTAGCTACCAAACCGCCGATGGCACCATGGTCAGCGACCTGCCCGTGGAACGTCCCTATTATTTTGCCAATGTCATCCAATTAGGTATACACCGTCAGTTCCATCCCAAGTTCAGTTACGACCTCGCCTTGGATTTCGGCTGGACAGGTGAGACCAAACGCATGTACGAGAAAGCCCATCAGATGTACGATGACGGTCACGAATACTTCACCGGCGACGATGCCATTCCGTTGATGGAATACAGCTTCGCCCGCGGCCTACACTTCGCGCCATCGGCCATGTTCGAAATTAACTACAATCGCTTTGCCTTCTGCCTTGGTGGCGCCTATTACCTCTGGCACGGCATCTACTCTGGCACCGATCAAAAGAAGACCTGGGGCTTGGCCGAGTCATCGGAAAGCAATTTTGAGGACACCTACCTCCCACCCTGCTACCGCACCTTCTATGGCCGCTTGGGCTTTAAGTATTACCTTGGCGAAAACCGCAATATGTTCGTGGGCAGTTTCATGAAGGTGCATGAAGTCGTCATCGACTATGCCGAGTTTACCTTCGGCATGAACCTGTATAGCTGGAAAGACAGGAAATAAGCCTTATTCGCCGTAATCGACTTCTTTGAGGAGGTTGCCCAGCTCGTCGTAATACTTCCATTTTCCGACGTGCCTGCCATCCTTATAGGATCCTTCCTGTAAGAGGTTGCCGTTTTCTTGCCAAACGGTTGCCTGTCCCGTACGCAAGCCATTCACAAAGGTGCCGATGCTTTGAACGCGACCGTCAGGGAAATAAGCTTTCCACTCGCCTTCGCGTTTATTGTCTTTCATGCCACCTTCCATCTTCACCTGACCCGTCTCGTAGAGCTCGACTTCTTTCACACAAGAGCCTTTCCTATTGAAAAACTGGGTCCTTTGAGCCTTTCCGTCAGGATAGGTCTCGACCACTTCCTCCGTCAGTTTGGCCGTGCATGAGGCAAAAGCCAAGGCCATAGCAAATAATAGAAACAGTTTCTTCATATTCCTTGATTTATTTTCTTTTCAACGTTTAAACATCAATCGGGCGCCTTTTGCCTCTTCGTGGAACGTGCCGTTCTCAAACACGAGGTTACCGTTCACGAAGGTATGCGTCACCCGGGAATGGACCTCCAAGCCATTGTATGGCGTCCAACCACATTTCGAGTATTCGTCATTGTCCAAAATCCTATGGCTGGCATTCATGTCGATCAAGGCCAAATCTGCATAGTAGCCTTCGCGGATGAAACCGCGGCGATCGATCTGATATAAGATAGCTGGATTATGGCACATCAACTGCACCAACAATGGCATATCGAACATCTCCGTCATGACATCCAAAGAATGCTGTATGGACGGGAAACCCGACTTGCTCGTGAAATAGTCGCCCGTAAACTTCTCCTCTTTCAGATGCGGTGCGTGGTCAGTGCCAATGGTGTCAATCAAGCCGTCACGCAAGGCCAGACGTAAGGCCTCCTTGTCGCGATGCGACTTGATGGCGGGATTGCACTTGATGGCGAAGCTCCTGGCCTCATAATCATGGTTGTCGAACCACAGGTAATGCGGGCAAGTTTCAGCCGTTATCTTTTTGTCTTTCAGCGGAATGTCGTTTCTAAACAGCGACAATTCCTTTTGGGTCGAAATATGCATCACATGTAGCCTTGCCCCAAACTTTTCTGCCATGTCGACGGCCTTAGCGGAAGATTTGTAACAGGCCTCCATAGTGCGGACAAAAGGATGGATGCTTGCATCGGCGATGACTTCGCCTTTGGCAGCCAAGTCCTTGCAGCGCACCGTGTTCTCATGGATGGTCTGCTCGTCTTCGCAATGCGCAGCGATGAGGCAAGGTGACTCCCTAAACAGGCGCACTAAGATTTCGTTCTTGTCCACAAGCATATTACCCGTACTGGAGCCCATGAACAACTTGATGCCACAGACTCGCTTTGGGTCTGTTTTAACAACTTCAGCAAGGTTATCGTTAGTGGCGCCCAGATAGAAGGAATAATTGGCCAACGACTTCTCGGCAGCGAGGTCAAACTTCTGTTGCAATAGCTCTTGCGTTGTCGTTTGAGGATTGGTGTTAGGCATATCCATGAACGAAGTCACGCCACCTGCCACAGCAGCACGGCTCTCCGTATAGATGTCAGCCTTGTGCGTCAATCCGGGCTCACGAAAATGCACATGTTCATCGATGATGCCAGGAATGAGGTATTTGCCTGTGGCATCGATGACTTCACAAGACGGCCCTTCGACCCTTCGAGGTGCCTCAGGGACCGCAGGCTCAGGGACCTGACCATCGCGCACAATCTTGGCAATCTTGCCATCCGAAACGAAGACACTTGCCACAAAGGTCTGGCCTTCGTTGACAAGTGTCGCATTTTTGATATAATAGTTCATCAGACTTTTCTGGGTTTAATTCTACCTGTCATGCCTCTCCAACGCAGATTAATAACGCCAAACACGGCCTCTCGGAAAATGCCTTTACTCATCTTCGACTGCCCCTCACGGCGATCGGTGAAGATGATTGGCACTTCCTCTATCTTGAAACCGAGTTTCCAAGCAGTGTATTTCATCTCGATTTGGAAGGCATAGCCCACGAACTTGATTCTGTCGAAGTCGATAGTTTCGAGTACTTTGCGCGTATAACAAACGAAGCCCGCCGTGGTGTCGCGCACCTGCATCCTTGTGACGAAACGGACGTAGGCTGAAGCGTAATACGACATCAGCACACGACCCATGGGCCAGTTGACCACATTGACACCGGTCTTGTAGCGCGAGCCAATTGCGAGGTCGGCACCGTTAGCGCAGGCATCATGCAGACGAGCCAAGTCATCGGGATTGTGCGAGAAGTCGGCATCCATCTCGAAGACATACTGATAATGGCGTTCCAAAGCCCACTTAAATCCTGTGATATATGCTGTACCAAGGCCCAACTTGCCCGCCCGCTGAATCATAAACAGACGGTCGCCGAACTCCGTCATCAGCGTCTTGACAATCTCAGCGGTGCCATCAGGGCTGTTGTCGTCGATGATGAGGATGTCAAACGCCATGGGTAAGTTAAACACATAGCGGATGATTTTCTCAATGTTCTCCTTTTCCTTGTAAGTCGGGATGATGACCAAATTCTCAGACATACCAAATTCGTTTGCTATTCAACGCGCAAAGATAGGGGAAAATTGCGAATGACAGAGACAGAAACATAAAAAAAGCCTGCCAGAAGGCAACATACCTCAAAGGATTGTTCAGGCAATAGGCATACCTGTTGAAGCTCTGCGAGAAGTCAGGGGCTTGCACATAGTTGTCCACCGAGAGGAAACTGCTCATCACGGGGTCGTACATGCGGCCGTTCATGTTGATGAGACCAAAAGCGTAATGATGCTCGTGTCCCGTGAAGCCGCGGTCGAGCATGGGTTTGCCCTCAAACGGGCCCGTCCAAGTATAGGGGTTGCGCAGGTTGCCCCATGCATCGAAGCTCAGTTCCTGCTCAATCGCGCCGCTGGCATCGGTTATCGTCGTCCACGAACCAAAATAATTGTATTTAACCGTCTCAGTCATCAGGGTATTGTCATAAAGTAAGCCTCTTTTAATCAAGTTTGTCTATAACTCTAGTAACGTATTCGCGATAGTTTTTTATCACCCAAGTTACCTCATAGCCATCTCTTTCGTTCTTGAAATAAATATATAAGTAATCATTTCTTTTGGACTTGAAAACTTTCCAATTATCAACAATGGGTTTGCGCAATCTGGAGCGACCTGTAAGCCAATGGGGTGCATTCACTATTGAAAAGTATGGATTGGGAATGTCTTCTATTGTTTCTTTGGGCAGATAAAAATCAACTTTACCGTGTACAAAACCTCTAATCTCCTCAATAAAAACACCATTTTTAGATGCTTGCAAAGAAATAGAAATGCCCCAATTAGAAAGCACGCTTCTTTCATCAAAGAATACCGAGCTGCCCCCTTTCTCTAAATCTGAATAGTAACGATTTAATGGGATTTTTTTTAAAGTTTGAGTTTGGCTAGGTGCGTTTTGCACAAAACAAGATAAGTCTTGTTTTATTTCATTATCCATCAAACTATCAAAACAATTACTTGAATCAAAAACAAATTCCTTATTATTTTGTGCAATTGCCGTGAACATCACATTCATCAGTATTATGATTGAGAGTAAAAAACGTGAAAACTTCATAAGTATATTTTTAGAATTTTTGTATCAAATAAGGATTTGCATAGATACCAAGTTGTCGAATTGCAAGTTCAGCTTGCAAAAACAAAGGAGATGTTATAGGTAAAAAGGCATTAGCGTTTATCACACCTGAATACAGCAAAGCACGCGATGTCATATTGACACAACCGTACCCAATTCCGTATTGCAGATTACCAATATTCAGCAGGTTACGTCCATTGTTCAGGTTGTTGGTCATAGCTCTCATTATTTTACCATTAACATTAGTAAGTGACACATTGACTACCGGATCTCCTGTTTTAATAACTGGAGCATTCTTACCTGGAAACGGATTCCCTTTAAATTGCTCTTTAACAAAGGTCATTTCCCAATTATAGTCATCTATTAATGACACCCCTGTTCCTTCTTTAAATGGCAGATTATTATAAGCATCAATGTCCCAATTTGGACGGTTTGAAACAAGAATATCATTTTTAGAATAATCACCCAATTCACTATGTCCAAATAAGTTGGGCCTACTTTTCACATCAATACTAGTCCCATTAACCCCTGCCACAACATCCTGCAAGTTGGCCAAAGCCCCAAATGCATAACCGATGTTTTGCCAAGGAGAATTACCTTTTTTGCCAAGATATCCCCATTCGCCTGTCATTGGGTCAAACGAGGCAAAACCGAAACTGATAGGAGGTGTGTATGACCCTCCGCTCAACATCGTCGTACCTGTAGCATTCACCAAAGAACTGGCATAGATGCCTGCCGTATTGGCCATGAAGCCTCCTCCTGCTGAAATAGCAGCACCAGCATAACCCGATGCGAAACCGATTGCAGCACCTCCTAATATGTATCCATAGGTTTGCCAGTTGTCGAAATTGTATCCCTTTGAGGTAGCAATTCTATAACCTGAATAACCTCCCATGACTGTCGCCACACCAATACCGACCACAGCTAATGTCGTCAATGCAATCTCCCCGTCAGGATCAGTGTACCTCAGCGGATTGTTCAAGCAATAAGCATACCTGTTGAAACTCTGCGAAAAATCTGGTGCCTGCACATAGTTGTCAACCGACAAGAATGAAGACATCAAGGGGTCATACATTCTGCCGTTCATATTAATCAGGCCAAAAGCGTAATGATGCTCGTGCCCCGTGAAGCCGCGGTCGAACATGGGCTTGCCTTCATACGCACCCGTCCAAGTATAGGGGTTGCGCAGGCTGCCCCAGGCGTCGAAGCTCAACTCTTGAAGCACGGTGCCCTGGTCGTCGGTGAGAGTCGTCCATGAGCCGAGGTGATCCTTGTAGATATAACGCAGGGATTCGGTAGTGCCGTTACTCGTCACGGCACCAAACACTCCCATGGGGCCGCTGATGAAGGTGTTCCACTGCGCATTGCCGTTTTGGGTAATCAGCTCGCAGTTGCCCAAATATAACTTCCCCTTGTTGTTTGTTATGTCTTTCATAACGTTAGATAATTGTTTACAGGGATCATTTTTCCAAATAATGAATCAAAACAGGATTGGAATAAATAGTATCGCCTGATTCAGCATAATATACTGCTCGCAGCTGATATACCCCAAAATCGGTGTTTTTTGAATTCCAATGGTAGCCATCTTGATGATTCTTAATCTTTTCAAGTTGTTCTTCTGTAAATGCTTCTCCGACATCAAATGAACCAGTTATTATTACCGGATGCCTTTTGGAGATTAAAAAGGATTCCTTGGAATACTTCACCAACATTGCATTCATAGACTTGTATACTGTTCCATCTTTTGAAATTTCCAGAAAAATTGCACAGGTCCTTGACGCATTAACATCATATCTGATTAGCCGCTGTATTTTAATTCTTGAGGGGAACCAACTTTTTTTATAAAAACTGACCACTATTCTCCCTGCCTGATTACTATATATTGTGTCGGTCTCTGATTCAATCTTTATTGACATGTTGGCAGTTTGCGCTTTAAGTCTAGGAACGGAAAACAACGAAAAAGCAAAAACGGCCGTCAGAATGTATAGAAACTTCTTATCCATGACCAATACATTTTAAAAGTATAACTTGAACTAAAACCACTAGTAAACCCCGCCATTGGGTCGGGAATATAAAGTCCACCTTGGCCTAGATAATATCTCATCTTACCAAGTACTTCGCTGTATTCTTTCCATGACAAGCCATTGTTAAGCACGTTATTTACCTCTGTTCGATATGCATAAAAATCAAGCACATTTTCCTCCACATAAGGGCTTCCATCCATCATTGCTTGATAATCGTATAACTCAAAATGATTCAATTCGTGTTCGATACTGGATTTTGCCCAACCTCTACCTCTATTTAGGCCTGTGTTTCCCACTTTGATAGTATTATCATTAGGGTTATAAGCAGAATGGTCTTCCAACGCTGAATCATAATTCAAACAATCGTCATCCAAAAGACCTGTTGATTTAGAAAGTTTGTTGATTTTTTCGGTGGGAGAAAGAACATCCCATGATACTAACCTATATAAATCTGTAAAGTTATATAATGCTCCTAGGCCATAACCAATATTATCCAAAATGCTATTTCCTTTTTTGCCAATATAACCGATCTCACCCTTGGTAAAATTATATGAAACAGCGCCAAGACTAACCGTCAGATCGGTCTGTCCCCCAGTATAAATCCATGTCCCGCCAGAATTGACCAAAGAAGCCGTTGCAATTGCAGCGGTATTACACATCGCGAAATCAGCGCCCGCAACGGCTAAACCCGCATAAGAACTGGCAAGTCCTGTCAAACCTCCTCCAATCATATACCCCCAAGTTTTACCAGAGCTGAAATCCCAATGGAAAGGATTGTAAGTATTATTTGCAAGAACTCCTCCTGTGTATGCCCCTAAGACGGCTCCGGTTATCAGCATGGCGGCTATAAAACTATCCCCATCCGGATCCACATACCTCAACGGGTTGTTCAGGCAATAGGCATACCTGTTGAAGCTCTGCGAGAAGTCGGGCGATTGCACATAGTTGTCCACCGAGAGGAAACTGCTCATCACGGGGTCGTACATGCGGCCGTTCATGTTGATGAGACCAAAAGCGTAATGATGCTCGTGTCCCGTGAAGCCGCGGTCGAACATGGGCTTGCCTACAAATGCGCCTGTCCAAGTATAAGGATTACGCAGGTTACCCCATGCGTCGAAACTCAGCTCCTGCTCAATCACGCCTTCAGCATTTGCAATCGTAGTAATGCTTCCGAGATGGTCTTTCAGCAGATAATGCATATAGGTCTTTCCCTTATCACCGTCATCTTTATACAGGTCACCAAGTTGTTCATACACAGCAAACACACCCATTGGCCCAGTTAGATAGGTCAAAGTACGCGCTCTGTCTGGCCCTTTTATGTATTCACAATTGCCGACATAGACCTTTGAGACTGTTTCACGAGGATAAAAAACAAATTGAGACATGGCTATTCTTTCGTGGTCAAACCCATAATCAATATGAAGAGCATCATAATCTTGCTGAATTGATTTCACCTTGTCAAACATTGTATACACAATGTCAAAAGTCTGAACCCCTGGGAATGCATTATTATAGATCTCGGCCCCTCTAATGGCATGAGGCCTGTTTCTATCATCATAATCCGCTTCATAGAACACAGCTCCACCGTCGGCCATCTTTGAACCAATACGACCATAATCATCGTACCACATAAAACTCACCACGCCATTCAACGTGATGGTTTTCAAGCGATTCAATTCATCATATCCAAAAGATTCCGTCATGGGTGTTGTATATTTCCGTTCCGTACGACTGGCTAAATTACCAAAATCATCGTAACCATAATAGAAATCTTGAACTTTATTCCCATTTACAATGGCAACTTGAGTTTCGAGGCGGTGTGTTTCGGGATAATAAGACATCGTACCGGCAATGCCATTGCCCAGTTTGTATTCAGTGATCTGCCCCATGGCGTTTTTCTTTTCGGTGTGCCATAGTATATTGCCCTTCCCATCCGTAATATTGCGCAAATGACCGTTCTCATATTCCTTCCCGATCACAAAACCCGTTGGATAGACGATCTCCTCAACACGGCCAGTGCTATTGTTATAATGATAGACTGTCTTGTACCTCTTTTCTCCTCTTGTTTCCAAGACTACTTCAACACGGCACTTGTCATCATATACATATTCGATGGTTTGCTCATCAGTGTTATGTTTAATGGTATTCAGCAAGCCTTTGTTGGGCCCCGTGTTATTGTATTCCCACTTTGTGTAGTCTCCAATATGGTTTGAATAGTCCGTCTCATAGCGTTCCACCATTCTTCCCAATACATCGTATTCATATTCGGTTTCATCACCTTTCGGGGAAGTGGTTATTACCAATTGTCCGTAGGCATCGTAACGGGTTGTGACTGTTCCATAATTAGGGTCGTTCAATGTTGTCCTGTTTCCATTGTCATCATACTGAAGCGTGATTTCAATATCAGGATTCAGGCCCGCCTTTCTTAGTTTGCCATCGGGATAATAATCATAATAGACAACATTGTCCCCATTATCCATGCTTTCAATGGTCCAACCCATGATATTGGATGTCGACCTGGTAGATTGCACTTGATTGGTAATGCCGATAAAATCGTTGGTTGTTGTGATGCGGCCCGTAGTCACCTCCCATGAAGTCTTGTTACAAGTTCCATCAGGATGATCCGTTCTATACAAGCGGTCGTAATTGTCATAAAAGTATTCGGAATAAAGCCTCGGCTCTGGAGCATCTTTAAAATAGGGCTCGTAAACCTTGTGGACGCGCCCTAACGCATCATATTCAGTATCAAAGTATATTATTTCTCCATTAATTCCTTCCCTGACGGACCGTAATTCACGACCCGATGCGTCATAGAAGACGCGCGTAGGATATCCGTCTGTACTACGACTCCAGATGTAATAAGCCGAATTCTCTGGGGCATTATCGACTAATGCATTGTTGACGATCGCCCAACGTTTGGCGATGCATGAATACACATTGTATGGTGATTTTGACCAATCCGTACTACCAATATGGTCGTCGCGCCAATAAGAATTGACCAATCCGTTACAGTCAATCGTCCTTATCAATTCCCCGTATTCCGAATTGAAATGCCGCTGCGACTCATAACCTAACTGGTTCGTTTCAAGTACAGGGAATCGATAATTAGAGCTGTATCCAATACTACGCGAAACTTGAGGCAGGCTCCCATCCAATGTGCTTTTAGTTACATCCGTCACATTTCCTGCTTCGTCATACAGATATTCTATACTGGTAGCCAAACCGTTTTCATTGTCGACATCCCCGCCTGGATATGTGATGATCTGTGACGGCAGGAAAGGATTATCCGTGTCATAGGTATAGTTTGTTTGAGAGCTAATAACGCTATTTGGAATATTCCTCCAAGTTCTTTCACTTCTAACAAAACAGGGGCGATTGATTACCCAACTCGACAGATTCTCAGTCGTTTCTGAAAGATACTCAGTATGATTTGTCGTGACAAAATCACAAGCACTAACGGATTGGGTTCCAGCATGCTCATGCGTTCCTATGCTTTCGTCAGTCTTTCTTACAATCCTGTTGTAGTAGTAAAAGCTGTTCAAATCGGTTTCATACGTGTTTTCCGTGATTCTTTTGCTGATAAAATTACCCTCGACATCGTAATTGTACTGCCAAACTTTGTCGACAAGAGGCATAAACACTTTCTTACCTGGCACTAATCGCTTCGAGTAAACGTATTCTGCCTTTGATGTAAGAACGCCAAACTTGTTGTAGGCACATTCCTCCGTTGGCACAAGCGAACAGAACTGCCACATCGGCTCCGCCGAAAAACAGCGTGTGTTTCTACCCTGGAAGTCTTCATTCACATAGGAATTTACAGTGATGCCAGCAAAGCCCAAAAAACCACGACCAGCCTTGTTAACCAAGGCATTCTTGTATTGATAGCTGACACTTGCCGTTGGCGCTTCTGAATAGTCATTGTAAGTGGATACTTTCTTCAACGCTTTCATCGGCAACGGGATTGATCTCGATGCCGCCAATGATGAAGGAGAAAGATTATCATCATCATTAAGCGTATAAAAATCATCCTCATCAGGTTCAATGACATCAGGTATCAAATAATCATATTCAAACGCTGAAACATTGCCCATTCCATCTATTATGCTTTCAACGCTATAATGAGATGAATGCGGAAATTTAGAAAAGAGCATCGAACCGCCCAAAATGGACTGATTGGCCCTTCCCATGAAATTGCCGACACAAATGCTATAATCTCTCGTTTCTCCATCAATTCCAACATTTGAACCTGAGAAGTACTCTTCCTGGGCTGGATATGTTGTATTTCCGGTGATTCTCCATGGAGCATAATAAATGTGAAAGTCGTTATTGTACCGAATGATGATGTCTGATTTGCCATCACCATCTAAATCCGCAACCTCAAGAAACTTATTTGTCTCAATCATATTCTGGATACTATGTCCATAATAGCCAGGATCGCCGAAATTTCGTAAGTAATTGGAAACTTCGAATGTCGGATAGCAAATCTGGTTGTTTTTATATAGCCATATTTTCCATACACCGTCATTTCCAGGTAGACCTGGTGTGTAAAACAGAAAGTCAGTATGTCCATCACCATTGAAATCTCCAAGAAAAATCTTGTCATCATAGTATAAAAAACAATTATTTACAATTGTCTTACTATAATACGGCCCGATAAACTTTATTATTTCCCCATTATAGTTCCGATAAGCGTGCCATATCTCCGTGCAACCATCTCCATCAAAATCACCAGTTTTAAACTTCCCTGAACCTAATTGGGGTGATGACTCATAATGAATCTCTCCATCTTGATAAGACATTCTTACATCACCTCTGCTACACGACAACAAGATTTCCGACTTCCCAATCCCAACAAAATCTCCTATTAAGAATTGTTCTGAATAATATTCCCACGGTGAACAAAAATATGCATCATGATGGTCTCCCACATCCCCTCGTATAGCGACATTCCTTGACACAAATTGTCCATCTGAATTGACAACAGACTCGAATGCGTACATTCTAATATATCTGACAGGATACTCCGACGTATCATAATAATAATCTTCAACATAATAGAAATAATCGTCTTTACCATCACCCGTGAAATCGCATACATAAATCCAATCGCTTTTAGAAGTCCAAATCCTTACTTGTTCAAAACAAAGTTCACCTTTATTCTCGCTGTTGACATCATAACCTCTGTTCAAACAAAGATGAAATGTTTTCTCTGATGCTTCCTCTTGCAACTCAGTCCTACTTTGACAATCAACAAAAATAATATCTGTAAAGCCATCACCATTGAAGTCGCCAGAGAATTTGACCTTGTTATTAAGAGCCATATAAACAGGATATGGATGGTTATTCACTTTTTCGAAGACATCTGTTAAAACGACACCATATGGTGCAGTTTTCTCGGGATTGTAGATGTTTTCAGACGAATACTCTCCCCAATTAATAATAGTTGGATTATAACTAACAGGATTGTCATGCCCACTCGTATAAAGTATCTTCTGCAAACGATTATAGTACTTTAAATTATCGTGATGTCCAGATTCTTCATCATACTCAAAATCATACCTTATTATCTCTTTATCCCACCATAACACACGTATGGAAGTCAATAATTTCCTCAAATCAATCGTATTATTCCCTATAAAGCTTTTTTCCTCGTCTTCTCGATTGGCATAATCTAAAAAAACTGTGTAACATGGGCTGTGGGTTGCAGTTCCCGTATATTTGATATATGAAAGAACATAACTTGCGCCACCTCTATTATAATGGTATTCCACATAGTTTCCATTTCTATCTTCCACTTTATTCAACAGCCATAAACAAGCATCGTGTTGCTGTTGCAAACCGATTCTAGAATCCCATGTCCTTCCATATTCCATAATCAAGCCCTCTGGGGTCCTCACCTCAAACCAAGCCGGGCCAATAGTAGTATCGTTTGCAGCACGATGTGAAACGATTCTATTCAACCCATCCATCTCGGTTTTATATTCCGTTTGATCGTAACCATATTCGCCAGAGATGGCCATCAAGCGTTGCCCGTCCAAAGTGAATCTGTCGTGTTCGAAATCAACGGGAAGCGTTGCTAAGTCATGGAACATGGTTGGGCCTGTTCTTGTTATCGCCGATATCCCGCCCAGATTCCAGCCCCAGCCAAGCAAGCCGTTTCCACTTTGGCTATTATATACGATAGAAAGGTTGGGGTGCATCCCATTGATGCCTTCGGGCACTTGAATGGGCATTGTGTAGGTTGCACCGCCCAAAGCACTAACATCAACAGAGGCAGGAATGGCACCTACCACGCCGTTTCCTTCTCCACCCGGGCCTCCAAGTACCATTGCAGGAGGGCTTAGGGATCGTATCGCTTCCTCCCTCATGGTATCGTCATCCACTTGCGCAACCATGGCAAGCGTGGCTATCAACATCAGCATTGTAAATATTATCTTTCTCATAATACGTTGTTTTTAAGGTTTATACTTTACGATTTTCCATACATGTGTTTCATCTCCAGCCATCAAGTGTAGCATATAAATCCCCGCCGGATAGTCTGATAAATCAAACTCTTCCAAACAAACATCTATAGTCTTTTCTATTAAAACATCACCTTGGGGAGTATAAAGGATGACCTGTAAAGGTATGCTGTTTCCCGAATCACCAACCTCAACTAAAAAACGGCCACGTGTAGGGTTGGGGTAAATGCTAAATTCCACACCACCAATCTGATCCGTGACAATAGTCTCAAGCCCTTTCTCAGCCTCCACATTCTTTCCATCCTCAATGATTTTCCCCAAAATAATGGTACGGCTAATACGGTTCCCGTTAGCGTCATACCCAAAAGTCACCTCGCCGTAACTCTGCGCATGGCAAAAAACGATGGGAATGAAGCTAAAAACAACCACTAAAAGTGTTTTCCTCAATAATGTTTTCATGATTACTCTTTGTTTTGGTTAACATAACAATTGAATTATTTGCTTTTGATTATTCTGTTCAAGATTAATTATAGCGCAAAAATAGATAATATTAGTCAATTATCAAATATTTTTACCTGTAAAATACAAAGAATGCATAAAACAATTATCGCGAAGTGCAAAAAAAAGCCTGCTCGAAAGCAGGCTTTTCAAGGAAACTCTCTATTTTTTTATTCCACTACAACATTCTTCACTTCCCAGGCGCCACAATGGTCATCAGTACTGGTGTATTTGAATGCAATAGTCACATTTTGTCCAACATAGCCGCTCAAATCCAACATCGCAGTCACAAAAGCCCAGTTGGAATTATAGTCCGGCCATGCGTTGACATCCAACTCCGTCCATCTGGCAGTAGTGACATCTCCAGTATAATCGGTAGAGACCATCACAAAGAAATAGCCTTGAGGGGATGCGTAGTTGGCTGCATGTTCAAAAGTCAAAGTAGCAGAGGAGACGCTTGTTAAATCAATGTAGGGAGAGACAAGCCAACTTTCAGCAGCTTTAGCGCCATTGTAATAGCCATTGGCTTTCATGCACTTATAGTTTGAAACATAGGTCCATACATTATTCAATCCACTTGGCTTTAAAACATCTTGAATAACAAAATCGCCCTGTCCATTCTCAAAGGTTTCTGAGAAAATGCCCATTCCTGGCTCTGGAGGCGTTGGAGTATCACCACCTTCAAGCACGAAATCAGATTCAGTACCAGGACTATCCAAACCTGGTTGACCAAAAGCATTTTTCAAAGTACCGAATACGGCAAGCTGCTTGCCAAGATTGTCTGGATGATCAACCAGATTGACTTGTGAACGAAGTACTGAACCTGATGGCATCTTCACAATCAGGCAGTTTGCAATTTCGTGGCATGAGGCATCGTCAGCAATCAGGACATTTGTGGCACGTCCGAATGGGGCGAGCCAATCAATGTCGTCATTAGAAGTGACAGTATTGTGTTCCTGCCCGCTCTTCACAGCGCCAACAATATATCCATGAACCCATGCATTAACATTTTGTCCTTGCAGGCTGATACCCGCAACCACATTATACGGATCGTCGGCTGTGCCGCTACCTTCGCCTTGTCCCGGATCAGGCCCAGGAGGTGGTGTGGGGCCTACGCCACTACCCTCTTGAACCGTGATACTTTGAATCTCAATCGTTCTCGACTGTGCATCGGTCGAAGTGTATTTGATGGCAACAGTGACATTCTGTCCTATGAAATTATTCAAACTCGTTTCTACGGTTTGGAAATCGTTGAAGCTGGAAGTATTCGGATAAGTAGCCTGCATCCGCGTCCAATTGGCAGTAGTTGGATCGTTGCCGTAGACATAGTCGGTAGAGACCTGCAAGGTAACATCAGTCTCGTCAGCATTCTGATATTGAGCGGAATATGTCACAGAAACCTTGGCATTGTCCACACCAGCAACCGCCACTGGAGAAGAAATAAGCCAGTCTTCGTTGGCATGAGAGCCACCAGAATAGCCTGTCATCTTAGCGGTATGGAAGTCGATCATCCATGATTGGGGGCCCATCACATCATAGGTCGTATAAGTGCCGAACTCATCCGTGAACGACTGCGTGTAGGGCATGCTCTGAAGTTCGCCGCCAGGAGTCGGTGTGGGAGGCGTAGGTCCATCCCCCGGGACACCTTCTTCGACGAGGATATATTTGATCTCAAAGGTTCTAGATTGCGTTTCCGAAGAAAGGAATTTGATGGCCACTGTTACGGTTTCGCCAAGGAATTCGTCCAAACTGGTTTCAATGGTCTTGAATTCCGACCAATTAGCAGTATTCGGATAGGTGACTTCCATTTGTGTCCAATTGGCCGTAAGCGGGTCGGTGCCTGCCACATAATCCTTGGAGATCTGAAGCGTGACATCTTCTGTATTGCTGTTTTGGTATTGTGCCGCATAATTGACGCCCACTTTCACATGGTCGATGCCAGTAAGTGAGACAGGAGCCGAAAGCAGCCAGTCCTCGTTGGCAAAGTTGCTGCCATCAACGTGACCCGTCATCTTGGCCGTATTGTAATCGATCTTCCATTCTTGGTCACCAGCCACGCTATAGGTAGTGTAAGTGCCAAACGAGGAGCTGAAATCCTGGAAATAAGGCAAACCCGAATCGCCGCCGGGGACATAGCCTTCAAATTCCAGTTCTCGCGCTGAACGGATGACGAGTTGCCAAGTGCTGTTGTAGACCGTTGCGATGGCCACCAAGCTACCCGTGCCTTGCGGCAGCGAGTCGTTGGCGAAATTGGCATAGTTGGAAGTACGCACAATCACATTGGCGGACGGATCCAAAGCGTCAATCAAGGTGCGATTGCCGTAAGTTGTGGGATCAGCGAAGGTGTTCTGTTCCGTGAACTTCACGTTCTCCAGCTTCACCAAGCCCGCCAAGTGCTGACCTGCATTGATGTTGGCGATGGTGGTCACCTGGGGCTCGATGGGCTTGTTGTTGGCCAAGATGACGATGTGGCCATCAGCCTCGAAATTGCTCAATTGCGGCAGGTTGTTGTACATGGCATAAGTGACGTCCTTTAGATAAATGCGGACGGAGTCACCGATACGCACGCCACTGACGGCGTTAAGGTAGAGCTCGATGGCGGCACCCGTGGCGCGGTCCTGCATAAAGGCAGCCTTGTAGAGGTTACCAGACACCTCGTCAGCAGTGATGATGCCATACACCGAGGCGTCTTCTGTGAACACGGTGCCAGGTTCCATATTAAGGATGTCCTCAATGGTGTATACCTCACCAATAGGCAGGTCCTGGATAGGAGGTTCAGGATACTCTTTCTTGCAGGCGGTGAACATCATGCCCACCATGGCAAGGAGAAGAAATGTGTTGAATACTCTGTTTTTCATTTTATTATGTGTTTATTGTTTATTTTCTAACTGTCAAACTGATGAAATAATTGAGGCCGTACATATAGGAGTACTTGTCGGGGAACATGTCGGGGTTGTTGGCGTTGAAGCGCAGTTGCTCGTAACCGTAGAGGATGGTGCTCTTGTTGTTCAGGATATTGTTGACGCTCACGTTGACGAGGAAGTAATACCCTTTGTAACGCTTCGAGAAACCGCCGTAGAAGTCGAGCGTGAAGGCCGGCTTCATCGGGTCTTGGCGCAACACATCGTCGATGCGAATATCGCCTTGGGCATAGTGCAACATGCCTTCCTCAGTGTGGTTGTAAGGGTTCACGTCGAAGTACATGTTGGCCATATAGTTGGCGTTGAGGCTGACCCACCAGTATTTCGGTGAGTTATACTTGACGCCCAACGAGGCCACCGACTCAGGCCCTGACGAGACGTGGTAGTCTTTTAGGTAAGCAACACTGTTTTGGATATAGGCCGAAGCGTTGTTGTCGTCATAAACCGAAAAGATGGGATTGTTGTTATAGACATGGATGCCATTGGCGGCAGCGGCTTGCAGGGTGATGGTCGGCGTCACGTTCCATTCTGCGCCCATTTCCATGCCAAGGCTCTTTTGATTGATGTTGGTCATGATGAAGTTGACGAACTCGCTGGTGTAGGAGTTGGCACTGGTCGTGGTGTTGAGGTAGACGTTCTCGCAATAGAAGCTACGGTTCCAGATGAGGTTCTTGTAGGCGGTGTAATAGCCCGTCAGGCGGAACTTGAACGTGGGCGAGCGGTACAAGTAGCTCAAATCCACGGCATTGATGCGCTCGCTCCTGAGGTCACCTTCCACAAGGGTGTGGCGGGTGCGGGGCGACACATAGATGTCGCGGAACTGCGGGGCCTGCGACATCATGGTGCCATTGAGCACAAGGTGGTTACGTCCGTTGATGGCGTAGGTCACACCGGCCTTCACGCTCGGGTCGAAGAAGTTGTGCATCTGGTCTTTGCCAAAGGAGTTGTCGGCAAAGGAGCCGCTCTTCCAAAGGCCCTCACGCCAAATCTGGGTGAACGAACCTTGAATGCCCAAATACAAGTCGAAGTTGCCGACAAGCCAATTGATCTGGTCCCAAATGCGACCATAGTTGCGGTTGGCGTAATAGTTGTAGCCCATGATGTCGCCCACTTTGGCCACATGGTTCGGGTTGTTGAGGTCGGTTTGGCATTCATCGCTTTCGAGGTTTTCGGCATACTTATTAATATCGTAGTAATAATCGCCGCCGAGGAGATCATTCACCTTCTCATAATAGTGCGTCCTTGATGCGCTAACGGAGAATCCGCCCGTCATGATGAGGTTGGGCATGAACTCGTGCTTGAAGTAGGTGGCGTTGCCTGTCTGCATCTTGTCGTAATGGCGCTCGGCAAGGATGTATTTGGAAAACTTGCCCGTGACGGTGTTGCCTTCCTGACCGTTGGCGTTCTGCACCGTGAAAAGGTGGTTGCGGTTGGCGTTATACATGGCATCCCAATCGATTTGGGTGACTTTCGGGTCACGGTTACGCCAAGCTTCAATCTGAGCCTCGATTTCCGCCGTGCTATGCGCATTGGTCATGTAATAGCTCGGAAGGTTCTTGTAGTAGTCGGGACGCGGGTCAGCAGCCTCACCCCATTCAAGCGAGGTCTGGCCGCCAGGACCGCCGAAGAAAAAGAACGAGGTGTTGAACTCAGTGCGTTTGTTGGGCGTCCAATACCAAGTGAGTTGCGCCATCGGCTGGTGATAGGTGCTCACGCGCGAGTTGCGGATGACCTGTTTGCCGTTCTCGTCAACGGTCTGATAGCCCCAGTTGGGGTTATAGAAGTTGGAGCCAACCAAATCGTAGGCTTCTTGCACCACGGGAGCCGAGCCGCCACGCTGCGAAGGTGCGCCAAACACGGTGAGGTCGATACTGTGCTTGTCGTTGATCTTCTTCTCCACAGAGAGGAAGTAGCTGTAAGCCTGGTAGAAGGTGCCTTCGGTGTAGCCTTTGCCCGCATAACGGCCACTGGCGTGGGCCATCAGGTACCAACCGTTGCCCAAGTCGCCCGTGCCGATGGAGGCCATGGCGCGGTGGTTGTAGGAGCGGTTGCTGAAGGCATAGCTCAGCGAGATTTGCTTGCGGTACTCTGAGGCGCGTGTCGAATAGGCCGTGAGGCCACCGAGGCCGCCAAATCCGGCGTAGGTCTTGCCCAAGCCTTCGACGAGCACCGAGTTGCGGAAGGCGTCGTTCAGTCCGCCCCAGTTGGAGAAGACCGGGCGACCCGTCTCGGGGTCGTTCATCAGGATGCCGTTGATCATCACGTCGCTGTATTTCGAGTCGTTGCCACGCACACGATAGCGTAGCGAGCCGAAATTATAGGCCGCGATGCTGTTGAACACGTCGCGCGACGAGTTGAGCAGCGTGGAGGCATCGTTGACCGAGGTCGACGACTCCTCAAAGTCGGAATCCAGGAGGATGACCGTCGGCACTTCGTTGTGGTTCAGGTCGGTCGTGTCGACGACTTGGGCTTGAAGCCCGGCCATCAACATCGTTGCGACCGTCAAGAGTAGAAATTTCTTCATATTGAATGTGTTATGATTTAGCTTTGGGACTTGTGGGTTACAGACGGGCAAAGGTAGGAATTTTTCGTTTTGGTCAGACTTGCAGGCGCATTTTTATCGGAAAATCCGAAAAACTTCCTTATTTAGAATCATTCCAAACTTCAAAATCCTCACAAACTTTTCTCAGAAAAAACTTGACAAAAGCAGATTTTTGTTTATCTTTGTAGCCGAAATCGTGACGCCATGCGACTCAACAGCCACATAACGCCCCTTTTCAGCGTTTTCAGCCGATGGCTGGAAGACGGTTTCCGCAGCCTCGCGGAGACGCTTTCCCCCGCCGTTCCCGTTCCGAGCATCGCATGGCCTCATCCCCAATTACGGAGTTGCCCCCGGCGCATTGCGCACAAGCCAAGTTCCCTCCTCGGGATCTGGCGCTTGGGCAAGAAGAGGTTCACCAGGCAAACCCCTCGCCATGATAGGTGCTTGCCGTTGGCGGGGGAGAAGCCTTTTTTAGGCGGCGACAAACGAGAACGCCCCTGCGTTGAACGGCAAAGCGGCGCGGGAAGCACACGAAGCCGAAAAACAGAATACAAACATAAAAATTGAACAACAATGAAAAAGCATAAGAGAATACTCGGAGCATTGTTCCTTGTAGCCATCCTTGCGGCGGTGCTGTATGCCTGCACGAAGGAAAAGTCACAAGCCGATGCACTTGAGAAAAACAAGGACATTGAGAACTCTATTTCTGCTGTCAACAACAGAATAGCATTAGCGATGCGAAATGATGATGGACAAATTGTCAATCTTTTAGATGTTGAAGACATCCAAAAAAAAATCAATACAAGCGAGGCCAAAGACAACCAGTATGTAATAGAGTCGTACGAAATTACAGATGCCACCGACAACAGTCCGTACATCTTTACTGTAAGCTACTTCGATTTGACTGAAAACTGCGCCTACAACATTGGTTTTGCAGGAGATTATTTGGAGGAAATTGCCAATGTCATTTATGCCAAACAAAATGTAGTTGAAGGCAATTACGATATCGCCATTACAGACGACTCTATCGCTCGTTGCATCAATGGTGTGTTCAGCCAGTTAGAAAACCTAGGACCAGACTACTGCCCTCCAGGGTGGTTCGTAAGATGCAGCCCAACAAATTGCAGAACAGGAGGCTGCAAAGCTGTTTGGGCCGGATGGCATGCTGAATGTTCTGATTGCGAGCCCCAAAACACCCAACTGTCTTCGTCATGTGCAGCCAGTAATGGTGGGTTTTGGAATGCAGTAACTGCAATCGGCAACTTGTTAAGGATTTTCTTTTCCAAATAAACCTTGAGTGAGAGAAAGCAAATAGAATTTGCTTTCTCTCTTGTAATCCTTGCTCTTACATAATTAAAATACACAAAAGCCAATGCATACTTATATCAGAAACACCTTGACTTTTTCACTACTCCTTGCCGCGACAAACACGGCCCTTCCCCAAGAATCTTTCAGTCTAAAGAAACTCATCAAATATTGCAACTCAGCGATGAACTCTTCCTCTGGCAATAGCCAGCAATTTGCAAAAAGTGTTCATTATGTAAGGTGGATTGATGACTTCAAAACAGATGAATATGATTACCAAATCGTCTGCAACAAAAACAATGCCTATTTTGCAATCATCAACGACTACAACATCATTGTGCTTAAGAAAGGCAAATACATTGAAATCAACAATAATAACAGAGACCTTACGAGCATCAACAACAATAAAAAAGGAAGAAGGTTTTACTCCACTTTGCGATACAATGAAGAAAAAAGTCATTATTGTTTGCACTATTATCTATATAGTATGCCAAAAATGACACCCTGGTCAATGCCAAAAATAACAAACTATACAGAAGAAACTGTCAGGGGCAAAAAAACATACCAGTATATTGCCAAAGATACATATCAAGCAACTACATCGAATCGAAAAAAAATAGACGTTTCTGAAACAACAATGTTTTGGATTAACCCAAACTCCCTTGAAATGGATAGTGTTACATGCAAAGTCTCTCAATGCTATGATGACGGAAAAGTTGTTGTCATAACACACAAAGAATACATAACTGACAGCAAATCCTTCGATTTTGAATCTTTTGAAGAACTCTTCGACTTTAATAATCCCAAATACAAGGGTTATTCAAGACATGACGAGAACCATTTACCCTACAGCCATAGGTATTCTAACAATAAAGAGTTGACCGATCAGATACTTTATTTCCCTATTGTCAGTTTGAATGGGAGACAAACGAACATTTACCAACAAGAAGGTTGGATATTACTCGACTTTTGGCAGTTCGGCTGCCCTTCTTGTTTCGCTCAATTCAAGAAATACACCGTCGAAAACGACTCCATCGGTTCAACAATTCTTGAACAAAACAATATTAACATTTTGTGTGTTCACCCTTACTCTGACAACATGGAGATGATTGGGAAAATCGGCGAGAAATATGGCGTTTCAAAATACCTCTACTCCGCAAAGGGCATAAATGACCAACTTGAGATGTCAAGCTATCCTACTTATTACCTTATCTCACCCGACAAACAAATAATATTAAAAACAAACCATCTAGATGATTATTCAAACATACTGCAAGCCATTAAAAACCAAAAATAACAGGACTTTATGAAAAAACGCTTTCTATTGATATAATAATAATTACCGCAACCCTTATAGTAGGCTGCAAAGGCAAAAGCACCAATACCGTTGTTGATGAAAAATACCATAATTCATCGCACGGGCCGAAAATAGAGTTTCGCGAAACAACGCACAATTTTGACACTATTAACATAACGAATGGTGGAAAATACATATTCCACTATAGCAATATCGGAGATCAGCCTCTTGTGATTTCCAATGTCCTTACAAACTGCGGTTGCCTTACCACCCGTTGGTCTCCGACTCCACTTCAACCAGGAGAATCAGATTCAATTTCCATACAAATAACGACACGTCACCTTGGAAACCTGATGAAAGCCGTTGTGATTAGAAGCAATGCCATAAATGAACCCGTGGTCACATTACGAATATCTGGTTATGTTATACAGCAATAATAATTCCTGAGTATTTAAGAAAACTTCTAAAAATCACTAGTGATTCTTATCTCAAATTAACATCGTTAATAGAAATTTCTTCATATTGAACGTGTTATGATTTACATAAGGTTTGGGACAAAAGAAACGGACAAAAATAGGGAAAAGTTCGATGCGCCAAACCATTTCTTTCTATTTTAGGCATTTTTCCATTCATGCCACCCACAATTACGATAACACTTCATGGAACAACCTTGATATTTTTGAATTATTCTAAATTTGATGTTTTTTTCTTAAATAATAACAAAAATATCATAATTATGCGATTTTTGTCATATATTTGTCACGAAATTCTGATTCTATGCGACCAAACCGCAACATAACACCTCTTTTTAAAGTTTTCTGCCAATGGCTGAAAACTTGTTTCTGCAACCTCGCGGAGATGCTTTCCTCCTACTTGTTAGCCCCAAGCATCGCATGGTTTCATCCCCAATTATGGAGTTGCCTTCGTTGTAATGCGAGCGGGCCAAGTCCCTTCTATGGGATTTGGCACTTGGGCAAGAACAAGTTCGTCAAATCCGTTTCCTCGCCATCGTAAGTGCTTGCCGTTGGCGGGGAGAAACCATGATTAGGCGGCGAACAACCCATGGAACGCCTCTGCATCGAAAGGCAAAACGATGCGGGAAGCACAGGAGGCCTCAAAAATAACAAACATGAAAATCGAGAAATAATGAAAACACATAAAAAACGCATCATAGCCATCTCTTTCTGTATGGCTGTCATAATTGCCACACTTCTCAGCTGCAATAAAACCAAAGATATAGAAATCAGCGAAAAAGTAGCAGATGAAGCTCTTGCTAGCAAAGAAGGGGAGTTTATCTTTACAGACGAGCAGATTCAGGATTTAGCAAAGATGCACAACTACTACTTGTCACAACTATTAAGCACATTCAATGCTAACTGCGAAAACCCAAAAGATGAGCTCTTACGTTGTTTATTGTCTCTTGAAAATGTGCCAACAGAAACACTCGAGGAAATTGCTAAGAAAGTTGAAACGGAGGAGCTAATCGTTTCAATGGACGATGTAATTTGGTATATTTGGAATAGCGGACTTTCTCACCCAGAAGAACTAGAAAGCTATGTCAAAACTGCAGAAAAGCATCTAAACAATCCAAATTTACAATACGATATGCTCTTAAAGCAGCTTGACGAAATAATCCAAAACTATTCAGATCTTGATTATCAGGAATCTGTGTTTTTGAAAGCTTTTGTTTATATTGCAGAACAGTCTGCTTATTTTTGGCTACCTGAAGAAATGGGAGGATCTAATCAAGGTGCTGTGCTTTTCGACAATCCCCGAAGTGGGTTGTTCGGACAAATTGTGTTGGCAGATGCAGTTTCTGGGGCTACTTCTTTCCTTTGCTGTTGGTGGCTTATGACAAATCCAGCTAGTCTAATTGGAGCTGGTATTGGCATTGCTATGGCATCTGCTTTATCACCTCTCATTGACAAATAAAACCATCCATCATGAACATGTTTCCAAACAATAGGATCAAAAAAACGATTGTATTATCAATCATTCAAGGCCTGCTATTGTTCTTTTCTGGATTCGTCCTTCTGTTTTCAATCCAAAGGCCAACGTTTAAACAGTCATTCTGTGTTAATGGCAAGACTATATTGGTTGCCTCAATCATTGCAATTACAATAATGGCCTTACTATGGATTTCCTTCTCCATGCAAAACAAAAAAGAATCATCAAAGAAATGGCTTTGGAGACCTTATTTAAAGGGCACATCCTTCAGCACAATTGAAAAAAGAATGACTACATCACATATTTGTTCCATTCTTTTACAATTAGTTTATTTTATTGTTAGTTTGCTTATGTATTCAAAATCGAATATTATTATTTCTAAATCACCATGTAATATCATCAACATCCTAACAATAACTTTTGTTTTGTCAATTATCATAGCGATTGTTTTTTTCTATATAAAGCGAAAACAATTCAAATATGGTTAAAAAGAAATGCCAGCTTCACTGCTGGCGTTTTTTTTCGCCATTTTTAGCATATTTATTAGACAATGAAATAAATACTTACCTTTGCGGCATTATCAATCGAAAAAAAACCAAGCAATGAATAAACTCTTTTGTTTCACATTCTTTTCCTTAGCTCTCTGCATCCGCATTTCGAGTGTTTCCGCTCAAGAACAGCAAGCCTACAAAGTCGGCCTCGTCGGCTTCTATAACCTCGAAAACCTTTTCGACACCATCAACGATCCAAACAAGAACGATGAGGAGTTCCTGCCTCAAGGCATTAACCAGTGGAATACTGAAAAATACATGTCAAAGCTCCACAACATGGCCTATGCCATCTCTACCATCGGTGCCGACATCACGCCCGACGGCGTGGCCATCCTCGGCATGTCGGAGATGGAGAACCGCACCGTTTTGGAAGACTTGGTTGCCCAGCCCGAGCTGAAAAGCCGCAACTACCAAATCGTGCATTACGACTCTCCCGACCGCCGTGGCGTGGATGTGGGCTTGATTTACAACCCGAAATATTTCAAAGTCACCAACAGCAAGACATACCGCACCATCGTCCCCGAGGACCCCGAGTTCATCACCCGCGACCAGTTAGTGGTCAGCGGCCTGTTCGATGGCGAGCCGATGCACTTCATCGTCATGCACTGGCCTTCGCGTGCGGGCGGCGAGAAACGCTCCATGCCTGGCCGCGTGGCCGCCGCAGAGTTGTGCCGCCACATCGCCGACAGCATCATGCGCGACGACCCGAACGCCAAAATCATCATGATGGGCGACTTCAACGACTACCCGACCAACAAGACTGTGACGGAACACCTGCGTGCCTCGGGCGACATGAAAGACCTGCGCGACGGCGAGTTCTACAATGCCATGTACGACCTCCACAAGAAAGGCATCGGCACCAACTTCTACCGCGATGCACCCGGTGTGCTCGACCAGATGATCCTCACCCCTGCCCTGCTACCCAACGGCTACGACAGCTACCAGTTCAAGAACGCGAAGGTACACAACAAGGAGTTCCTGAAGCAACACGGCGGCAAATACAACGGCTACCCTTTCCGCACCTTCGGCAGCGGCGTCTGGATGGGTGGTTACAGCGACCACTTCCCGGTGTATGTGATACTATTGAAAAAAGCGTAAGACCATTTGTGATTCCCTTTGGGAATATCTATTCCTTCACTGCCACACGCGCTGTATGGTTTCTCCCTTCCGCATCCGCAATCCGCAGCAGGTAAACGCCTTGTGGCAAGTCTGAAACGGGGATTTCATTCGTGTCGTGCACGGTCTTCACCAACTGGCCAAGGGCGTTGCAAACCTGCACTTCGGCGGATTCTATGCCTTCGATTCTCACTAAATCGGTTGTAGGATTGGGATAGACGGCCACCGCTGCTGTGCCTTCATGCTCGGCGACGCCGACACCCGCCAGCTCGATGAAATTCGTGAACTCCGACCAATTAGGGGCGTTTTGGTAGGCTTCGAGAGTCCCTACAGGAATGTAAACGGGAATGCCGTGGTTCACATATTGGAAAGTCTCGTCACAGATAAAAGGCGGTGTGCTCGCGTTGACCGTCATCTGTTTTAGATTTCGCAGATTGCGGAAGGCCATATCTTCTATGGAAATCATGGTCGAAGGCAATTCCAGCTCTGTCGGCTTGGTCAAGAAATCGAATACCATCCAATCAATATATCCGACCCCTTCGGGAATCTTGATGGCAGTGATATTGAACAGTTCGAAAAATGGGTCGCCATACACATAAATCATGTTGGGCGACAGGTAAAGTGTGCCATCGAAAGCGCAATGGCTGAACCCACAACTGGCGATGTCGAGCACCGACTCGGGAATGATGAGGTCGCCGCGCATGTTGTCGCATTCGTCGAAGGTGTGCTCTTCAATGTAGGTGAGCGACTCCGACAAGGTCAGGCTCGTGAACTTCCTGCAACCATAGAAAGCCCATTCGCCGATGTAATCGACGGAATTCGGGATGACCAACGGTCCTGTGAACCAACAGTCCCAAAAGGCGCGAGCACCAATGTATCGGACGGTGTTGGGAATGACCAAAGGCCCAGAGTAGCTCATACTCGAGCAGCCTTCCCAAAAAGCCCTTTCACCGATACCGACGACGGTGTAATCCGTGAAATCGATGCTCACTGTTTCGGGGATGGTGACACCGCCCGAATAAGGGCCGAGACATGTTTCGATCATCACCTCGGGTGGGTTGGTGGATGCGATGGCATAGGCCAGGGTCTGACCCGTCGGGCAGACCGAGCAGAAATCGTAGGCCGAAGCCGAAATGCCCGTCATCAGCAGGGCAAGCAAAGTGTAAAGTCTTAAGTTTTTCATTGTTTTGTGATTTTGTCTGTGTAAACCATTCCGTTCATATCTGTGATGCGAAGCAGGTAAATGCCGTGCGACAAGTCTGCAACGGAGATTTCATTGATATCACGCACAGTCTTCACCAACTGCCCGAGGGCATTATAAACTTGTACTTCAGAGGCCTCGATCCCTTCAACGCGAACAAGGCTGTTGGCCGGATTGGGATAGATGCAAATATGGGCATCCGAAACAGACTCGTTGGTTCCATTCGGCCATTGGTTGCCAAAAAGCGGGAACCCGCCGTTTGACATCTCCACATCTTCGCGCCAGCGGCCGATGGAACCCAATGCGGGAAACTCGGTCTCTATCTGCTCCGCGCCCAAATTCAAGGCGGTGAGCAGGTCGTCTGTATTGTGCATCGGAGTTTCAAGTTGCCATGCCGAAGGCGAGGTCGTTGGGCCGAAAGCACTTGAATTTTCGAGTTCGGGGCCTTGGCCATTGCTGCCGTATTCGTCAGAGGCCAACCAATAGCAACTGCTGAATTGGTCGTTTGTGGAAGAATATCCGACAATGGCTCCTCTCGGACAGACATAATTGTCTATTTCATGAACGAGTTCGCCTATGTTGTACGCATTGATGACCCTGTCTTGCGTAAGCGACAACTCTCCCACGATGCCACCAACACCTAAACGTGCCCCTACGGTTGCTGTATTGTACACGTTCAGTATCCTCATCACATAACCATTGCTAACGCCTAAAATGCCACCTGCGAGATAAGCATTTTCGACGACCACACCGCTATTGCTGCAATCCACGATGAACAATTTCTCAATGCCACTACCTGCTGCAAATCCTATAATGCCTCCCGCCTCGTCACTGGAACCTGTAATGTCCCCGTAGTTATGGCAATTGCGAATGAAGTTTTCGCACGGCGACTCCGCAAGGAGCGGGTCAGGCTCATATCTTCCAACCATGCCCCCAATTTTAGAAATGCCACCTGCTCCACCTCCATAAATCCAGCCGTAATTCTCGCAGTTTAAGATATTCCCTCCATACAACTTGCCCACCATTCCGCCACTTTGATAATTGCCGGTTACATTGGCACCATTCTGGCAATCGGTGAAGTTGGCACTGATTCCCAGGCCCATCATGCCCCCTGCATATTGGGAACAATGCACCTCGTTCCAGCAACGGCATGACTCAATCATGCCGTTACGCATAAAACCGACGAGACCGCCAGCGCACTCCGCACCCATAATAAGGGCATTGCCTGTGCAATTCGACACGACTACAGGCACCGACGGCCCCAAAAGCAGGTATTCGGTGATTTCACCCACCAGTCCACCAGAAAGCCTTCCGTATACGGTTACATCTTGCCCTACGTGACAATCAACAATGTGGCAGGTGTCGTTGGAGTTTTGGCTCATGCCGTAGGGCAAGCCGAAGAAACCCGCCAAGCCGCCCGCCGACCTTACTGCGCAAGTGACGGAAACATCGTCAATATAGCAGCCAGTAATGTCGGTCAATCCTGCATATCCCACCAACGCACCCGTATACTGCGTCCCGTTCAATCGGCAATTTTGAAGCGTAACATTTTGTATTACAGCACCGTTTGTACAGCCGAACAAGCCAGCAATTCCATGTCCGGAATTTGACTGGCAAACCAAGCCGGAGATACTCATTTTGTTGCCGTCGAAATGACCCGTGAAATAGGGTGGCTCGTTCCCGACGACATGCCCGATGGGTGTCCAAAGCACGGGATCGACATCGGGGTTCTCGTTCAGGCAGATGTTGTCCGTCAGCATGTAGTAGGCGTTGCCGCCTATTCCATCGTTGGTTTGTTGCGCGAGCAAGGCTAATTGTTCAGCGGTGGCGATTTGATAAGGGTTTTCAGGTGTGCCGTCGCCGCCAGCGTATGCTTCGGCAACAGTACCGTCCCAGCAAGTGTTTTGGGCCTTCACCCCTCCCGCCATCAGCAGGAGCGCAAGCAGGGTGTAAATTTTCGTTGCTTTCATTGGGGTTCGGTTTTGAAATTTTCGCAAAGTTAATGATAAAGATTACTTGTCAAGAGCTTTTCGGGGGCAACTCCTGCCTTGTCCATACTTTTTCTTGTTGCCAACTCTTCAAAATATTGTTTTTCAATGATTTGAAAAATAGCAGCAAAACGGCTTGTCCCTATTTTTTTGACAACACGCAATCTGTTTTCATCCCTCCAAAGGTATTTTCATTCCTTAATCCACTTCCCAACTTCCGCTTCCTTCCCATCTACAATTACCTTCCAAACATAAACGCCCTCAGCCCAATCCGTTGCATCAATCCCCGTCGCATTCTCTGTGAGGGCTTGGCTGTGGATGAGTTTTCCGTTCATATCATACACTTCCACGCGGGCGTTCTGCAAGGCCGTGCGGATATTCAGCACATCCTTCCCTGGATTGGGATATGCCATCGCCACGGCAAAACCAGCATCGTGGGCTTCTTCAATGTCATCCAAGATGCTTTGGCTTACTTTGTAGATGACATTTTCTTGAGCCAAGGTTTCCCGATTAGAACCTGACGCCACCACAAGACATCCACCTTTCGGGCAAGCGTACACACTCAATGGATACAACGCCCTCTTGTCATTGTGATAATAGATTTCACCTTTCTTGTTCAAGTCTTCGTCAAGCCATGCAAGATAGAAATTATCGTAGAGTTCCGAACTTCCCAACATGTTAAAATCCATGTCCGCAATCATGTAAACGTCACCGTTTTCCGAGAAGTCGATGGCATTTTGCTGGGCACCTTGGCAATCGACTAACCGATGCATGCCCAAAACATAGTTTTCCTCCACGAAATTCTCGTCCATCACTGACATGACGACCTCGTCGTCAATCTGCTGGGGATACACACTGGTCACGCTACCTATGGCGTATATCTTGCTGTTGTACGGGTTGCTGTGGTAAGAATCAGGGTCTTCTATCATGGCCGGATAAATTTGACTGGTGATGTTGTCACGTATCAGCACCGTGTTCAGTTCTGAGTCAAGCACATAACCATTGAGATAGACGCCATAATAAGTGCCATTGTCGTTTGTCTCCGCCACCACCAATCGGCATCCCAAGGAATCAGGAGTTGGCTCAAGCCAAGGAACGAAAGGATCGGCACTCAAATCTCTAAAGACCCGTTCCGTAACCAACTCGCCTTCAGGATCGAATTTCATTATCCTGATACCCTTTTGGGTTATAAACATACCCTCATACACAAAGAGGCTGTCGGGGGCGTAGGCAATGAAGGTGGATCCGTCCTTGCACACTACGGCTCTTGTCATGTATTTCTGCGAACCTTCGTTGAGCATGAAATCACCCATCTTGCCGCCATAGTCTTTCACCGTCAGATGCAAGTCGTCGTCAATTTGGAATGCGTGCAAGGTGGCCGTGTCCCCAATACTCTCGTAAAAGAACTGCGTTTTCTTGCCGTCGGGCAAGGTCATCAGGCGGGAAACGAGGTAGGTTTCCGTGGTGCCCTCTGTGTAGGGATAGTCGACGGTGCCAAGTATTTCGCCGTCCTCACGCATCTTGATGAACTGGAATTTTTCAGAGTTTGTGGCAAACACCATCATTTCCCCCGTGTTGATGTACTGCACATAAACAGGATGGATTTCATCGGTCACGAAGATTTCTTCAAGGTCGTAATACTCTTGCCCTTGCATCTTCACCCCTCCCGCCATCAGCAGGAGCGCAAGCAGGGTTGTAACTCTTGTAGCTTTCATTGTAACATAGCTTCTATTGTTTTACTTCATTTAGATTTTGAGATTCCCTTTCGGGAATGGAGTAGTGTCCGCTTTTGAACTGCGGCGGCATAAGCCACTTCCAAATTTGCAACACCACTCGCCGCCGCCTTTTGACCTCATGTCATTACTCCATTCCCCACAGGGGAATCTCCTATTCCTTTACCACTATTCGCACAGAGTGTTCTTCGCCATAAGTATCCGTAATGCGCAGCAGGTAAAGCCCTTCCGGCAGGCCGCTCACATTGACTTCGTTGGTGCCACGGACCACCTTTACCAGTTGGCCCAAGGCGTTGTACACCTGGATTTCATCCGCTTCAAGGCCATCAATCCGCAGGGTCTCCGAGGCAGGATTGGGATAGACCTCCACCCTACCCGCTTCGGTTTCGGCCACTCCATCCACCGACCAATACACCCTCAAGAAAAATTCGAACTCATTGTATTTCGACCGCGCTGGAGCCGAATAGCAGTCGATGTCTTGGTAATAGGCCACCACTTTATAAAGATAGAAGGTCTCGTCCTCTAATGAGGTGTTGTCGGTATAAGATGTGGAGCCAGCACCCAATGTCTTGATTTGCTGCCAGTTCATATCGGCTTCCTTGGTGCGGTAGATGTAAAACCCCGAAAGGCCGTCATGAGGTTGGGGTGCTACCCATGTGAGTTTTATCTTGTTGTTGGTTGTCATCTCAAACCAAAGGTTAGTGGCGGGTTGGCAGCCTTCGCCAACGGTGACGCAAGCCTCGTTGGTGGGTTCGCTCTCGCCCGAGGCACAGAAAGCCGTCACATAGTAACAATTGCCGCCATAGTTTGGTTCTTCATCGATAAACCCTGTTTCCTGCCCTGATACCGTAGCCAACAAAGTTCCATCACGATACACATTATAGTTTTCTGTTTGGGCTGAATCGAACCAATCCAACACAGCATAATCGCCCTCTGCAAAGGCATACAAGTCGATAGGCATACCACAATCCTCACCATTGCCGCAACTGTTGTTGGTTTGCAGGAAAACACCGTCATCGATGCCTTCCAGAGCACCCGAATACGAATAAACGACATGATTATCAGCATCCTTGATGACAAAACTCACATCGCTAACCGTACTGCTTCCTTTGGACCAAGCGAACGAGACATGACCCAAAGGCACCGCAACAGAGAGTGTCTCGCTGCTTGAGTGCGCCGTGACCGACTCCATCACCTGCATTGCGTTGTTAATCACTTGTATGGAAGCGCCCTGCCATCCGTTGAAGAAGGTGGTTCCTGCCACAATAGTCCAAGTGCAGGAAGGCCCGAAGCGCACACCGCTTTGGGTGGCAATCCTTCCGTGTAGACCGTTGTTCACCGCATAGACCTGATAATCGTGCAAGCCATAAAACGGCACTTCGTCGGTGATTTCCATGGCCGCGCCTGGAACGACATCGTCTTGGGTATAAACCACCCTGCCGTCACGCTTGACGACGATTTGGTCGATATGGGTCAAATTGCTATTGTTCAATGACTTTGTTGGATTGTTCCAATGCACGGTACAGATGTATGAATCATCGGAAAGCGGCTGCACGCTCAAGTTAGTGGGTTCCTTTGGTGTAGCATTGTAGACGCCAGAAGGAACGGCGTCGGCAATCATCTTTTGCGCCAGGTTCCAAGTCTGGTTGTAGGTTTGCAGGTTGTCGATGCTGAACCAGCCATCGAGGGAACCGCCCCAGCTCCAGTTGATGTGAAACAGTCCGTTGTCGTCGTAGCCATCGCAAATGAACGAATGGCCCATGCTTCCTCCATCGGTACCTGCATACAAAATCGGAATGCCCATGTCCAAGGCATCGCGCATCATGGCCACCCATTCATCGTAGGGATAATCGTCCCTAAACAGATTGTGCGAAGTGCCATAACCGAAATAGGAGCTCATCGCCGGTGGGATGCTTTGGTGCAAAGCACCGCTAGCCATAGCACCATAATTCATGTCAACACTCACGCCGCAATGATATATAAGGAGGGCAACATATTGATTGTCATCATTCAGCGATTCGGGCATTTCGTCCCAATGGTAAGTGGTTGCACCGAAATTTGCAGAGAGCGTGCCGTAAAGGTAACTGTTGTATGAATGTGAGCCTGTGCCGTGTTCAGGATAGTTCCAATACTTCATCACCTGTGCCATCGAAGTGGCCACACAGCCCGCGTAAGCATTGCCGCAAGGTCCAGCCTCGTCTTTCGGGCAATATGCGTTATAATAACAGTCTTGGTCCCAATGCGTGGCAACCAAAGGTTGGACAACCACTGATCTCAAGGCTTGCGTTTTGCCGCAGCGTTCAAGGTTCTCCCATTCTTGGGCAATCACGAAATCGGCTTTTTTCAGGTTTTTTTCCGCAAAATCAACAGATTGCCCATATCCTTCCAGGAAATAGGCCAATCCATCAGGGATGTTTTCAGTGTTGAAAGCACCTGTTTCGGCATAGCCGAGAATGGGGCTGGTAAGGTCGCTGGCCGAGACGATGACGAAACCGCCCGAAGTGCCATTGAAGACATGGAACGAAGCCTTGCCGTTTTCCGTAACGGCGGTGTAGACCCATTCCAGTTGCGTGTCGTTTTTGAAATTGGCCTCGACAAACTTGGCGCCCAAGGCCTTGGCGCGCTCCACGCTGACCGTTCCGCCAAACAATGGGGCCGAAGCCATCAGCAGAACGGCAAGCAAACTGTAGAATCTGTTGTTTTTCATTTTATTTTGTTTTTTTGAGTTATTCTTTTATCCATTTTCCTGTCTCAACAATAGCCGTTGAGCCGCTCGTAGAATAGATTTTCCAGCAATACATCCCCGAAGGCCAATTCTCTGTAATGATACTCGTTGAATTGCCCTGGATTTGTCGTTCAAACATTTTTCTGCCGTTGAGGTCATAAACCACCACAGAAACATCCTCACCGTCCGTCAAGACATGCAATACATTCTTGCCAGGATTGGGATAGACACTACTATTGGCGACTTGTTCCTCCACCCCATCCCAATCGGGGGCTTCGAGGGCTCCGAGGTCGATACGGCCATTAATCACACGCGGATTGCCGACAAAGTCGGTTTCGGGATAATACTGGCCCATATTGGTGGCACCCACATTGAGACAGGGAGAGTTTTCAAGCAACGCCCAATGAGTAGCCAAGGTTGAATGGTCGTATTCGGGGCCTAAACCTGCAGTTGGGTTGAAAAATTGAGGATCGCCAAAGACATCTCCGGAACCTGAAATCGTGCCGTTGCAGTTGTTGAAAACGGTCGGGTCGGGATGCGTCGGGTCCATGCGCTCGAACCAAACGCCTGTGTTACCCCAAAAGATGTTGTTGTAGATCTTCTGCTGCCCATTCGTCCAAATCCCCGACCCATAGCCATGGATATGTCCTTCGCTTCGGTTGTTGGCAATCGTGTTGTTATAATAATGGGAATAATTGGGTGCCGTAGTGCCCAGTACAGGCGAATAGCCATCGTTGTTGACGATGATATTGTCGTGGAAACGCCCCACGCCTTCCCAACCGAGGTACAACGTGCTGCCGTGGTTGCCATGGATATAGTTGTTGTAGACCTGCGGGCCCGATGCCGACAGCGACAATTCGCCGACGTGCATATCAAGAGCGGTGCCGTAATGCCCTGAGTTGTTGTAGAACTCGCAATCGTGCACGGTGAAATGCCGCAATCCACCCAACGTAGCACTCGCGCCCCACCACGCATAATTGCCGTGAAAAGTGCAATGCTCTATAAGTACGCTACCAGGATTGAGCACATACATGGCACCGCCGCCACTCCCCGACGGCGAACTGGTGTTGTGGTCGTTGCGATTATGCGAGAAATGGCAATGGGCGAAATGGCAAAACTTCTTGTTTCTCACCTCGACACCTGCGCCAAATCGCTGATTCTCAGGTGCGCCCATGACAATCTTCCCAAACTCGAACTCGCAAAACTCCATGACTACTGTGTCCTGCGCATTGCTCTGGTCAGAAAGCAGATGTATGCCGTGCCACCCCGATTCCGCCGTGGGATTATAAAAGTCGGTGGTGTCGCGCGCGGTAAAGGTAACGGGAACCTTGTCCGCGCCCAAGGCATAAAACGAGCCGTTGTGGACGGTGATGCGATAATAGCCTTCCGCAATCACCCAAGTTCCACGCTCGACGGTGAGGCGCGCCGTGCCTTCAGCATCAGGCTCGATGACGACATCACCTACAAGTTTAACAGTGTCGGCATCCCAAAGCACATCGCCTTGGTATTCGCCCGAAACCTCGATGGTCTGTGCCGAAAGCGGGGCAGTCAGCAAAGCCATCCAAATGACAAAAAACAAACCTTTTTTCATGGCATAAAACGATTAAGTTGTTACTCTTTTGTTTCATACCGACAAAACTATAACAAAAATCCACTAAAAAATCAACCTCAAAGGCCAAGTACAGATTTTTGTTTCTAATTCGCATTGATAATCAATGCGTTGTAAGAAAAAAGTACAGATTTTTCTCAATCGGCCAGAATGGAAATCGAGTCAAAATCAACTTTTTTGTTGAGTTTGGAGCGGTATTTTGCCACCGTATTTTCGCTCAAGCCAAGCAGGTCGGCCTCTTCCTTGATACGGAAGCCGAGGAACGATAGAACCACGAGATTGCGTTCCGTTTTGCTAAGGTCGGGATAGGCCGATTTCATTTTCTCAACACCTTGGGGATAGGCTGCCTCGAAAGCCTCCACGATGCGCTGCATGCGGTCTTTCTGCCCCGATTGGTAAATTGCGATCACCTGTTGTTGCAGCATGTCACGTTGCTGCGTGGTGAGTTGCTCCAATTCAGCTTGCAGTTGGCGTTGCGCCTCGCGAAGACGACGGGTTTCGTTTTCTTTGTTGCGCCTATAAAAATAGACAAAGACGACCAACAGTAGCATACCGACCAACAGCAAGGCCAATAGCCAATAAAGCCTTCTGCTTTTCTGTTGATGCAATGTTTCCTGTTGTTGGAGTTCCTCTTGCTTTTCGAATTCCTCCTGCACTTTCACCATGTCTTTCATGTGCTTTTCGGGATGCTCCATGGCTTGCATCATATCGGCATAGGCAACAGCCTTTTTCTCGTCGCCCAACGCCTTGCATGCCTCATAAAGATGAACATACAACATGTAGTTTTCAAAAAACCTGTCATTGGCTTTGGCCACTTCAATGGCCTGTTCACCATAGAAAACGCAGGAATCGTACTGCTGCTTAATATAATATGTGTCAGAGAGTTCCTCAAGCAACAACTGCTTGACATAACCGTAGCCATAATCCGATGTGTCGGTCAAACACGCAAAGCCCTCGTTGATTTCTTCAATGGCCTTGTCAAGAAAACCTTGGCGTTCCTCTTCCGATGCATAGTTATTCCCGCTTACCCGAAAATTGTAATAACTGGCAATGCTACGATGCGTTTGAGCAATATCATCGGCATAGCCTAAGGCCTCCGCTTCGAGCAGCGCTTTCTGAAAATAGACCAAACAGCTATCAAATTCCTGAGTGAGAAGATAAGAGAAAGCCAAAGAGGTCGCAGAACTTTCGCGGTTATAATGGTCACCCATTTTGGCGAAATAGGCATCAGCGAGCCTCAATGGGGGGATGGCCTCAGCAAAGTAAACCGATGAGGTATAAGTCATGCCGAGTTCAAGATAGATGAAATATTTGAGATTATCAATCACCGTCTGCTCATCGGTAGGTTTCGGCGAAAACTCCACCAAACGCTTGTCCACATGACGGCATGCTTCGATGCTCTTCTGGGCTTGCAACATGGATTCGAGTGCGATCTGTTTCGGCTGCTGCATATTGGTCGACTTGTTTGCCATGAGACAATAGGTCCAAGCCTCATGATACTTGTCGTCACTTCCAATAAACTGGTTACAAGCCACTTGAGACAACGAATCGAGCTCTGCACCAAACCTTTTTTTGTTATTGATAAGCAAAGCACGCAACAAGGAATAATGTGCTTGTTCCTGATTTGAAAGAGCACTAACATTCAATGTGTCGAGAATTTGCATGGCGTCATCGGGTTTTTGCTGCAAGAAGCACTCCACGCGATAGAGCATGTCCTCCTCGGGCGGTGGAGGCGTTTCGCGCTTGGAGCAGGCGGCCACCAACACGACAAAAAGCAAAAGTCCTATGGGAAACAAGCGTTTCATGGTTGCAAAGGTAGCATTTTTTTTGGCGACGCCAACAAAAAGGCCGACCGATGCGTCGAAAGGCCGAACACCATAATGAGATTCCCCTGCTGGGAATGGAGTGAAAGGTCAAATTAATAAGCGGCGGCTTTTAGTGTTTACTTTGAATAGACCTTATTAGCCGCCGCCTGTTTACTTAATGCAGTACTCCATTCCCGAAGGGAATCTCTATTCTTTTATCCACTTCCCCGTTTCCGCGAGGGTCGTCGAGCTAGCGGTCCCTGAGCCCGTCGAAGGGCCGCCATTAGAAGTATACACCTTCCAAACATAAACGCCCTCAGCCCAATCCGTCGTATTGATGGCTGTGACATTCTCCGTAATCTCTTGCCCATAAACCATCTTCCCATTCAAATCATACACCTCCACCCAAGCGTCCTGCAACCCCGTCCTGATATTCAGCACATCCTTCCCCGGATTGGGATAAGCGATGGCTACTTTCAAGCCGTTCTCATGCGCCTCTTCGATGCCTACAAAAGCATCAGCGGGAAACTTGGTGACGGTAGTCCAGTGTTGCGTTGTATTGTCAAGGTTTTTCGATGAGAATACAAGGAGCGTCCCGCCATCGTAAGTTGAAATAATACTGTATGCCAAACTATTGATATTGCCTTTGTCCAAATCATAAAACAACGTTGAAACAGTGTCCAAGTTGGCATCAAGCCGTTCAATCATTATCCAAGAGTCCTCGTTGAAAAAATAGCCATAATTTAAAGTGTAGCAGAAATAAAGTTCATCATTATTTGTCGTTGAAATCGACCTTTGCCGAGCTGGACAATCGTATGAATCCGTGCTTCTTACCCTACATTGCAATGCCGCGACGGATGGCGAAGGGTCGTCAATGTTGTCATCATAGTCATAAATTCTGACATCGGCTTGCTCATCGCCGTATTCGCGCTCAATCTGGGTTGATAAATAGGTCGTTCCATGTCGGCTTCGGGCGACACTCATTTTTGAGAAGGTGCGATAATCAGAGACATCGGTATGGCTGAATTGCTTCGTTTTCAAGAGATTCAAATTATTGTCAAAATAGAGAGCTTGACCTTGAACGGATGCATTGGTGGTGTTGAATCTGCCTGGATAATACATCAAGTAGCCGGAATCTGTTTTCACCAAATGACAACGACCAAGCAGATGCTCAACAGCACCACCTCCGCCATTCGAGACGCTCTCATATCCAATCTGATCAATAAGTTCCCCTTCAAAAGTCATTCTAAACATAAACAAAGAATCAGGACCTCTTGGGTGGTCAACATCGTGGCTATATGCTTTGAAATAAGCTCCAACTATTACCCCATCGTCAACCAAAGGGGAAAACAGGCAGAGCGTACCGCATTGCTCATTCGGATTCAATTGCCACGATGAGTTTTGAACTTCAAAAGTGTCAATCTTTATATGATGTTCGAAACACTCCGTAATGTTCATTTGTTCATCCAATTTGTACAATCCGAGAATAGCGTCATCAGGTGGATTGTCGTAGTTCAAGAAATAATTGAAATACGAGAAATCATGGTCGGGATTATAGGCCATCAAAGCAAACAACTGGCCATCGTGTTCAAAAGTATAAGGATTTGCAGCTCGATATGCGGGCTTAAAGAATTCGTTATATGCCAACTCCTCGCCATTAGAAGAGAATTTTCGCAATGCTGGATGAGGTGAATAAAAATCCCCGTAACCGCTTTTGAAGAAATGGCAGCACGACGCGACTACGATCCCATCCGAAGTCTCGTAAGCATCCAGCATATGGGTGATTTCATTCTCACTGGTATAGTATTCGTAAGATTGTTCCCACTCCTGTCCAAAGGCCTTGGCCCCGGACATAAGCAGCAGCGCAAGCAGGGTGTATAATCCATACTTTTTCATATCGTGTCTTTTTGATTGTTTATTTCACGACGAATTTCACCGTCGCGCCATCAATGGTGAGGAGATACATGCCGCTGTGCAAGCCCGACACGTCAATCTGGTGCATCTCACCTCCGATGCTGCCGGTTTGCAGGGTTTGGCCAAGGAGGTTGGTGATGCGGTATTCATTTGCCGCTGGTAGAGACGTGGCGCGCCGCGTCTCTACAAACAAGATGCCATCGGTCGGGTTGGGATAGACCTGAAATGGGGTTTCCACGATTTCGTCAACGCGATTTGGATCCAAGAGGCCGAAGATGGGATAGCCGGCATTCTCGCCATCCACATCTTCCACCCATGTGCATTGACCCATGGCGCCGGCGTTCAATGCCTCAACCAAGTCGGTGGTGCCATATTGCGCCTCGTCGAGCACCCATGTAGTTGGCGTTGCACCTGGACCGAAAACCGACGAGCCAGGAAGGAGCGTCCAGTTGCTGACCCCAATGTTGTAGACATAAGGTGTAATCGATTCGTTACCAATCCAATAGCAATTGCTGATCAACGTGTCGCTAAACATGGCAGGAACAATATGCCCGTACCATGAATTCGGGATGTCTGGATTCGATGGCTTGATGATTGCGCCTGCATTATATACGTTTCGAATTTGTTCATCGTGAAGTGGAGTGCTTGTTATGCCTCCCATTTGGATCAAAAGAGGATTTTCTGTGAAAATAGCGGTTAAATCACCGCGATTGAAGCAGTTATAAATGGTGCCGTCGGCTCCTGAGATGCCACCAACCATGATTTCGTCATCATTGAATCCTGTAATGAGCGCCGCGTTACCACAACATGACATGACGGTTTTTATCGCTGTGCCAATAATGCCTCCTGTATTCATGCCGCCTGTGATTACGCCCGACTCATGATTGAAACAATAGGTGATCAAACAGTTTAGCCCTCCTTGTCCCGCCATACCTCCTGCGGTACCTTCCGAAACGATTTCGCCAAAGTTGTGGCAGTTTTTGATGATAAAATCGCCATTGCCAACCATACCTCCTGAAAAAGTCCAACCCTTAATATAGCCATTATTGACACAATTGTCTATAACAAGATGGCCGTTATTGACAATCGTCTTTCCGACCACACCTCCAGTGCATTCGTTCCAGGTAACACTGGCATAGTTTACACAATTTTTAATGAAGACCGTATCGTTGACATCAACTTCGCATTGCCCAACCAAACCTCCGCTTGGTTTAGCACTAAAAATCTCAATCCAGCCATCCACCGAGCAATCCAAGATATGGGTGTTTTTCGCCTTGCCGACGAGAATTCCACCGATTGCAATATAAACAAAAGCCTGTTCATATTCCATGACGGTGGCTTTTTCAAGCCTGACATTTTTTATCGTGGCGTTTTCCGTATATCCAAACAAACCAGACAGTTTAAACCCGTTTTCGTACATACCGCTGATGGAGTGTTTATCGCCGTCAAAAACACCCCTAAAAGTACCCGTCAGACCAATAGGCGTCCAATAGAGGGTATCGTCTTCATTGAGACAAATGTCGTTGGTAAGCACATAACAGGCATCACCTCCAGTGCCATCATCGGTTTGCTGGGCCAACAACGCCAGTTGCTCCGCCGTCGCAATCTGGTAAGGGTTTTCAGGCGTGCCGTCGCCGCCGTCGTAGGCTTCGGCGACCGTGCCGTTCCAAGGTGTTTGTGCTCCGCAAGCCAGTCCGAGCACGAGCAAGACAAAAAGTAGCAGATTTCTTTTCATAGTGTTCAGATTTTTTCTTGGTTCTCGCAAAAGTATAGCAAAAAACCAGTAAAAAAGCCAATTCCATCGGGCAATCCACTATTTTTCCAACGATCAGTATTGATTGTCATTAAATTACAAAAAGTCTTTCCACTAAAAAGTCAGGAAAATCCATGGAAAATCATCCGAGAAACCGCTCCCAAAGTGCCTCAAACGAATCGGTTTGCGTCTTTTTCTTGATGCTGGTGCGGTATTTCGACACGGTGTTTTCGCGCAGGTCGAGGATGTCGGCGATTTCCTTCGTGCGGAAAGGGAACATGGAAAGCACACAGATGTCGAGCTCGGTGTCGCTCAGGTCGGGATGGGCGGCCTTCAGTTTCGTCAAGGCTTCGGGATAGGCTTCGTTGAACACTTCGAGGATGCGGTTGAAGATGTTGTTGCGCTTGTCGTCGTAGATGGCCTGCACCTTCATCCGCAAAGCCTCGTTGGCCTGAGCCTCCAAGGCACCGTGCGCGGCTTGCAGGTCGCGTTCAATGGCTTCATGTTTTTGGTTCATCTTTTTGCGATAAACACGATGATAAATGGCGAAAACTGATGCCGTGGCAAGAAGCAGCACTACCCAAAGCATTGTTTTCCCGCCTTTCTGCGGCTCCCTTCCCTTCAAATAGGCATTCAGCATCGGCATGACCTCGGCGTTATGGTTGCTTGCCACGACATTCTTTTCCTGCTCTGCCTTCACAATGGCATAATAGGGCATCGCTTTCAGGGTGTCACTCAATTTCTCGTAGCAATCGGCAAGGCCATAGGCTGATTGTGTCTTGAGGTTCGCGTCTTTCGACCGAAAAGCGACTTCGAGATTGGCTATAGCCGTCGCATAGTCATGTGCCTGAAAGTAGACAAAGGCCTTTTCAAGCGCGTTCTTGTGATACAAAAGGCAAGAGCTGTCAACCAAGGCAAAACTTTTCTCAAAATAATAGATGGCCGAATCGTAATCATGGCTGTGTCTCAAACTATTGGCCAAAGAATTCATCAGCAACGCCGTTTCGTATGGGAAACGGTCTGCATTTGCGATGCGAAGGCCTTCGCCACAGTAGAAATAAGCAGAATCACCTTCGCCAGCCTTGCCGAAACGCTCGTATAGCAGCCCGAGATTTGCCATGGAACGAAGCATCCATGCCGTATCGCCAACGGCAGATGCACAATCCAGACCAAAACGGGCAAATCGAGTACTGCAAGGCTCATCGGAGTAATTGTGCGCGATGCGCGACAAGATAAAGGAAATCTTGCTGTAGAGTCGCCCGACGGGGAACTGACTTGCATCGAATTGGGCATCCATGATGTTCATGGCTTCCAAAAAATGAGCCGCTGCCTCTTCTGAACGATGGTTGTCATCAAAAGCTAAACAACCTTCCAGATATTGGCAACGGGCCTGCATCCAATATTGCCGAGGCCCAACGCCCTTTTTGTAAAAATCCAAAGCAGGCATTACCAAAGAATCCGCAAAGTCGTGATATTTAACGCCGTCATACACATTCTCCACTGAATCAATCAGCAGGGCATACTCGGTATCTTGGTCATCAGATGGCACAAAAAAAACTGTTTTCCGATCGGTTACATGCCATAACCGCAAGAAAAACCAAAAGCCCTATTGACAAGATGCGTTTCATTGGTGCAAAAATAGGAAAAATCACCGCACCTCTATCTCATCCACAAAAATCCAAGCGGGATTGCCAAATCCGCTATGGTCTTCTGGCAGGTCGTAACCTGAAATCACAACCTCGACATACTTTGCCGTGACGGGCTCAAAGTCCACTTCGTAGGCGAAGATGCCGTCTCTGTCTTCCCAAGTGGAAATCGGGATGTCTTTCTGCGCCACCTCGCGGAAGGTCTCGCCGTCGTCGGAAACCAACACCTTGACCTGGCTCGGGTTGTAAATCCATGCGCCTTTATTGGTAAGCGCATGAAAACGGACATGCTGCATCTCAGCAGGTTGTTCGAAGTCGATGACGGCATCCAAAGGATAGCCGCAGAAGCCCAGCCAACGTCCTGAGTTGTAGGCTCCCCTACCCATGTTGCCGTCGTTGAGCAACGATGACCCTTCGTAGGTGTATTTCTCGGCAGGTTGCTGGCGCAAGGTGATGGGCTTGTGGGTGGCCAGATTGGTTTCCACCGTATCCGCCCAGACCTGCAGGTTGAAGATGTGGTCGGCGTAGGTGTATTGATAGAGGTCATAGAGTTGCGCCATGTGGCGGCAACGCTCCACAAAAGCCTCAAAGTCACGCTCCTGTGGGTTATTCCACTGTATCTCCGTCAAGGCCTCCATACGCGGCAAGGCCATGTACTGCACATGCCAGAAATGGGCAATGTATTCAGTCCAGATGTTGGCTTGCACGCCGATGATATGCTTTTGCTGCTCAGGTGTCAGCTCCTCAGGCAGGGGTTGGAACTCATACACGCGCTCCACGGGCAGGTAGCCACCGATGCACATAGGCTCGCTGGCGATGTCCTCGCTCTGGTAGTAGTCGAAATAGAGGTGCGAAGACGGTGCCATAATCACATCGTGGCCTTTACGTGCCGCCTCGATGCCGCCTTCCGTGCCACGCCAGCTCATGATGATGGCCGTCTCGGAGACGTTGCCTTCCAAGATCTCGTCCCAGCCGATGACACGCCTTCCACGGGCCTCCACCACCTTGGCCATGCGGTTCATCACATAGCTTTGCAGGTAGTCCTCAGCGGTGAATTTGTCGTCTTTCTTGATGCCCAGTTCCTTGATTTTGGCTTGGCATTTCGGGCATTTTTCCCAGCGCACCTTGGGACACTCGTCGCCGCCAATGTGGATATAGGGCGAAGGAAACACGTCCATCACCTCGTTCAGCACATCCTCCACAAACAGCATGGTCTCCTCGTTGCCTGCGCAAAGCACGTCTTCCGACACGCCCCAGCGCTTCCACACCTCGTAGGGACCGCCCGTGCAACCCAACTGCGGATAGCAAGCCAAAGCCGCCTGCATGTGACCCGGCAAATCGATTTCGGGAATGATGTTGATGTGACGCTCGGCAGCATACTCAATGAGGTCGCGGAGCTCGTCTTGGGTATAGAAACCGCCATGGCGGATGGTGTCGTAGAGGTTCCCGTTATGCCCGATGACCGTACCGTCGCGGTAGGCACCAATCTCAGTCAGTTCAGGGTATTTCTTGATTTCGATGCGCCAGCCTTGGTCGTCGCTGAGGTGGAAATGGAACTGGTTCATATTGTGCATGGCCAGCATGTCGATATAGACTTTCACCGAGTCCAAGGGGATAAAATGACGACAGGGGTCGAGGTGCATGCCACGATAGGCGAATTGGGGGTAGTCTTTTATTGTTCCGCAGGGGAGTTGAGAGTTTAGAGTTGAGAGTTTAGAGTTGAGAGTCAGTTGAGAGTTTGAAGTTGAGAGTTGAGAGTTAGGCTCGCCCATGTCATTCCTGCGTTGATTTGTGGGCTGGCTGGAATCTATGGGCGAGATAGGCAAACTCTTTCTCAAGGTCTGGATGCCGTAGAACACGCCTGCAGCATCGGCGCCTTTTATGGTGACTTGCTTGGGGGTGATGTTGATCTCGTAGGCCTCGGCTTGGTCGAAATCCTCGGGAACCACTTTCAGCACAATGCCGTCGGGCTGGCTTTGGTATTCTTGCATTTGCAAGACATAGCCCATAATATCGTTCATATATTCGACCAGAAACTGCGCTTCGCGCTGTAGTCCCGATTCGTAATACACGAGGGTCTTGGGATCCAGTTCGAATGGTTTCTCTTCATTCAGTTGCACCTCTTTGGGCTGCGGGATGATGTCGTAATTGGCGACAGGGAGTTGCTCTTTTGTGCAAGCCGAAAGCAAGAGTGCGGCGAGGCAAAGGAATAGGATAGACTTTTTCATATAGGTTCTAGTGTTGATTTGAAAAAGCAAAAATAAAAAAAGGACGGCTTGCACCGTCCTTTTTTGTTGATTTTGTGAAAATCAGGCTTATTCGCCCAACTTGATACGCACAAAGTTCACCACAGTGGCTTCCTTGTCGGCAGCCTGGATGTATTCGGCGACGGTCTTCGGGTCGGCGACCAGAGAGACTTGGTTGAGCAGGCAGCTCTCCTTGAAGAACTTGTTCAGACGGCCTTTGGCGATGTTCTGAATCATGCCTTCGTTGAGTTGCACTGTGCCAGGCACATTGGCCTTGATCTCACGGGCTTGTGCGCCTTGTTCCTCGGTGATGTAACCCTTGGTGATGTTCGAGTTGATGTGGTCATCGCTGTCGACGTGGTTGGGGTTGATGCCAGCCTTACGGAGCGCCTTCTCGACTTCCTTCTGGATCTGTTCTTCCTTGGTCTTGTCGACGGCAACGGCGAACTCGCGGTCCTTCACCTCTTGCGGGATGGAGGCTTCGCTCACCGAAAGCGGGTTCATGGCGGCGACGTGCATGCACACCTCGTGGCTCACTTCCTCAACACCGGCGAAATTCTTGTTCATTTCGACGATGGTGGCGAGGCGGTTGCCAGGGTGGTTGTAGTTTGCCACATATTCACCTTCGAGGACTTTGAAGGCACCGAGTTCGGTCTTCTCACCGGTGACGGCGCTCTGGTTGGCGACGAGGGCTTCAACGGTCTGGCCGTTGAGCTGCATGGCCTTCAGGGCTTCGATGTCCTTCACGCGGTTGGCGACGGCCATGTCAAGCACGTCCTTCGTGAACTTCACGAAGTCGGCGTTGTTGGCGACGAAGTCGGTCTCGCAGTTCACCATGATGATGGCGGCATACTTGTGGTCTTCAGTGGCCTTTGAGAGCACGCAGCCTTCGCTGGCGGTGCGGTCGGCGCGCTTGGCAGCCTTGGCCATACCCTTCTTGCGAAGGATGTCGATAGCGGCTTGGATGTCGCCATCGGTCTCGACGAGGGCCTTCTTGCAGTCCATCATGCCTGCGCCCGTCATCTGTCTCAGTTCATTAACTTGAGAAGCGGTAATATTCATAGTGTTTTCCTTTCTTATTTAATTAGTTCTTAGCCACGGGACGACGGGGACGGCGGTTGGTGCGGGGACGGCGTTCGTCCTTGTTTTCCTCTTCCTCGTTGTTTTCCTTCATCTCGTCAACTTCTTCCTCTTCCTCATCTTGGACGAGGTCCTTGTTGTTCTTGCGCTCGGTCATGCCTTCCTCGATGGCGTCGACCATCTTACCGACGATGAGGGCGATGCTCTTCGAAGCGTCGTCATTGGAGGGGATGGGGAAGTCGATGAGGTTGGGGTTGGTGTTGGTATCGACGATGGCGAAGGTCGGGATGTTGAGCTTGCGGGCTTCAGCAACGGCGATGTGTTCCTTCATGATGTCGACCACGAACAGGGCTGAAGGCAGACGGCTCAGGTCGGCGATGGAACCGAGGTTCTTCTCGAGTTTCTCGCGTTCACGTTCGATCTGCAGCTTCTCGCGCTTGGAGAGGCTCTTGTAGGCCTCGCTGCTCATCATCTTGTCGATGCTCGTCATCTTCTTGACGGCCTTGCGGATGGTGGCGAAGTTGGTGAGCATGCCGCCGGGCCAACGCTCGGTCACGTAAGGCATGTTGACTTTCTGGGCGAGTTCGGCGACGACGTCCTTAGCCTGCTTCTTGGTGGCGACGAAGAGGACGCGCTTGCCCGATTTGGCCAGTTGGCAGAGGGCGTTAGCGGCCTCGTCCATCTTGGCTTGTGTCTTATAAAGGTCAATGATATGAATGCCATTGCGCTCCATGAAAATATAAGGAGCCATGTTCGGATTCCATTTTCTCTTCAGATGGCCGAAATGACAACCGGCATCCAGTAATTCTTCAAATGTTACTTGTGTCATGAGTTTTCTTTTTAATGTTTACATTCGCTAAATACAATCGCAGAGTAGTCTTAACAAGAATCTCAGCGATTTGGATACTAAACAAAATCGCTCGGCTTCTGAGGGCTTAACGTTTGCTGAATTGGAACTTCTTACGGGCACCGGGCTGACCGGGTTTCTTACGCTCGACCATACGCGGGTCGCGGCGCATCAAACCTTTGGCCTTCAGGGTGGGACGATACTCGGGGTTGATCTCGCAGAGGGCGCGGCTGATGGCGAGACGCAAAGCCTCGGCCTGGCCGTTGATGCCACCACCGTCGAGGTTGACCTTGATGTCGTATTGGCCGAGGGTCTCGGTCAGCATCATAGGCTGTTCAACCACATAGTGGAGGATGCTCGTCGGGAAGTACTCCTTGTAGTCGCGCTTGTTCACCGTAATGTTACCACTGCCGGCCTTCATATAGATACGGGCAACGGCGGTCTTTCTTCTACCTAAAGCGTTGATAACTTCCATGATTACTTATTGTGCTTAATTGTGTTGATTTTGAGTTCTTCGGGCTGTTGTGCCTGATGGTTGTGCTCCGTACCCTCATAGACATAGAGGTTCTTGATGATGGCGTCGCCGAGCTTCGTCTTGGGAAGCATGCCGCGCACGGCGTGCTCGATGACGAAGGTAGGCTTACGCTTCAGCTGCTCACCCACGGTGCGGATACGCTGGCCACCCGGATAGCCGGTGTAGCGGACGTAGTACTTGTCAGTCATCTTGTTACCAGTGAGGATGACTTTCTCTGCATTGATAATGATGACATTATCACCACAATCGCTGTGGGGAGTATAGCATGCCTTCCTTTTGCCACGCAGAATCATGGCAACCTGTGAAGCCAGACGGCCCAGGATTTGACCTTCAGCGTCGATGATATACCACTTCTTGTTGGCATGTTCCTTGTTGACGCTTACTGTTTTGTAACTTAAGTAGTTCATTTTGTGTTTAATAATGTTTATCCAATTCTATAAGACACTACCCTTTTTTAGGGCGTGCAAAAGTACATCTTTCTTCTTTACGCTCCAACTTTTTTTGTGCATTAATTCATTTTCGCCCATAAATCAATGCGTTAGCGCGTTCAGAAGTCAGACAATGGACCTTAACTAACGAGGCCGCAAAAGTACTACTTTTTTGGTTATTGACAATACTTTGAGTGATTTTTTTTGACGCGGGACTGCGAGACACGGGACGCGAGACTGTTCAGAACCTGAACCTCACCGAAGCCAAAACCTCCATCGGGCGGAGGATATAGACGGTTTCCTGCACCGAGAAGGCACCCGAATAATAGGAAACATACCGCTTGCTGTTGAAAATGTTGTTCCAGCGCACCTCGAAGTCGAGCTTGGGCTGCTTGATGGAAAACTCGTAGCTGGCATCTACAAACACATAGTTTTCACCTTGGTGGCGATAGTATTCCGCCGTAAGGCCCACGGTCTGGTTGCGTTTCAGGAAGGCAAAGACCTTGCCGAAATGCCGCCAATAGGTGATTCTGCTGCGTTTCTGCGCATCAATATAAGAATACAGTTTATTGTAGTTCAACGAATAATCTACATTGAGCCATTCCGTCACCTTGAACATCACCGAGGGAGATAGGCTGTAAGACAAGGCTTCCGTGTTCATTAATGCGCCATTGACCAATGAAACGCCACGCGAGTCTAAAAGGTTGCCCTTCAGTCCAATACTGGTGCGGATGGGAGAAAAGTATTTCTTCACGCTGCCGCTCAGGGTTTGGTAGAAACGGTTGTTGGGCATCGAAACGACTTGCAGGGTGCTGATGCCGCCCTCCCCTACTTCGTAGCGGTACATGTTTTCGCTATGCGTGTGTCCAAGGCCATAGCGCATGTCGGCATTCAGCGAGATGAACGGTTCCTTGAACTGCACTCCGAGGCTGCCCGAAACGGTTCTCGACAACGACAGCGGTGCCTTGCGCAACACCAAGTCCTGATAGTCGGTGAGGAGGTAGCCGTCCATCCAAGTGTCGTAGTTCTCGATGCTGTGGCTCAAGCGGGCCGAGGCGTTGAGGGTCCAGAAGTTGCCGAGTTTGAAGCGACTCCAAACGACAGGATTGAACAGAAGTTTCGTCATTTGGTCGCTGCCGTTCTCGCACTGCACCGAAACGGCCTGCAGGCTGAGCGGCAAGTCCATGCCTGCCGAGAAGCGTTTGCGCTTGTATTCCACTTCGGTGACAAAATAGGGCTTTAGGTTGCGCCGCTTCACTTGCGCATTAGAGGCAAGTCCGCTTTGCCAGTCGGCTTCGCCGTCGCTTAGGGTCAGTTGCGAGGTGATGTGCCGCTGCACGAAAAGGAAACCTGCCTTGGGACGGATGGTGAATCGGCCCGCCTTGAAGATGGCACTCACAGCATGATCAGCAAAGTATTGACGTGTGTTCAGTTCTTGGATAGTTTTGGCATAACCAAGACTGTCATTCAGCAGGTTGGCGAACTGTCCTGGCTCCACCTCAAGACGATGTGGTGTTTGGCCATAGCCGATGTAGGAAGTGAAGTCCAACAGGCGCTTCCCGACGGGGATGATGAGGCGCAAGTCGTTGTCGACCGAAAGGGCGGGCGTTTTCAGCGTTTGGCTGACGGGCAGGCCGTTGTTCACGTCGAGGCCGAAGGCGTTGTCCCAAGCCTTGGAGAAGTTGAGTTTGTTGTCCAAATAATAGGCCTTGTCGTTGCGGTTGATCGTGATGGTGCCGAACAATTGGTTGTTGCGCAGGCGGTTGTCGATTTGCTCGGTGTAGGCCAAAGTGTCGGCGGCGAGGTAAAGCGTGTTGCTTTGGCTCACCAACTGCTTCTGCAAGTCGTTGAGATAATAGAGGTTGACGCGCAAGGTGGTGTTTTCGCTGACAGGAAACAGCGTGTTCAGATTAATAAGGTGCGTCTGGTTGTCCAAATAGCGATTCGTGTTGAAGAGCGGCGTACTGGCCTGCTTGATGCTGAGTTCCTCGCCCAACTTGGCAGGTCGCTCACCTTGCGATTGTTGCATTGAGAGCATTCGTGTGTACATCGTGAGGTCGTCGCCCGTGTTGTTGGTGCGATAGGCGGCCAGCATTTGCACCTTGCCAGAAAAGAGCATGGGCGTGAGGTTGACGTTCCAAAGGAAAGGCCACGCGCCTAAGCCCACTTTGGCCATGCCAGTGAGGGCCACGTCCTTGGCCAACTTGATGTTGATGGAAGCCTGCTCGGAACTGATGCGGTCCTCCAGCATCTTGATGGGCTGGTGGTTTTCATAAACCTCTACCGACGACACCGACTGGTGTGGCAAGTTCTTGCTAATGGAGGCATAATTGCCGCCCATCAAATCCATGCCTTCGACGTAAAACTTCTGAATGGGCAGGCCTTGGTAGGTGATTTTGCCATCGTCGGCGACCTCGATGCCCGGCATACGCTTCAGCACGTCCTCAATGCTCTTATCCTGCTTCTGCACGAAGGAACCGACAATATACTCCAGTGTGTCGCCTTTCTGCTCGATGCTGCGGGCGCGTACGGTGACTCCTTTCAGTTCCTGCACCTCTTCGCGAAGCGTGAAATCCACCGTCTGGCTGCGGTTGGCGATGCGGCGGGTCTGCTTCTCGAAAAAAAGCGACGAGGTGGCCACGTCCAAACTATCAGCATCAGTATTAACACTGAAGCTATAATGGCCGTCATTCTCAGTACCCGCGTATGCTACAATAATTCGATTTCCCGCCTTGTAAGCCAGAACCTGAATGTTAGGCAGAGGCTCGCCTTCCGTGTCTTTCACGCTGCCGCTGATGACGGTTTGGGCGGAAAGCGTTCCACACAACAGCAGAAACAAAGTGATATGGAGCCAAAGCGGTTTCATTTCCTGTCGAGTTCGATGGGGTTGTTGCGTGATTGCATAACCTTATAAACCTGTTTTTGCTCGGCTGCGCTTATTCGTTCATCGAAATGACTCATGATGTTTCCACGCAGTTCATCCTCCACCCTTAAAAAGTCTTTTCTCGTTGTTGGAATATAATTAAAACCAGACCCGTAAAATGACACATCATGCCATTCGATGTTTGTACTTATTGCAGGCTTCTCAATAGAGACGAAACTGAAACAATAATGATTTCTTGTGTCAGCTACCTGCATGATTAGTCCTGGCAAGCCATTGAATTTATACGGCCCATCACTAAAAGGCAGTTCATCAGTAAACCACGCTTCCCACGAGCGGCCTCCATATTGGCAAACGGCTTTTTGACAGAGATAACCCGCGATGGAAAGGGTGTCGTCGAGGATAATCCAGTCGAACTCATCCATATCCTCATAATACTTGAATCTGCCTTCAATTAAGAGCATGTCAGTATATGTCATTTTGCCAAATGGAAAATTCTTATAAATTTGATACATAAATCGTCCAACAAAGCCTGACGCATTGGTCCTGAACCAATCAAAATAACCTCCTTCGCTCATCTTTTGATACCGAATTCGGTCCAGTTGATAGTTACCATAACCTTCAAAACTTGAAATCGTATTGCCAATAAACAATACCATTCTTTGCTTGCCCACGTGATTCAGATGCGTAGAGTCCTCACGAAAAGTCAGGTCATACATGACTTGCAAGCGGGCAACATCAAGCGAATCGAAAGGGCTCTCGATGGATTGAGACATCGTGGACGACAAGACAGATGTAAAAATTGATAATAAAAAAAAGGCTTTTTTCATAGTTGTTGTTATAATATTGAAACGATTCACGGCACTAAATTACAGTATCAAATCTATTGGTCAATCAAGATACAATGATGATTTGTCCAAGTACAACTTTTTCTTGTATCAAAAAATGCAAATTATTGATACACAATAAAAACAGAAACGGAGGATACAATGATTTTTTAGCCCAAATACAAATGAGCAACGCTAAAAAAGGCCTAAAGTATCGTTTTTGAGGCTAAAAATGAGAAATAAACTCAATGGGAGAGTACTTGATGCAACTGCTCCTTCATTTTTTCAGGCTTCAAGTTCAGTTTGTCGCGTAGCTTGCTCCGATTTTTGTCGATGGTAAACTTGCTCATTTCCAAAATTTCAGCCATTTCCGTATTGGAAAGATCGGAGCACGACAACAGGCAAACTTTGGTTTCTGTTTCATTTAGTTCAGGATATTTCTGGCGCAAAACGGCATAGATGTCAGGATACACTTTTTCCATTTCCACCAAAACTGCATCAAAGAGACTTTCCCTTCTATTCATCAGCTTATACACAATAGTGCTCCATTCGTTTTTTGGGTCATAGCCATTTTTTTGGTTGCGGTATGCAGAAATAATCAAACGAAGGCGCGAAGAAAGCTCTTGTTCCAAATAGGAAGTCTTGACCGATTGTCGAAGATCATTTTTCAAGCTCTCAATTTGCCTTTTCATTTCCGCTTCCGCTTCCTGCATCTGCTTATGCCGTAATTGCAAAACCAAAATAATAATGGCTGCTGCAAACAACAACAAACTGATAATCAATATGATCCTATGTCTAAAAATGATTTTTCTATTTAATGTATTTTGAAGGTTCTCATAGTCGTATTGTTGTTGGATACGATAGATGTTTTGTTCCTGTTGTTGACGTATCACTTCATACAGAAACTCTTCGTGCTTTTGACGATATTGCAAAGCTAATTGAGTATTGTTTTGAACTTCTTCAAACCTTGAAAGTGCGCCATATGCAGATACTTTGGTTTCGTTTTTCACATGTACGACTGATAATAGGTCCTCAATTCGTTGGTAATATACCGTTGCAGAATCCATTCTTCTGGCAGCCATAAAAGTTTTACCCATATTAAGCAAAAAAGTAAACAACTCAGCATCATTAGGATTATAACACTCATTAGTTTGTCTAAGATTGTTGAGAGACAAGTCAAATTTTCCTTGCAAACGGTAAAGCACTGCGTAATTGTTCAAAACCCTACATTTTACCTTATTGACATGAGCTTTCTCTGATAGAGCCAGGCTCTGATACAAGCACATCTCTGCATTTTCAAAATCGCCAAGCACCATATGGCAAACCGCCAACATATTCTTAACCAAGGCTTTCGCGGAATAGTTGTTGTTAAATCCCTTTTCCAAATTTCCCAATATAATCACAGATTCTTGCACTGATCCGTCTTCGAAAAGCATTTTCCCCATCCAATATTTCGCATATACCACAGTTAGGCTATCCCCTGCCATTCCTCCATACTGCTCGGCATCCTTAAACGACTGCATAGCAATGGTCTTCTCGCTATAGTGCTGCTGGATAAAGCCGCTGTAAAGTGCCGCATGTGCAGCCTTGTCATATTGTTTCTTTCGGGCGTAGTAGTCGGCAGCGCGCTCCAGCTCGGGGCTGGTAGTGAAGAAGGGCTTGTCGTCAAAGAATTCATCGTCCATCAAAGGTGGAATCTCTTGTCCATGGTCGCCAAACAAGGCCTCGCCTTGCAGTAAAGCCATTTCCATACGGTGCTTCTCGTTGAAATAAACAGGCATACGCAACACACTGTCAATCAAAGTGACTGTGCTGTCGGGCAGAGTGTCACATAATCGCTCGGCACGCCGCACCATGTACCGCGCCTCACGCTGAGGATTGTGGCATGAAGCCAAAACCAGCAGCAGAACCATTCCTAAGAATAAAAGCCGTTTCACGGGTGCAAAAGTAACAAAAAAAACATCGTTAAGATGCTTCCTCAATTTTCAAAAAACCTTACCTTTGCGCCAAAATTCAAGAAAATGTCCATCGAAATCAACCATATCACCAAACAATATGGCGAACAACTCGCCCTCAACGACGTCACGCTCTCTATTAATAAAGGTATCGTCGGCCTGCTCGGCCCCAACGGCGCGGGCAAGTCGACGCTGATGAAGATCATTACCTGCTTCATCCCGCCCACCTCGGGCTCAGTGAGCGTGGAAGGCCACGACGTCATGGACGACCCTATGGCCGTCAAGCGTATCGTGGGCTACCTGCCCGAACACAATCCGCTGTATCTCGATATGTACGTCCGCGAATACCTTGAGTTTGTGGCCGGCGTCCACCAACTGAAAGGCGAAGCCGCCCACAAGCGCATCGAGGCGATGATTGAGGAGACAGGCCTCGGCCTGGAGGCACACAAAAAAATTGGCGCCCTCTCGAAGGGCTACCGCCAACGCGTGGGCCTCGCCCAAGCCATGATGCACGACCCGCAGGTGCTCATCCTCGACGAGCCCACCTCGGGCCTCGACCCCAACCAGCTCATCGACATCCGCAACCTCATCTCCAACCTCGGCAAGGAGAAGACCGTGCTGCTCTCCACCCACATCATGCAGGAGGTGGAAGCCATCTGCGAACGCGCCATTATTATTAATAAAGGTGTGGTGGTGGCCGACGACAAGATCGAGAACCTGAAACAAGAGAATTCTGCCAGCAAGGTCGTCATCGTGGAGTTCGAAAACGAGGTGAGCGAAGCCCTGCTCCGCAGCATCCCGCAAGTGGGACGCGTGCAGCAGGTCAAGGAAAACCACTGGATCCTGGAGCCACAAGGCGACACCGACATCCGCGCCAACCTGATGAAATGGTCGGTTGACCGCGGCCTCATTATCAAGACCTTACAGAAAGAGGACTTGAGCATTGAGGAGGCTTTCCAGAAGCTGACAAAATAAATTTGAGCGCGATGCTGTCGCGCTCAAATTTATTTTGTACTTTTGCACCCGCTTACGTGGAAAGATTTGATTTGATTGCAACCACAAGAAAAAATGCTAAACCAATGCTTTTTCCTTCCCTTTCAGTCAACAACTTCCCACACAAATTAATTATTAACTAACTAATAAACAATTTGTTATGGGTTATTATTTCACTTCAGAATCCGTCTCTGAGGGTCATCCCGACAAGGTAGCCGACCAGATTTCGGATGCCGTATTGGACGAGATTCTGCGCTATGATCCCACCTCAAAGGTGGCCTGCGAAACCTTAGTCACGACCGGACTTGTCGTCGTGGCAGGCGAAATCCGCACCAACGCATACGTTGAGATTCAGGATATTGCCCGCCGCGTGATCGAAAAAATCGGCTACAACAAGTCGGAGTACCAATTTGACGCACAGTCGTGCGGCGTGCTCTCTGCCCTTCATGGACAATCGAACGACATCTACCAGGGTGTCAAGCGCGAAGACGACGAAAACCAAGGCGCTGGCGACCAAGGCATGATGTTCGGCTTTGCCTGTAAGGAGACCGATAACTACATGCCCCTCACCATCGACCTCGCACACATGCTCTTGCAAGAACTCGCTGCCATCCGCCGCGAAGGCAAGGAGATGACTTACCTCCGTCCCGACGCCAAGTCGCAAGTGACGGTGGAATACGGCGAAGGCTGGAATCCTTTGCGTATCGACACCATCGTCATCAGCACACAGCATGATGACTTCATCAAACCCACCGACAACAGCGAGGAAGCCCAGCACGAGGCTGACCGGCGCATGGTCGAAAGAATCGAAGCCGACGTGCGCAACATCCTGATCCCAAGGGTGAAGAACCAACTGCCTGACAAAGTGAAGAAGCTCTTCGGCGACGACATGAAGCTCTACGTGAACCCGACGGGCAAGTTCGTCATCGGAGGTCCTCACGGCGACACCGGTCTCACCGGCCGCAAAATCATCGTCGACACCTATGGCGGTCGTGGCGCCCACGGCGGCGGTGCCTTCTCGGGCAAGGACAGCTCGAAGGTGGACCGCTCTGCCGCTTACGCTGCACGCCACATCGCCAAGAACCTCGTGGCTGCCGGCGTTTGTGACCAAGCCTTAGTGCAAATCGCCTATGCCATCGGCAAGGCTGAGCCCGTGGGCTTCTACGTCAACACCGACGGCACCTCACATGTGAAGATGAGCGACGCCGAGATTGCCTTGAAAGTCAAGGAGATGGTCGACTTGAGACCTTACTTCATCGTGAAACGCTTTGGCCTTACCAACCCCATCTTCGAGGAGACGGCTTCCTATGGCCACTTCGGTCGTAAGCCTAAACCCCGTAAGGTGGAGGTGTACTACGAAGATGAGGACACCTTCCGCGACGGCAAGCACATCTACAAAAACGTGGAACTCTTCGGTTGGGAAAGACTCGACCTGGTGGACAAGATGAAGGAAGCCTTTGGCTGCTGATACATCATCTTCTGACAACGAAAAAAGCCTGCAGGAAATCCTACAGGCTTTTTTGTTTGAACTTGACTGATACTCATTCTTCGGTTGCCACCGACACGGTATCTTCGACCTCCGTTTGCGACATGATCCTCTCCATGATCTCCTCAGGAGTCAGGCCGAGGTATTTGATGGACATCTGGGCGTCGTCAACCAGCTCGCTCTCAGGATAGCTGTCGATAAGTCTCTGGAATGCCACATGGGCTTTGGCCGTATCGTTGAGTTGGCTGTCGTAGACATAAGAACCCAGCAGGAACAGACTCATAGGTGCCCATTCCGACTGCGGATACTGTTTCACCAACTGGTCACCGAGCTTGATGCTCTTGTCGGCATCTTTCAGAAACACATTGATTTCCATGGCACGATAGAGCCATTGGGCAGCCGCCGAATCGTCGGGATGCTGTTTCACGAAACGGCAGTAGGTATCTGCCACCTTAGGTGCCTCGGCCTCATTGACGGTCTGGTCCGCATTGAACAAGGAAGCCTCGGCCGTCTTCAGATCTTCTTGGGTCACTTCTTTTCCGCCACAAGCCATCATACCGATAGCCATCATAGCGAAAAGCATTACTTTCAGCGTGTTTTTCATAGTATTATTTTATCTGTGTTTTTTCTTATGCGGGAAAATCATACGGTAGTCCACATCGCATTTGCCTTCGGAGATGGCGCGCAGCTTGCTCTGCAACAAGGTCTTACGCAACGGTGCGATACGGTCGACATGGACATGGCCTTCCAGGTGATCGTACTCATGCTGGATGATACGTGCGCGGATGCCTTCGAAGACGTCCTCATGCTCTTGGAAGTTCTCGTCGAGATACTTGATACGTATCTTGTCGGGACGCATCACCTCCTCATAGATATTGGGTAGGCTAAGGCAGCCTTCCTTGAAAGGCACCATGTCGCCAAAGGTCTCAATCATTTCAGCATTGATGAACACCTGCTTGAAATCCTTGGCATCCGGATAATCGGGATAGAATGGGTTGCTGTCGACAAGGAACAGACGGATAGACTTGTTGACTTGAGGGGCGGCCAAACCGACGCCTTCAGAATGTGCCAAGGTCTCCCACATATCCTGCAACAGGGTTTCCAAGTCGGGATAATCGGGAGTGATGGGCTTGGCGATAGCTTTCAGCGTGGGGTGTCCGTATGCTACTATGGGTAAAATCATATTTGTTTAGAGTTTAGAGTTTAGAGTTGAGGGTTTAGAGTTGAGGGACTCCATGTAGGACTGGAGGATGATGGTGGCGGCAATGGTGTCGACAAGTTCCTTGTCCTGGCGACGCGACTTGCTGAGGCCTGCATCAATCATGGTTTGGTGTGCCATCACCGAGGTGAATCGCTCGTCGTAACGGACGATGCTCATGTCGGGCAGCAATTTCTTCAGGCGGTTGACGATGGGCTCGATGTATTTCGAACAGTCGGAAGGGTTGTTCTTCATGTCCTTAGGCTCACCTATGACAATACGCTCCACCTCTTCGTGCTTCACATAATCGAGCACGAAGTCGACAAGCTTATGCGATTCCACCGTCGTCAGCCCGTTTGCGATGATCTGCAAAGGGTCGGTGACAGCAATGCCGCTGCGCTTGCGTCCCAAGTCGATAGCCATTATCCTTGCCATGTCCTTCTAATTAAGGTGCAAAGGTACACAATTTTCAGCATATAGCGTACAGATTCCTTTCGGATTTTGAAGACATGTCATACCGAACCTTCAGGTGAGCGTATCTATGCCTTCAAAATCCTCGGAAATGCTCCGCATTCGACGGAGTCAATGACATGAGCGGAAAACAAAAAAAAAGAGGCTCTCATGAGCCTCTTCCTTCTGGGTGGGAGATGGGATTCGAACCCACGACCCTCGGAACCACAATCCGGTACTCTAACCAGCTGAGCTACACCCACCATCTGTTCCGCATCTGCGAAATCGGCTGCAAAAATACTACTTTTTTCCAAAACGGCGACTAATTTCAAGCAAAATTTTCATTTTTTTCATTTTCACCTCGAAATCAGGGGCGAATTCCGTATTTTTGACGGCTCAAACGCAGACACATCATGGATGGCAAGCCGACACAACAGCAATCCCCAAGGGCATTGGCTTGGAAACGATTCCGCAGCAACAAACTCGGAATGATTTCCTGTGGCTTCGTGCTCCTTTGGGCTTTCTTGGCCTTGTTTGCCTACCTCATCATCCCCGACAAGACGCCCAACGCCAACAGGCAGATCCTTGAAATCAGCACCAAGAAACCCGGTTTTGAGGTCGACATGCTGATGATTCCAAAAGAAAACCCCAGCCCTAAAACACCGTTTTTCCAGTTCTTGTTCAACGGCCGTCCCGACAATGTCATCTACTTGCCTTTCGACAGCATACTTATCAACAAAGAGACGACAACAGTATTTCTTTATCAAGCAGATGGGACATCAAGTGTAAGGACAGAGGTTATTGATAATAAGGAACTATTGGCAAGCGGCGTTTCGACAGGCTCAACGACCGCGGGGTTCAACTCTACCGAAGAAGCCGACGCCTATATCAGGAGCCATTGTGTAAAACATCGCAAGTTCCTTTTGGGCACTGACCAGTTTGGCCGCGACTTCCTCAGCCGTTTGGTCTTGGGCAGTCGCATCAGTCTCTGCGTAGGCTTCATTGCCGTGTTGCTCAGTCTGATGATCGGTATTGTGATGGGCAGTCTGGGCGGCTTCTTCCGTGGCAAAGTCGACGACGCGGTGGTATGGTTCATCAACGTGGTGTGGTCCATCCCTACCCTATTGCTCGTCATCGCCATCACTTTTGCCTTGGGCAAGGGCATCGCACAGGTGTTCATCGCCGTGGGGCTGACCATGTGGGTGGAGGTGGCGCGCATCGTCCGTGGACAGATTCTCTCCATCCGTGAGACCACCTTCGTAGAGGCAGGTCGTGCCTTGGGCTTCAAGGACCTGCGTATCATCTTCCGTCATATCCTGCCCAACATCCTCAACCCCATCATCGTAGTGTCGGCAGCCAACTTCGCCTCGGCCATCCTGCTTGAGGCAGGCTTGAGTTTCTTGGGCATCGGCGTGCAGCCTCCCATGCCTTCATGGGGCAGCATGATCAAGGAAAACTACGCCTTCATCATCCTCGACGCGGCCTATCTAGCCATCCTGCCTGGCATCGCCATCATGCTCTTGGTACTAGCCTTTATGCTCATCGGCAACGCATTGCGTGAGGCTTTGGACGTGAAGAACTAAGTTTTTTACACCTTATTAAATAAATTGTTGTATCTTTGCGCCCTCAAAAACGCAACCACATGCGCGGGTGTGGCGGAATTGGTAGACGCGCTAGACTTAGGATCTAGTTTCTCACGAAGTAAGGGTTCGAGTCCCTTCATCCGCACAAGTTACAGAAAATCAATATATTAAAATGAACATCACACAAAGCAAAAAAGGAGACAACCTGATCTCCATCAAAATCAACGTTGAGAAAGCAGACTACGAAGAAATGGTTGAAAAGACCTTGAGACAGATGCGCCACAAGGCCAATGTCCCTGGTTTCCGTCCCGGTATGGTGCCCATGGGCATGATCAAGAAGATGTATGGTGCCAGCGCAAAGATGGAAGCTCTGAACAACATCGTTTCTGATAACCTCAACAAGCATATCTTTGACAACAAGCTCGACCTGTTGGGTTATCCGCTCAACGACACCGAGCTGCAGCAGCCTACCGACCTTGAGAAGGAAGACAACATCGATTTCTACTTCGAGGCTGCCCTGCGTCCCGAAATCAACGTCGACTTCACCAACACGATGGTCGACTTCTACCATATCGTTCCCACCGACGAGGAAGTGGACAAGGTTATCGAAGACCTCCAACAGCGCAACCCCAACACGAGCCATCCTGAGACCGTTGGCGAAGACGATCGCCTCGAGATCAAAATCCGCGAAGCCAAGAACGGCAAGGAAGTGGAAGGCGGCTACGAGAAAGACGGCGTCTACTTCAACATGAGCCAAATCAAGAACAAGACCCAACGCAAGAAATTCATCGACAAGGAAGTGGGTTCTGAGTTCGTCGTCAACTTCGCCAAGGTGTTCGGTTCGGAAGAGGAAGCTGCCAAGGTTTTGGGTAACGACGCCCCCGCCGCCAGCGACTTCAACATCATCATCGACGATGCCATCCGCAACGAGAAGCCCGAACTGAACGAGGAGTTCTTCGAGAAGATCTTCCCCAAGAAGGACATCAAGGACCTCGACGCCTTCAAAGCCGCTGTCAAGGCCGAGATGGAGAAGCAGCATGAAGCCGAGACCGACCCCATCCTCTTCAACAAGATGATTGACGAGCTGGTGGCCGCCGTTAAGTTCGACCTGCCCGACACCTTCATGAAGCGTTGGATCGTCGAGAACAGCCAAGGCAACATCACCCCCGAGGACGTGGAGAAGAACTACGAGAAAGAATACGTGAAGGGTCTGCGTTGGCAGCTCATTGAAGACAGCATCGTGAAAGCCAACCCCGAACTCATCATCAAGGACGAGGAAGTGAAGGACTTCGTGCTGAAGCAGATCTTCCCTGGCATCGACTATGCCTCCCTCGAAGACGACATGAAGGCCAACCTCGACAAGATTGCCGCCAACTACCTCAAGGACGGCAAGCAGGTGGAGCAACTCAAGAACCAACTGGCCGACATCAAGATGACTGCCTTCCTGAAAGGTAAGATGAACATCAACTATACTGAGACCAGCCCTGCCGACTTCATGAAGAAGCTGGAAGGTGATGGCAAAAAGAAAAAGAAATAAACCAACACACCATGAATAACGAATTTTTCAAGTATGCAACCAAGCACGTCGGCCTGAACACCCTCGGCCTTGAGCAGTACATCTCCAAGATCAACAACAGTGGCTACATCAGCCCTACCGTCATCGAGGAGCGTCAGCTCAACGTCGCCCAGATGGACGTGTTCAGCCGCTTGATGATGGACCGCATCATCTTCCTTGGCACTGCCATCGACGACTATGTGGCCAACATCATCCAAGCCCAGTTGCTCTTCCTTGAGTCGACCGACTCGAAGCGCGACATCCAGATCTATCTCAACTCCCCTGGCGGCAGCGTGTATGCCGGTTTGGGCATCTACGACACCATGCAGTTCATCAGCCCCGACGTGGCCACCATCTGCACTGGCATGGCAGCTTCGATGGCCGCCGTGTTGATGTGCGCCGGCACCAAGGGCAAGCGTTCTGCCCTGCCCCACTCGCGCATCATGATCCACCAGCCCATGGGCGGCGTGGAAGGTCAGGCTACCGAGATTGAGATCACGGCACGTGAGATCCAGAAGCTGAAGAAGGAACTGTACGAAATCATCGCCAAGCACTCGGGCCAGACCTACGACAAGGTATGGGCCGACAGCGACCGCGACTATTGGATGACCGCCGCCGAAGCCAAGGAATACGGCATGATCGACGAAGTGCTCATCAAAAACAAACAAGCTTAATCTATGGCCAAGAAGTCAGGCGTTTGCGCGTTTTGTGGCAGAAAAGCCAGTGAGGTAAGGCTGCTCATCCAAGGCATCGATGCCGAGATTTGCGACAGCTGCGCCGAACAGGCCCATCTCATCGTCAAGGAGCAGTTTGGCGGGGAAAAGAAGGCGTTTACCCCTTCGGGGATGACGCTCAAGAAACCCGCTGAGATCAAGGCTTTCCTAGACCAGTATGTCATTGGGCAAGACGAAGCCAAACGCACACTGGCAGTAGCCGTCTACAACCACTACAAGCGCATCAGCCAGAAGGTGGAGGCCGACGAGGTGGAGATCGAGAAGTCGAACATCATCCTCGTGGGTGAGACCGGCACGGGCAAGACCCTGCTGGCCCGCACCATCGCCAAGATGCTCAACGTGCCTTTCGCCATCGCCGACGCCACCGTGCTCACCGAAGCCGGTTATGTAGGCGAAGACGTGGAGAACATCCTCGTCAAGCTGCTGCAGGCCGCCGACTACGACGTTGCCGCCACCGAACGTGGCATCGTCTTCATCGACGAGATCGACAAAATCGCCCGCAAGAGCGACAACCCCAGCATCACCCGCGACGTGTCGGGCGAAGGTGTGCAACAAGCCATGCTGAAGCTATTGGAAGGCTCGATCGTCAATGTGCCGCCACAAGGCGGACGCAAGCACCCCGAGCAAAAGATGATTGCCGTCAACACGAAGGACATCCTCTTCATCGCCGGCGGCGCTTTCGACGGCATCGAACGCCTCATCGCGGCCCGTAAGCGCACCAACGTGATTGGCTACGGCACCGGAGGTAACGAGGCTATCGACAAGGACAACATGTTGCAATACCTCTCACCTGCCGACCTGAAGAAATTCGGCTTGATTCCTGAGATCGTAGGCCGTATGCCTGTCATCACCCACCTCAACCCCTTGGACAAAGACGCACTGAAACGCATCCTCACCGAGCCTAAGAACGCCCTGGTGAAGCAGTTCCAAAAGCTCTTTGCCATGGACAAGATCAACTTGGTCATCAAGGACGAGGTGCTCGATTTCGTGGTCGACAAAGCCATCGAATTCAAGGTAGGCGCACGCGGACTACGTTCCATCATGGAGGCCATCCTCAACGACGCCATGTTTGAGATGCCTTCCGACATCAAGGCGACAGAGCTGGTGGTCGACCGCGCTTATGCCGAGGCCAAGATAGAGAAATCGGGGTTGCAAAAACTCCATGTAGGCGACTGATTCTTCGATCAGTTTCTTCAAAAAAAAGCATCGGGTTTCGGCTCGATGCTTTTTTTGGCACAATACTTGCATATCCATGAACGTTGAACAATAGAAAAAAGTGAACGTCATGAAAAGAATAGTCTTAGTTGCCCTGATTGCCTTGATGAGCCTGACCGGTTTTGCCCAGATGATTTCCAAGGTCGACCCCACAAGAAAGAAAGTGGTGCTCGTCAAAAAGCAAGACGCCCAACCCAAGTCGTCGGTGGTCGACTTTTCGAATCCCACCGAACCCGTCAAAGGCTCCGTGGTTTATGGTCGCATCGAAGAGAATGGCGATACCACCCTCATCGTATACTTGCCCGAAGTCGACATCGACCTGATGCAACGTTACCTGCAAATCATCGAGACGAACAAGGGACGCCGTCTGGCCAACAACGTGAAGAAAGTGTATCCTTACGCAAAGCTGGCCGGGACAAAGATGCAAGAGTATGACTCCCTCTTGGCCAACATCCCCAGCAAAACGGAACGCAACCGCCTGATGAAACAGGCCGAGACGGAGATCACCGAACAATACACCGAGGAACTGAAGAACCTGACCATCACGCAAGGCCTTATCCTCGTCCGCCTCATCGACCGCGAGACCGGCAACACCAGCTACAAAGTGGTACAGGAGCTGCGAGGCAAGGTGCGCGCCTTCTTCTACCAAGGCTTTGCCCGCCTGTGGGGCTATAACTTGAAGACAGAATATGACCCCCAGCATAATCCCGAAGACGATGAAATCGAGACCATCATGACCTTACTGGATCGCGGGGTGATTTAAGAGGAGGATATTATAAAACTAAACGGTTTGGAGAGGGGCCTGCGAGGGCTCCTCTTCTTCGTTTTGCAAGTCGTTGACATAGCCTTTCACCAGGTCAAAGCCTCTATAGACATAGGGCACCGTCTCTTCGATGTAAGGATAGAGTTTGGATTGTTCCCTTACCTCAGGTTTCACAACGCCAAGCAGCTGGAAGTTGTTGAGCACCATGACCATGATGCTGCAGAGCAGCACACCTTTGGCCATGCCAAACACTGCGCCACCCAATTTGTTGAAAAAGCCCAAATCCATAGCCTGAATCAGCTTGGTCACCATCCTTCCAATGATATTCACCAAGATGACCAACAGTATAAAGGTGAGCACAAATGCCGTAGTGTTGAGGTATTTCGGATTGATCTCCATGAATTCCTTCAAATGCTCAGCAGTGAAGTCGGAGAAATGCATCGCGCCATAGATGCCCACGGCAAAAGCCAATAGGGTGACCACTTCAATAATGAGGCCTTTGCGGAAACCCTTGACCCCAAAAAGAAGCAGGATGATGGCGATGATGATATCCAGATAGTTCAAAGTTTAGAGTTTAGTGTTTAGAGTTTAGAGTTGGGCAGACCTATGTGTCTGCCCTGCTTAATTCCATTCGTTTTATTTTGAATAATATAATATCATCCGTTCGATGGCACGTTGACAGACGGGACAAAACTCATGGCCGTTGAAGGTCTTCATCAGGCAATCCATGTGGGGGCTGTAGACGCCCTCGGCCTCATAGCCTCCGCCTTCGAAGACGCCTATCGTGCTTTCATATTTCTTCTCACGCGGCGTCGGGACGGGAGTCTTCTTGTCCACCATATCCTTCCACTTCGCATCGAAGTCGACCAGCGTGGTGATATTGGGTTCCCAAGGCTCCAAGTCGTTGTTGTACATGTCGCCGTAAGTGTCGTCATTGTAGTATTCGTCGGCCAAACCCGCAAAGCCGTGCCCAAACTCATGGATGATGACATCGCTCGAGAAGCCATTGCTGCTGGCGCTGGAGCAGTAAAAATTATAAATACCGCCACCACCATATTTCTCCGTGTTGATGAGGATGTATATCTGATCGTAAGGCACCTGACCCGCCAGGTCACGGATGTCGCGGTTGTCGGTGCTCATGCAATAACGTTCCGAGTCGAAGGTCCAGAAGCTGAAGCGCATGGCCGTGTTCTTGTAAATATGGTCGCCAGGCATGGTGCAGCCGCTCTCAGCCGATGGCGCCATCACCCCACGGATATTGAAGCTCTCGCGATACCGGTCATAAGGCGCATAGCTGAACATACTCTCCACAAAGAAGTCGCAGTCTTTAATGAACTTGCCCATCTCGGCTTGGGTGTAGCCTTCGGGAAGGATGACGATGTCGACAGCCTTGGTGATGTCTTTGTTGCCAATCCATGCCTCATAGACAGGCAAGTCAAGCTTGTCATAGTCGCGGATGAAATAGTCCGTGGGGCTGACGCTAAAGCGCATGCCTTCCTTGAGTTCGCCCTCCCAGGTCTTGTAACATAAGGCGATATCGATCTTCACCTTGGGGAAAGGCACGACGACCGACTCGTCGAAAGTCTTGGTGACCTGTTTGGCTTCGTCAGTGGTTTGCCATTCGCCATAAAGATTCTGATAGCCTTTGGAGAACAAGAGATGGTCCGTCCCCGCCTCAAACACCTTGACGATATAGCTTCCAAACTCCAGGTTGTCGATGAGGTTGGTCTTCGAGCCACTCCAATAGGGCTCGTGAATGAGTTCCTTGAGCGAAAACGAAGTCTCCTTGCTGTTGCCCGTCAGGCAATAGTCGACGCGCAAGGAGGATTCGCTGAAATAGGCATCAAATTGGGCCCACGCCATCATGGGAAGCAGGGCAAGGAACAGTAACATTGTCTTTTTCATGACTAGATATTTTTTACAAAAGTAGATATTTTTTCAATACCTTTGCCACAAATTTGCGATAGATGCCGACGCCCTTGTTATCCATTAAAAACCTCCGAATCTCTTTCAAACATGAAAAAGAATGGGTCGAAGCCGTGCATGGCATCGACTTGGAGGTGTTTGCCGGCCGTACACTTGGTTTGGTCGGTGAGTCGGGTTCGGGCAAGTCGGTAAGTTCGTTGGCCGTCATGCGCCTGTTGAACGAAAGAAACAGCCAAATCAAAGCCGATTCCATACGGCTTGGCGACGACGAGATCAAGGACTTCAACGAGAGTCAGATGGCAACGGTGCGTGGCAAACGCATCGCTATGGTTTTCCAGGAACCGATGACCTCGCTGAATCCTGTCTACAAATGTGGCTATCAGGTGTCGGAGATGATACTGCAGCATGAAGGAAGACAAGCGGTGCATAGATACGCTCGCCCTGCCGCCCATGTCATACCGACCGAGGAACGAGGGAGTGTATCTATGGGCAGCAGGACTCGGTATGACATGCACCGCGAAGCCAAAGAGCGTGTCATCAAACTCTTCAAGCAGGTGATGTTGCCTCGGCCGGAAGCCATATACGACAGCTATCCCCATGAGCTCTCGGGCGGACAGAAACAGCGTGTGATGATCGCCATGGCCATCGCCTGCCAACCTCAGCTGCTTATTGCCGACGAGCCCACAACGGCCCTGGATGTGACCGTGCAGCTCGAAATCCTAAAGCTCTTACGCCAGCTGCAGGCCGAAACGGGGATGGGTATGATCTTCATCACCCATGACCTCGGCGTCGTGGCCGAGATTGCCGACGACGTGGCCGTTATGCACAACGGCGAGATAATGGAGCGCGGCACCGTACAGCAGATTCTCAGCCATCCAAAGCATCCTTACACGCAAGGTCTTTTGGCTTGCCGCCCGCCTATGGACGTGCGTCTCAAGCGTCTTCCCGTCGTCAAAGAGTTTCTTGACGGGCAATGGCAAGGTGGTAAAGAACAGATACTGAAAGACCTGCAAATCGCCAACGAAGAGCGTCAAGTGCATCTCAAGCAGCTATACAGCCAATCGCCCATACTAAAAGTGGAGCATCTTCAAACATGGTACCCATTGCGCAAAGGCGTGTTCAGTCGTGTCTACGGTCATGTGAAGGCCGTCGACGACGTAAGTCTCGAGGTCTACGAAGGTGAGACCCTCGGCCTCGTTGGCGAGTCGGGCTGCGGCAAGACCACCTTAGGCCGCAGCATCCTGCGTTTGGTTGAGCCTACAGGCGGCAAAGTGTGGTTTGACGGCATAGAAGTAACCGCATTGAAAGGCCAAGCCTTGCGCGACTTCCGAAAACAGGCACAGATTGTATTTCAAGACCCCTACTCTTCTCTCAACCCACGCATCACCATCGGGGAAGCCATTGCCGAGCCCATGTTGGTACACGACATACACTGTCGTGGACTGCGTCCCGCAGTCCAAAACGAAGGCAAATTGCGAGACGCAATTTGCGACAATGATGTGCGCAACGCAGTTTGCGACCTGTTGGAGCAAGTGGGCTTGAAAGCCGAGCATTACGACCGTTATCCGCATGAGTTCTCGGGCGGGCAAAGGCAGCGCATCTGTATCGCCCGTGCCCTCGCCGTCAACCCGAGGCTGGTCATCTGCGACGAGTCGGTTTCGGCGTTAGACGTATCGGTGCAGGCGCAGGTCCTCAATCTGCTCAATAGACTGAAAGAAGAGCGACACCTCACGTATATCTTCATCTCGCACGACCTCAGCGTGGTGCGCTTCATGAGTGACCGTGTGGTGGTGATGTACAACGGACATCCTGTGGAGATGGAAGATGCCGACCAACTCTTCGAGCATCCACAGAATGCCTACACCAAGAAGCTGATTGCTGCATTGCCCGGGCGAGGCATCCATGAGACCTATTGAATTCCAAAAGACAAAACAAAGAAAGGCAACCCGTTTGGGTTGCCTTTCTTGTTTTTATCGGTGCTGTAGAGACGGCGTGACACCGTCTCTACATTAACCGATTGTCATTTATTGCATGACAGTGACGCGCTTGACGGTCACACCGCTTTCAGTGTACACGCGGACCATGTACATGCCGGCAGTGAACTGTGACATGTTCATGACATACGTGTCTTCGCTGACTTCGGTGTCGTAGACCACCTGGCCGAGGACGCTCACCACGGTGATGCGGCTCATACCAGCAGCCTCGATCGTCACGTTGCCCTTCGTCGGGTTAGGATAGAGGGCCACGTTGTCGCTGTTCTCGTTGACGGCGTCGACGCTGGCGGTCACATAGTTGTGAGTCGGGTCGTCGAAGGCCGGAGCGGGTTCAGACTCGCAGTCGTTGTCATACAGGGCACGGACCTGGTAGTAGTAGTTGCCTGCACCAGGAGCGTCGACGTACTCGTAGTAGGTCTGACCCTCGACGTAAGGCACCGAGCCGATCATCTCGTAGGTCTCGTTGTCGGTCGAACGGTAGACGTTGTACTGTACCATCGTGGCACGGACGGGGTTCATCGGGGCAGAACCGCCAACCTTGGCGACACCAGCGTTGGCGAACACACCATTAGGCGTGCCGTTGCCCTTCTCGTCGAGAACGGCAACCTCACCCTTGGCCTGGTTGCTCACGAAGCAGCGCAGGTTCCAGGTGCCTGTGAGCGAACCGCCAGTGGCGTCAGAGAGCGTGTACCAAGTGCTACCGTCGGTCGAGATCATCGTGCCGTTCGGGTCGCCCGTGTAGTTGCCCAAGGAGGCCACATACTGGCCGCTAGCGTTGTTCATCACGATCCAGAGGTCTTGCGTGTTGTCGAAGGCCACGGCCGGGATGGTCCACTCAGCCCAGTCTTCGGTGCCGTTGGCGGTGTAGTTGTACGTGCCAATCAGCGTGCCAGGACCATTACCGTTCGAACCGTTGTAGATGCGGACGGTGCCGGTGTGAGCTGTGTAGTCGAAGTAGGCGATCTTCGTCACTGAGCAGTCCACGTACTGCGACAAGGAGGCAGCCGGGAACTTGATGCCCCAGTAGAACGAACCACCGTTCGTCAGGCCGATGGCGTCGACGTTGGCGCCGTCGTCATAGTACAGCCATTCCTCGATGGGTTGAGCAGGAGGCGTGGGCTGTTCGCCCCACCACACTGTCACCTCGTCGGTGGTGTTGTCAACCTCGGCG
>R22__coassemble_72_pt1 | contig 82120 bp, 66 predicted proteins | sample R22__metabat2_high_PE_030 | metagenome-assembled genome bin R22
AAGTCATGATCAATTCAGTTCACTTCAAGGCTGACCAAAAACTTGAAGACTTCATCACGCAGAAAGTGGAAAAGCTTTGCGCTAAGTACAGCGAGGTGATCAATGCAGAAGTGTCGTTGAAACTCGACAACACCGACAAACCTGAAAACAAGATCGCAGACATCCGCCTGGTGTTGCGTGGCGACGATCTGTTTGCCAGCAAGCAGAGCAAGACTTTCGAAGAGTCCATCGACACTTCGATCGACGCACTGAAGAAACAACTTGAGAAATACAAGGGTAGAAGCGTAAAATAATTCCCTTCGGAGACTCCGAAAAACCTTGTTAAACACGAAAGCCGGCCTGAAAACACCAGGTCGGCTTCCTTTTTATTTGAAAAACATGTTGATTTAAATAATTGAATATCAATTAAATAATAAATATTTGAGAATTTTTTTCGAAAAAAAAGAAGAAAACGCATTGTCAATTCAAGAAAAGTATCTATTTTTGCACACCTTTTCGCGGAGAAAAGGGCGGCAAAAAGAAGCCGACAGTTCTTTCACATCATGCCGGTATAACTCAGTTGGTAGAGTAGCTGATTTGTAATCAGCCTGTCGGCGGTTCGAGTCCGTCTACCGGCTCAGTTAGCACTGGGGGAGTCGCATAGTGGCAATTGCAACAGACTGTAAATCTGTCCGGGTATCCGTTCGGTGGTTCGAGTCCACCTTCCCCCACAAGTCAAGCGGAAGTAGCTCATTTGGCAGAGCGAAAGCCTTCCAAGCTTTAGGTGGCGGGTTCGAGCCCCGTCTTCCGCTCAGATGAACAGACAAGCCGATGTAGCTCAGCGGTAGAGCACTTCCTTGGTAAGGAAGGGGTCGGGAGTTCAATTCTCCCCATCGGCTCGATTTTTTATGGATAAGAGTTTATAACCTTAAATAGAAAAGTAAAATGGCAAAAGAAAAATTCGAAAGAACTAAACCGCACGTCAACATTGGTACTATTGGCCACGTTGACCACGGTAAGACCACTTTGACCGCTGCTATCACCCTGCACCTTGCAAAGAAGGGTCTGTCAGAGATCAAGAGCTTCGACTCCATCGACTCCGCTCCGGAAGAGAAGGAGAGAGGTATCACCATCAACACCGCTCACGTCGAGTATCAGACTGAGAAGCGTCACTACGCTCACGTCGACTGCCCCGGCCACGCTGACTATGTGAAGAACATGGTTACCGGTGCTGCTCAGATGGACGGTGCTATCATCGTTGTCGCCGCCACCGACGGTCCCATGCCTCAAACCCGTGAGCACATCCTGCTCGCTCGTCAGGTTGGTGTGCCGCGCCTCGTGGTGTTCCTGAACAAGTGCGACCTTGTTGACGATGAAGAGTTGCTGGAGTTGGTTGAGATGGAAGTCCGCGACCTCCTTGGCAAGTACGAATTCGATGCCGACAATACGCCTATCATCCGTGGCTCTGCTCTGGGTGCTCTGAACGATGACCCGAAGTGGACTCCTGCCATCGACGAACTGATGGACGCTTGCGACACTTGGATTCCTGAGCCTCAGCGTGCCGTTGATAAACCGTTCCTGATGCCTATCGAGGACGTGTTCTCCATCACTGGCCGTGGTACCGTTGCTACCGGTCGTATCGAGACTGGCGTCATCCACGTTGGTGACCCCGTCGATATCCTCGGTATGGGTGCTGAGAAGCTGAAGTCGGTCGTTACCGGTGTGGAAATGTTCCGCAAGATTTTGGACGAAGGTGAAGCTGGCGATAACGCTGGTCTGTTGCTCCGCGGTATCGACAAGGACGAAATCCGCCGTGGTATGGTTATTGCCAAGCCCGGTTCAGTGAAGCCTTACCACCACTTCAAGGGTCAGGTCTACGTCCTGAGCAAAGAAGAAGGTGGCCGTCACACCCCGTTCCGTAACAAGTATCGTCCTCAGTTCTACTTCAGAACCACCGACGTTACCGGTGAAATCACCCTGCCCGAAGGTATGGAAATGGTCATGCCTGGCGACCACGTCACCATCGACGTTAAGTTGATTGCCGACATCGCCATGGACAAGGGTCTCCGCTTCGCTATCCGTGAAGGTGGCCGTACCGTTGGTTCCGGTCAGGTGATCGAGATCATCGACGATTGATTAACGGACAATTAATTATGTAAGGGTGGGGCAACACCCACCCTTATTCTACGGGCGTAGCTCAGTTGGTAGAGCATCGGTCTCCAAAACCGAGTGTCGAGAGTTCGAGCCTTTCCGCCCGTGCTTTTTATTAAGGTTCAATAGAGATGAAAATTATAAACTACATTAAAGAGTGCTACACTGAACTCAAAGAGAAGGTCACTTGGCCTACTTGGCCTGAGTTGAGAAGTAGCGTTTGGGTTGTGTCCATTGCTTCCCTAATAATCGCCTTGGTGGTTTTTCTGATGGACATTTCATTCAAAAATCTGTTAGAAGCGTTTTATAGACTGTTCTGATAGATTGGTTGAATCTTGATGAGCATTTATTGGCTGACTTTTTAATTAGAGTGGAAGATGAGTGACACGAACGAGAAGAAATGGTATGTGGTGAAGGCCATGTCTGGTAAGGAGAAAAAGGTAAAGGAATACCTTGAATCCGAGATCAAGAGGCTGAATCTGCAAGACCTTATTTCTACTATCTTGATCCCGACGGAGAAGTACTTCGAAGTCAAGAACGGCAAGAAGGTGTGCAAAGAGCGCAACTACCTGCCGGGCTATGTGCTTGTGGAGGCTGTCTTGGTGGGCGAGGTCGTTCATGTCATCAAGGACGTTCCTAATGTGCTCGGCTTCCTGGGCACTGCTGGTGAGCCTTGTCCGCTGCGCCCCCAAGAGGTGAAGCGTATTCTCGGCAAGGTTGACGAGCTCCAAGGCATGGGCGCTGGCAGCGATGTCACGTTCATGGTGGGCCAGTCGGTCATCGTCAACGACGGTCCCTTCAGCACTTTCCAAGGTGTCATCGAAGAGGTGAACGAGGAAAAGAAGAAACTGAAGGTGGCTGTTAAGATCTTTGGCCGTAAGACCCCGTTGGAACTGAGTTTCTTCCAGGTGAAGTTGGAGAGTTAAGTCGGTTTATGCAAGTTAAATTGTTGCCTAAATACACTTATAAGGATTAAAGAAATGGCAAAAGAAGTAAGCGGATTAATTAAATTGCAAATCAAAGGAGGAGCTGCGAATCCCGCCCCGCCCGTTGGTCCCGCTCTGGGTTCGAAGGGTGTGAACATCATGGAATTCTGCAAGCAGTTCAATGCCCGTACGCAGGATCAGGCTGGCAAGGTTTTGCCCGTCATCATCACTGTTTACAAGGACAAGTCTTTCGATTTCATCGTGAAGGCTTCTCCCGTGGCTGTCTCAATCATTGAGGCTGCGAAGATCAAAGGCGGCTCCAAGGAACCTAACCGTACGAAAGTCGGTTCGTTGACTTGGGACCAAGTGCGTGAAATCGCCACCAACAAGATGAAGGACATGAATTGCTTTACCGTCGAGTCCGCCATGTCAATGGTGGCAGGTACGGCACGCAGCATGGGCGTGAAGATAACCGGCGAATCACCTTTAAAGAAAGACTAAGATCTTTCATGCATTTGTAGAACAAAAAAAAGTTAGTTAAATGTCAAAAGTATCCAAACAGAGGAAAGAAGCTTTAGCTAAGTTCGACAAAAGCAAGAGTTACTCCTTGAATGAAGCAGTTAATATCGTAAAACAGATCACCTACAGCAAGTTCGATGCTTCGGTTGACTTGAACATCCGTTTGGGTGTTGACCCCCGTAAGGCCAATCAAATGGTCCGCGGTTCTGTCACGCTGCCCCACGGTACTGGTAAAGTCGTCCGCGTTCTGGTTCTTTGTAACCCGGACAAGGCTCAGGAAGCTTTAGACGCAGGTGCTGATTACGTCGGTCTGGATGAGTACATCCAGAAGATTAAAGACGGTTGGACCGATATTGACATTGTGATCACCACTCCTAACATCATGCCTAAGGTGGGTGCCCTGGGCCGTATCCTCGGTCCTCGCGGCTTGATGCCGAACCCTAAGACAGGTACTGTTACGATGGATGTCGCAAAGGCTGTTCAAGAAGTAAAGGCCGGTAAGATCGACTTCAAGGTCGACAAATACGGTATCATTGCTGCTGGAGTCGCTAAAGTGAGCTTCTCTCCCGAACAGATTTTTGATAACGCCAAGGAGCTGATCCAAACCGTTATCAAGTTGAAACCAGCCGCTGCTAAAGGTACGTATGTGAAGAGCATTTATATCTCTAGCACGATGAGCCCGGGTGTGCAGATCGATGTCAAATCAGTGTCAAACTAAATTGAAAGGAATTTGTTGAAATGAGAAAAGAAGATAAACAAGTCCTCATCGACTCCATCCTGAGTGAATTGAAAGCCTGCCCCAACTTCTACCTGACCGACGTCTCCGACCTCAACGCCGAGAAGACGAGCCAGCTGAGAAGACAGTGCTTCAATAGTGGTGTGAAAATGATCGTTGTGAAGAACGCTTTGCTCCATAAGGCTATGCAGCAGATGGAGAAGGACTATGAAGGCCTGTACGACGTTCTGAAAGGATCAACTGCGCTGATGCTTTGCGAGACCGGCAACGCTCCCGCCAAGCTGATCAAGAGTTTCCGTAAGACCAGCGACCGCCCCATCCTGAAGGGCGCCTACATCGAAGAGTGCTGCTACATTGGCGACGATATGATCGATGCCCTGTGCAACGTGAAGTCGAAGAACGACCTCATCGCCGATGTTATCGCTCTGCTGCAATCGCCGATGAAGAACATCATCAGCGGCCTGCAATCCGGTGGCAACAAGCTGAGCGGTATTCTCGAAACCTTGTCTGATAGACCAGAATAATAAACCGAATGAGAATCATTCAAAATCATTAAAAGCAAGTATTAACAATTTAAAATAATTAGTAAAATGGCAGATCTTAAAGCTTTTGCTGAACAATTAGTGAATCTTACCGTGAAGGAAGTGAACGAACTCGCTAACATCCTGAAAGAAGAATACGGTATCGAACCTGCAGCCGCCGCTGTTGCTGTTGCTGCTCCTGCTGCTGGTGGCGCCGCTGCCGCTGCTGAAGAAAAGACTTCTTTCGATGTCATCCTGAAGAGCGCTGGTGCTCAGAAGCTGGCAGTCGTGAAGTTGGTGAAGGAACTCACCAGCCTCGGTCTGAAGGAAGCCAAGGAACTCGTTGACGCAGCTCCTAAGGCCCTGAAGGAAGGCGTGAGCAAAGACGAAGCTAATGCACTGAAGGCTCAACTCGAAGAGGCCGGTGCAGAAGTGGAAGTGAAATAAGGATTCATATCCCGTAATAACGGCATTCAACCTCAGTCCCGATAGGGGCTGAGGTTTGTGCCGATTTTTCGCTTTATGCGAAAATTCCTCTTTTAGTTTGTTCGTCTTTCTCATTACATCACTTAAAAACAATAATACCTTGGCAACAAAATCAACTGAAAGAATTAGCTTCGCGTCTATCAAGAAGTCTTTCGAATATCCTGATTTTCTGGATATTCAGCTTCAGTCGTTCCAGGATTTCTTCCAATTGGAGACCAATCCCGACAACAGGAAAAACGAAGGCCTCTACAAGGTCTTTGCCGAGAATTTCCCCATCACCGACGCCCGAGGCAATTTTACACTCGAATTTCTTGACTACTACATCGACGCTCCCCGCTATAGCATTGAGGAGTGCATCGAACGTGGCCTTACCTATAGCGTTCCTCTGAAGGCAAAGCTCAGACTTTCCTGCAACGATGAGGAACATGAAGACTTTGAGACCGTCGTGCAAGATGTGTATCTGGGCATGATTCCCTATATGACGCCTCGCGGCACCTTCGTGATCAACGGTGCCGAGCGTGTCGTGGTCTCTCAGTTGCACCGCTCACCCGGTGTGTTCTTCGGTCAGAGCCAGCATGCCAACGGAACTATGTTGTATTCGGCCCGTATCATCCCGTTCAAGGGTTCTTGGATGGAGTTCTCGACCGACATCAACAACGTCATGTATGCCTACATCGACCGTAAAAAGAAATTGCCCATCACCACCTTGTTGCGTGCCATCGGCTACGAAAGCGATAAGGACATCCTCGACATCTTCAACCTCGCTGAGGAAGTGAAGGTCTCGAAGGCTGGATTGAAACGTGTGTTGGGCCGTAAACTCGCAGCCCGTGTGCTTCACACTTATACCGAAGACTTCGTGAATGAGGATACTGGCGAGTGCGTCTCCATCGAACGTAACGTGGTCATCATCGACCGTGACGTGGTTCTTGAAGACGAACACATCCAGCCCATCCTCGACAGCGGCGTGAAGACCATCCTGCTGCACCGTGAAGCCGAGCGCGATGAGAATGACAGAGTCTCTGACTATTCCGTCATTTTCAAGACCTTGGAAAAAGATACCTGTAACTCCGAGAAAGAGGCTGTCGAATATATCTATCGCCAGTTGCGTAACGCCGAGCCGCCCGATGAAGAAACGGCCCGTGGCATCATCGACAAGCTCTTCTTCTCCGACAAGAGATATGATTTGGGTTTGGTTGGTCGTTATCGTATCAACCGCAAACTCAACCTTTCCATCCCCGAGGATGTCAAAGTCCTGACCAAGGAAGACATCATCGCCATCATCAAATATTTGGTCGAACTGCTGAGCAGCAAGGCCGAGATCGATGATATCGACCACTTGAGCAACCGTCGTATCCGTACCGTGGGCGAGCAGCTGCAAGCCCAGTTCGGCGTCGGCCTTGCCCGTATGGCCCGTACTATCCGTGAACGCATGAACGTGCGCGACAACGAAGTGTTTACGCCTATTGACCTGATCAACGCCAAGACACTGTCGTCGGTCATCAACTCGTTCTTCGGCACCAATCAGCTGTCGCAGTTTATGGACCAGACCAACCCGCTGTCGGAAATCACGCATAAGCGTCGTATCTCCGCTTTGGGTCCTGGCGGTCTGTCGCGCGACCGTGCCGGTTTCGAGGTGCGTGACGTTCACTACACGCACTACGGCCGTCTGTGTACGATTGAGACCCCTGAAGGTCCTAACATCGGTCTGATCTCCTCGCTCTGCGTGTTTGCTAAGATCAACAACTTGGGCTTCATCGAGACGCCTTACCGCGAGGTGAAAGACGGCGTTGTCGACTTCAAGAAGGAGCCTGTTTATCTTACCGCCGAGCTTGAAGAGGATAAGATCATTGCACAGGCCACCACACCTGTCGACAAGGATGGAAGATTTACCGATAAGGAAATCAAGGCGCGTTATATCGCCGATTATCCTATCGTTTCGCCTGAAGAAATCAATTTGATGGATGTCGGTCCCAACCAGATCGCTTCTATCGCCGCATCTTTAATCCCGTTCCTGGAGCACGACGACGCTAACCGTGCTTTGATGGGTTCGAACATGATGCGTCAGGCTGTCCCGTTGATGAATCCCGAAAGTCCTATCGTGGGCACTGGTATTGAACGCTCTGTTGCCAAGGATTCACGCGTTCTTATCACTGCCGAAGGCGAAGGCGAGGTCATTTTCGTTGACTCTAAGAAGATCACGATCAGATATGACCGCACGGACGAACAACGTCTGGTCAGCTTCGACGACGATGTGAAGACCTATTATCTCACGAAGTATGCCCGTACCAACCAGAACACCAGCATCAACATCAAGCCTATCGTGCGTCGTGGCGACCATGTCACCTTCGGTCAGATCCTGACGGAAGGCTATGCCACCCAAAACGGCGATTTGGCTCTGGGTCGTAACCTGAAAGTGGCCTTCATGCCTTGGAAGGGTTACAACTATGAGGATGCCATCGTGATTTCGGAACGCATCGTGAAGGAAGACCTGTTCACCTCCATCCACATCGAGGAGTTCACCCTTGAGGTGCGCGACACGAAGCGTGGTTTGGAAGAGCTGACCAACGACATCCCGAACGTGAGCACCGAAGCCACCAAGGACTTGGACGAACATGGTATCATCCGTGTGGGTGCCGAAGTCAAGGAAGGTGACATCTTGGTCGGTAAGATCACGCCTAAGGGCGAATCGGATCCCACTCCTGAAGAGAAGCTGCTCCGCGCTATCTTTGGCGACAAGGCTGGCGATGTGAAGAACGCTTCACTGAAGGCTGGTCCTTCGATGAAGGGCGTGGTCATCGGAAAGCGCCTCTTCTCGCGTCTGCAAAAGGACCGCAAGGCTCGTGCCAAGGACAAGGAGGACATCGCTCGCATCGATGCCGCCTGCAACAAGGAGTTGGCTGCATTGAAGGATGTGTTGGTTGAGAAACTGATGACTTTGCTTAGTGGCCATACCTCGACGGGTGTACAGAATAATTTCAAGGAGACCCTGATTGCCAAGAAAGCAAAGTTTACGGCCAAAGCACTTTACGAGATTGATTATATGTCGGTCAACCCCAACAAGTGGACGTCGGACGACAAGATCAACAAGATGGTGGGTGCTATCATCGACAACTATACGGTGAAGTACAAGGAGATCGAAGGTAAGTTCAACCGTGAGAAGTATGTCGCCAGTGTTGGTGACGAATTGCCGAACGGTATCGTTCAGATGGCCAAGGTCTATGTTGCCAAGAAGCGCAAGCTGATGATTGGTGATAAGATGGCCGGTCGTCACGGTAACAAGGGTATCGTTTCAAAGATCGTTCGTGCCGAGGATATGCCATTCCTCGCCGACGGTACTCCGGTCGACATCGTGCTGAACCCGTTGGGCGTGCCTTCGCGTATGAACCTGGGTCAGATTTATGAGACCGTTTTGGGTTGGGCTGGTCACGAACTCGGCTTGAAGTTCGCTACGCCTATCTTCGACGGTGCCACTCTGGAAGAGATCAACCAGTATATGCGTAAGGCTGGTCTGCCTGACAACGGTCGTATGCAACTCTACGACGGTGAGACGGGTGAGCCTTTCGACCAACCTGCCACTGTGGGTTACATCTACATGCTGAAGCTGCATCACATGGTTGACGACAAGATGCATGCCCGTTCCATCGGACCATACTCATTGATTACGCAACAGCCTCTGGGCGGTAAGGCTCAGTTCGGTGGTCAGCGTTTCGGTGAAATGGAGGTCTGGGCACTGGAAGCTTTCGGAGCCAGCAATGTGCTTCAGGAAATCCTGACCGTGAAGTCTGACGATGTGAACGGTCGCGCCAAGGCTTATGAAGCCATCGTTAAGGGTGACAATATGCCTATCCCTGGTATTCCTGAGTCCTTCAACGTGTTGATCCACGAACTCCGTGGATTGGGCTTGGAGATCACCTTCAAGGACAAGGAAGGCAAAGTCTTGAATTGAGTTTAATAATGCTAGGATAAAACAAACAGAAATATGGCAACTAACAATATAGTCAATAGCAACTTCGCTAGCATAACGGTGAGTTTGGCTTCGCCGGAATCGATTCTTGCCCGTTCTCACGGAGAGGTTTTGAAACCCGAAACCATCAACTACCGTACTTATAAACCCGAGCGCGACGGCTTGTTCTGCGAGCGTATCTTCGGTCCTGTGAAGGACTGGGAATGCCACTGCGGTAAGTACAAGCGCATCCGTTATAAGAACATCATTTGCGACCACTGCGGTGTAGAGGTGACTGAGAAGAAGGTCAGACGTGAGCGCATGGGCCACATCTCTTTGGTGGTGCCGGTCGCCCATATCTGGTATTTCCGTTCCTTGCCCAATAAGATTGGTGCCCTGCTTGGCATTCCTACCAAGAAATTGGATTCCATCATTTATTACGAACGCTATGTCGTGATTCAAGGTGGTGTCTTGGAAGGCCATGATATTCCCAACGACACTGAAGGCCGTAAGGTGACGAAGAACGAGTTCCTGACGGAAGAAGAATACCTCGAACTGATGGAGTCGATCCCGGTTGAGAACCAATACTTGCCCGAGGATGACCCGAATAAGTTCATCGCCAAGATGGGTGCTGAGGCTCTTTATGACCTCCTTTCCCGTCTGAATATCGATGAGGAAGCCAACCGTCTGCGTGCCGAAGCCAACGAGGTGAAAGCCCAGCAGCGTAAGCAAGAACTGCTGAAACGCTTGCAGGTGTTTGAAGCCTTCCGCGAGGCTAACACGCACATCGAAAACCGTCCTGAATGGATGATCGTGAAAGTGGTTCCGGTGATTCCGCCTGAGCTGCGTCCCCTCGTCCCGTTGGATGGCGGCCGTTTCGCTACTTCCGACTTGAACGATCTCTACCGTCGTGTCATCATCCGCAACAACCGTCTGAAGCGTTTGATCGAGATCAATGCTCCTGACGTCATCATGCGTAATGAAAAGCGTATGCTGCAGGAGGCTGTCGACTCCCTGTTCGACAACTCTCGCAAGTCGAGCGCTGTGAAGACCGACTCGAACCGTCCGCTGAAGTCATTGAGCGACAGCCTGAAAGGTAAGCAAGGTCGTTTCCGTCAGAACCTGCTTGGTAAACGTGTCGACTACTCTGGTCGTTCCGTTATCGTCGTGGGTCCCGATTTGAACATGAACGAATGCGGTCTGCCTAAGGATATGGCCGCTGAGCTGTTCAAGCCGTTTGTGATTCGTAAGCTCATCGAGCGCGGCATCGTCAAGACCGTGAAATCGGCTAAGAAGATTGTCGACCGCAAGGATCCCGTCGTTTGGGACATCCTCGAAAACATCCTGAAGGGTCACCCGATTCTGCTGAACCGTGCTCCTACGCTGCACCGTCTGGGCATCCAGGCCTTCCAGCCTAAGCTCATCGAAGGTAAAGCAATCCGTCTGCACCCCTTGGTGTGTACGGCATTCAACGCTGACTTCGACGGTGACCAGATGGCTGTCCACGTACCACTGGGTAACGCCGCTGTGCTTGAAGCCCAGATCTTGATGCTGGCTTCGCACAACATTCTTAACCCTTCGAATGGCGCTCCTATCACGCTGCCTTCGCAGGATATGGTTCTTGGTTTGTACTACATCACCAAGCCTCGTAAGAGCACGCCCGAACATCCTGTTAAGGGTGAAGGCATGTCGTTCTATTCGCCTGAAGAGGTGATCATTGCCCACAATGAAGGTCGTGCCGACATGCACGCCATTATCAAGGTGCACGTCAAGGTGCGTGAGGAGGACAAACTCGTCACCAAATTGGTCGAGACCACTGTGGGTCGGGTCATCTTCAACCAGGTTGTCCCTGAGGACTATGGCTATATCAATGAGCTTTTGACCAAGAAGTCGCTCCGTACCATCGTCGGTGAGATGGTGAGGGTGGAAGGTACCGCCGTCACCACCAAGTTCCTTGACGATATCAAGAACATGGGTTACTATCAGGCCTATAAAGGTGGCTTGTCGTTCAACCTGGGTAACGTCCTCGTTCCTCAGATGAAGAGCAACCTCATTTCTGATGCTAACTCCAAGGCTGCTGAGATTCGTGAGTTCGAAAAGATGGGCTTCATGGGCCCGAATGAGCGTTACAACCAGATTGTTGACCTTTGGACCGATGTCAACGCCAAGTTGACCCAAGAGGTGATGAAGGTGTTGTCGAGCGACGACCAAGGCTTCAACCCGGTTTACATGATGTTGCACTCCGGTGCTCGTGGTTCTGAGGCTCAGGTGTCACAGCTCTGTGGTATGAGAGGTCTGATGGCCAAGCCTATGAAGGCTGGTTCAGGCGGCTCCGAAATCATTGAGAACCCGATTTTGTCCAACTTCCAGGAAGGTTTGTCCGTGTTGGAGTACTTTATCTCCACCCACGGTGCCCGTAAGGGTTTGGCCGATACCGCTCTGAAGACCGCTGACGCTGGTTATCTGACCCGTCGTCTGGTCGACGTGGCGCACGATGTCATCATCACCGAGAAGGACTGCGGTACGCTCCGTGGTATGACCATCTCGCGTGGTGAGGAACAGAAAGAACCTGGTAAGCACTCCTTGTTATATGACCGTATCCTCGGCCGTGTGGCTTTGCACGACGTGTTCCATCCGCAGACGGGTGAACTCATCGTGGCCAGCGGTGAGGAAATCAACGAAGCCATTGCTGAGGCTATCGACGAATCGCCTTTGGAGAGCGTCGAGATCCGTTCCGTGCTGACTTGTGAGTCGAAGCGCGGCGTGTGTGCCAACTGCTATGGACGTAACTTGTCGTCGAGCAAGCTGGTGCAGAAAGGTGAGGCTGTGGGCGTCATCGCCGCTCAGTCCATCGGTGAGCCTGGTACCCAGCTGACTCTGCGTACCTTCCACCAAGGTGGTAAGGCATCGAAGGGTCTGGTGGCCAACAGCACCGAAGCCAAGTATGATGGTTACCTTGAGATTGACGAACTCCGTTCGGTTGAAGTCAACAAGGACAACGACACTTATCAAATCGTAATTGGCCGTTCGGCTGAGATGAAGTTGCATGACAACCATACGGATGTCGTTTTGATGACGACCAACATTCCTTATGGCGCCAAGTTGTTCTTTAAGTCTGGCGATCAGGTGAAGAAGGGCGACAAGATCTGCGAATGGGATCCCTACAATGCCACTATCATCTCCGAATTCAACGGTAAGGTGCGCTTCCAGAACGTTGTTGAAGGTGTTACCTACCGTAACGAGACCATCGCTGAAACGGGCTTTAACGAGCGCGTCATCATCGAAGGTAGAAGAGGTGCCAAGAACCCGCTCATCGATATCGTTGATGAGAATGGCGAGACCTTGGTTTCTTACGACTTGCCTGTTGATGCCCACGTGATCGTTGAAGAGGGCGAGGCTATCAGCGCTGGTGATCAGCTGGTGCGTATCCCGCGTAACGTCTCTGGCGGCGGTGATATCACGGGTGGTCTGCCGCGTGTGCAAGAGCTGTTTGAGGCTCGTAACTCTATCGATCCTGCTGTCGTTTCCGAAATCGACGGTATCGTCCATCTCGAGAAGAAGCTGAAGCGTGGTAACCGTGAGGTTGTCGTTACGGCTAAGACAGGAGAAGAAAAGCGTTACCTGATTCCTACGACGAAGCAGATCCTGGCTCAGGAGAGCGACTTCGTGAAAGCTGGCCAGCCGCTGTCGGAAGGCGTCATCACGCCCAACAGCATCCTGGAAATCATGGGACCCATGAAGGTTCAGGAATACATCGTCAACGAGGCACAAAGCGTGTATCGTCAGCAAGGTGTGGTCATCAACGACAAGCACTTTGAGGTCATTGTGCGTCAGATGATGCGTAAGGTCGAGATCATCGATCCGGGTGACACCCGCTTCCTGCAAGGTGAGTTGGTCAACAAACTGACTTTCCAAGAGGAGAACGACGACATCTACGGTAAATTCTTCGTGGAAGACAACGGTGCTTCCGAGAAGCTGATGAAGGGCGAGATTGTCTCTGCTATGAAGCTTCGTGAGGAAGAGTCCGCACTGAAGCGTAAGGACCTGGCACTGCCTCAGGTACGTCCGGCTCGTCCGGCCACGGCCAAACAGGTGCTGCAAGGTATCACCCGTGCTGCTTTGGCAACGGACAGCTTCATCTCGGCAGCCTCCTTCCAGGAGACCACCAAGGTGCTGACCAACGCTGCCATCTCGGCCAAGTCAGACTTCCTGCTCGGCATGAAGGAGAATGTGATCGTTGGTCACAAGATTCCTGCCGGTACGGGTCTGCGCGAGTATGAGGACTTGATTGTTGGCTCTCGCGAAGAGTACGAAGAGCTGCAAGAAAAGGCCGCACTTTAACAAATGTTGAACAGAGCGGGGACGGCTTGATGGCTGTCCCCGCTTTTTAATAAAATAGCATTATGGAAAACAATCAGAAAAACCAATTGAATATCGAAATCAGCGACGAGGTGGCTGAAGGCAAATACTCCAATCTGGCCATCATTACCCACTCACCGAATGAGTTTATTGTTGACTTTGCCCAGATGATGCCTGGCACGCCCAAGGCAAAAGTCCGCTCAAGAGTGATCTTGAACCCTTTGAACGCCAAGCGTCTGTACAAGGCTTTGGCCGACAATATTGCCAAATACGAGCAGCAATTCGGCACCATTACCGATGGTGGCAGTAATGTTGCTCCTTTCCCGATGGGTGGTCCTACGGCTCAGGCTTGATCAACAACACTGGTCATTATGAAATCGACCGCCTATGTCATTCCCTCGGGAATCTATAGGCGGTCGATTTCTTGTAAACAAGCACTAATATAGCGATGAAACACTTCCTCTTATTACTTCTGGCGTTGATGGCTGGCACTTATCTACAAGCTCAGGAACAATTGCCAGATACCAGCTTGTTTGCATCGTATTATCATATCGAAGGAAATGACACGCTTCCTTATCGGCTCTATCGCTCAGAGAAAGCCGATACGATGACGGAAGCCATGCCTTTGGTTATCTTCCTGCATGGCGCAGGAGAGCGTGGCAACGACAACTTTATGCAGTTGAAACATTGCATCAAGTATTTCTTGGAAGACACGATCACAAGCCGTTATCCTTTTCTGTTGATGGTTCCGCAATGCCCAGACGGAAAGCGTTGGGTGAATACCGATTGGAGCTTGTCCGAGCACACGATGGATAGCGTGCCCACAGCAGAACTATTTGGTGTGATGACTGTGTTTGATGGCCTTGTTGATGTTGGCGCAGTTGATTCAACTCGGGTTTATATTTGCGGCATTTCTATGGGAGGTTATGGTACTTGGGATGCATTGCAACGTTGGCCTGAGAAGTTTGCGGCTGCCATCGCTATCTGTGGTGGGGGAGACCCTGCATACGCCCATGCCATGAAGAACATCCCTATCTATATTTTTCACGGTATGCTTGATAGGGCAGTCATGCCTTCTCGGAGCATACAGATGTATAATGCGTTGAAGGAAGTCGGCAATGAAGAAGCCATTCTAGTCACTTATCCTGAGTTGGGGCATTTGTGTTGGGATGCGGCTTTTTCTACGCCTGGGTTGTTTGAGTGGTTGTTTGGGAAATGAAGATAATACGATTCGGGCGGAATCCTAATGGGTCCCGCCCGAATTTTATTATGGATAGTTCTGTTTTAGAACGTTTCTGGCACAACCTCAGCCCCTTTGTCAGCCTCAAAATATGGCCGTTTTTCAAAGCCGAACATATTGGCAATCAGATTGCCTGGAAACTTGCGGATGCTTTGGTTGTAAGCCTTGGCGGCTTCGTTGAAGCGTTGGCGTTCTGTCAGGATGCGATTCTCGCAGCCCGCCAGTTGGGCCTGCAAGGTAAGGTATTCCTCATTGGCTTTCAAGTCTGGGTAGTTCTCGACTGAAACGATGAGACGGTTCAAGGAGCTGCCTAATTCGTCTTGTGCGGCTTGGAAGTCTTTCAGGTCGCTCTCAGTGTAATTCTCGATGTCCACAGTGGTGGCAGCTGCTTTTTTGGCACGAGCCTCCGTTACGGCGATGAGGGTGCCTTGCTCGTATTCAGCGTAGTTCTTGACTAAGGCGACGAGGTTAGGCACCAGATCGGCACGGCGTTGGTAGACGTTTTCCACTTGTCCCCAAGCCGTAGTCATGGCTTCCTGTTTCTTCACGAAACCATTGTAGGCACCGATGCCCCATATGAGGATAAGGCTTACAATGATGGCGATAATGACACTTGTCTTCTTCATGATTAGATGAATTCAAGTTTGTCCTGCGTGGTGTTCTTCTCGCAATAGTGGCAGTGCAGCTTGATGTTGCCTTGTGCGTCCTTGATGACGGTGAACTTGGTTGGCACATCATGCTCCTTGTTGGTGACGCAGTTTGGGTTGAAGCATTTCACAATGTGCTCGATGCTGTCAGGGATGGTCACTGTTTGCTTGTTCACGACTTCAAAGTCCTTGATTTCGATGATGGAGGCAGTGGGGGCGACAAGGGCAATCTTGTTTACGTCTTCGGTCTCAAAGTACTTGTTGGAGGCTTTGATGAAGCCCTTGGTGCCGTATTTCTTGCTCTCCACGTTGGTGCCGAAATACACAGGGGTGCTGACTCTATCCAAGCCCAGGATCTTGACGACTTGGAACACTTTGTCGGCGGGGATATGGTCGATGACGGTGCCATTCTCAATGGCGGAAACAGTCAATTCTTTTTTCTTTTCCATGGTTCAGATTATTTAAGTCCTAAGATTGATGCAATTAAAGCTTGACGGGCGTAGACGCCGTTTTGTGCCTGCTGGAAGTAATAAGCTTTCGGGTTGGCATCGACGTCCACGTGGATCTCGTTGACGCGCGGCAGCGGGTGCAGCACACGGCAGTTGGGCTTGGAGTTCTCCAGCATGGCGTTGCGAAGCACGTAGGAGTTCTTCACCTTTTCGTATTCCTCGGGGTCTGGGAAGCGTTCGCGTTGGATACGGGTCATGTAGATGATGTCGGAGTGGGGGATGGCGTCCTCCAACTCGGTGTATTGGTGGTATTCGAGGTTGCGGTCCTTGATGTGTTGCTTCACCACACTCGGCAGCTTAAGCTCGACGGGCGAGACGAGGTTGAACTTCGCGTTGAAGTGGCACATGGCTTCCACAAGGCTGTGGACGGTGCGGCCGTATTTCAGGTCACCAACGAGGGTAATCTCAAGGTTCTCAAGCGTGCCTTGTGTCTTGCGGATGCTGTAGAGGTCAAGCATGCACTGGGTGGGGTGTTGGTTGGCGCCGTCGCCAGCGTTGATGACCGGCACTTTCGATACCTCGGAAGCGAAGCGGGCAGAGCCCTCGATGGGGTTGCGCATGACGATAAGGTCGGCATAGCTGGCTACCATGGTGATGGTGTCGGCGAGCGATTCGCCCTTCTGTATACTCGTGCCAGCGGTGCTGCTGAAACCGATGACGTTGCCGCCCAGCAGTTGGATGGCAGTCTCAAAACTCAGGCGGGTGCGGGTGGAAGGCTCGAAGAACAGCGAGGCGATGATGCGCCCGTTCAGCAGGTTCTGGTGCGGGTTTTTCTCAAAGTCCTCGGCGATGTCGAGGACATGGCAGATTTCCTCAGGTGTGTAGTCGCTGATGGAAATCAAGCTGCGGTTTTTCAGTGATATTGACATAGGCTTATTTGTTTGATTTGTTGTTGTTGGCAAAAAAAAGACGGCCAACAATGTGACCGTCAGTATGGGGTAAAAGGGAATTCAATTTGATGGAACCATTTGATTCCGTGCAGATAATCTTTTCCGATGGCTTGTTTTGGTATCTCATCGGATTGCAAAAATAAGGTTTTTTTTATTCCATGACCAGCTTTTTTACTATTTTTGTGCAATAAATTTCAACCCTATGTTAGAAGAAGTATTAAGACAATTATTCATAAAGTCATTCTCAACTTTATACGGACAGGAACCGCCTGTACAGCAGGTGAATTTCCAGAAAACGCGCCCCGAGTTTGAGGGCGACATGACCATTGTGGTGTTTCCCTTCGTGAAGCTGGCAGGCCGCAACCCTGAGCAGTTGGCCAACGAGATGGGTGCCGAGATGATCAAGGAGTCGGACATGATTGCCAAGTTTAATGTGGTGAAAGGTTTCCTTAACCTCTTGATTTCCGACAAGTTCTGGATGGATTTCTTCAAGGCGAATCACGAGAACCGCGAATTTGGCCGCAAACCCGTTTCAGGAAAGAACGTGGTCATTGAGTATTCTTCGCCCAACACGAACAAACCGCTGCACTTGGGCCATATCCGTAACAACCTCCTCGGTTGGAGCGTCTCTGAGATCATGAAGGCCAATGGCAAGAGAGTGGTGCGCGTCAACCTCGTGAACGACCGTGGCATCCACATCTGCAAGAGCATGTTGGCCTGGCTGAAGTGGGGCAATGGCTGCACGCCAGAGTCGACGGGCAAGAAGGGTGACCACCTCATCGGTGACTTCTATGTGTTGTTCGACAAGAAGTTCAAAGAAGAGGTGAAATCCTTGCTGCCGGCCAATTACGACACCTTGGACGAAAAAGCCAAGGAAGAAGCCAAAGCCAAGGCTGAAGCTGAGTCCAAGCTGATGCAGGAAGCTCGTGAGATGCTGGTGAAATGGGAAGCCAACGACCCCGAGGTGCGTCACCTATGGGAGACCATGAACCAATGGGTGTACGACGGCTTTGATGTGACCTACAAACGCATGGGCGTTGCCTTTGAGAAGATTTACTATGAATCACAGACTTATCTATTGGGTAAGGCATTGGTTCAGGAAGGCCTCGAAAAAGGCGTCCTCTATCGTCGTGACGACAACTCCGTGTGGTGCGATCTCCGTGATGAAGGTTTGGACGAGAAGCTCCTGCTCCGACGCGATGGCACCTCGGTCTATATGACCCAAGACCTCGGTACCGCCCAACTGCGTGTCAAGGAATACGACCCGGAGAAGTTGATTTATGTTGTGGGTAACGAACAGATTTACCACTTTGACGTGCTGAAACGCGTGTTGGTACGCCTCGGTCGTGAGTGGGGCAACGATATAGAACACCTTTCCTATGGTATGGTGGAACTGCCCAACGGTAAGATGAAGTCGCGCGAGGGCACCGTGGTCGATGCCGATGACCTTATGGATGAGATGGTGGCCACAGCTAAAGCCGTTTCCGATGAACTCGGCAAAGCCAAGGACCTCTCACCGGAAGAAGCTGACAAACTCTATCACACCATCGGATTGGGCGCCTTGAAGTATTTCATCCTCAAGGTCGACCCGAAGAAGACCATGCTCTTCAACCCTGAGGAGTCCATCGACTTCAACGGCAATACGGGTCCGTTTGTGCAATACACCCACGCGCGTATTTGCTCGGTGCTGCGCAAGGCCGAGGAACAATGCATCAAGCTTGGAAGCGAGGTAAAGGTCAGTGACTTGCAGCCGAAGGAAAAGGAAATCATTGTGATGATGTACGGCTGGCCGATGGTCTTGAACCAAGCCGCCGAGAACCGCAGCCCTGCGATGATTGCCAACTTCATCTTCGACCTCGCCAAGGAATTCAACCAGTTCTATCAAGAGTGCAGCATCCTGAAGGAGCCTGATGCCGACCGCCGCATGTTCCGCTTGCAGGTGTGCGACATGGTGGCTGCCTTGCTGCGCAATGCGTCTGAATTACTCGGTATCGGAATGCCGAATAGAATGTAATAATGAACGTTTTTTACATACCTGGAGCGAAAGAAGGCCTAACGACCTTGCCCGAGGACGAGTCGAAGCACTGCGTCAAGGTGCTGCGCATGACCGAGGGTGAGCGTTTTTGTGTCACCAATGGTGAAGGCTTTCTCTTCGACGCTGAGTTGGTGGAGGCTTTGCCCAAGCGGGCCACCGTCAACCTGACGAACCAGCGTAAAGGGTATGACCACTGGGGCTTTAACCTCGAAATTGCCATCGCGCCTACCAAACTCAACGAACGCACGGAGTGGTTCTTGGAGAAAGCCACGGAAATCGGCATCGATTGTGTGAGACTGTTCACTTCGTATCATTCAGAGCGACGTGCCGCCAATGTGGAGCGTTTCCAAAAGGTGATGGTCGCTGCCATGAAGCAGAGCATCAAGTCGCGCCTGCCGAAGGTGGTAGACTTGGTACCGTTCGAAAAACTGGTGAAACAACCTTTCGAGGGACAGAAGTTCATCGCCTGGATCGACGATGACGTGAAAGACTGCCTCTGTGACTTGTATCATAAAGGTGAAAACGCTTTGGTGCTCATTGGTCCTGAGGGTGATTTCAGCCCTGAGGAAGTGGCATTGGCTCGAGAAAATGGATTTGTAGCCTGCAGTCTGGGCGATGCGCGTCTGCGTACCGAAACGGCGGCCGTTGTGGCTTGTCACACGATTCAACTCATTAACCAAATGAAATGAAGAAACTATTGATTGCCATATTGCTGTCATTCTCTTTCGTTGCCTCGGCTCAGCAACTCAACATCGCCTTGTTGAAATACCGTGGGGGAGGTGATTGGTATGGCAACCCGACGTCGTTGCCCAACCTTGTGCGTTTCTGCAACCAGGAAATCGGGACGGATATCAACCCGAACGTGCCGACGGTGGAACCGTCATCTCCCGATTTGTTTAACTATCCCTATGTCTACATGACGGGTCACGGCAATGTGGTCTTCGATGCTGCTGAGGCGCAAAACTTACGCAACTACATGCTGGCAGGCGGTTTCCTGCATATTGACGACAACTACGGCATTCGCCAATACATCGAGCCGCAGATGAAGAAGGTGTTTCCTGAGTTGGACTTTGTGGAACTGCCATACACACATGAGATCTTCAAGAAGCCATATGCCTTCCCGAACGGCTTGCCGAAGATTCACGAACACGATAACAAACCACCACAACTCTTTGCCTTGATCTACGAAGGGAGGATTGTATGCATCTTCACCTACGAATGCGACCTCGGCGACGGTTGGGAAGACCAACGCGTACACCACGACTCGCAAGAGACCCGAGAAAAAGCCTTGAAAATGGGCGCGAATATCTTGCGCTATGTTTTTACTAAATAAACTGAACAACTAATAACTAGCAACTGACAAAATGGAAGAAGAAAAAAGAAAATGCCTCTATTGCGGTGAACCGATCATCGGGCGTATCGACAAGAAGTTTTGCTGCGATTCGTGCCGCAACAGCTACAACTACGAAAAAACACACAAGCAAATCAATGTGGTAAGGAAAATCAATGGAATCCTTGCCCGTAATCACAATATACTGTTGGAACTGAATCCCAATGGGAAGGGCTTTGCCAGTAGGCAGCAACTGACAGAGAGAGGCTTTGACTTCAAGTATTTTACAAGTACCTATACCACTAAGGCAGGCGCCGTCTACCATTTCGTTTACGACCAGGGCTATGTGCCAAAGGAAACAGACAAAGATGCCTTTGTGTTGGTTAAAAATGCTGATTTACAATAATTTAACTAGATAAACTATGAAAAAGTCTTTCCTTACACTTTTGCTTGCCGTTCTATTCATAAGCGGTATGCAAGCCAAGCCAGTTGATATGCAAACGGCTAAATCCTTGGGCGAGAAGTTTCTGAAGGCCAATACTGAGATAAAATCAGTTTCTACTGAGTTGACCTACACGGTTTATGCCGATAATGGATCGGCAGCATTCTATGTCTTCACCATGCAGCCAAAGGGTTTTGTCATCGTTAGTGCTGACGACCGTGCCAAACCCATTTTGGGCTATTCCACGGAGAGTGTATTCAGTGCTGAAGAGATCGCCGACGGTCTTCAGTCGTTCTTTAAGAATTATCAGGCTGGATTCAGCCAAATAATGGCCGCCAACGAAGAGCGTACCCCCGAAGCTGTGGCTGACTGGGAACGCTTGGCTGCTACAGGTAAGATTAACGATGCGAAGATTACGCGTGAAGTGCCGCGTTTACTGACTTCCCTCTGGAACCAGTCGGCTTTATACAACGACCTTTGTCCTATCGACACGTTGGGCCCAAATAACCATGTCTACGCCGGATGCGTGGCCACGGCAATGTCTCAGATCATGTATTATTGGCAATGGCCTCAAACGGGAAGCGGAATGAACGCATACAATTGTTATCCTTATGGCGATTTGTCCGCTAACTTCGGTGCCACCACTTATGATTTCAGCATGATGCCTGACTATCTGGATTGGACCTCAAGGCCTGAGGAAATCCAGGCTGTGGCTTTGTTGCAATACCATGCAGGCATAAGTGTCAATATGGGTTACAGCCCTGAAGGCAGTGGCGCTTATTCTGAATTGGTGCTCTATGCCCTAGAGACCTATTTCCACTACGATGGCCTGTCGATGGAATTCAATTATAAGTATGCATATACGGATTTGGTTTGGGATAATATGCTTCGTGAGAACCTGGACTATGGCATGCCGCTTTACTATAGTGCCAGTGGTGACGATGGCGGCCACGCTTTTGTCTGTGATGGCTATGACGACAATGATATGTTCCATTTCAACTGGGGATGGCAGGGCCTCGACAATGGTTATTATCCTATCAATGGCTTCTACCTCTCACACTATTCTTTCCCGGACTACCATGCGGCGTTGTTCGGCATTTATCCAGGAGGGGAATTTTGCTACAGGCCTCTCCCTGTTAGCGATTTGCATGTCGAAGAGGTGTCGGCTGGAGCGAACAGGGTTTCTTTTACAACCCCTTCCTTTACCGAGTGTGAGCTTGAATTGGGACAGCTCGATTCTGTCGTTGTTATGCGCAATAATGTAGTCGTTCACACCGAAAAGGATGTCGCATTAGGCGCGGAATTGTCTTTTGTTGATACCGATGCCTTGGGCATTTGCCATTATTCATTGACTCCATGGTATTATGGCTCTGTTGGCATGGCCAAAAAGGACACCATTCTGAATGGACCGACCTGCGAACTGACCTTCCATCTCCACGATTCGGTGGGCGATGGCTGGATTGCTGAGTCTATCTCTATCGTCGACTCACGTGGCCATGCCGTTGCAAGGCTGGGCTTGACCGAAGGCAGCGATGCTACACTTACCGTTGAAGTCCCGTCGGATGACGAACTGAGTCTGCGTTGGGCCTATTCTATTGGAGGCAAAGACGACGAGAGTTACTTTGAGGTTTACGACTGGAATGGTAGCCTGGTCTATGCTACCAACGGCAAACCCACGGTGGGCGAGTTGTGCCAAGTCCACACCGATTGCGGTGATGATGTCGCCGAAAACAACGAAGCTGGCTTTAATCTCTATCCGAATCCGACTGAGTCGCAGGTGACAATTGAGGGTGTTGAAGTTGAATGGTTGGAGGTGTATAACGCAATTGGACAACGTGTTGCAACGTCTTGCCAACAAACCATTGACCTCTCTGGTATGGGAAACGGGTTGTATTTCTTCCGCGTGAGAACGGCCGAAGGGAAGGTCTACTCTGAAAAGGTAATTAAGAAATAACCACTTTCTTGTATGCTTCAAATATTTGCTGTCCAATGTTTTGGGCAGCAAATGTTTTTATGGCATAGTCGCGAATGGCTTGGTGGTCGTATTCTGAAGAATGGTCGAGCATTTGGATCATGCCTTGTAACAAAGCGTCTTCGTCACCTTGGGGGATGAGGATGCCTCTCTCAGGTGAGAGGATTTCAGCGATGCCTCCCACGGAAGTGGAAAGCACTGGAACACCGCTGGCGAAGGCCTCAACAATGACGCAGGGCAAGTTCTCAAAGTTGGAGAACAATACGAAGAAGTCGGCCTGTTGGTAGGCTTCGGCAACTTCGGCAGAGGTTTTCTTGCCATGGAAAATGACGCAGTCCTCCAAGTGGTGTTCTTTTACAAACGCCTTGAATTCCGGAGCATCATAGTCATGGATGACGTGCAGCTCGAAGTCGTCGCGCTGTTGGCGCAAACGCTCAACGACACGCAAGATGCCGCTAAAGTTCTTGGCTTCATCGCGCAAGGTAGAGATGTGAAGCATTCGCTTTTTTGAGCCTTGCATGTCATTCCTGCGTAGGCCTGTGCGTAGGCTGGAATCTATGCAAGGCGGCTGGCGCAGCTTGAAAATATCCGTATTCACCAAATTGTAAATCACCTGAAAACGGTTGTGCACCCCATGTCCATCCATACACCGCTGCAAGTCAAGGCTGACGGGCATGATGAGCTCGGCATTATTGGCTATCTTGACGATTTTCCGCTTCAGCTTACCGACCAAAACGTCCTTGTTCTGCGGCTGGTAAATGGTCCAATGCTCGGTAAGGACATATTTGTAGCCAAAGAGTTTCTTCCACAGCAAGGCCACTTGTCCGAGAGGGTAGGTGACATGTAGATGAATCAAATCGGGATTGAAAAAGTGCTTCTTGATGTATTTCAATCCGTATTGGTACATCCGCAGCATTTTGAGTTTGCGAATGGCGTTGATCTTTGGCGGACGGATGTAGATCTGCACGTGGGTGTGGTGTGCCCCGGGAATCTCCTTGACCTCGAACGATTTCGTCATGTTCTTGCCGTCGCAAACGGAGAGGATGACGGAATTGCAATCCTCGGGCAGTGCGTCAATCATGCGGACGCAGAAGTTGCCCAAGGTGGGGTCGTCGGGGGTGGGGAACCAACTCAATAGGTGCAGAACGTTCATCGCTTAGCAAATATGCGTTTTTATATCAATTTCAAAGTATTTCTTTGGCATTTCATACGGCACAAGCTTGTGCGTGGTGAAGTCTTCAGGCAGATAAACTGCACACAAGGTGTTAGAGACATGGTAGATATGCTTGCGCTTCTCGGCAGGTGCACCGTCCAAGATGGCGCCCATCACATCCCAGCGGATGGTCTCGGGGTCGAGGCCGTAGTCGTGCCACACGATGATGCTGCGCTCACCTTTCAAGAGTTTAAAGGCGGTCTCGGTGTCTTTCTTTACGCTCTCGTAATGGTGGTCGCCATCGACGAAGACCATGTCATACTTGCCAATGTGAGGACCGAAGTCAAAGGTTTGGGAGTCGCCGTAGAGTTGTTCTACGTTGTTCAGGTCCTTGCTGAAGAAGCTGTGCAAGTCGGCGTAAAAATGGTTATTGGTCAGCTTGACGATGTCTTCTTTCGGCAGGTTAAACGTGACGCAATGTTCGGCCACGTCGGCCAGATTGGCCACGCTCTCGCCACGCCAGGTGCCGATTTCGAAGTAGTCTTTTACCGCATAGCGTTTCGCCAAGGCGCGCAGCAAGGCAATGTCGATGGGCATGGTGGCACCCGAGAGATAGGCGTAAGGCTTCGCGATTTCGTGGAAGTCAGGGAACAATTCGTTGATTTCGATGACGGGAAGACCGTCGGCGAGGCCATATTTCCGGATGACGTCTTCCTTGTTGCTGCCTTCGTCTTGCAAGACGAGGTTGAGCAAATAAGGATGCCTGATGATGCGCCCAAGGGCTTTCGTGAATTTATGGAGTTTATTCATTTTCGGTAGGTTGTTTCAAGAATTGTTGTTTCAAACCAGCGATGTAATTCTGTATCTCACTCTTGGTCAACAGGAAGTCGCGTCCTTTGAAGTGCGACTCCTTGACGAAGAACACGAACAGGAACACCGCATTGACCGTATACGACACCGTTGAGGTGATGGCTGCACCTGTGACGTCATAGCGAGGTATCAACGTGAAGCCGCAGACGAAGGTGACGACCAGCCCGCAGAGTGCCGCAAATGTGTTCATCTGATAACGTCCGGTGCCTGAGTAATAGTGTCCAAGAATGAGGAAAATACAGTAAAGCAAAATGCCTGGTGCGAGGATGCGGATGAGCCCTGCCATTTCACCGAACTCGGGGCCGAAGACGAAGGTGTAGACTGCAGGCGGTAGCAGGCACAACACCACGACCGCCAAGGCAGAGATAAGAAGACATATCTTGCTCAAATCGAGGGTGAGCTTTTGCGCGTAGGCGCGGTCGTCGGCGTTGGCGATGCGGGCATATTGCACGAGTGCAATACTGTTGCTGATGATCCAGATGGCCTCGGCGAGCGAGAGGGCGTTAGAGAACACCCCCACGCGTCCCACGCTGATGTATTTGTCCAACAGATAATAACTCAAGCGCAGGTTGAAGAACTGCACGAAGTGGCCCGTCTGGTTGAGGAAACCGTATTTGAAAAGGTCTTTCAATACTGGTTTGTAGTGCTTGTCTGTGTCATGGCGCAGGTTGGCGTATTCCTTGCGTAGCATCCACACGCACAGCAGGAAAGTGCCTCCATAAGCAGCATACAGCCCGATGACATAGCCGTAGATGTCGGTTCGCTTCAGCAAAATATAATAGATGACCAAAGTTAAAGCCAAAAGCACGGGCTGGAGAAGCGTGTTGTAGTTGGCCTTTTTGATTTCCTCCTTGCCGACCAAGAAGCGGAAGTTGATGTTGCTGAGCGAGGAGATGAACGACAGAATGGCCACGTGTGCGACCAAGTCGGGCGCCAGCTTCGGATAAAACAGCCAAATGGCGAAGCCCATGATCACCGCGATAAGGGCCGCCCATATTGTGGAGGCTACCAAGATCTTCTTGAACGAATGGCGCGGGGCGAGATAGATGATGCTTGCGCCACAAATGATGTCGGAGAAGATAAGGATAAAGGAGATGGTGGTCAGTAGAAGTGCCTGTGTACCTTTGCCCGTATCACCCAAGGTCTGGGAGATGATAATGGCTATGGCGAAATTGAAGATTGCCGCCAGTATCTTGGTTCCAAAGGTATTTAGGATTTTCTTGAACACGACCGTTTGATATATGATTCAAACGACAAAAGTACTGAAATAGTTTATTGGAAACAAAATAAGGAGGAAAAAGCCATTGGGCATGTTGACGGATCTGTCTCTTATTAGCTTAAAATAGCTACTACTAATGTTTTTCTATAAAGGGAAGACTGATGCTGCTTTTATAGAAATTGCGGAACCATCTTATTTCGGAGCAAAGATCAATTAGTTTTCCACCGAAAGAGGTTACATCTTTGCAATTGTCAATGGAAACGTCTTTGCGTTCTTCCTCTGAAAGAGTATCATCGTTTTGGAATACAACTGGCTCAGGATAAATGATAAGACACTTTATTTCTTCGGAATAGGTTTTAGTAATCGACAGCTTTTGCAAGATTTTCCAATCCCTTGCATAACCGCTCATCTCGCGAATGTCATCGATAATGCCCCGATTTGAGTAATCGTAATGCGGCTTGTATTTGGCATCAATGATAAGGCACTCATCCTTTTTGATGAAATCAACCGCAGTGCCGCAATGTCCTTTAACTTGAAACTGAATCTGTCCTGGATATGCCTTTTCCAATTGGCTGAACACCCACATTTCAAACAATCGTGACATGTCAATCCAAAATGGAGGAGTGATGTTCTGTTCTTGGCTTGCTTCGCTAATGGAATAGTCGTATCGGCGCAAGAGCATTTTGGCAACCCGAATAGCATCCTTGTATTCTTTGAAGAGTTTGTTGGTCGACAGTTTTTGCACTTGATAAGGTTCGATTTCGTCTGAAATACCGTCTAACCTGTTTTTCAATTTGGACAATCGGGATTGTATTTCAAAAAAAGATGATTGTGCCTTCAAACTCTCGTAATTATTGATGATTTTGTCCGCAAAAAGCAATGCCTTTTTCAAAAGTCGGTTTTCGGGGATGTCGTCGGTGTATTCTTGAAATTGGCAAAACACTCGGTCATAACGCTGTTGGAAAACATTATTTTGGAGATGTTTGGTAAACAATAGCCTGCCTTTTACCTTTGTTTTCAGGTTTTCTTCGCGAATGACGTAATCCTTTTTCAGTCCTCGTTTAACAAGGCGTTCAAGCAAGGAAACGAAATGCAAAACCAAAAGCGGTGTCAGTTGGTTGAGTTGCTCATCAGTTCTAATGGTAGGTTCGTCAAATTGAATGCCGTAGCATTGGGCGAAGTAATCCGATTCGTTCTTGGTGTCAACCTCCAAAGCCGACAAAAACAAAGTCACAAAGTCTATGTTTTTCATTTTTGGAGTAACGATAACAGCCAACTCGTTTTTGACAAGCCATGAAGCGCCAATGTAATAGCTTGCACAATAATCACAGATGCCAAGGTATTTTGGCTCTTTTAGATAGTCGGTCTGTTGAAAAGCAAGATTCAGATTCTTAATCTTTTCAATATCCTGACCATTAAATGATTGATGCTCTATTAAAGGAATAACTTCTGGCATATTGACTGTTAAATTGCTGCTTTCCAATCATCAAAAGTCTTTTTCAACTCATCCTTTTTCACATTAACGATGCCATCTTTATTGTATTCCCGAATCAACGGGATGATTTCGTACTCCAATTTCAACTTCAATTCATTGTTATCGTTAGCCATGAAATAACTGTGTCCAACCATTAGATCGTCAATGTCCATATCAGGATGCTTTTTGTCATCGTTCAGGAAAGTGAAAACGGCATCAAACAGTTGCACCTGTTTTGATTCCTCACCGTACTCGTTGACAAGAATTTGCCTGTCTGCTTTCAGTGTCACAAACGCGAACCTGCGTCGCACGGCATAATCGATGTTGCCCACACTGCGGTCGGTGGTGTTCATAGTGCCAATGATATAAAGGTTGGAAGGAACGCCAAACGGTTCTTTGGAATAAGGTAGCATTACTTTAATTGGGTGTTCGCCACCAAGGCGTTTGTCGGCTTCAAGTAGTGTTATCAATTCACCAAAGATTTTTGAAACATTGCCTCGATTGATTTCGTCAATGATGAGAACGTAATTATTATTCGATTCGACAGGGGCCTTTTCTTTTCCTAATTTGCCTAACAAATAGTTGGCAACAGCCCAATAGTATGATGAGTTGCAACCACCAATGACACTTCTAATTGATTCATTGATATTATTCATTGAATCTAAGGCTTTTTTTGAATTGTATATCTCACAAAGTTTTAGCAATCTTTCTTTAGAGACACAATTGGCATCAATCTTATCATCGGTTGTTTTCCATTTTATTGTCATTTGAGATGAAACTGACAATTCTTTAGATTTATCGCCATTTTTTAGTACAAGCGTTTTAATATTACCATCAAGTATATCTTGTATCAGATAATCAAAAGCCGTATCAAGCGATTTTGTTTGTTTTGCTATTTGAGGATTAGTGGCAATTTTGCTGATGGCCTTAAATATACCGTCTTCTACTTTGTAATATAGTTCTCCGTCTTCATGGTTTACAGGTTTAACACCTTCTACAAAGTCTTCATAATCCATTGATTGATGGAAAGTGCAGAAACCAATACGACCTTCTTTTTGAAGTTCACCATAGCGTTTCATGACATCTTCATGCTTTTCGGGTATTGTTTCTCCACAAATGCTTAATGCCAAAGCAGCCGTGTTATAGGTTTTTCCTGTACCAGGAGCACCTTGAAGGATGATGTTTTTCTTTAGATTTAAAACGTCTTTATAAAGTGTCATGTGAAGTGAACTTTTGTCTTTTTTATAATAGTTACCAAATATTTTGCTTATGGCTTCTTCTCCAGTAATAGGAAAAAGAGTACCCCACCAAGTACCTTTGGGCATTTTGGGTGCTTTACCATGGAACAAGGTGTCTTCTGGTTTATTTAGTTTTTCAAAAAAAAGTTTTCCATTCTCCTCGTCTTTTCCAGTAATTAATGAGACTTGGTATATTGTCAAATCATTATTGCCACCATATCCGTGAAATGCCAAATAGTCTCCTTTTTTAACTTTTTTGATGTTTTTCCAAGCATTCTTTGCTCCTTTTGAGTCATCTTCTTTGTCCCAACCAATTTGCCAACAATTATCATTGTTAAAATCTTCAAGTTTATTCGTTTTACCTTCATCCCATTTAATTCCTCCAGACCAGAATGATACATCTTTATCATTTTCCATACTATTATTAAAAGCGCTAAATGAAATCTCAGGAAATGATTTATCTCTTATTTCTCCCGATGCAATTTTACCTTTTAATAATTGTAACAAACTTAAATATGACGCTTCATCGTGAACATCCACATCAACACCATTCTTCTTTAAATAATCAATATTTCTGCTGTCCAAAGCAATATACTCATATGCCTTACACCAAAACAAAGGCATTGTGCATTCAGCTCTTCTAGAAGCAATATTGCAATAGTCAAACCATAACTTCAATTTCTCATTCATGATTGCATCGTATGCTTCCCACAAACTGTTACAGCTTTCTTTGAGCGCTTCCCAATGGTAAAAAAACATTCTTGCATAATTCAACACAGGAACTCCATCAAAATCAGAGGGGACCTCTGCTTTAATATCAAACTGCTTTTTTATTCTATCCAATATTATTATCCTGTTGCTTTGCGACAAACTACCTCGATTAAAGATGCCCATAAATGAAAAAGGGTCAATGTCATCAATTTTTTTCGTTTTATCTTGCAAATGAAGATAATTTGAAAAGTCTTGCAATCCATCTTTGGAGAAAACAAAGCTAATCAAATCAGCTCTATTATTCTTATATTCGAGTAGTTTCTCTGCCAATTCTGTGTAAAATGGTATCCATGTAAACCTGCTTTTCTCTTCGTTTTTCATCATGTCTTTCATTTGTTTAATTCTGTTATAAGACGAGGCTTCAAAATTACAAAATAATTCGATTGGTTATCTGTTTTCACCCCACCATCCCCAAAATCACCTCCGGCGCAATGCTCATCTCAGTAACCGCGCAAAGGCCCATCCCCATGTCCTTCAAGCTGGCGCCTAACAGATAGACTTTGTCGTCGATGATCAGGAAACGGTCATGGTTGCGGTGTGGTAGTTGGATGAATTCAATCTCTGGATATTGGGCGTTGTGCTTTTGCAAATCAGTGAGAAATTGCTCGTTATAGCGGGTGTAGATGGTCGCTGAAACGCCGTCTTCTCGCTTTGTGAACATGGAAAGTACTCGGTCGTCAACATAATTGTCGATAAGAACGATTCTTTGCTGGGCGCTTCTAACGAGATCTGAAATATAAGTCCATGCATCCCAGACGCAGCCTGTTGGGAAGACTTGCTCAGGGAGGAGCTTGGGGTTAACGTCCTCGATCCTATCTAGAATGACCTTGATCGTTTTGTCTGTCTCTTGTTGATGCTGCTCAATGTTGAAGATGCGCTCAATAATCTGCGTGTTGTGATTAACGAGTTGCGGTATCATGGTGAAAGCCCGCATGATGCGGATGTTGACTTCCACAGCAGTATCAGACCTTAATACGCTGCTGAGCATGGCGATGCCATTGCGGGTGAAGACATAAGGCCTTTTTCTGGTACCTCCCCAACTTGATGTCACAAATTGTGATTTCAAGTTGTCTACTATGTTGTTTAAGGTCACAAATTGTGATTTTGAATGAGATGCCTCTTCCTGAGTGAGTTGAAACATGAAATCCTCTGGAAACCGATTGATATTACGTTTAACAGCTTGGTTAAGAGTCCTTGTCTCAACGCCATACAACATCGCCAAATCAGAATCAAGCATTACCTGTTGGCCTCTTATTATATGTATCAGCGATTCTATATTAATACTGTCAATGCCTTTGATGTCGCAAATTGCGACTTCAAGTTTTGTGTTGGTTTCTTTCTTTGCCATATTCTTGTTAGTTTTAATACCGCAAAGATGCAAATCTTGTCAAGAAAAAGCCGTTGAACAAACGTTTGTAGTCGACAGCAGTCGTTTGTTGTCGTTTGTTGTCGGATATGTTGCTGTAAATGAATAAGAAGCGTAATGATTTAACAGGATTTCCAAATCCGCCCACTGCAACTATCACTCTCAGCACCAGTCACCGAAGACAGCACATTGGTCTTTCCCTCCAGTCTCAAAAGTCCAAGGAAAGCAAAGACTAAAGCCTCTTTGTAGTCGATAATCATCTTGTCGGGGATGACGACCTCGTGCGAGCTGCGGGATTGCAGGCGTTCCATGAGGAACTTGTTCCTCGCACCGCCACCGGTGACGAGAATCTTTCCTTTGGGCAGATGGCTCACTCCCAATGCGATTTGCAAGGCGATGTGCTCTACAAAAGTGGCCAACAAATCTGGCACGGAGAGGCCTTGCAAGAGCTCTTTCTGGTTCGCTTCGAAGAACTCTCTGCCCAACGACTTGGGTGGGTATAGTCCATAGAAAGGATGTCTGTTCAGCTGTTTTAGCAGCGTAATGTCGACCTCACCGCTACGGGCTAGTTTGCCGTCGCGGTCGTATGGTAGGCCTTTCATCTGGGCGAGATAATTGAGGGCTTGGTTGGCGATGCAGAGATCGAAGGCAATGCGCTTGTCATCTTCATCATAGGAGACGTTGGCGATGCCACCGATGTTGAGGCAGATCTCATAGTCGCCGAAAAGCAACTTGTCGCCAATAGGAACGAGCGGTGCGCCTTGTCCACCTTTGCTGACGTCCTCGCTGCGGAAGTCGTTGATGACGGTGAAGCCACAAGCCTTGGCCAGCTCATGTCCGTCGCCGATTTGCAAGGTATAATGCTCTTCAGGACGGTGGAAGATGGTGTGGCCGTGCGAAGCAACGAAGTCGGGTGTAGCATTGTGCTTTTTGGCAAAAGCCAACACTTGTTCGCCTAGGTATTTGCCGTAGTCCTTGTCCAGCTGCACCAAGTCTTCGGGCTGCTTGTGGAAGGCTTCTGAGAGTTGCTCTGTCCAGTATTCGGGATAGGGTAGGGTCTCGGCCTGCAAGATTTGGAAGTGATATTTGCCGTCCTCTTCTTGGAAGCGCACAAGGGCGATATCCAGCCCGTCTAACGAGCTGCCCGACATTAAACCTATGGCTGTGGACTCTTTCATAGCTCATTTTTTATGGTCGGCGTTTCGACAGGCTCAACGACCTTAGCCTTTGCAGGTCCCTGAGCTTGTCGAAGGGCCGTCACATTAATGGTAACACTTTCCCTAATTTTATGCTATTGGAGCCTTTAACGAGTATCGTCTTTCCGTTGACTTGATGGCCCTCAAGGTATTGGCATAAGTCTTCCACTTTTGCAAAGGTCTTCCAATCAGGATTATCGTTGTAGGCGCTGAAGTTCGAACCGACCAACAAAGCCTCCTTGAATTTCAACTCCTTCATCAAGCCAAGGATATTGCGGTGTTCCTCTTCGGAAGCCGTGCCCAACTCACGCATGTCGCCTAAAACCAAAAGACTGTTATCGCCGCAGATGCTGGCGAAGTTGATCAAGGCGGCGCGCATGGAGGTGGGGTTGGCGTTGTAGGCATCCATGATGATGCGGTTCTTGCTGGTTTCAATCACCTGCGAACGGCTGTTGGTGGGTGTGTAAGCCTCCAAGGCTTCGATGATGGCGTTCTCATCCACCTCGAAATACTGACCTACGCCAATGGCGGCGGCCACATTCTCGAAGTTGTAGCTTCCCACGAGATGGGTCTGAATGAGGTGATCCCTCCAGCCGACACTCAAATACGGGTTGCAGGCAGCAGGCGCGACAGGGCAGAAGGCTGCGCAATGTCTGCCATAGCTGATGCGTTCCTGTCCCTCTGATTGCTCCCAAAGCAGCGGGTTGCCTTGGTTGACGAAGACGGCCTTGCCATTGGCTTTGATATGCCTATAGAGTTCGGTCTTGGTCTTGATGACGCCTTCGAAGCTACCGAAACCTTCCAGATGTGCTTTTCCGATGTTGGTGATGAGGCCATAGTCGGGGTCGGCGATCTTGCAGAGGAAGTCGATTTCCCCAGGGTGGTTGGCGCCCATCTCCACGACGGCAATCTCTGTCTCGGGCTTGATGCTCAGCAGGGTGAGCGGTACACCGATGTGGTTGTTGAGGTTACCCATCGTGTGGATGATGTTGTATTTCTTGGCCAGCACAGCCGAAACGAGTTCCTTGGTGGTCGTCTTGCCATTGGTGCCAGTGATGCTGAGCACCGTGGCCTTGCTCTGTTGACGGTGGTAGGCTGCAAGGTCTTGCAGTGTCTTCAGTGAATCGTCGACGATGAGGATGCGTTCGTGATGAGGCAGGTCCTTGCGGTCGGCGACGATGAGGCTGGCCATGCCTTGTTCCGCCACTTGCAAAGCGAAGTCGTTGGCATCGAAGTTCTCGCCTTTGAGGGCGAAGAAAACGGCGTCTTGTTCAATCTTGCGGCTGTCGGTTGATACCTTATAGGCCTTAATGTAGTGTTGGTATATGGTCTCGATAGGATTCATGGCTTGGGTTTTAATAAAAGAAGCCGCCTGACGGATCAAACGGCTTCTCAATTATCATGAAAAACTTATTTCTATTTACTTGGCGAATGAGCTACCCACCTTGTTCATGGCGCAGCGGAAGCCAATAGTGGATGCCGACTGGTTTTGGTTGAGGTAACGGCGATTGCCGGGGCTCAGGTAGTATGGACCGTCGGCCCATGAACCGCCTTTGTACACTCTCGATTCGTCGCTGATGAGCGTGGTACCGGGGGTGTCGTTGGTGGCGTATTCATACATTTCTTTGGTAAAGATGCTCTGGTCGTCTTGAGGATCGCTCCAGCGGTTACGGATGGCTGACATGTAGTCACCGTCGTCGTAGTTGGAGTTGAAGCTCGTACGGTAGTTCTGACGCTTGGCAGCTTCTTCCTGAGGGATGGGCTCTCTGCGGATACGGCCGAGAGAGTCTTTCTGCAGCAGGAAGCCTTCGTCGTCGACGGCCTTGCGGGTGAACACGTTACCACGGAAGGGGCTATAGTCGGCCACGTCTTCGTGTGACAGCGGACGGTAGACGTCTTGGCACCACTCGGCGACATTGCCAGCCATGTTATACAGACCGTAGTCGTTGGGCCAGTAGGAGCCAACGGGAGCGGGCAGAGCGGCACCATCGTTCAGGTGGCCAGCAACACCCATGTAGTCACCAGGGCCTCTCTTGAAGTTGGCCATGAAACTACCCATATATCTCTTGTTGTCGGTGCGGAGACCATCGCCGTTCCAAGGATAAACCTTACGTTCGCTCACGATCTCATTGGAGGTGTTACCCACCAGGCCGACAGCGGCATATTCCCATTCAGCTTCCGTAGGCAGACGGTAGGAGGGCAGCAGGATGCCGTCGTCCATACGCACGTTACGCAGACCGTCGCCACCCTTGGAGAGGTCTTTCTTGCCGTTCTTCACCTTACCGGTGTACTGGCCAGCCAGATATGCGTCGGTGTTGAAGTTCTCTTCATCCTGTTGGGTGGGGTCCCAGTCGAGGATGCCGGCTTCAACGAGCATCAACTCGTTGACGCGGTCGGTACGCCAGGCGCAGTAGTCGTTGGCTTGCACCCAAGTCACGCCGACCACCGGGTAGTCATTATAGGAAGGATGACGGAAATAGATTTCAACCATGGGTTCGTTATACGACAAACGGTCACGCCAAACCAAGGTGTCGGGAGCGGCGTTGCGGACCACTTGAGGATAGTTCTGGCCATAAACACGGTTGAGCCAGTAGATGTACTCACGATAGTCCACATTGCTGACCTCGGTGCGGTCCATAAGGAAGGAAGGCACGGTGACCTTGCGGGGCGAGTTGTCCCACGAATAGGTCAGATTGTCGGTGGTGGCGCCCATGACGAAGGTGCCGCCCTCGATGGCAATCAGGCCGGGACCGATTTCCTGGTCGTTGATTTCGGTAACTTCAAAGCCGCCGTTGTTGGCATCGTTGTAGGCCCATCCCGTCGTACGTGATGATTTCTTGGAACATGAAACAGAGAGCAGACCTGCCAATGCGATGATGGCGAATGTTTTGAATGCTTGTTTTCTATACATTGTTGTTCAAATTTGTTATCTAATAACTCTATTGAGAAACGATTATTGTATCGCCCCTCACTTTTTTTTCAAAAAAATCACGCAAATTTAGGGACTTTTTTTGAATCCACTGCGTTTTTTGGAAAAAAAACTTTTTTCTGCCAAAAATGACCCTCCTATAATAAAAAAGTTGTATTTTCGTTCACTTTATATGTAAGGTAAAAAAGGTTTTTGGTTTTGATTTAATCAATTGATAATTAAATGACTAGAAAATATTTGTATGTTTATACAAGGGCGATGACGGCTCTACTAATGGCTTTTTTCGCTCTCATATCCCCCGTTTCTCTCGTTGCGCAGATGGCTCAAAACTATCCGGTGCAGCTGAAATGGCATGGCGTGGAGACGGAACGCTATGGTGATGATGTTTGGTCTTATATAGCTTTGGAGTCGGCAGAATACGATGGCTCCATGCCTGTTTTTTGCCAGTCATACCCCATTTATGACGATGCTGTGAAGGTCCGTGCCGAGCTCAAGAATGTAAAGACATCGCCTCTCTCGGATGCCGAGTTGGCACTCGCACAAGCATATGCTTTTGCTTCTGACTTTATGGTTGAGGCAGCCCCTTTGCGTTCGCGTGACGAATCGTTGCTTTCTCTACGTATCGTCCCTTTCCGTCAGGTGGGTGGAAGAATTGAGAAATTGACATCGGCTTCGATTTATGTTACGCTAACTCCTGATACTGAAATCAATAAGTCAAGAGCACCTTTTGTTACGGAGTCGGTAATGGCGCGTGGTAATTGGTACAAGATAGGTTTGCAAGAGACGGGTGTCTATAAACTCACGGCTTCGGATCTCTCGGCACTGGGCATCAATGTGTCGGCTGTCGATCCGCGACAGATCCGTATCTATCATAATGGTGGTGGCACCTTGCCCGAGTTGAATGCCGATCCGCGTCCCGCTGACTTGGTGGAGATTCCCATCTATGTGTCAGGCGAGTCGGATGGTCGGTTCGACAATAACGACTATATCCTTTTCTATGGCCGAGGCCCCGTTTGCTGGAAGCTCGACGATGTGAAGACGGCTTATGTCCATCAGCAGAATCCATATGATGATTATTCTTATGCCTTTGTTGTCACTGGGTTAGGCAACGGCAAGCGCATCGCTGAGGCATCGGCTCCAACGTCTTCAGCCGATGTGGTTGTGGACCAGTTCCTTGACTATCAGGTCCATGAGCTGGATGAGTTTAACCCCAACGGAACGGGACGATCCTTTTTCGGCGATAAGATGGAACTCACTTCGACCAAGAACTTCAATTTCAGTTTCCCGAATGTGATCACCACTAAGACCTGTTGGGTGAAGACGGCTATGGCTGGACGCAATTTCAGTCCGGCCAACTTTGAGGTTTCGATCGACCATGTGAAGAAAGCCACGTATTCCATACAGACGACTGCGGGCACCACCCAAGATCCGTACGCTAACGAAGTGGGCGGCTGGGTTAACGCCAATCCCACCGGCGAAACGGTTTGCATCACGCTGAAACACGATGCGCTTGGCTACACCACCACCTCCGATGGCTATGTGGATTATATCCTCGTCAATGCATGGCGCAACCTGAAGATGGCGGGCGGCCAGATGCCTTTCCGTAATCCTGAAGCGCTCATTAATAATAAGGTATACGAATACAAACTCACTAATGCCTCGCAACAGTTGCAGGTTTGGGATGTCACCGACCCCTTGTTCCCTCAAAAGGTGAAGGGTCAGCTCAACGGCTCGCAGTTCTCGTTTAAGGTAATGGGCGACCGCGACAATGCCTTCGTCGCCTTCAACGGCAGCTCGTATTGCACGGCAAAGACATTTGAGAAGACTGAAAACCAAAACCTTCATGGGGTTCGTGACGTGGACTTCCTCATCCTGACCTACGAAGGCTTCATGTCGCAAGCCGAAAGGCTGAAAGAACTCCACGGTCGTCTTGACCCCGAGCTGAATGTGTTTATCACAACGCCTGAGTTGATTTACAACGAGTTCTCGTGTGGTGCAAAAGATGTTTCTGCCATCCGCGACTTCTGCCGTATGCTTTATCTCGATAGTAATGCAGGGCATAAACTGAAGTATATGCTGCTCTTGGGCGATTGCTCCTACGACTACAAGAACAGAAACGGCGTGGTGGATTTTGTGCCTGCGTTTGAGACCGTTCAGTCGCTTGATATGAAGAAGACCTACGTCACCGACGATTATTTCGGTTTGATGGATGAGAACGAAGGAGACATCGGGCATTCTTTGGCTGATATCGGTATCGGCCGTTTCCCCGTGCAGACCTTGGAGCAGGCCTCGCAAATGGTGGATAAGATTGAACGTTACGTTGTCAAAGACGCCACCACTATGCAGCCTTGGCGCAATATGGTTACGTTCTTTACCGATGATGAAGGCGGCTTCGTTAGAAACGCCGAGACATTGGCCCGTTTGCTGAAAAATGTGGGTGGCGAAGGCACGGTCGTCGACAAAATCTATCTTGACGCTTATCAGCAGGTCAGCGCTCCTGGAGGTGAGATTGCACCCGAGGTGAATGCTGCCATCAACAATAGGATGGAGAAAGGTACGATGATACTCCATTATATCGGTCATGGCGGCGAGGTTCAATTGTCGGAGGAAAAGATTCTTCAAAGGAAGGATGTGGACTCCTGGCGCAATGCTCCTATGTATCCTCTGATGATTACAGGCACCTGTGAGTTCAGCCGTTATGACGACCACAAACGCACTTCTCTGGGCGAGTATTCCTTCCTCAACCAATATGGTGGCATGATTGCCATGTTTACCACATCTAGGGTGACTGACGGCGGCAGCAACCAGAACTTTGCCGAAGGGCTCTATAACAAGCTGTTCCGTATCAATGGCGGCGAGCACTACCGTTTGGGCGACATCTATCGTATGGGAAAAACCAACGGTGGCGTTTACGAAAAACGCTATGTGTTCTTTGGCGACCCGGCTTTGCGTTTGGCCTATCCCAAGTGGAAGGTGGAGACGCTGAGCATCAACGGGCAGTATCCGGGTTATGTGCTCGACTCGGTCCAACTTGATGACTCGACATGGCAGACCTATCCTGTCTATGTGGATACCATCAGTGCTTTGCAGAACGTCGAGATTGAAGGCGTCGTGAAAGACTTGGATGGTAATATCGCTACGGGATTTAATGGCGTGGTAAGCGTAATCGTCTACGATAAGGAAGCGGAGCTATCCACACTCGGCTCTGCTGATGCCAATGGCTATGTGTATCAGTTTAATCTGCGTAATAGCATGATCTTCAATGGCAAGGCCGATGTCAAGAATGGAAAGTTCAAGATCAGTTTCATTGTGCCTCGCGACATCTCCTATCGTTATGGACAAGGCTTAATCAACTATTATGCTACCGATTACGTCGAGGAAGCCAATGGCAACTGCGACTCGTTCATTATTGGTGGTTTCTATGACGAGGCCTTTGAAGACCAGAATCCGCCCGAGATACGTATGTTTATCGACGACACCTTGTTTGTGAATGGTGGTATCACGAGTGAGAACCCGATATTGCTTGCTTTTGTCAATGATGAAAGCGGTATCAATACAACAGGCGCAGGCATCGGACACGATATCATGGCCACTTTGACGGGTCCGTCAAAGAATGCCTATTGCCTGAACGATTATTTCGTGTCGGAAGTCGACCAGCCTGGCAAAGGTTCCATCACCTTCAAGATGCAGGATCTTTCCGATGGCGACTACACACTGACTCTGAAGGTATGGGATGTCTATAACAATTCGGGTACGGCTACCATTGATTTCACGGTCGTCAACAGCGGCGCCATGCATATTGAAAATGCCTATAATGTGCCTAATCCTGTGTTTGATGAGACTGGCTTCGTGTTCGACCACAACCAGGTGGGCAACAATCTCAATGTGGACATCATCATCTATGACATCATGGGGCGTTGGGTCACCACGCTTTCCGAAAAAGTGGCGGGTACCTCGACGCGTATCAACCCCATCCGCTGGAACGGCTGTGGCGCCCGTGGCGAGCGTCTCAGAAACGGCGTTTATATCTATCGCATTATTGCCACCAATGACAAGGGTGAAACGGATACCTTGGTCTCAAAATTGGTATTAAGTAAATGAAACTAAGTATGATGAAAAGAATATTTTCCATTGTCCTTTTTGCTGCGGCGGTTTTGTTGCTTCCGACGAGGTCGGCTGTCGCTCAAGTGAACAACTATCATTCAGTCCTGAGTGAGCACACATGGCATAGACTTTCGGTGACGCAAGAAGGTGTTTACCGTCTGGATTATGGCACGTTGCAGGCCATGGGCATTGATATGGATCAATTGAATCCCGACCAGATACGCGTCTTCGGTAATCCTTCGGGGAAGTTGCCTGAGAAAAACTCTGAAATCCGTCCCGACGATTTGACGGAGATGGCCATCGTGGTGGAAGGCGCTGAAGACGGCTCGTTCGATGAAGGCGACAAGGTGCTTTTCTATGGCCAAGAGCCGACGCGGTGGAAGCTGGTTGACCAAAACGGCAAAACCTATCAGAGAGAACGCAATTACTATTCTGACACTACCTTTTATTATCTCTGCGTCGACAGTGGCGTTGATGGATTGAGGGTGGGAGAGAAGTCCAGCCTTCCCGTTGAGGACGCCACGACGGTCATTTCCGAGTTCCCTGATTGGGTTTGGCACGAGGAGGAACTCTTCTCGCCTTATTTCATTGGACAGAATTGGTTTGGCGAGGTGATTTCAGGTGATGAAACGCTGTCGATTCCCTTTGTGTTTCCCAATCTGGTAAAGGAGAAAAACCTGCGAGTGGTAGGCACTGTTTATGGCCGTGTCTCTTCTGGCACCATGTCATACAATATTTGGGTCGACGACAATCATGTTGTGGATAACAAGACCATTGACTATTACAAACAGCATAAATACGCCAATCCTTCTGTTTTTGAGAAACAGATTGTATTGGATGGCGACACGGCTCTTTTTGAGATGAGTTTCGTGCCCAACCCCAAAGCCTCTTTGTATCTTGACTATGTGGAGATCTATGGATGGCGTCATTTGAAATGTGTGGGCGGCGTCTTTCCTTTCCGTTTGATGCCAAGCCAGTTTGGAAACGACAAGACTGCCATTTGGGTACAGAACACCAATGCCGACTATAGGCTTTGGGAAGTGACTGATCCGATGAGCCCCGTCATGCAGACAGGTGTGTTGAGTGGCGGTAATATGGTCTTCGCCACCAATGAAAAGACTGAGAAACGCTATGTGATGTTCAAGCCGTCGGCTGCGATGGATGTCATTAGCTGGAAGGCTATTCCCAACCAGAATCTTCATGGCATTGCCTTGGCCGACAACCTGATCTTGACTTCGCCCATCTTTTTGGAACAGGCACAAGAGCTGGCCGACTACCATACCGAGTTGGATGGCTTGACTAGCGTAGTGGTCGACGTCAACGAGATTTACAACGAGTTTTCGACTGGCACGCCCGATCCTACCGGCATCCGCGATTTTGTGCGTATGGTGTATCGCCGCAGTTCGGGCCGACTCAAATACCTGACCCTCTTTGGACGTGCATCTGCCGATTTCCGTAATATCATGGGATATGGCCAGAACTTTGTGCCATGTTATGAGACTTTTGCTGATCCGCACCATGAATTGAGTTTTTGCGCCGACGACTATTATGCTTTGATGGACAATAACGAAGGCTCCAACTGCGAAGGTAAGGTGGATATCGGTGTGGGCCGTATCTCGGTTTCGACGGTTGAGGAGGCTGAGACGGTGTTGCGTAAGATCCGCCATTTCAACGACCTGGTAGCTTCACATGGCGAATGGAAGAACGACATTATCTTTTGCGCTGATGACGAAACGCTGAGTTATGTGGAAAATACGGAGACTTTATACAGGATGCTGGATACGATCTGCCCGTCGCTGACGGCCAAGAAAGTGTATTGTGGCGCCTATCCCGTGGTCAATACCTCAAACGGCGTTGAGATTCCTGGCGCCAACCGCGATTTGATGGATGCCTTTGACAAAGGAGCATTGGCCATGCTTTACACGGGGCATGGCGGTGTGAGAGGCCTGACGGGCGATAATGTGTTTACCAATGCCGACATCGCAGCGCTCAACAATTACGACAAGATGCCTTTCGTTTATACCGCCACTTGTGAGTTCACCAAATACGACAATCCTCTGTTGGTCTCTTCGGGCGAGTTGATGATGTTGAATCCGAATGGAGGCTGCGTGGCCTTGTTCACAGCCTGCCGTCCCACCTTTGGAAACCATAATATCCTGCATTCAAAGGCGTTGGTGAAAGTGCTCACCCAAAGGGATGAAGATGGGCTGCCGCTGCGTTTTGGTGACATCGTCAGGATGACAAAGAATAATCCTGATAACTACTCCAGTAATCCAATGGTTAATTTAAATATCCGTTTTGTGTTCATGGGCGACCCAGTGTTGCGTTTCCCCTTGCCTCATGAGGAAGTGGAAGTGAGAACAATCAACGGCGCGACCATTGGAAGCAGCGATGACCTTCAATTGCATGCCATGAGCATGGTTACTGTGGAAGGTGTCGTCAAAAGGATTGACGGAACGGTTGATAACGGTTTCAATGGCACCTTATGGGCCCGATTCTTCGACAAGAAGGCTAAGGTCAAGGTGAAGTTCAATAGCGCCTCTCCGAGATATGTGTATTACCATAAGGATGTGCTCTACCAAGGGAAGGTCAGCGTGAACAACGGTAGGTTCAGCCTCTCCTTCCAGGTGCCCAAGGATATAGACCAAGAAGGCGGAGTGCCGAGATTCACCTTCTATGCCTATGATTCCATCAACAATGTCGATGCTATGGGCAAGTACGATAACTTGTCTTTGGGTGGTGTCGATCCCTCGGCCATGGCTGATGACGAAGGGCCTAAGATTCATTTCTATTGGAATTCGCCCGAGTTTGTTGATGGCCAGTCGGTGGAACGCCAGGGCGTGCTTTGCGCTGATCTTTATGACGCTCAGGGCATCTATCACTACGGTTACAGCTTAGGTCGCGATATCGTGCTGAACAGCAATCTTATGGGCTACAATAGTATGGTGCTGAACGACAACTTTGAGCCTGCACTCAACGATTACAGACGGGGTAGGGTGACACTCCCCATCTCCGATTTGAAGCCAGGCACCTACGATTTTAACCTCAGGGTTTGGGACACCCAAGACAACGCTTCGGAGGCCAGCCTTTGGTTTGTTGTCGACGAAGACCTCTTCCTCTCACAAGTGCACAACTATCCGAATCCTTTCTCAGAAGAGACTTATATCACCATGACCCATGTCGGCGAAGATGGTAACTTTGACGTAGACATCGAGATCTTTGATATCATGGGCCGTAAGGTGGCCCATGTCAATCGTAAGGTCAGTGCCACAAACGGTGTGATTGAGCCCTTGCGATGGGATGGCTACGACCAGTATGGTCAAGCCCTGCGTTCAGGTGTGTATCTCTATCGCCTCACCCTTACTGACGAGGATGGATATTTCCGGACAGTGAGCCAGAAAATGATAATCGAAAGATGATTGAAAAAATTTTTTCAGTTGATACAATAAGACAATGGAAATAACGTTATTTTTGCAATTTTAAACAAAGTACCTGATATGAAAGTCAAGAAATTTCTTGTTGCCGCTTTGATGATGGTCGCGGCTACCTCTTTTGGACAAAACAACAATGTTATCGGACAGGATTACAGCGTGTCGCCCAATGTCATTACGACCGCAGTGCCTTTCGTCTCTATCGCACCTGATGCCCGTGGCGGTTCAATGGGCGATTGTGGCGTGGCTACCAATCCCGATGTTTATTCCATGCATTATAACCCCGCCAAGTATGTCTACATGAAGGATAAGTTTAGCGCGGGTTTAGGTTTTAGCCCCTGGCTGATCAAACTGGTGCCTGATATGCACTTGGCGTATCTGGCTGCAGCCTACAAAATCAACGAGCGTTCTGCCGTGGCAGGTACCTTGCGTTATTTTGACTGCGGTGAAATCAATTTCAGGGACAGCTACAACCAGGATCAGGGTACCTATAGCCCCAATGAATGGGCTATCGATGCCACTTATTCCCGTATGCTGGGTGATTACCTGTCGGGCGCTGTCGCTGGCCGTTTCATCTACTCCAACTTGAATGCCCAAAATGGTAGCGACTACGGCCGTCCTGGCATTTCTGTTGCCGCCGACGTGGCTGTCTACTACAAGAGACCCGTTGAATGGTTCAGCAACATGGATGCCGATTTCGCATGGGGCGCCGCTATCACCAACATCGGTAGTAAGATCAGCTACAACGGCTCGTCAGACCGTCGTGATTTCATCCCGACCATGCTCCGTGCCGGTGCCTGCTTGGATCTTGAACTCGATGAATACAATTCTTTGGCTTTCACCGCCGAATTAACCAAACTGTTGGTGCCTACGCCTCCGGTCCTTTCCAGAGACTCCGTCGGTAATCCTATCATCAACGATGATGGCAGCTATCAGATCGCCTATGGTTACGACAATAACGTTTCTACCGTGGCTGGTATGATTCAGTCGTTCTACGATGCTCCTGGCTGCGGCTACGACTCCTATACGGGCGAGCTGGTTCAATACGGCAAGGCTTATGAAGAGCTCTGCGAGATCAATGTCGGCGTGGGTGTTGAGTATTGGTACAACAACGTGTTTGCAGTGCGTGCCGGTTATTTCAACGAGACGGCTCTGAAAGGCAACCGTAAGTACGTCACCCTTGGTGCCGCCCTTCAGTACAATGTGTTTGGTCTGGATGTCTCCTACCTCGTTCCGGTGAACACCGTTGCAGGTAGCAATCCTCTGGAGAACACGGTGCGTTTCAATCTGACCTACAACATGGGTAGAAAGAAGGATTGATCCTATCGTCATGAAACAAAAAAGGCGGCTAATAGCCGCCTTTTTTTTGTTTGTTAGAATATTTGTTTAGAAGATCAGTGCAAGTAATACATACAACCAGTGGGCTGCGATGCCAGCGCAGAGGCCGCCGATGGTGTGTGCCCCGATGGCCTTGCCGATGAGCTTGCGGTAGCCAAGGCTGTCGAGCATGGCAGCATGGGTGCTGAGGAAACCACTCCAGCACATGCCGATGGCGGTGAACACGGCGATGGCGTTGTTGTCGATGATGCCTTCGGTGATGAAACGCGGCACCAGACCGATAGCGGCACCCACGGCGCCAAGAGCGGTCATGGGGAAGGAGATAAGAGCACCATCCTTGAAACCGAAGAGCCATTCGAAGATGAAGTTGACCTTGTTGGCTGCCCAGCTGATGACGGGCACACCTTCGTATGCTACGCCAAGGTACTCGCCGTTGCTGCCTGATGCGCCAAAGGTGAGCATCATCACTATGGTGGAGATGCAGAGCACACCTGGGATGATGGCGAATCCGATACTGACGCCGTCCTTGCCGCCGTCAAGCAACGAGTTGAGGAAACGCATGAACACGCCACCTTCGCTCTTGAAGGAGATCTGTTGCTCGTCGCCACCAAACTCTTCGTCGACAGGTGTGTCCAGCTCAGGGTAGGCTTTCAAGGTAGAGCGTTGCATCAAACGGGTTGAGACGATACTGCCGATGACGGCACCTGCCACACCGACCAAGGCGCCCTTGCCGAAGCCTAAACCCGTCATGAAGGCCACGACGACTAGGCCCATGCCGAAAGCTGTGCCGAAATTGGTCAGTGATACGAGTTGGTACTTCTTGAAGTAACGGTTGAAGTTCTTGTCGTGTGCCAAAGTGATGATGGCGGGGTTGTCGCTCAAGAAGGTCATGATAGCACCCAGAGCGGCCACGCCAGGCAGGTTGTAAAGCGGCTTCATCAATGGGCGCAAGAGGTTCTCCAAAAGACGTACCACGCCGAACTCGGTGAGCAGCTTGCTGATGGCGCCCATAAGCACGCAAATGGCCATGATGTAGAACACGGTCTCCAACAGCAGGTGATAGGCCGTCTGCATGAAGGTGTTCAGCATCTTGGGCAGGGTCATCTTATAGGCCAACAGTCCAAAGAAGGCGAAGAAGATGATGAGGAAGACAATGGCTTCAAAGCTACGCTTGGTAGTGAAACGCAACGGCCTTTTCAGTTTCTCTTCAATTCTCTTGAAAAGTGTCTCCACCCTATCGTGATAGTTTAGGGTGTTACGCTTGATGGTGTTGTATTTTGTTTTTGCCATAGCGGATTAGTTTTTCTTCATGTTGAGCAGGTTGATTTTCCAGGTGAGGCCAAGGTTGGCTTGGAACTTGCTGACACCGTCCACGCTGGTATGTGAGCCGCAGAGGTGGAGACGGATGTTGCGGTCGCCTAAGGGATAGTATTCAAAGCCGAGGCTCTCGAAGTCGACCTTTTTACCAGGGGTCACATACTGGTCGTAAGCTTCAGTGTTGGGCAACTGGGCTTGGTTGAAGTCGTAACCGGCTTTAGCGAAGACGATCCATTTCTTTCCGATGTCGACACCGATGCCGTAGATGGCGGTGATGTCTTGGCCAAAGAACTTCTCTTGCTCAAACGATGCACGGTTGATGACGTCGAGGTACATCTCCACGCCTTTGAATTGCAACTTGTTGCCCAAAGCAATATAGTTGATGAACTTGCCAGGTTGGTATTCAATCATGTTGACGGAATAGGCCGTCTTGAAGATACCGTAGTTGCCGTACCACATCAGGTTGTAGGCGTAGATGCTCTGCATGGCCTGGTTGATGAAGGGCGAGTTACACATCTGAACAAGGAAATGGTTCTTTCCCGAGTTGTCCTTGTAATTTAAGGAAGCGCCCACCTCGTAGCAGCATACGGTGTTCCAAAACTCGGTGCCATAATAAATATCAATGGGGTTGGAATCGTATTCCCACCCGCCAATGGCCACGACTTGCTTACCTGCAGAAAGGAAGAGGTTGTCGGTGAAGTTCCAATTGAGATAGGCCCAGTCGGTACCTTGGAAGAAAGTGTTGGCGAATCCGATGTTGGGTGCGTTGATGCGCTGACGCAGATGGTAGCTGAACTTGCTGCCGAGGGTGCCGTCCAATGCCACGACAAGATATTTGCCTGCAAAGCCGTGGTCGGTGCTTGGCGCAATAGTGTCATACCTGGGATGGTAGTCGAGGGTGAAGTCGGCGCGGGTGTTCAGATGCAGGTTGTCCAATGTGACAAAGGACTTCCCGTCTTGCGAAAAGGCCTGCAGAAAGGCGATGATGGATAAAAAGGTGAGGAGTAACGCTTTTCTCATACACAAATAAATTTGCTGCAAAGGTAAGAATTAAAAGTGTTGGGATTGGCGTTTGTGGCAACAAAAAAAACGGGGCGGATGACTCCGTCCCGTTGTGGGGTAGTATTGAAGGCATGTCATACAGAGGCTTTGGCTGAGTGTATCTATGCCTTCGACGCCTTAGCAAACTTCGATGGTCTGCATGGTCTGCTTCTTCTCTTCGACGGTCACCTTCGGGATGACGATGTCGAGGATGCCGTTTTCGACCTTAGCGCTGATCTGTTCCTTGTGGATGTCCTCAGGCAACATCACCGTCTGGCGGAAGTGTTCGACCGAGAACTCGTGACGCAGGTAGCGCATCTCTTCCTTGTTCTCTTTCTTCTCGCTCTTGTTCTCTTTGACCATCTCAACGACGAGGTTACCTTCGGCATCGATGCTCAATTTGACGTCTTCCTTGGTAAGACCAGGGATGCAGAGTTCGAGTTTGTAGTTGTCCTTCGTCTCCATGATGTTCATGCGAGGCGTTGAATACGTTGTGTCGTTCCAGTTCATCAGTTCGTTGAACAGTGTAGGCATAAAGTCTTGATTTCTTCTAGTTACTAACATGGTTTTTATCTCCTATTTTTTAGTTGTTTATTTGATTTCGATTGACGACTCCATCTAGTCAAATTCTTTGCCAAGGCTAAAACTGGGCTAAAAACCTTGTTTTTGCTGACAAAATTTCCGATTATAGGTAATTATGTGCAAATAATTATGACAAAATTTCCGAAAATAGGGTAAAAACCTATCGTTTTATTCCGTACTTTTGCCGTCCGAAAACGAGCATTTAACCTTGTTAGATAAGTTGAGATCATGGAAGAAAAACTGTTCAATAAGAATTATCTCTGCCTTTGTGCGGCTAATTTCCTGTTTTTCTTCTCGTTCTACCTCTTGCTGCCCGTGTTGCCTTTCTTTATAATGGAGAAATATCAGGCGGGCAATGCAATTATCGGAACGGTCATCTCTTGTTACACGCTGGCTACTTTGGTGGTGCGTCCTTTCTCGGGCTATATGATGGACACTTTCAAACGTAAGCCTTTGTATTTGTTGGCATTGTCCATCTTTACGGCGGTGTTTGTCGGCTATCTCTTTGCCGCCACTATCACTATCTTGATTATCATCCGCATTGTTCACGGCTTGGCTTTCGGCCTCACCTCGGTGGGAGGCAATACCTTGGTCATTGACGTGGTGCCGTCGGAGCATAGGGGAGAGGGTATCGGCTATTATGGTGTGGCCAACAACATCGCTATGGCTGTAGGTCCGATGACGGGCTTGTTTGTTTATGAACACTTTAGCTTCAATGCTATCTTCATGGGTTGCATGGCTTGCAGCCTGTTGGCGGCTTTGTTTGCCTCAAGGATTCAGACTAAGGTAAGACCGCCCGTCAAGCGTCCTCCGATCTCCTTGGACCGTTTCATCTTGTTGAAAGGTTTACTGGCAGGCATATCGTTTACCTTGTTGGCCTTCGCTTATGGTCAGATCTCCAATTATATCGCTCTTTATGCCAAGGAAATGGGCCTGACCATCAGTAGCGGTTTGTTCTTCTCGGTGTATGCCGTCGGCCTTATCGCCTCTCGGCTTTTTGCTGGCAAGATGGTTGATAAGGGCAAGGTGACGCAGACTATAGCCTTAGGTTTGGGTATCGTTGTGTTCGCCATGTTCGGACTAGGTATGTGCCATCATTGTAATGCCTTGGGCTCGGAATACACGGCAACGGCATTCCTTTTGATTGCATTGTGCTGCGGTTTGGGATTCGGTTTGGCCTTCCCGTCGTTTAATGCCTTGTTTATCAATCTTGGTACCAACGCCCAAAGAGGCACTGCAACATCGACCTACCTAACGACATGGGACTTGGGTCTTGGCATCGGCATCTTCTCGGGCGGCATGCTTGCTGAGCATTTCTCGTTCTCGGCGGCTTATCTGGTAGCCTCCGCCTCGGTGTTGGTGTCGCTCATCTTTTTTGTTGTCATTGTGACGCCTCATTATCATAGAAATAAACTCCGCTAATGCAGCCCGTACTTCCTTTAGTCCAGCTTCGTGATGCCACATCAGATGACGCGCCTTTCATTGCACGTGTGGTGCTGGCAGGTATCGATATGCTTGACATAGATGCTACCCTTCCTGATGAGCATCATTCTATCTATGAGCACTTGATGGATATTTGCCGCATGAACGACACCTTATATAGTTTCTGCAATACACGCATTGCCGAGATTGATGGCCATCCGGTGGGCGCCTTAGTGGCTTACGACGGCGCTCGTTATGCTGCCTTGCGCGCCAAGACTTTCGGCCTCGTGCAACAGACTTCAGGCATGGACTTGAGCCGCAACGCGATGGAAACCAGTTCAGGTGAGTTCTATCTTGACAGCATGGCGATTCTTTCCGATTACAGAGGCATCGGCATTGGAAAAAAGTTGATACGTGACCGCATGGATTATGCCTTGCGCAACGGTTTTCATAAGGTTACCTTGCTTGTCGACAAGGATAAACCGCGTTTGCAAAGTTATTATGAAAGCGAAGGGTTCGCTTTCGGTGAGGAAATGTTTGTGTTTGGGGCTTGGTATAATAAGTTGGAGAAAAATCGGGAGAAATAAGGATTTTTGTTACTTTTGTCCCAATTAAAACTGTTTTTCGATGAAGAAACTCCTTCTCTTTGCCCTTATTCTGGCTTCTCTTCAGCTTTCCGCCCAGCAAATGCTTGTCGGATCATACAACATTCGCTACAAAAACGCCAACGACAGTATCCAAGGCGAGGTTTGGGCCAAGCGTTGTCAGGTCATCTGCGACCAGGTGAACTTTATGGCGCCCGATGTCTTTGGCACGCAGGAAGTGCTATGGTCGCAACTACAGGACATGAAACATGCCCTCGATGGCTATGATTATATCGGTGTCGGACGCGACGACGGGAAACGCGCTGGCGAGCATGAGGCCATCTTTTATAAGAAAAGAAAACTGCGCCTTCTTGACCATGGCGATTTCTGGCTGAGCGAGACACCCGACAAACCTGGCTTGGGCTGGGACGCGGTCTGCATCCGTATTTGCACATGGGGTAAATTTGTCGTAAAAACGCAGAAAGAACAACGAAACGGAATGTTCAACCGGAAGAAATCCGAGCCAGTCGTGGAGTTCTATTTTTTCAACCTCCATATGGACCATGTGGGTGTGGTCGCACGTCGCGAAGCGGCTAAGCTTGTGGTGCAGCGCATACGCGAGATGGCGGAAGGGACCCCGGTCATTCTCACAGGCGACTTCAACGTTGACCAAAACGATGAAATCTATACCATCTTTACCGAGTCGGGCCTGCTGAAAGACACCTTTGATGCGGCCCGCATCCGTTTTGCAGAGAATGGCACATTCAACGCTTTCAAGACCAACTATTTCACTACAAGCCGTATCGACCATGTCTTTGTGTCGCCTGCCACGACAGTAGAGGCCTATGGCGTCTTCACCAACAGCTATTGGACCCCTAATGAGGACCCGGACAACACCATAAAGGCCTCCGATGCGCCGCAGCAGATCTCATTCGACACCTACATTCGGCACAATCCTTCGGACCATTATCCGGTATTTGTGAAAGTCAAGCTTTGATTTTTCGCCTCCTGATCTCGCTCCATGTCTGTAGCACCACTGAGATGATAATCAGCGCGATGCCGATGCAGAACGAGAAATTCAACTCCTTGTACTCACTGAAGATGAACATGGAGAGGATGATGCTATACACAGGCTCCAGGTTGTAAGTGAGATTGACCGTGAAGGCAGGAATCTTTTGCAATACGATGATTTGCAGTAGGCATAGGCCGATGGTGCAAACGACGACCATGAAAGCGAGGTAGGGATAGTCCAAGCCAACGGGATAGAGTCGCCCGATGGGGATGAACATATTATATAAAGGTATGAGGCAAGTCAAGCCGATGAGGCCACCGACCATCTCCCAAAGCAGCATGTTCTTGGCTTCGTAGTGCTTGCCTACGCGCTGGTTAGCGATGGCAAACAAGGCGTACAAGGCAGAAGAGACCACACCCAGGGCAATGCCTAGGCGGTAGCGTGCATCGAATTGGAAGATGAGGTAGATGCCAAGTATGGTGAGAAGACTGAACAAAAACTCACGTCCCGAGAATCTATGCTTGTTGATGATGGGCTCAAACAGGGCTGTGAAAAACCCAACCAAGGAGAAACACACCACGCCGATGCTGACATTGGAGGCCTTGATTGAGGCATAGAAAAACACCCAATGTAGGCACAATAACATACCTACGCCCCCCATTTGCAGTTTGTCCATAATACGGTAACGGTTCAAATCCTTCCTGATGGCTAGGAAAGCCCACATCAACAAGGCTGCTGCAGCCATGCGCCACCATACCAAGATGGCGGAATCCAAGGTGATGAGTCGCCCCAACACGCCTGTGAATCCGGCGATGAAGACAGAGAGATGCAGCAGCAGATAGTCCTTTTTCATGGCTTTCTCCTTTGACGCACGGCCTCGAAGGTGACGATGGCGGTGGTCACCGACACGTTGAGCGAGTCGGCGATGCCGTTCATGGGGATGATGATATTTTGGTCGGCGGCTTCGACCCAAGCGTCGGAGATGCCGGTGGCCTCGGTACCCATCACGAGTGCAGATGCCTTTCGGAAGTCGGCGTCAAGATAGTCGATGGAGGCCTTGAGGTAGGTGCAGTAGATGGTGATACCGTTCTTTTTCAGCCAGCTGATGCATTCTTCGGTTGAGCAGGCGTATACGGGCACGCTGAAGATGCAGCCGATGCTGGCACGGATGGCATTGGGGTTATATAGGTCGGTTGCGGGGTCGGCCACGATGACGGCATCGACGCCTGCGGCATCGGCGGTACGCATCACGGCGCCGAGATTGCCCGGCTTTTCTACCGTTTCCAATACGATGATCAATGCGTCTTTTCTTGGCTTGAACTCGTTGAGGCTTTTGTATTTGGGTATGGCCACGGCCAGCAGCCCGTCGCTGCCTTCGCGGTAGGCGATCTTGTCGAACACCTCTTCAGTGACGGTCTCGATGAACTCGGCTTTGATGGCGAGCGGCCCACGCAGCAACGACTCGCAGACATACAGCTGCTCAATCACGAAGCCGCTTTTTTGAGCGCGCTCAATCTCGCGTTGCCCTTCGATGAGGATGCGGTTCTGCTCGCGACGTTCTGCAGCTTTCTGTAGTTTGACGAGATTCTTGATTTTAGGGTTTGTCTTGCTGGTAATCATTGCTTTTTTCTTTCATTTGCGACAACACCAATCCGAATACCACCAGCAGGATGCCGATGATTTTATTTGCCGTCAGTGCCTCGTGGATGATAAAGTAACTGAAGATGGCTGTGAAAACGGGGATCAGGTTGGAATAGACATTGGCTCGTGAAGCGCCCAGCCTGCTGAATGTGAATGCCCATAAAGAGTAAGCGACGGCGCTGCAAAACACACCCAAACAGATCAAGGGGACGATATAGCCTCCTATATTGGCGAAGTTGGATGGCTCAAAACGCTCCATGATGACAACCATCGGAGCGAAATAGAGCATTCCGATGATGTTTTGCACCCAGGTGATGGTCAAAGGCTTGTATAGTTTCGTCAACTTGATGAGCGCGATGGAATAACCCACGGCCACCAAGACGGCACCGAAAAGCAAAAGGATGCCTTTCGGTGAGGCGATGAATTCAAGGTCTTTGTTGAGCAGCATGACGATGACACCGCCGAAGGAGACGATGAAACCGACGATGTTCATTGGCGTCAGGTGCTCTTTCAAGAAAATGCGTGCTGCTACAGGCGTGACTAAAGGTATCAAAGCGATGATGCCGGAGCCGATGACGGGGGAGGTGTTCTTCAGTCCGTAGCCTTCAAAGATGAAGTAGAGAAAAGGCTCAAACATGGCCGCCAAGGCAAAGAGTCCCAAGTGCTCCTTTTTGACTTTTTCGTTGAGGTGGAAGGCGAAAAGTATGGCCGTGAAGAATATTGTTGCTATAAAAAGGCGCAAAAAGATAGTTGCTGTGGGGTTGAGGTTTTGGTAGACTTGTGTCGACCAAACAAACGACATCCCCCAGAAAATCATGGCGATAACGCCGGCGAGATGAACTATGTAGTTCCTGTTTTTCATGCTGCAAAATTACAGTTTTTTGAGATTGTTTTTCAAAAGTGGAGTATTTCGGCAAGGTTTTTGTAGTTTTGCGGGGTGAAAATGAAAGTAAATTAAAGTCTAATAATTAAAAATCTAGTGAAATGAAAAAGTTAAGTTTGATTTGCATGACGGTTCTGGCAGTATTTGCAATGGCTTCTTGCCGTGGTCCCCGTGGTCCTCAGGGTCCTGCCGGCAATGATGGCAACGCCAATGTGGTCTCTTCCACGGTGACGGTTCACTCCGATGATTGGGAGTGGGTCAACAACTGCCAATGGATGGTTGAGATTGACTATCCCGCCATCAACAACAATGTCTACAACTATGGTGCGGTGCTTGTTTATATGAGCGTTGGCGATACTTGGTCGCAAGTGCCGTTGACCTACTACTATCAGGACACGTTTACCAATGATCAAGGTCAGCAAGAAGTCATCAACTGCGAGGCTTCCATCGAAGTGTCCACTTTGAAAGACGGTGGTGTGCGCCTCTTCTGGACCGAAAGCGACTTCTATGATGGCATGCGTCCCGGCAAGCACGATTTCAAGATCGTGGCCATCGAAGCCTCGGTGTTTAGCAACCGCAGCGATGTCGACTACAGCAGCTACGAGGCCGTGAAGACCGCCTTCCAACTGGCTGACTGATAAATTATAACGGTGGTTAAAGATGTAGAGACGTAGCGCGCTACGTCTCTACTTTTTTATTGCATGGCCAACGAGAACCACATGAAACCGATGTAGCCTAAGGTGAGTAAAGCGCCTTCCCAACGTGAGATCTTTCGTCCTTTTCCTGTGAAGACGAACAAAAGCATGAGAATGTTGGCTGCAAAGAGAATCATGAGTTGCTGGTTCATCATGGGCTCGAAAGGCAGCGGCGTGATGATGGAGCTGACACCTAACACCATGAAGATATTCAAGATGTTTGAGCCTAATACATTGCCAATGGCGATGCCAGAATTCTTTTTCAAGGCAGCCACAATGGAGGTGATGAGCTCGGGTAACGAAGTGGCCGTGGCGACTACGGTGAGTCCGATGGTGCTATCGCTCATACCCCAGTTGTGGGCAAGGATTTGGGCATTGCGAGAGACCAACTCGCCGCCTACATATAGTCCAACGATGCCTGTCACGAGAGCAAGGATGGTCTTGCCCCATGGCATGGCTTCCTGCACGTTCTCTGTTTCTTCTTTTGGGTCGTTTTTTAGCATGGTCAGCAGCAAATAGGCGAAGCCCATTAGCAAGAGAGCGATGCCTTCAATCCAGTTGATGGTACGGGCCTGTTTTGTGAAGAAATAATTCGCCATCAATGTGATGGCGAGTGTGGCGACAAATCCTGCTGGAATATCGCGACGGATGGAGATGCGGTTCACGTCAATAGGCCAGATGAGGGCACTCACTCCAAGGATGAGGAGTATGTTCATCGTGTTGCTGCCGATGATATTGCCGATGGCAAGGCCGGGGTTGCCTTTCGCACACGAAAAAACGTTGACAATCATCTCGGGTAACGAGGTGCCGAAGGCCACAATAGTCAGTCCAATGATGAGCGGCGACAGCTTGGCACGGATGCCCACGCTGGTGGCTCCGTTGACAAGCCAGTTGGCGCCTAAAATCAAGGCGACAAAGCCGACGATGAGTAATAATAAAGGTATTAGCGATGCCATCTTAAACGTTGTAATTTCTAGCTCCAAAAATCTTGCTTCCTACCCGCACCAAAGTTGCGCCTTCCTCCACGGCAATGGGATAGTCGTCCGACATGCCCATCGAAATCTCTTTGAACTGTGGCTGGCCTGCGAAATACTTGGCCTTCAAGGTGTCTAAAATCTCTTTCAGGTGTTTGAATTCCTTGCGGACTTCATCCATGTCTTCTGTGAAGGTGGCCATGCCCATCACACCACAAATGCGCACATTATCCATTTGTTTGAACTCATCCGACTCAAGTAGCTGTCGGGCTTCGTCCAAATCAAGGCCGAATTTGGTCTCTTCTTGGGCAATGTGGAATTGCAGCAGGCAATCCACCACGCGGTCGTGCTTCTTGGCTTCCTTGTTGACGGCCTCCAAGAGGTTGGCCGAGTCGATGCTGTGGATGAGCGTGACGAAGGGGATGATGTATTTGATTTTGTTGGTCTGCAAGTGGCCGATGAAGTGCCATTGGATGTCGGCGGGCAGCACTTCATGTTTGTCGCGCATCTCAAGGGCGTGGTTTTCGCCAAAGATACGCTGTCCTGCGTCGTAGGCTTCCTGCAAGTCGCTGACGGGCTTGGTCTTGCTGACGGCCACCAAAGTCACTGACTTGGGTAGCGTCGCTCTGATTTTTTCCAAGTTTTCCTTAATCATAGTTCGATGATTTGAATGTGCAAAAATAGTGAATCCTATCAATTCAACGGTCAAACATTTCAACAATTAAACAATAATTCTTACCTTTGCACCCAAATTATTGAGAATTATGTTTGAAGGTTTAAGCGAAAAACTGGAACGTTCGTTCAAAGTCCTTAAAGGACAGGCTTTTATCACGGAAGTCAATATTGCCGATACGATGAAAGAAATCCGTCGCGCCCTCTTGGACGCTGACGTCAGCTATAAGATTGCCAAAGATGTCACCAACAACATCAAGGAGAAGGCCCTCGGCCAAGAGATTCTAACCTCGGTGAAGCCTGGTGAGATGATGGTCAAGATCGTCCACGACGAGTTGGCCGAACTGATGGGCGGCGAAGCTGTCGACATCAACCTGAAAGGTCAGCCGAGCATCATCTTGATAGCAGGTCTTCAGGGTTCTGGTAAGACCACTTTCTCAGCCAAGTTGGCCTCCTATCTGAAACGCAAACGCAGCAAGCAAGTCTTGCTGGTGGCTGGTGACGTGTACCGTCCTGCCGCTATCGAGCAGCTGAAGGTTTTGGGTCAGCAGGTTGAGGTTGAGGTTTATAGCGAGGAAGGCAACAAGAACCCTGTGCAGATTGCGCAGAACGCCATCAACCACGCCAAGAGCCAAGGCAAGAACGTGGTCATTATCGATACCGCCGGTCGTCTGGCCGTCGATGAGGAGATGATGAACGAGATTGCCAACATCAAGGAGGCTGTGAAGCCGCATGAGACCTTGTTTGTGGTCGACTCGATGACGGGTCAGGATGCCGTGAACACGGCTAAGGCTTTTAATGACCGTCTCGACTTCGACGGCGTGGTGCTGACCAAGTTGGACGGCGACACCCGTGGCGGTGCGGCCCTCACCATCCGCACGGTGGTGGAGAAGCCCATCAAGTTCGTAGGTATCGGCGAGAAGATGGATGCCTTGGATGTGTTCCATCCCAAACGTATGGCCGACCGTATCCTCGGCATGGGCGACATCGTCTCTCTCGTGGAACGTGCCCAGGAGCAATTCGATGAGGAAGAAGCCCGCAAATTACAGAAGAAACTTGCTAAAAACGAGTTCAACTATAACGACTTCCTGAAACAGATACAACAAATCAAGAAGATGGGTAACCTGAAGGATCTCGCCAGCATGATTCCCGGCATGGACAAGGCCATGAAGGGCGAAGAGATCGACGATGATGCCTTCAAGAGCATCGAGGCCATCATCTATTCGATGACCCCGCAGGAACGCGAGAACCCGAAGCTGCTCAACGGCACGCGCCGCAAACGCATCGCCGATGGTAGTGGCACTAGCATCGTTGAGGTGAACCGTCTCGTGAAACAGTTTGAGGAGACCTCGAAGATGATGCGCATGATGACCACCGGTGGTGGTAAAAAGATGTTGCGCATGGCTGGAGCAATGAAACGCAGATAAACTTTAATACACTATGGATAACAAGATAATCGACGGCAAAGCCGTTTCCGAACAGATTAAGAAAGAAATAGCCGCTGAAGTGGCAGATATGATCGACCATGGCATTGCAGCTCCGCATCTGGCAGCTGTCATCGTGGGCGAAGATGGAGCCAGCAAGACCTATGTGGCTTCGAAGGAGAAAGCCTGCCATTCGGTAGGTATGACTTCGTCAGTGTATCGTCTTCCTGAGAGCACGACCGAAAAAGAGATGCTCGACATGGTGGAGTTCCTGAACAACGACTCCGAGATTGATGGCTACATCATCCAACTGCCCTTGCCGAAGCATATTGATGAGAACAAAGTCATCAATGCTATCAAACCTTCAAAGGACGTGGATGGTTTCACCAGCGTCAACGCGGGTCGTATGCAACTGGGCCATCCTTGCTTTATTCCTGCCACGCCCAATGGCATCATGGAGCTCATCAAGCGCTCTGGCGTCGAGACGGTGGGAAAGAATGTGGTGGTGCTGGGCCGTTCCAACATCGTGGGCACGCCTATGTCCATCCTGATGTCGCGCAAGGGCATTGACGCTACCGTAACTATGTGCCACAGCCGCACCAAGAACCTGCCCGAGATTGCCCGTCAGGCTGATATCCTCATCGCCGCCATCGGAAAGCAGGGCTTCGTGACTGCCGATATGGTGAAACCTGGTGCTGTGGTCATCGACGTGGGTATCCACCGCATCGAAGACGCTTCCAGCCCGAAGGGTTATAAGATTATGGGCGATGTGGACTATGACGAGGTCTACAAAGTGGCCTCCAAGATTACCCCCGTTCCAGGTGGCGTAGGTCCCATGACCATCGTGTCGCTGCTGCAAAACACCTTGAAAGCCGCCAAAGGCGAGGTCTATCCCAAATGATGATGAGAAGGGCACTACTGGTCGGCTTGGTACTGCTTACCCTCCTCGCTCATGCTCAAGAGGAAGGCAAGGCGGGCTTTACCCCATTGTTTACCCCGGTTCTGAAGTCGGAGTTGCCTGAAGAGGTGAAAGAGACCTCGGGACTCTTTTTCCATAACGGCCGCCTTTGGACTCACAACGACAGCGGTGGTAAGCCAATCCTGTTTGCCCTCGACACCACCTCTTTTGAGGTGGTACAGAGAATCACGCTCTCTCATGCCAAAAACAAGGACTGGGAAGATGTTTGCACTGACGGCGAGAATGTGTATGTCGGCGATTTCGGCAACAACAAGGGCAAAAGGAAAAACCTGAGAATCTACACTTTCCCGCTATCAGCCCTCCCGGCAGAAGGCGACGCCACCATTGATGTTGACTCTATTACCTTCCGCTTTGGTGACCAGACGAACTTTGTCCATAAGAAACAAGAGCATGACTACGACTGCGAGACCATGTTTGCTACAGGGGATTGTATCTATCTCTTCAGCAAGGGTTGGGCTACAGGGACAACCCGTATGTACCGCCTTCCGAAAACGCCTGGCGATTATGTGGCCGAAGTCGTCAATGGATTTGACTCACAAGGGCTTTTGACGGGCGCCGACTATGACAGGGAGAATCATATTCTTGTGTTGGTGGGTTATGTGAAGAATGTCTGGAAGCCTTTCATGTATCTCATCTTCGACTTCGACGAAGCTGGCGTGAAACTTGACAACCGTAGGTTTGAGATGCCGCAATTAACTGGCGCCCAAACCGAAGGCATATGTTTCTTCGATGACGGACGTTGCTTTGTCACCGCTGAGACCTCTCCAACAATGACTTCGAGGGTGTTTGTGGCTGATTTCCGCAAATGGATTGAGAAAGAGCTGAAAAACAAGAAACAGTGAAAAGGGTTATCCTCATAGTATTTGCTTTATTGTCGCTTGTATCCGTGGCTTTTTCGCAGCCGTCGAAGAAAGCTGTGAAAGCTTACGAGTCGGCAGAGGAGGCCTTTTTGAAACGTGACTACACAAAGGCTTACCAACACGTCCTCAAAGCCATCGTTGAAGACCCAAACTATGCCGAAGCCTGGCTGTTGGAAGGCGAGATTGGGATGGAGACTAAGGACTATGACATGGCCATACTGGGTTACGAGAAAGCATTGGCATGCGATTCGATGTTGTTTCCTCCTGCCGCCATCACCTTGGCTCGTCTATATGACGCCCAAGGAAACTACAAACGCGAGGCGGTATTGTTGCGTTGGTATCAGTCGAGGGCTTCGGGCAATGCAGCTAATGATGCAACAGTGTCCGAGCTGCTTGAGTTGGCAAGGTTTCGCGATGAGGCCATCAGTCATCCTGTAGCGTTCGACCCCGAGAATCTAGGTTCCGAGATCAACAGTGCTGACGATGAGTATGTCAACGCCCTGACGTTTTATGGCGACCATCTGCTGTTTACGCGAAAGATGAACCGAGGTAACGGGTATTATGAGGAAGAGGTTTTTGTGTCACAGAAGGCTGATGACGGATGGACTATACCAGAGCCATTTTCGTTTGAGTCCTTCCCCGATGCTATTGACCCGGGTGCGGCTTTCCTTTCCGCCGATGGCTCGAAACTGTATCTGACAGGTTGCGGCTGGGGTCGCGAAAGCGGTTGCGACCTCTATGTGTCGCATTGGAGTGTGGACCAATGGTCGATGCCACGTAAGATAGAGGGTAGCATCAACACCGGTAGTTGGGAGTCGCAGCCCTGCGTGAGTGCCGACGGCAAGGAACTATACTTCGTTTCGCGGCGCAACGGCAATGCCGACATCTATTGTAGCCGGCACAATGCCGACCGTAGCTGGGGCGAGCCACAGAATCTTGGGGCACCAATCAATACCAAAGGTTCGGAGATGGCTCCTTTCCTGCATCCCGATGGTCGGACGCTTTATTTCTCTTCCGACAAGCACATCGGAATGGGCGGATTCGACCTGTTCATGAGCCGTAGGGGAGAGGATGGCAGGTGGCAAGAGCCCGTCAACCTTGGTTTCCCCATTAATACCCAAGGCGACGAAATCAACTTCTTCGTGGCAGCTGACGGCAAGACGGCCTTCATCTCTTCGCAACGTGAAGGTGGTCAAGGCGGTTATGATATCTACACGTTTGAACTGCCCGAAGAAATCCGTTCCGACTCGGCCAACTATTTCTCCAACGTGGATGTAACTGAACTTTCACCAGGTGATGCCATTGTGCTTCAAAACATACAGTTTGAGTTTAACAGCTCTGCTTTGACAGGAGACTCCCAATTAGGTATAGAGATCCTTTCGACGTTCCTCAAGCGTAATCCGGAACTAAGGGTTGAACTGGCTGGCCATACCGACGATGTGGGTAATGCTAACTACAATCTGAAGCTTTCATCCGACCGTGCCGAGGTTGTCCGTCAGGCTTTGATTGCCAACGGGATTGAGGAAAACCGACTGACCGCTAAAGGCTATGGCGCCACCAAACCGTTGTGGCCCAACGACAGCGATGAACACCGTGCTTTGAACCGTAGAACAGAAATGATAATAATAGATTGAATATGAAGAAACTAACTTTGCTAATTGCTACTGCTATCTTGATGTCGGCTTGTGTGAAGACCAAGGAACCAACCCGTTTTTCGATTTTGGGCGATAGCTATTCCGCTTTCGACGGTTATGTTGATCCTGACACCAACGACCCGTATATTCATTATCCTCAAATAGGTGTGACTGGTATTGAGCAGATGTGGTGGCGTCAAGTGGCCGATTCGTTGAATTGGGTACTTGACCATAATAATTCGTTTTCGGGCTCTTTGGTCTGCAACTACGGTGACTTTGACGGTGGTAGTTATTATGCACCAAATTCCTTCATCCGTCGTATGAATAACCTGGGCAATCCAGATGTGATTTTCATCCTTGGCGCTACTAACGATGTGTGGAATGGAGCACCTTTCGGTGATTACGTTTATTCTGATTGGACCGAAGAACAACTTTGTTCTTTCCGTCCCGCATTGGCTTATATGCTTGACTTTCTGAAGAGGCAACATCCCCATGCCAAGCTGTATTACCTTCTTGAAACGAATCCTTGCCCGGGTGCCATCGATGCGGAAACGCGCTTGAATCTCATCGAATCGGTGCACCGTGTCACCTATCATTACAATGTTGACTGCGTTGATTTGTACGACATCCACAAGGAGTGGTGGCATCCTGATGTCGAAGGACAAAAAGGTATTGCCGACCAAGTGTTGGAGTATCTCTCAATGACTGTGCTTTAATGCCTGAAACGGTAACGTACCGTCAGCTCGTCATTTGACGGGGTGGGCACGTCCCAATACGGTTTCTCTGACGTTGCGTCTGTCGAATCATTAGAGGCTGAGCCATTCGAATCATCATCCTCTTCATCGTCTTCTTCCCAATGGTATACCTCTTTTTGAGGTCCTTCTTTCCTTAGGAATATGGCCAGCAGAATGCCTATGAGTGCTCCGCTGAGATGGCCTTCCCATGAGATGTTTTGGGGTATGGCCAAAGATGGTATCATGCCCCAGATGAAGCTTCCGTAAAGGAACACCATGATGAGGGAGATGACAATGAGCATGCGGTTGCCACGGATGAAGCCGCTGGTAATCAAGAACAAGTTGAGGCCATATACAAGGGCGCTTGCGCCGATATGTGTGGTACTTGGGTCGCCGATGCACCATGTGAGAAGTCCACTGCCCAAATAAGTGATGAGCACCACGCGGTTGGCGAGGCTGGGATAACAGTAGTATAAGGCTGTACCAAGAACAATGATGGGGATGGTGTTGGAGAGCAAGTGCTCCCAGTTGCCGTGCAAGAAAGGCAGGGTGAAGATCCCGATCAACCCTCTGGCAGTGTGGGGTGTTATGCCGAAGCGCCCCAAATAGATCCCGAACGACCATTCGATCGTCTTCACTACCCACATCATTGCTACAATGATCAAGGGGATGACGAGGCTACCCAGAAACTTTTTTCTTTCTGCTTTGTTGTCCATGCCTATGGGTTCATCAAGAATCGTTCCGCTGCAAAGGTCGGAAATTTTGGCAGAGTAGCATAAAAAAAGCGTCCCTAAAGGAACGCTTTTTTGTGTAAAGACCACTTTCCATTAAGGAAGGAACGGCATCTTGACCACAACGGCCTTGATGAGTTTGTTGCGGATCTTGATGAAGATCTCGGTGTCCTTCTTGCTGAAGGCTTTCTTCACCAGGGCGGTGCCGATGTTCTTTCCGGTCGAAGGTGACGGGCTGCCTGAGCGCACCATACCGATGCAATTGCCTTCGGCATCGCACACTTCATAGCCGTTACGCGGGATACCACGGTCGATCATCTCGAAGCCGACAATCTTCTGGCTCACGCCATTGGCCTTCTGAGCGGCGAAGATTTCGCGGTTGAGGAAGTCGTTGCCGTCGACGAACTTGGTGATCCAGCCGAGACCAGCCTCGATGGGGCTGATGGTGTCGTCGATTTCGTGGCCGTAGAGGCAGAAGCCCTTCTCAAGACGGAGGGTGTCGCGGCAGCCCAGACCTGCGGGCATGATGCCAAACTCCTTGCCAGCCTCAAAGACGGCGTCCCAAACCTCCTTGGCGTGGGCGACGGGGATGTAGATCTCGCAGCCGCCTGAGCCAGTGTAACCCGTAGTCGAGAAGATGATGTTGTCGACGCCGGCGAAGTTGATGATTTGGAAGGTGTAGTATTCCATATCCACCACGTTGGCCTTGGTGAGCTTCTGCATGGCCTTCAGGGCGTTGGGGCCTTGCACGGCCAGTTGAGCCCATTCTTCGCTCTCGTTCTTGAAGTCTTCACCGAGAGTCATGCCGAACTTCTCGGCAATCTGGCTCATCCAAGCCCAGTCCTTGTCAATGTTGGCGGCGTTGGGCACCATGAAGTAGTGGTCGTCGGCGATGCGGTAGACGAGCATGTCGTCCACGATGCCGCCCTTGCCGTTCGGCAGGCAGGTGTATTGCACCTTGCCATCGCTCAAAGCGGCGACGTCGTTGACGGTGCAGTACTGCATGAACTGCTTGGCCAGGGGACCTTTGGCGCGGAACTCGCCCATGTGCGACACGTCGAACACGCCGACGTTGTTGCGGACGTTGTTATGCTCTTCGACGAGGCCGGTGTATTGGATCGGCATGTCGTAACCGGCGAATTCAGCCATCTTGGCGCCCAGGTCGTGATGGATCTGGTTGTAAGGGGTCTTCTTTAATTCGATGTTTTCCATTGGTGTATTTTTAATTTTATAGTTTGTTCTAGTCGGCGGCAAAGATAGGGAAAAATGTCTTTATCTCGTCGTGTCGTGCAGCGATTTCTTAAAGCTAGGTCCGAAGTACAGTCTGGTGTAGTTGAGGTCGTAAACCGTGACCGCTCTCGGGGCGTCATTGTTCACCTGACGCTTCAGGGTACAGCCATTGGCGGGGTCGACCCAATATTGGATGGCTGAGCCGTCGGGCTGGTCGACGAAGAAATGCCAGCAATCGATGTCGAGCACTTTCTCCATGCCGAGATAATACTTCGAGAGGTCGTCCTTCTCCACCTCGTTGGCGAAGGTATTGAGCGGGAAGAAGCTCGTGCCAAGGGGTTCAAACTCCCAGTCGACGTCGTCGGTCCATCCCTGTGCCTCGGGGCGGTAGTACCAGTTCTTTCCCGTCTTGAGGTTCCAGAAGCGGTCGATGCCCTGTCCGTCGTTGTAGGCTTCGTTCTCACCCAGCTTCATGTAGGTCTCGCTGCAGTTGGAGGCGGGATTGAAGATGGTTACGAAGTAATGGTCGGTGGGCGGATTGAATTTGTAGGTGCCCGTGAAGGCTTGGGTAGCAGGCTTCTCCATCTTTTCGATGACTGGGGCCACATACGGCTCGCTCACGATGATGGAGGCCACCACCTCAGCATTGTCTTCATGGCAGGTGGCTATAATGTTGCATTCGCCAGCCTGTTTGGCGATGATTTCGATACGATCGCCATATTTGATCGGCTTAAAGCTGATGACTTTGGAGCCCGAAATGTTGTATCCATTCGAATGGCAGTTCTCAAAGGGTTTCCAAACGATGGTGTCGCCAATCGTCATCTTGAATTCGTTCTCGTTTGCCTCTTGAGCCATGACAAGGCCAGCGAAGCATAGAATCATTAAGGTAAGCAGTGCTTTTTTCATGGTAGGAAAGTTAATAATAGATTGCAAAGATACGAATTATTTGGAATTATTTGGTTTTGTTGAATTCCTTTTCAAATGCTTCACGCATTTTATGTTCGTCACGGATGATTTTCCTAAGCTCTTCCAATCGTGGCGCGTTCTCCGATTCGGGCAGCCATAGCTTGAGGTAGCCTGTGTCGGAATATTTCTCCATCAGGTGTTCGCGAAAACGTTGGAATTGCTGCTCCTTGTCATAGTTGGGGAAGTGGTCTTGTGTGAATTGTATGGTGCGACGGATGACCTTTTCAGGCGAGATGAGGCGGTCGGCTTCGGCCACGATCTTGCCATAGATGGAACGTGGCTCGTGTCCTGACGAGGCACGATGGTCCTCGGCGGCCTGCGCCATGGTCTCTATTTGGTCTTCGGTAAACCAGTCGCGAAGTTTCTTGTCTTCACGGATGATGCGCCCCGACACGAGATGATGTGTGTCGCGACCTTCGCAAAGCCCCGTGTCATGGTAAGCTGCGATGGTATAGACCATGTCATTGTCCACTTCATAATGCTCTGCCAATGCCAAGCTCCTTTCGATGACCTCATCGGCGTGGTTGCGTTGATGGGCAGCATCGAAATGCTCGTAGCGGGGGAGAATCTCCTGCTCGACGTAAGCTATGATAGCGGGATTTACCATCCGCCGCCTCCTGCACTTACCGTGGTGACCATCGAATTGACGTTAACGGTGGTTTGGCTGCCTCCTGAATAGGTGACGTTGCCCGTGTAGTAGCCGTTCCAGTTGGTGCCGCCACTGATGGTGCCGTTGTATTTAACGGTGTATGACTGTCCTGTTTGTAGTTGCGGATCGGTGAAGAGCATGACCATGCTGTTGCCACCTCCTCCGGGCCAGCCACCGCCACCACCTCCGGTGAAGGTGGGACATTGGTAGGTGCAAATCACGGTGCCGTCTGACTTGAGGATTTGGATGGCGTAGCCCTGTTGCGTATTGATTTTCAGTGAAGGCTGGGTGCAGACATTCTGCGTGGGATTGCTGGTGCCGCCGCCCGTGCCGATGCTCGTGCCACCTGTGATCTTGAACTGGTTGTTGTCGCAGTCGAAGCCCTCCTCAGGTTGGCGGGCGCCATTGGAGATGTTGAGGCCACCGTTGAGGAACATGGTGCCGTTTGAGTCGGTGCCGTCGTTGTTGTCGCTGTGGGCATAGTAGATGCCTCCATTGATGGTGAGGTTTTGGGCTGCGTTGACAGCGTCGTCCTTCACGGAATAAGCCTCAATGTTGCCGCCGTTGAAGGTCAACGTGGCCTTGCTTTCAATGCACTCTCCGCCTTCGTTTTGCGTCTGGGTGCAATTCACGGTGATGTTGCCGCTGTTGATGGTCAGGTTGCCTTGGGCTTTGATGCCTTTCGGGTTGGCATAGTCGCCGCCACCGCCTGGCCAACCGCCGCCACCACTGGAGACGGTGATGCGTTCGCCAGAAGTGGTCACGTTGAGGTTGAGGTCGTCGTTGTTGGCGCCTTGCTGGCCGATGACCAAAGTGCCACCCACGTTGATGCCTTTGCCGCCCGTGCCAGAGCTGCTTAAGGTGTAGTTGCCAGCCAAGATCTGCATGTTACCATCACACTTGAGGCACGATGAGGTGTAGGCGTCTTTTGTGCTGCCACTGACAGTGTAGGAGGCGCCGTTGCCTTGTGTGGTGATGGTGAAGTCGCCGCCACTGATGGTCAGGTCGCTGTCGGCGCTGATGGACTTGCCACCGTGGTTGCTGGTGGGCAAGGTGATATGGAAGGTTCCTCCCGATATGTTGATGTCCGCATCACTCTTGATGGCGGTGCAATAGGCAGGCACATTCTGGTTATTGACATTTTCAAGTATAGTGCTTCCGGAGGCAGTGATGGTGATGTCGCCGCCAGTGATGTCGATGTCGCCCGTGGCACTGATGCCTTTGGAGATGTCGCCCGAGTGGGTAAGCTCTAAAGTGCCACCATTGATGTGGACGGTGCCGTCGCTCTTGATGCACTTGCCGTCTTGCGATGAGGAGACAACGGTGATGTCAGCTGTGCCGCCGATGACAACATCGGTATCGGATGAGATGCCGTGCGAGCCTGTGCCAGAAACTTGCACATCTATGGTGCCGCCGCTGATATTGATGTCGGCATCGCCTTTGATGCCCTTGCAGTCGTTGCCTGTGACGTTGCAACTTAGCGAACCGCCTGTCATAGTAAAGGCATTTGTCACTTTGATACATCTTTGGCTTTCTGCCGTCGTGTTGATGGTGAGAACGCCATCGTTGATGGTCATAGTACCCGAGAAGTCGAGACCGTCGGAACCAGCCGAAACGATATCGAGTGTGCCACCGTTCCATGTCAGGTTGCTGCTGCCGTGGATGCCGTCGCTGTCGGTGTCAAGGATGCGAATAGTGCCTGAATTGACGGTCATGGCTCCTTCCGCAGAGATGCCATGTTTGCTGTTACCCGTGACACGCATGGTGCCGTTGCCGTTCACTGTGAGGGCTCCGGCAGCATATAAGGCACCGTTGATGGCGCTATTAGGACTGTCGGTAAGCGTTGATGTGCCTCTGAGCGTAAGCGTAGCGTTCACCGATGAAGCGATGTTGATGGCGGCAGTGCTCGTGCTAGTCAGCGATAAAGAATTGAGCGCCAAAAAGAATGAGGAAGTGCTGTAAACTGTTAGGGAACCGTTGCTTGAGCTACCTGAAACCACATACGGAACGTTGGCCTTGGTAGAACTCACATTGACGTTGGCGCCATTGGTGCTCACCGTCACACCATCATTGGAGAATGGGTTGATTACCTCCACGCTGGAACCATTATAGGTGATATAGACCGTGTCGCCCACAGGCGGCTCCTCTTGTTTCACGAAGGTGATACTGTCAAAAGCGGTGAGGGGGAAAGTGGTGATACCGCATCCAGCTTGCATAATCATGCTGGCGGGCTGGCTGCCTTCGAAATGGATGTTGTGGATGTCGCTTATGCTGTTGTCATATATCACCGAACCTTCATGATGTAGGTTGATGTAATACTCCTGTGCACTAAGGCCCATGCAAGCCAGAAGAAGGGCCACTAATAATATGGTCTTTCTCATAGCTTGATCATTTTAAGGGTTTGACGCTCGGTTTTGACAAGATAGAGTCCGACGGGGAGGTCTGAGATGTCGATAAATTGGCCAGCGGTGACTTCCACCGACTTTACCATTCGTCCGTCGAGGGCATAGATGCCGACAGGTTGAATGCCCGAGAGATTATGAAGCATGACCTTGTCGTGAACGGGGTTGGGGGAGAGGAAAACTGAAGCGTCGGCCTCTTCCGAAACACCTTCGGTCTCGCTGCATGTGATCTTGCGGATGTCGGCGAGGTTGTATCTTTCAGCTTTGGCGTTGACCGCGATTTCAACGACCAAGATGTCGTTGCCTTCAAAATAAACACGGTCGTCTTCCGACATATAATAGTTGCGTTCAGTGCCATCGTTCATATGGATGGTCATAAGGGTAGATTGCGCCGAAAGATGGAACAACAGCCCTACCGTAAGGGCTAAAAGCAGCAATCCGCGTTGGAATAAATGTTTCATTTTAAGTTGATTTGGTCTTCTTTTGAGGATTAAATGGCAAAAATACGTGTTTTTCTTTTATATATGTTTGCCTTGCAAAAGAAAAAAGGTGCATTTGATATGCGATGAGGTATTTTTGCAATCTAGATAAACGGATCTTCTTATGGCCTGTTTATTCATCCATTTTGTCCGCTTACTGTTGCAAAATAAGGCCTTGTGACGGAGCTTTGGCATTGCATCATCTCCTTGGGTGTGCCACTAAAGATAACCTTGCCGCCCATGGCACCGCCGCCGGGACCGAGTTCGACGAGGTAGTCGCAATGTTTCAACATCTCCAGATTGTGTTCGATGAGGAAGATGGTGTTGCCCGCCTCCACCATGGAGTCGAAGAGGTTGAGGATTCGCTTGATGTCGTTGAGGTGGAGGCCATCTGAAGGCTCGTCCATAATGAAGATTTTGCCTGCGTCGCGAAGATAGGAAGCCAATTTGATGCGCTGCAGCTCACCGCCCGAGAGGGTCGAGAGTGACTGGTTCAGATGGAGGTAGCCCAATCCGACCTTACGCAAAGGCTCCAACTTCTCGGCGATGACGTTGCCGGCAAACATCTCGGAGGCTTTGTTAGCGGTCATGTCCATCACCTCGGCGATGTTCATGCCGTTGACCTTATAAGATAAGACTTCGTTGCTGTAACGCAGTCCGCCGCAGGCCTCGCAGGTGGTCTCGATAGCGTCCATGAAGGCCATGTCGCTCACGATGACGCCTTTGCCTTGGCAGACGGGACAGCCTCCCTTGCCGTTGAAGGAGAACAAGTCGGCCTTGGTCTTGTTCGTCTTGGCGAAGAGTTTGCGGATGTCGTCGGCCACTTCGAGATAGGTGGCAGGGGTGGAGCGCAGGCTGATGCCAATGTTTTTCTGGCTGATGTAAACGATTTCCTCGGGCTGCGGATAAGCCTTACGGAAGCATTCCATCAGTGAACTCTTGCCTGAACCGGCGACGCCTGCGATGCCGCACATCACGCCCAATGGCAAAGCCACGGATAGGCTTTTGATGTTATGCAAGGTGGCATTTTCAAGGTGGAAAAAAGACTTGGGCTGACGACCTTGTTCCTTTATGGAACTTGTTGCGCTGAGCGAAATGCCTGTTAGTGTTTGACTTCGCAATAACTCGTCGTAACTGCCTTCGAAAACGATTTCACCGCCTTTCATGCCTGCGCCAGGTCCCATATCGATGATGTGGTCGGCGATTTTGATCATGTCCTTGTGGTGCTCCACAAGGATGACGGTGTTGCCGTGGTTTTTCAGCTTCTGCACCGACTTCTGCATAAGCAGGATGTCGTGGTTGTGCAGGCCCACGCTGGGCTCGTCGAGGATATACATCACGTCGGAGAGCGGCGAGTTGATGTATTTGGCAATCTTGCAGCGTTGCGCCTCGCCGCCCGAGAGCGTGCCGATGGCGCGGTCGAGGGTGAGGTAGCCGAGGCCGATTTCTTCCAATGCGGCAAGCCTTTCGATGGTGGCATGCTTGATGTCCTCGGCAAGGGGATTGTCGATGGTCTCCATCCATTGGCGGCAGTCGGCGATGCTCATGGCGGTCACCTCGGCGATGTTTATGCCTTTGATCTTGCACGAGCGTATCTTCTCGTTGAGGCGGGTGCCGCCGCAGTCGGGACAGGTGCCCATGGTCAGCATGGGGTTGAGCACTGCAGCATGTAGCAGACCTTCCTCCGAGTTGATGATGCTGCGATACATGCGCGGGATGAGGCCTTCATATTTGGCACTCTTAGGCCAGTTCGACGGCGGATTCTTCAGCTTGATTTGCGGCGAGTTAAGGAATAGGTCAAGTTCTTCGGGCGTGTAGTCTTTGATTTTCTTGTCGAGGTCGAAAAGGCCGCTGTGGGCATAACGGATCCAGCGCCAGCCACCCTTGCCGAAGGCGATGTAGTGGATGGTGTCCTCGTCGTTGAGCGATTTGTCGAAGTCGACGAGCTTGTGGATGTCCAACTCACGGATTTCGCCCAATCCCGCACACCGCGGACAACTGCCCGATGGGTGGTTGAAAGAGAAGGCGTCGGAATAGCCTACAAAAGGCTGGCCGATACGCGAAAACAACAGTCTCAACAAGGCATATATATCAGTGTAGGTGCCTACGGTTGATCTAGAATTGGAAGTGGGTTTTCTTTGTTCGATGACGATAGCAATAGGCAGGTTCTCGATGTCGCCGACGTGGGGACGACCATACTTGGGCAGATATTGCTGGGTAAAAGAAGGGAAGGTGTCATTCAACTCCCGGCGCGACTTGGCTGCGATGGTGTCCAACACCAAAGACGACTTTCCCGATCCTGACACACCTGTCACCACGGTAATCTGCCGCTTCGGGATTTTGACGGTGACATGCTTTAGGTTGTTCTCGGTAGCGTCTTTGATGAGGATATAGTCAAAATCTTGGGACATGGTCGCGCTTTTTTTCTGCTGCAAAGGTAAAAAATAATATCTTTGTGCCCCATGAGAGCCGATAAGCAGACATATATATCAGCCGTCCCTTTTCTCCTCATGCTTCTGTCCTCGATGCTGATGGGCTGTAATGCCATCTCCAATCTGGTGCGTCGTGATGCCGCTCCAGGTAAGAGGGTGGAGGCAATGAACGACACCATCCCAAGAATCAAGGAACTGGAGTGTCATGATATCATTGAGCAAGCGAGAAAAGAACAATGGGATTCTATTCAGTTGACAAATTATGGTCAACCATATAGTTTTTCATATCCTAACACATTGGCTGATAGTATTGTGGAGTATGCCAAGCTGTTTATAGGCACGCCTTACGTGTATGCGGGCAAAGGCCCCAACAAGTTCGACTGTTCGGGTTTTACCGCTTTTGTGTTTCGGCATTTCGGCTATGAGTTGAGGGCGTCGGCCAAGGGACAGTTGGATGACGGCTGGAAAGTGCTCACCAAACCCGACGAGCTTCGTCCTGGTGATTTGGTGTTTTATGGGGGTAGGGGCAAGACACGAGAGATCGGCCATGTCGGCATCGTGGTCAGCAACGACCCTGCGCGCCATCGCTTTTCTTTTATTCACGCTTCGGTAAGGCTAGGTGTGACCATCTCGTTTTCTACCGAATCTTATTATTATCCTCGGTATATCACAGGCTGTAGGATATTGCCCGAATAGGACGCCGAGAGGTCAATGAATGTGGCAAAGTTTCACTTTGGCCTCAGGAATTTCGTTTTCGGCAACCGTCATTAGGTCTCTGTCGAGGATGACGAAATCAGCGTCTTTTCCGACTTCGATACTTCCTTTGCGGGCTTCGATAAAGCAGCCTTTAGCAACCCAAATCGTGATGGAACGCAGGGCTTGCTCGCGGGTCAGGGCATTTTCCATCTGAAAACCTTCTGAGGGGGTGCCATCCAAGTGCTTGCGGGCTACAGCAGCATAGAAGGTATAAATGGGGCTGATGTCCTCGATGGGAAAGTCGGTGCCGTTGATGACCCAACCGTTTTGTTGCAAGAGTTGTTGGTAGGCATATGCGTTCTTGATACGCTCGCCCAGGCGCTCGTCGGCCCAGTCCATGTCGGAGGTGCAGTGCGTGGTTTGGATAGAGGGAATGACAGAGAATTCTCCAAAGCGTTGGAAGTCCGCATCGGCCACCGTTTGGGAGTGTTCGATGCGCCAACGGAGGTCGTTTTGGCCTTTCAGGTATTCGGAGTAAATGTCCAGGATATGGTGCACGCCGCCGTCGCCGATGGCATGACAGCACACTTGATAACCTGCATCGTAGGCCTTTTGGCAGACGTGACGGTAGAACTCGTCGCTTTCGAGAATTAAGCCGTCGTTGGTCGGGTCGTCGGTGTATGGTTCAAGCAGTTTCGCACCTCGTGAGCCTAAGGCACCGTCGGCGTAAATCTTCACGCTGCGGACGGTGAGCCTTTCCTTGTCGATGACGCCTTGTTGCATGAAATGGTCCATCGTCTCGTCGTCGGGGTTGACCATCGCATTGACGTGCATTTTGAGCTGACCTGTCTGTTGCAGGCTGTCGATAAGCTCGATGGTGGCGATGTCCTGTCCAGCATCAGTGACGCTGGTCAGGCCGACCGCCATGCAGTTTTCTTGTGCCTTGAGCAGGGCTTGGATGCTTTGTGCGGTCTCTATTTTGGGCACCAAAGCCTTGGCGGCATCGGCGAGGTTGTCCAACAGCACGCCTGTGCAGCGACCCTCTTTGACGATGGCCATGCCGCCGTCCATCTTCGTGTTCGCATCGATGTTGGCTAATTCAAGAACCTCCTTGGAGACCAGCACGGCGTGACCATCCACGCGAGTCAGCAAGACTTTTTTGTCAGGGAAGGCCTCGGCAAGCCTGCTATTGTCGGGGAACTCGGCCACTTCCCAAAGGTTTTGGTCCCAGCCGCGACCCAGGAGCCATTCGGCAGGGTAGAGGCTGTCGTGCACCTTGAGGCGTTCAATGACCTCGTCGTAGGAACGGCAGCCTTTCAGGTCGGCCCAGCGGACGAGGTTCTCGCCGTAGCCCGTGAAGTGGCTGTGTCCATCCATGAAGCCGGGATACACCGCATCGCCTTGGGCGTTGATGGTTTCCTTGCTGGCATATTGGCGCATGATGCTCTCTTCATCGCCGACGGCGACAAACTTACCGTCTTTCACGGCAAAGGCTTGGGCTTTGGAGAAGTCGTTGTCAACGGTGTAGATATTGGCATTGTGAACGATGAGGTCGACGGGCGTTTTTTGGTTGCATGCGGTCATAAAGGTCAGGATTGCAGCGATGAACGCTAAAGTTATGTGTTTTGTATGTGTTTTCATGTTTAGATGTCTCTGGATTGGGCGGCAAAAATAAGGAAAACCACGTTACAGCCATTCTACTTTTCCGCTTTGAATATCGTAGAAAGCCGCAACGACTTTAGCGCCAACATGATGGACGATTTCATCTTCTTCGATCAGTTGCGCCATCCTTTTGGCATGGCGGCGGGCATTGTCGTCGATGCAGCAACCCGAGTTGATTGAAGGTTTGATGCGTTTGACCAAATCAAGGATGTGACCAGGCAAGTCACCGCCTTGGCAGCTTGCCGTGACCGCACCACAGGATGCGTGTCCCATGACGACCACTAGTGGCGTCTCCAGATGCTCGACGGCATATTCTATGGAGCCTAAAACTTCTTCATCCACTATGTTGCCTGCGTTACGGATGACAAAGAGGTCACCAAGCTTTTGGTCGAAGATAATCTCGGGTGCTACGCGGCTGTCGGAACAGCATAGCGCAACGGCGAAGGGATGCTGACCGGCGCTGAGTTGCTCCCGCAGTGTTGCATAGTTGTCTTTCGGTGTCAAGGCTCCCGAAACGAAACGGGCGTTACCTTCTTTGAGTTGTTTTAAGGCTTTTTGTGAATCTGTTTCCATGGTCTATTCGGAATTTTCTGCAAAACTACAATAAATTCCGAATCGAATTACAAAATCTCCCTTGCAATCCAAGCGCAGGCCTCGGCATCGGCCAAAGCGTTATGGTGGTTGATCAAATCGTAGCCGCAGGCTGCAGCCACGGTATGTAACTGATGATTCGGGAGCTGCTTTCCGAAGTGTTTGCGCGAGGCGCGGCAAGTGCAGTAGAACTGATAGTCAGGGTAATCCATCTGATAGCAGCGCATCACGGCCTTGAGGCAACCTTCGTCGAAAGGGCTGTTGTGCGCCACCAAAGGCAAACCCTCGATGAGAGGCTCGATCTGTCGCCAGACATATGGAAATACAGGCGCATCTTCGGTGTCGGCCTTGGTGATACCGTGGACGAGTGTGTTCCAATAGAGGTAATAATTCGGCTCAGGCTGAATGAGCGAATAGAACGAGTCCACGAACTCGCCTTCTTTCACAATCACCACACCCACGCTGCACACGCTGGTGCGCTCGTTGTTGGCGGTCTCGAAGTCTATGGCGGCGAAGGAGTTCATTTCTTGCTGTAATTATTCCACATCCTTTTCACCATGCCCGCCATTTCCTTGCGCAGCCAAAGCGGCTCCAACACTTCAAGCGCGTCGCCGTTCCAGAGGAGTTCTTGCTGGAAGTCGAAGGTGGGACGCACCTCGACTGAGAAGATGCTGTATTCGCCTGTATGCACCAGCTCCTTTTGCGAGGGATGCAAAGGCAAGGAACGCAGGTAATTGGCTTGGTCGGCGCTCACTTTCATTTTCACGGTCTCGATGGGGCAATCCTCGTCGCGAATGATGCCGAAACAGCCTTTGAAGTAGTTCTCTGGACTGAATTTCTTGGGGTATTTGAAGTTCTCCTCCGACAGTCGGGCTTCTTGTACGCGATCTAAGGAATAGATTCGGATTTTGTCTTCATAGACGCTGTTGCCCACCATGTACCACCTCTGCCGGAACAATTTCACGCAATAGGGCGCCACGGGGAAGGTGTGCTCGCTTTCGCTCCAAAAGCCTTTATAGGTGATTTCCAGGAGTCGGTTTTTCTTCATCGCTTCCATGACTGTGGCGAGGAAGTCTTGGCCTGATGGGATGCTTTCCAATAGGATGCGGTCGCTGAGTGCTTTGTTGTCCAACAGCGTGTTGTTGACCGACATGGTGCTGAGCAGCCAGCGTTGAAGGCCGTCGTCCTCAAGCACCTCGCGGTTCTCGATGTAATAGCGGTCGCCATCGCTCTTGTCGCACATAATGACGAGGCCAAACATATCTTCCACCGCGTTTTTCCAAGTGTGGAATGTGCGGCGCGGTATCTCCTGGCCCTCGCTCAAATCGGTATCGAGCCACCGACGGTTGATTTCCTTCAGTGTGATTTTCTTGGCGTGGTAAAGCGTTTGTACGAGCCAGACGTATTTGTTGATTTGGTTTTTGGACATTTAATTGCTTAATTTTTCAAATCTAGTTATTAGTTCGATGTAACATGCAAATACATTGTCAAAATCAGCGCAGTCGAATTCTTTAAACAAACAATAATTACCTTTCATCCATGGCAAAATATCATTAAACCTTGTCACGACTGCATCATCAATGTATTTGTCTTCTCTGAAATCTTCAAGTTCAACACGAATCATACAGATAAATTTATATTTCCCAATCAATCTTCCTAGGACGGCTTCATAATGCACTCCATTAAATATAAATGTTTCTATCAAATCGCCTCCTTTGGGTGAGTGTGTCTGTATTTGCAAAGATGGAAATCTTGTTTCAACTTCAATTCTCCATCCGTCAAGAATGTTACTTATGACTTTATCATATTCTTTCTTGACCTGTTTTAACTCTAATTTTCTTTTTTCAATGTCGCCTTGGAGTTTCGCAGCTCGTTCTTTATCATCTTTGCACTTGTCTAAGCTAAGATATTCAAACGACATAGTGCTGTTTTCTTTTTTATTGTTCATGACTTGAATTATTATGATTATTTTTGGTTAAATACTGATTAGAAATTTAGTTTTACGATGCAAAGATATGAAAAGATTGTGCCGAATTAATGCACAGGCAAAACTTTTGTAAGCCAACCTCTTCTTTGAAAAGATTGGACATATCTTGTCAGCTCTTTGCGAAGTTCAGGTTGCAGCGAAGTGTATCGGATGCAGGCTGTAAGCCAAGCAAGAATGACTTTGCGATAGGCTTTACCTTTGTATTCGATGAGTGCGGAGGTTTCACTTTGTTGGTCGTTGAGGGCTAAACTAAGCTGATTGCGCCTTTGCTCAACGGCGATACTTCTACCTTGGTTGTCAACAATCTTCAAGTCGGAACTTACTTGAGCGGATTCACAATCGAATGGGAATGGCCTTTTCTGCCGTACCACTTCATTAAGGAAGGCATACATGAAGACGCGCCCCATGCCGTGCTCGTCAACATGATTGAGCAGACGGGCGATGGCGGCTGTGTCAATGGTTTTGCTGCGCTTCATTCCTGAACTCAACTTTGATTTCGTAGAAAAAATCACGGCAATAGATGAAATCTGTGATGGCAAAATCAGTGTGGTCGAACAGGTTGTGGAAGGCTTGTGTCAGGTGCAGGTCTTTGGTCAGTTCCTGGTCGAGGCCTTCGTTCCAGTTGGGCGGTGGACAATTCATGCCGATAAATTCATCAAAGTCGTTGGAATCAGGATCGTCGTTCCCTCTCAATTGGAGAGGAAAAGCCACGCCGTCTTCATACAGCAGGTTCCATCCTGAATCCTGCAAAGCATTCCAAAGATCTTGACGGTTTTCGCCTTGCACGGGGTGCAATGCCGGATAGTCATTGCTGAGGTAGCAACAAGCCTCGACCTCCACATCTTCACCGAAGCCTTTGTTGGCTTCATACACGGCGTGGGCTTTGTCGAACATTTCGCGCAAGGCCTCGCTCATTGTGTCGTTGAAGGCTATGATGTCGGGCAGCAACAAATCCTGATGTTGCAGCACTCGATGGTTAATGATGTTTTGCCTGACCTGGATAAGACTACGCTCATCGGTGTAGTCGTGGTCTTTGCTCCAACATCCTTCAAACGACATGATGATTTGGTCTTCAAGTGCCTTTAAGGCATCATCTTGTAATAAGTCTTTGATGTTCATGGTGTTTTGTTTTGAATTACGCTGCAAAGAAAACAAAAGCCTGTGCCGAATTGGGGCATAGGCTTAATGAAAAAGAGTTTTTGTTTTACAGAATCTATTCGATTTGCTCGCAAATCTTTTCTTGACAGTTTTCGCAAATCAATTTTTCAGAATCACTTGTTCCAGCGTTGGCAATGAGACGTTCAAGTTCGTTTGTAAACAATGTAATGTTTTCCTCCATTTCTTTTGTTACTCTAAAGCAATAATATGAATCTTCGTCTGTCTTGTCAGTGTTCGGGTTTGGCTTTTTTTTATATTTATAATCGGGCCAATTATCTTCCGTCAAGTAAACATCTAATTCCTCTTTATTAGGATTGCCCCACCAATTGAAATAGTAATACTTATCATTGAATCTGTATTTAAAATCCACATTTTTGTCAAAGCATTTATAGTATCTGCAATTAGGAATTGTACTATCACGTCCCTCGGTATTTCTATAACTGATTTTACCCTCAAATTGTAATTTCGACAAAATTGGATTCAAAACAATTTGATTTGCAGGATATCCACTTTGCCATATGGCATGATAACCGTGATATGTAGAACGAATCCACGCACCTGACATTTCATTGCATATATAATCCATCAATCCATCATCAATAATATTCTTTATAAAAGAAATCTCTGTTTCACCTACAAATTTCTCTGTGATTTCTTTTGTAATAGTTGTACTCAATACTTTATCTACGGCACCCCTCCATTTGTCAGATGTAAGTATACGCCTCCAACGAACAGCATCATTTGAAAACTCAAAATGATTCTTGATCTTGTGTTCAAAATCATCACAATTCGCTAATAATGATTTCATCAACAGTGAATTTGTTTTGTATTGTTTATCGGGATCTAATCCATCTTTTACACCATACTCATCAAAGTATTCTTTTGCGTTTCCCCATTTTTTGTCAAAACTGTTCCAACTGTCTTGTGTTACATTACCTTTTTCATCTTGAAACAGGAATCGTATTGCACCCTTGAAAAACGCATATTTCTCGGCATCTTCGATGGTTTCTTCCCATGTCTGGTAATTTGAACCATCTTGCTTCTTGTTGCTGCCCTTGTATTCGCGAGGCTTTCTGGCTTCATCAACGATTTGCTTGGCTTTGGCTATTTCTTCGGCTACTTGTTCCATAGCATGATATTGTCCTTTTAAATCGAAATCATCAACATGATTTGCCAACGCATCATAAATGTTGTGGCTTTTATTTGATAGCTTTTCTATTAACCTCAATGCAGCGTGATATGTATCAGAACTATCAATCGTTGAGTTTTCAATTATATTCCAAACAACACGCATCCATCGTGCCAAGGTTTCGCTGGAATTTTCATCATTTTCTTTAAAAAATTTCAGTAAGGCATAAAACGCAATACGGGAAGGATAGGTTTCTCTATTGTTATTGTTGGTAATACCTGTGTAAAAATTCCACAGTTTCTTTTCTTCAACACTGGTTCCTCTATTCCAAACTGCTTGGCAACAATTGTTGTAATTGAATCTCTTTTCGCACAAAATATCCCAAATGTTGAAGATAGGAATCAAGCACTCTTCTACACCACATTTATTTAATATTTCATTGTAAACATCCCACGAGACAAAATCGTCTTTTGTAGGATACAAAGGCATTTCATCTATAATCTTCCTGTTAATTTTGTCATTATCAGCGTTTTGATGCTGGACAAACCAACACCTCCAAACATTCATAAAATGACGATTGAAAAAGCTCATCATCAATGTGTCTGGTAACTCTTTTTCTGTTCCGCCAACGTTTTTAACCTTCCAAAACAATTCCAGCCATGTACCGTCGATACCTGTATATGTATTAGAGGTTTCATCATATTGTCCTTTTAGTCTGTTGAGTAAGTCGTCGTATGTCTTTTGCTTTCCTTCATCTTCTTTCTTCTTTTCTTCAATATACTGTTCCAAACTTGCCTTGAAATTCTCAAATGGCGTAAGTTGCTTGCCGCGAGCATTCATTTTTACATAAGTTTCGTCGGATAATTTATGCTCTCCCATATCGACAAAATGGAATGTAATAGGACAATTGCAACCACTTGTTAGTTTTTCAGCGTAGTTTTTGAATCGGTCCTTGCCTTTCATTTGATTGTGAATTTCATCCAGCATCGTGAGCATGCCCATGACAGTTGGGTCTTTTTGCCAATCCGGATAGAACCAAGGTTGATTCGTGATAAAACGATAAATCCAGTTGTCTATGGAATCAATATAATTCTTTGTTTTCTCTTCTTTTTCTTTGTCGTCTTCTTTCAATCTACTCTTATAGTTTTCTGCTAACAGTTTTCTATAAGCATTGTCCGGGATAACATCGTGTTTCACCAATTCTTCACAAAACTCGCGGGAAGATTGTCGTGTTGCGTATGAGAATCGACCGAGTATGTCTTTGCAAATGCAATTGCCTTTATGACGGCAATCCGATACGGACTGGCATTTTTCAAAAACATATTTGTGAAACAAGAACAACGTAGTGAGTCTTTGTTGTCCATCAAACGGTATGAACTTGTTTTCGTCAACACGCCCATAAACGAAATCGAAAAACAATGTTTCATTTTCGTTTTCAACTGTGTTTACCAATTTCCCAACAAGAGATTTTCTTACATCGGCGGCTTTTACATTATCGCGGCCTTGTGCATAGTCTCGTTGAATGATTGGTATCTCTATCCGATATTTGCTAATCAACTGATAGAATGAATATATATCGTTCATTTTTTACTCTCCTTTAATTTTACACCATAAGACTTAAGTTCATCGTTCTCTTTTAGTAGAAATGCATCAAGTTGTAGATACGCTGCGACTACTTTTGTCATCGCAGTAACATACTCTATCCCCGCTTGCTTGTCCCATAATAGTGGGTTTGTGGAATATGGCGAATAATGTTTGAAAAACACATTTCTTGTACAAATCGGTACAAACAAAGATTCTTTTTCGACATTTTCGTATTCTGCCAATTTCGCTCTCTTTTCTGGATATAGTTTGTTGTTAAAAGCAGCATTCTTATCACCTTGCAAAAGAGCCATATTGGTTAGATGGTCGTCTTTTTCGAATTCTTTTTCTAATACAAAAGTGTTATTTAGCCTCTTTATAGATATTCCCATCATAGCACCGACAATAACCCTGTATAATTGATATTGCCCATTTTCATCTTTTGCAACGATTGATTCTTTATTAATTGAATCTACGAAATCAGTCGACATTTTATCAACTGTATCTGGTTCATTGGCTGTAAATCGAAATGATTTTGCGAATTGCTTGAGTTGGTTTATTTCATCGTCCAACCATTCCGTTTTAGGCTTTTCGTTTTGTGCATGAATATGTTCTAATGACCATTTCTTTTTTGCAGCCTCAAAGTGTTTGTCAAATGGATAACGAGACACTTCGCTTATTTGGTTTTGGGTAGTGGCAAGGTTGAATAGTAACAAAACATTGTGAATCTCATCGTTGTTGGGGCCATATTTCCAGCTTGCAAAATTAACTTCCACAATCATTTTGTCTTTGGGTTTTTCGCCAATGCCCAATGATTTCTGGCAACGACTTATCAAAGAAGACAGGAAAGTGTCTTTGGGGTTTTCTGCATCGCACAGCAAGTCTCGAAGCATTGCCATCTTGTCACTTCCTTTCAGATTCATCAAATAGCCAATGTAATGGTATAATTGTCTATTGTCATGCCATGCCTTCATTATTCGGAAAAACCTTTGAATGTTGCTCCATTGTATTTCCCAGCCTTCTTTTGCTATGTTTTCTGAATAAGTTGAGAAAATGAAATAATCATTTAGTCTTAACTCTTTTTCAATATCATATTTGTATTCCTTTTTGTCATTCTTTTTGCTACGCAGAATCATTTCCAACAAGAAATCGATTCTTGTGCATTCAAATCTTGCATCTTCTGGCTGTGGATTGATAAAATACCAGAATGAATTGTCGTGCAGGGTTTGTTCCATTCTATCCCATTCTCCAGCCATTTCCAATTGCTTCAGACGCATGGCATCAGCATTCATCCCAATGAAATTGTCATCTTTCAACAGAAGGGCTTTTACTAATTCTGCATTGCTCAACGATATTTTACCGGAATTAAGACGTTTGAAGACCTCGTAGGCATTGTCTTGTGTTTCATACCAAATGACCTTGCATGAGTTCTTTATTTTATCAACAAAGTCGGGTTTCAAAGGATCTTCCTTTGCATTTTTTTTTGCATTGACAACATTTTTCGTTGAAAGCATGAAATGAAAGTCGATATTATCCCTGTTGTTCTCTTCTTTAATATTAGCTAAAAACTTGCCACTTTCTGGTCGTGTTTGGTATTGAATGGTTGGGAAAGCGGTGTTTTCAGACAACAATTTCAAAATGATATAAATTGTTGTTAGCCTCTGTTGCCCATCAATTACTTCATACCATTGTTCTGAATAAAGAAGGCCGCAATCTTGTTTTCTTTCTGAATCCATTTCTTTTACAACCAATGGCTGCAAACAATACCAAGTCTTTTCTTTTGAATCTGGCAATTCTTGCGGTTCAAATTCATTCACATCATTCAACAGATCATTCACTTGCTGTTTTGTCCAACGATAACCTCTTTGGTAACTTGGAACAAAGAACTTCATACCAAGAAGTTCGTTTACCGATTTCAATTCAATCTTGTTCTCTGTCATTTTTGACTCAGTTTGGATTTGCAAAACTACAAATGTTCTTCAACTTGACCAAAAAGAATTGCTAATCCAACGCCACATACTCAAAATCCGACGGATAGCAGTTGGCTTTCTGGTAATCGAACTGATAGATGCGCATGTAAGTTTCCTTAATTTCCTTGGCACCATTGCTGAAGGGATTGGAGACATGCACGGGGACGGTCACGATGATGACCATTTCGGGTGTAAGCACCGTGCCGTTTACTCTTTTGACCCGCTTGGGCCATACTTTGAATACTTTGCTCATGTTTGTTAGTTTTAGGGGTTAAACGATGTTGCAAAGAAAACAAAAGCCTGTGCCGAATTGCAGCACAGGCTCGAAAAACAATTATTGTTTTTTAATCTAATGCCTCATATTTGAAATCCGACGGATGGCAGTTGGCATCCAGACCTCGTTTGTCAAGAGAGGTCAGTTGTTTGAAAAACCATACGATGCCCAGAAATTTGTTATGGCATGACTACGCCTAATGCTTCTTCAAGTGGCGCAAGCACATTTATCCGTTTGTTACGGATGATACACATATCAAGGGCGTCGATGAGTTCCTTGGTCTCATATCCCTTCTTGTAGGTTTTACGAGCCTTATTATACAAATCCAGCAATTTCTGATACCCATTCATTCCCTTCAACGATGAAGGAACTTGCTTCAATCGAAGGAAGTTACTAACGCCATGCACGTCATCGAGAATCCAGTCTTCAATGGAACTAGTTTCTTTTTCGCCATCGCCTTGTTTTATTTGAAGAAAGATGTTAGCTTCTCGCTGTCATTCTCCATGTCGAGCATAAAGTCAAACATGAACTCGCCAAAGGTCAGTTCCATGTCGCCAGCATATTTGTACAGGTATTTCAGTTTAGATGGATTAACCTTCGCAAAATGAGCAAGTCCATCATGCTGAGGAAGACCAAAATACATTTGCTCTGGCTGCATATAACGCATCAGATAGGGCGAGTGGCTCGTCATCAGTATTTTGGTATTTGATGCGTATGCCTGTATGGTAAGAAGAAAATCCTCCATCAGCTTTGGATGGACAGAGTTTTCAGGTTCCTCGACCATAATCATTGGTATGCTCTGCTTCTGAGCAGCCATACACAATGTGAATATGAAAATCATACGCTTACTACCGCTTGACAACAACCGAATACTGGTGGGTTGTGAATTAAACTCCTCCTGTATTCTTATATCATAGACTTTGCTGCGTCCGTCACTCAATGTTATTTCATCTGGTTCGAATGACACCACGCCAGGAATCAGCTGCTTAATACCATCTGACAAGATGCTGAAGCAATCAGCATCTGTTTCCTTCATCCGATAGATGTATTCGCTTAAAGTCATGCCACCGAGCATGGTAATTCCGTTGCCCCCATCTATGGAGAAGTATGATTCGGGGTTATCCAAGGTATGCAAGTTCGGGATGCTAATGTTACATATCTCCTTGGCTAAGTCCGACAGGAACAATCCAGCGCTGGCTATCAGGGGCAGGGAAAGTTGTTGAGGCGTGGCGGCAAAAGGTTTGTTACAGCGACCCATAGCCGACGGAACAATCATAGAGTAGTAGCCGTCCTGTCTGTTTATCATTTGTCGATAGCGTTGCTCACCCTCCGTCTTAATCTTTAGCCACTCCAAAAGCACATAGCCAGGGATCGCGCCCTCTGCCCACTGACATTCATAGCCATACTGCACAAGCTCTGTACATCCCTCACGCTGTAATCGACCAAGAATCTCAAAGTGAAACTTCTTTTCCTCGATTGAGACATTAATAGGGAGAAAGCGGCTTCGAAGCATCTGGCCTTTTGTTTCTTCATTAGCATTCAGATACATCAAACCAAAACTGATGGCATTGAGAACATTACTCTTGCCATAACCGTTAGGGGCGATGAGGGCGTTTATCTCTCCAACGTCCAAACGTATATGCTTAATGTTGGAAAAACCCTCGATGATAAAACTGTCTATAATCATAGCTTATGCAAATATTTTTGCGTCAGTAGTACTTAAATTTGCCGCAAATATCTTAGTACATGACAATTTTTATAAGCAACAGAAAAAGTTCAAATTTGGCCAAATAATTTGGTGGAAATACTTGTATAATGTCTTGAAAATCAGTAACTTTGAAGAATTTTTCCAGGATTCTCTATGGTTACTGACTTCAAGACATCATCGGGCAAAGATAGCGAATTATTCGACATCCTGTACGCCCATTTCGGAAAAACAATCAATTTGTCGCGCC
>R22__coassemble_74_pt1 | contig 81523 bp, 72 predicted proteins | sample R22__metabat2_high_PE_030 | metagenome-assembled genome bin R22
CAAAATCCTGAGCAACTTTTTGTTGCTCAGGAACTTATAAAGAAAGTTAAACTAAAGTGCTGCGGAATTTAGGTTATTTACAAAAATAGATGAAAATTATAAATATAGGTATTCTTGCACATATTGATGCAGGAAAAACCTCCATTACAGAAAACCTGCTATTTGCTAGTGGGGCTAAAACCGAGCGTGGAAGTGTTGATAAAGGCAATACAACCACCGATTCGATGGATATCGAGAAGCGAAGAGGTATAACCGTACGTACCTCTACGACCTCCATTGAGTGGAACAATGCCAAAATAAATATCATAGACACCCCTGGACATATGGACTTTTTGGCAGAAGTGGAACGAACTTTCAGAATGCTAGATGGTGCTATCCTTGTTGTATCTGCTAAAGAGGGCATTCAGGCTCAGACGCGATTGCTGTTTAATGTGTTGCAACAGTTGGAAATACCAACCATTATCTTCATTAATAAGATTGATAGAGAAGGGGTAAACCTCCCTCAACTTTATACAGATATTGCAATCAGCCTTTCTCCAAATATTTTCATCATGCAACATATAGATGGTAAAGAATTATCTCCAATATGCTCAAAAACAAGCATCGAAGAGGAGTATAAAGAACAAATTTTAGAACATGACGATAGCTTATTAGAAAGATATTTAAACGATGAAAAACTAGCTGATTCCGAATATTGGGATGCTCTTGTAAAGTCTATACATTTAGCCAAGTCTTATCCAGTGTTTCATGGTTCTGCCATGTTTGGGCTGGGTATTAAAGAACTTTTGAATGCCATCACTACCTTTATTCAGCCAACAATAAACCCATCTGAAGAACTTTCTGCTTATGTGTACAAAATAGAACACAACAGAAAAGAACAAAAACGGGCTTACTTAAAAATAATTAGTGGTAGTCTGAAAACTAGGAAGTTGTACAGGCTGAATGGCTCGGAGCAGACAATCAAATTTGGTGGTTTAAAAACTTTTCACGCAGGTAAGGAAATAGAAGTCAATGAAGTTTCTGTAACCGATATTGCTATGATTGATAATGCAAACGATTTGCTAGTTGGCGACTATCTAGGAACAGCACCCATTTTAATGGACAAACTAAATATTCCAAGCCCTGCACTCAAATCGTCTATCCATCCCCAAGATGTGAAAGATAGGAGCAGACTTATTTTGGCTATGAACAAACTTTCTATCGAAGATCCATCTTTATCATTTCAACTAAACACAGACAATAACGAGCTGGAAGTGGCACTTTATGGAGCTACTCAAAGAGAAGTGATATTGACTTTGCTAGAAGAGCGATATGCTGTAGAAGCCTACTTTGAGGAGGTGAAAACAATCTACAAAGAATGTCCAAAAGGAAAAGCAGAACATACCATCCATATTGAAGTGGAGCCAAATCCCTATTGGGCATCTATTGGCTTGGTTATAGAGCCTCTGCCACTTGGCTCTGGATTAGTTTTAGTGAGTGAAATTTCTTTAGGGTATCTCAATCAATCTTTTCAGAATGCTGTATTTGATGGAATACGAACGGCTTGCAAATCGGGATTGTATGGTTGGGAAATCACAGACTTGAAAGTAATTTTTAGCTATGCTGTGTATTATAGTCCCGTGAGTACTCCTGCCGACTTTCGCAACCTTGCTCCTTATGTTTTTAGGATGGCTTTGCAAAAAGTGGGTGTGAACTTATTAGAGCCGATGTTGCATTTCAAACTAGAGATACCGCAAGAGGTAAATGCACGAGCCATCGCCGACATCAGCAAAATGCGAGGAACGATTGACAATGTTTCGTCAAATGGCGATTGGACTAAGATTGAAGGCATTGTACCTTTGGATAGTAGCAAGGAGTATTCGGCAGAAGTGAGTTCATATACTCAAGGGCTTGGTGTTCTTACGACTAAATCAGCAGGCTATCAAATAGCTAATCAAGAAATATTCAATACAGGAAATATAGACAAAAAAGATAAATTGCTGTTTATGTTTGAGAAAGTAAATGAATAAATTGTGTGCCTTGATTTGTTTAACAAGTCAAGGCTTTTGTTTTCTAAAAACCTCCATTTCAAATAGCTCATCATTCGTTTTTCTCTCCAATTCTAATAAATCTATATAGGGGTTTTTCAGTCCCAAAAGTTTACCAAAAGCAGGCTCTGTTTTATGGCCTTGCTGCCGAATCAATAGGCATAGATAGTGAAAGCTTTTTGTTTTCTAAATTAAATGAATACAAAGATAATTTTTCTTCTCTCATATCCCGTCGTCAATATAATGATCGCAGGAAGCTCACTATCGGCTTATGTAATCAGGTGCGTGAAAGAATTGCATCAAAAGTTGATGGTGGAGAAGCTATTTTCTGTATTGATTCTATGCCAATTGAAGTCTGTCGTCCCATAAGGTCAAAACGTTGTAAAATGGGAAAGAATAATTATGATAAAGCTCCCAATTATGGCTATTGTGCTTCACAGGGTAAACATTATTACGGATATAAATTACATTCTCTCTGTGGGTTGAGCGGTGTCATACACTCTTTTGACCTGACAAAGGCGAGTGTTCACGACATTCATTATTTGAAAGACGTAAAGTGTAACTTTCAGAATTGCACCATCATCGGCGATCGTGGATATATTGGAGCAGCCATACAACTTGATTTATTTGAAAAAGCTAATATCAAGTTGGAAGTTCCATATCGGTCGAATCAAAAAGATTGGAAACCTGTATTTAGTCTATTTGCTAAAGCAAGGAAAAGGGTTGAAACGCTTTTTGCACAATTATGCGATCAATTTATGATAATCAGAAATTACGCAAAACAAACAGAAGGATTGTTTACCAGAATTACGGGGAAAATTAGTGCACTTACAATCCTTCAATATATAAACAAGATTAATAACAAACCCATTGGACAAATTAAATATGCACTAATTTAATTCCGCCAACGGGTAAATATGTATAAATTGAGGTTTTAAAAAGTTGTATCTTTGCGGGCGTGAAACGATGGTTTTATATAGGGATTGTTTTGATGATGGTGATGGGGTGTAATACTCCCCCGCCCGATGGGCACCACCTCTGAGAGGGGGAACTGCCGGACACGAAGAATGAGACTTATAGGACAAATAAGACTAATAAAAGCAATAGAACTATGAAAACGACAAGAATTTTAACCTTGCTTGCGATGCTGATGATGAGCATCCAAATCATTGCCCAAGAGCGAACTGTCGTTCAAGGCTACTGCAAAGACGAGAACGGTAAAGCCATTGAGAATGTGAGCGTGTATGTGCATGATTCTTTGCTCGTTTCAGTGACCGACGAGCAAGGCCGCTTCACTTACAGCCTTGCCAAGGCTGGTGTGAAACTCCGTTTCGCTCACATGGTCTTTGAGCCCTCCTATTATACCATCAGGGAGAAAGACATCAATGGCAAGAACCTGACCATCAGCATGAAAACCAAGAGCCATGAGTTGCTTGAGGTGGAAGTGACGGCCAATGCACCTCACATTGCCTACGACAACCCCGTGATGACCGTCATTGATTACACGCTCCGCGAGGACGGCATTTATTTGATTGCCTATCGCCGCCGCAACTCGACGCTTCTTCACCTCTCTTTTGATATGGACACACTACATGAAATGCCAATTTCATCGCGCTATAAATATCTCAACAAGGATGCTTATGGCAACATTTATGCTATTAACGACTACCAAGCCAGCCAGATAGGTTTTATTGATTATGGAAATGGAAAAACGGGGATGATGCACTTTTGTAATTCCATGTCGCGGAAGACTTATTACGATAAGTACTCACCCATCGTTGCCGCATCCGATAGTATCTTCATCACAGGGCAATACTTCTATTACAACAAGGAAATGGGCTACTATCGAAACTGGTTGGGCAGCGACAGGGAGCGGGAATTACTCCATTACATCGTGGACGAGGAAGCGCGAGACGACATCTGGCTACTGTTGCATACCGGAGGAATCGGTGCCAATTTTTGGGTCGCCGACCCGATCTATAACCCCATATATGCCATAGACAACAAGTTTTACCTCTTTGCCTACACTGACCACGAGACTATCGTCTTCGATGCTATGGGCAACGAACTGGAGCGTTACCCCCTGACCTTCCACGAATATCGTAAATGGAACGGCAAGATGGAACCCGACCGTCGATGGAAGCAAAAAATGATGTATGACTTGGCACGAAAGGAGTTTTACACTTTCTTCGTTAATGATGGCATCTTCACCTTAAAACGCATCGACCTGAAAACAGGAACCGTCACTTCTGTCATGGATCTCAGCGGCTATCCCTTTGCACAAAACATGAGGATACATGATGGAGTGCTTTATTTTATCTATCCAACTGGAATAAACCATCGGAAGGCTTTATATAAGGTGAGGATAGATTGATTTATTTGTTTTGTGATGATGCATACAGCAGCGGCACGTATTGGACTGACGAAGCTTGTTTGTGGATTGAATAAATAAAACCAATAAATACATGATCATGAATCGTTATTTGTACTTACGTGCTTACGTGCTTACGAAGACCTCACCCAGGCCCTCTCCTCCAGGAGAGGGAGTGGACTCCCCCGGCCTGCGGCCACCCCCTCTTAGAGGGGGAAGGGCTACCGCGCGATGCCAGGGGTTGAAACCCCTGGTTAGGGTCGGGTCACCCTTTCAGGGTTGAGGTTTTTCCTCACGAAAACGAGTTGAGGAAAATGAGGAAGTTGAGGAAGTTGGGGAAAACCGAGCGGCCAAAAAAATCAGATTTTCATGGATTTTGACATGTTAAGCCGAAAAAAGGTTTACTTTTGTAGGCGATTAAGACATAAGAAAGAGCTTTACGCTCTTGTTCCGCTGCATCGAAATCTGGAAAATTTCAAAGCGAAAAACCACAATAAGGGACAGGACGATAAAGCTCGCGCCAATAGGCGCGAGCACATCGTACCATATTGTGGTGGTTTTCCAGAGCCAGATGCAGGTGGAGCGATGACGCTTGCGCCTTTCTTTTTGTCCTAAAACAAACGAAGTAATGGATAATAAAGCACTGGTGATGCGCCTGATGGAACTGAAGGCGCAATTGGCAGACATCCAAAGAAGGGTGGATGAGCTGGACAACCTGCTGGATGGTGAAGTGACTGACGAAGCAGTGAAGCAGTATGCGGCTGAATTGCTGAAAATCGTTGAAGACAGGGAGCCGATATTGCGGGAAGCTCGAAGCCTTTTGATGCTGGTGAATGAACCATCCCCGGATGGGGGAGTCGTCAATTGATATAAGAAAAGCCCCGCACATCGAAAGATGGCGGGGCTTCTGCTATTTGAACTCGTTGGGGGTAAACAGCGGTTCAATGGGAAAGGGCTGGATGGTGAAGTAGCCGTTCAACTGGTCCTCGCGCACTCCAGACCGGCAAGGGATGGGGGCACATTCCTCATCGGTCATAGAGCGAAGGAAGAGACAATGACGGCACATCCATTCTCCATTCTTTCCCTTAGGGGCTGGCTTGAAGCGTACAATGCCCCAATCAGAGGAACGGATAGTGTCCTCGTCTATGATCTCAATCATTTTTTGAGGGTTTAAGCCCAGGGGTTGGCACCCCTGGTTAATGTCGTGGCACCCCTACGGGGTTCTTTTGGATTTGCGTTTCTTGGGAGTCTTGCGCTCGTAGGGCGAAGATGTAATTGAGTATTCTGAAGGGTCAACACCGTTGGCCTCAAAATTAGCTAAGATGTCGTCAACGAGATTGTCATTCTTCGTCTTAATAGTGACATCATATTTCATGATGATTTCGGTGTGTCTCTTTACGACATTGGACTTCCTCAGGATGGGTTGAAGCGCTGAATAACCTTGCGCAGAGGTGGTTCTGATTTGAATTTTGTAGTATGTCATGATTTCTTAGAGGGTTTTAGGATTGATTGTAAATTGATGATGGCATATTCGGTGCGAGGTATGCCTGCGCTTTGCGCGGCATGGTTGACGACATCGACGAGGTAGGCGTAATCGGATTGTTTGATGGTGGCCGAAATGGTGAGGCCACACACGCCAAAGTAGCCGAGATTGGAGGCTACGACGGCGGGACGGATGGCGCGGTACGCGGCCATGGTGTAAGTTTCGATGTGGATGGTGGCTTTCATGGTTAGGAAGGTTTGGTGTATTGGCCGCTGGCGGGGTGGTCGAGCTGGCCAGACCTGCAAAGGTCGGTGATGTACCGCTCAGCGGTCTTCTCGTTGATGCCAAGGTCGGCAGCGGTCTTCAGGTAGGTGGGACGGTCGAAGGAATCAGGCAGAGCGGCCAGGAAGGTTTGCATGTGGCTTTCGGTGCGTTGGCGGCGGTCTTGCCGGAAGCGTCTTTCAGCCCTGCGAGGCAGGGCCTGAAAGACGGTGACAGTGTGCTGCAGCAGGACTTTGACCATCGCGAGAGCGGTGGCAAAGTCGGCATCAGCACAAGTGAGAACGGCCTCGGGACGCTGGCCATCATCGCTGCCGGAAGGCGGCGGGAAGGTGCCATCGTCCATTTGGCGAAGGACGGTCAGGATCATCGCGAAGCGAAAGAGGATGAGACCAAGACGACGGACTGAGGCAATGATATCATTGCCAAAGATTGCGGCGTATTCTTGCTGCGTCTGAGAGAAGAACGCGTTGAAGCGTTGCTTCTGCTCAGGCTGTAGCGTGAAACGGACGGTCTGGGCGGTCAGCAGCTTATGGAAGCTATAGAAGTCCCTGCCGATTTCCTCAAAAAGCTCATCGGCAGTGGGGCCATCAGAATCGTCAAACATGTCGTGCCACACGATTTCCGTGGGCATGACATAGAAGATGAAACGGCTGAAGAGGCCGTTTTCAGCGGAGGGGATGAGGTTGAAGACCTGTTCGGGCGTTCCTGAAAGGATGGCCGAGAACTTGGGCTTAGCTATCTCCACATACTCACGGTCTTTCTTGCGGAGGTAGGAAATCGTTTCGTGGTGAAACGCTTTACGGAAGCCGTCGGAGTAGTTGCCGAGGTCTGAATTGAAGGCGTTGGCCAAGGTGTCGCCTTCTGTCTCGAACAGAAGGCCGACACCGTTGTTTTGGCTGAGCGTTTGATAGACCACTGTGGCGGTGCTGTTGGCAGGGATAAACAAGGTGAGGAAAGGCGGCTCTTCCGGCTCTTTCGCTTCACCTTTCTTTTTGTCCAGGACATACTGCAGCTGTTCATGTTTGTACTGCTCCATCGATTTGATGTATTGCTCCCTGAGTTCACGATGCAACGGCGCAGCAAGATGACGGCATAGTGAGAGCCGTCCTTTGCCAGCCGATGCGCTGGCGGTGACGTAGAGGAAGAGATTGGAGAAGACTTCACGGCGATCATATACGCCGTAGACATTCGGCAGGCAGGCCGAAAAGACGGTGAGCGAGCCAAGGATAAGCAGATCTGCATCGACTTCTGAAACGGCATCGGCCACGATGCGTTTCAGGATGTCGGGCAGCTGGTCGTGGATAGACTGCGAGAAGGTGCCGATGGATTGGTTCAAAGGGTTTGAACTTGTCAAAGGTGCTGTGTAGTTGGACTTTGGAAGCCTAACGCTTGAAGGGGTTGACCTTCTCGTTTCCTCACTTTCCTCATTTTCCTCAACTTCCTCATCATGATTTCGTGAGGAAAACTCCCCCTGACCCCCTCTCAGAGGGGGAAGGGGCGAGCACACGGAATCATGGCCGATGGCGATGCCGTGAGACTTGGCAATGTGGAAGAGCGTGGCGATGGTGATTTCTCGGCTACCGTCTTTGAGGCAGCGGTTATACTGGCGGTCGGCTTCCTTGTAGTCGTAATCAGGGTTGAATTGGCTGAGCCGGTGGAAGAGCTGGCGACCTTCTTCGCCCAGCTCTGACACCAAGGCGAAACCGATGGCCAGCCATTCTGAGTAAGTGGGTGTGATGTCGATGCCGGAGGCTTCGACAGCATCCACGAGAGCGAAGATGGTGTCGTAGCTGGGGGACAGGCCAGCAGCCGCTGGAGAAGGGGCCGCTGCACCCTTCTCCGAGGCTGATGGCATCCCCCAATCATCAGGATTGAAAACTTCGTTTTTCATAGCAAGGATGGATTGAGGTAGGCATTAGGGTCATGCGGCAGGTAGCAGGCACGGGAAAGGTTGCGGCAGTGCTTATCCACTTCGACGCAATAGTGGTTGAAGACATAGTTGTAGAGGCTGGCGAAAAATCTAACCTGGTACTCGCCGTAAGACTCACCATCTTTGCCATAGCGGAAAAACGAGTCGTGGAAGGATATGACCCATTTGAGACCGTCGCCAGAGGGGCTGCGGAAGAGCAACAGCGTCTCGAAATACTGGTCCTCCTTCAAGGCCTCAAAGGTGGCTTCGACATCCTTCAGGTGGTCGAAGTCGAGGCAGATGTAGCCAGAGTGCTGAATGATGGCGGCATCGTTGCGGATGGAGAAGATGCCGGAGAAGGTGCAGTAATCGAACATGTCTGCCTTGAACTGGCGGCGGTATCGCTCATCTTTGATGGCGCGGCATTCATTGGTGCGGTCTTTGGCGTAGTTGCTGATGATGTAATTGTAGACATCAATCAGGTTGACGACCTGGTAGGGGTATTTGTTGGTGATAGGTCGGCGGAAGATGTTGAAGCCTGGCAGCTTCTGAAGGTTGCAGGTGGATGACGGCTTGACGGCGTAGTTGTCAGGAGTTCCCCAGAAATACATGGGAGGGGTTTTAGTTTTGTCGATGTTCATGGTTTGAAGGTTTGATAGTGTGAGTACATGAAGCGTTCAATGTCTTGACGCAGGAAATAGACTTTCTTCTTGATGCGGCTGCACTTCAGATCACCTTCGGCACACCATTCTTTGAGGGTGTTGCGAGTGAGGTGGAGCATAAGCATCAGGTCTGACAGTTCAATCCAGTCGTATAGGAGAGGACAGGCGTTGGGGTCTTCATTCATCATCGTCGTAATCTCCTATAACTACGCGTTTGCGGCGGGCAAGCATCTGAGCGTCGTGAATCTCGTTTAGCTCTTCCTGAGACATGTGCCGACTGGAAGCTAGCCAAGCGTCGATTTCTGACTTCTTGAATTTCAGGCGGCGGGTGACTTCGTCCTTATAATAAGGTATGTAACCGAGGCGCTTCCAGCGGCGGACGGTTTGGTGGGAAGGATGCGCGGGATGGTATGCGCATAGCTCTTCCACGGTAAGGTACTCATCCTTGTCGGAATCTTTGTTGCGGATGTCGTTGCAGATGGATTTGATCTCTGCGATGCCGTCGAGGATGTTGGCGATGGCATTGGGCAACTGGTCGAATGTGATTTGGTCTAACATGATTCTTTCATTTTGTGCCAGGGCCATCTTCACGGTACCAATAAAGAAAAAGCCCACGGCGGTTAAATCGTGGGCAAAGATTGAGAGATGTGATAGATAATTTGCATGAGTCAGGCATGAGTCATGTTTGATTATCGAATTGGATGGAGCCTTGTGGATGCCCCTTGATAGTCGGCTTGCCGCCTTTTTTGTTAAGGGCTTTGCCTATTGCGTAATCGTCCTCGGCGGCCTTATAGAACTTGTCGATGATGTCCATGTAATTATCGGTGTCGCGGGCTTCGTTAAGTTGATTGTTGGGAGGTGTATTCAATTCGGTATTGAAGAACTTGCAGGTTTCGATGGCGAAGGCCGAGAAATTGGTGATATAGAAGCCATGCTCATCGACGATGATGTTGACGCCGTAAAGGGCTTTCAGGATCTTGATGAAATTACGTATCTGACCCTTGTCGATGAAATACTTGCTGCGTGTTTTGTCATCTTCGATGCGGTCCAGGACTTCTTGGAGTTTGATTTGGATGATGGTGTCCCAGTCGCCGCACTCGTCAGCAACGGTCACACGGAGGAAGCGGAGGACGGTTTCGGCATCGGCCTTGGGCAGCCTGGCTGCATCAAGGATGAGGTTTTTGATCTTGACGTACTCCTCTGTGTCGTTCAAGATGGGTTGGTCTTCGATGATGCTGTACTCCAGCTGGTTGAAGAAGACGGTGCCAGGCAGCATGGGAGCCATCGATGTGGCGTTGAGCAGGATGGGTTTGAAGATGTCCGGCATCCGCTCTTCTAGGGTGTCTTTGAGGTTGGCGAGGTAGCGTCGAAGCTCTGGAGCCTTCTCATGGAAGGAGAGGAGGAAGAAGGCGACGCAATAGCGAAGGAGTGAAGACTGCGGCTCGTTTGCGCTCATCCGGGCGAAATCATCGCTTCGGACATTGGCCAGCTTGGTGTTGGCCAGCGCTTCGATGCAGATAGGGTAGGCCTCATTGAAGGCATCCAAGATGGAATCATCGGGGATGCGCGTGTTGGCCCTGAGGCAGCTACACAGGATTTGGTTAGGCATGTTTTCTGAAATGAAGTCGGCCAAGGACTTCCTTTTCGCGAAACGAATTTTAGGTGGGTTCATGGCTGAAAAGATTTTTAAGGGTCGCCGGAGCGGCCAGGTTATTCAGCCACAAGTATAGGCAAAAAAAGGTTTCGTTAGGAGGTGGTCAACGGGAATCGAACGGCGGATTTGCCGTGTCAACGGGGAAGAAAAAAGTGCAAAAAATGACAATTATTTTCAGTGGCGGTGTCAACGAGATATCACGAAAGTGGAAATCGGTTGACACACGGTTGACACGGAAGGGGATTTTTAGGGGTATGAAAAAACCCAACTGCTTGATTTTCAGTTGGGTTATGTTTGATTTTGGTGTAGCCCATAGCGGAATCGAACCGCTGTTTTAAGTGTGAGAAACTTACGACCTAACCGCTAGTCGAATGGGCCAAAAAAAGGTTCTTTTTGCGGAACCTTTCGTGTGAACTAGGCGGGAGTCGAACCCACAACCGCCTGATCCGTAGTCAGGGACTCTATCCAATTGAGCTACTAGTCCAGTCGTTTTTGACACTGCAAAAGTACAGCTTTTTTCAATAGTGCAAGTAAAAAATGGCGAAAATTTTTGTTTATTTTTGCAAATATTTGATAATCAGTTTGATATTTTTTACCAACGCAAGCCGTTTTCTGCACGCTTTTGCTTATGCAATCGCTTTTTTGCTATCTTTGCACCATCGTTAACCAACATTTTTTCGCTATGAGATTATTACTGATCAGCAATTCGACCAATTTTGGCGAGAATTATCTGGCTTGGGCTTCGGCTCAGATCGAGCTTTTCTGCCTCCAGAATCATATTAATAAGGATAGCCGCATCATCTTCGTGCCCTTCGCGGGCGTCAACATCGGCGGCATGGTCTATCCCGAGAGCTACGACGCCTACGAGTCGAAGGTGAGGAACGTGTTCCGCACCAAGTTCGGCCTCGAGAACTTCACCTCGGTGCACCATTACGATGATAAGGTGAAAGCCGTCCGTGAAGCCGACTGCATCGTGGTTGGCGGCGGCAACACCTTCCATCTGGTGGCCGAGATGCACCGATACGGCCTGATGGACGCCATCCGCGAACGCGCCCTCGCTGGCGTGCCTTACATGGGCTGGAGCGCCGGCTCCAACGTGGCTTGCCCCACGCTGTGCACCACCAACGACATGCCTATCGTGCAACCCGCTTCATTCAAATGCCTCAACCTGGTGCCGTTCCAAATCAACCCGCACTACCTCGACCCGCACCCCGAGATCGACAAGATGATTAAACACGGCGGCGAGACGCGTCAGGACCGCATCAACGAGTATCTTGCCGTCAACCAGGAGATGACGGTGGTTGGCCTCCGCGAGGCCTCGGCACTCTGGGTCAACGACGATAAGATGCTGCTCAAGGGTGGCAAAAAGATGATTGTGATGCGCTACGGCAAGGAATCGGTCGAGATTGACCCGAATTCCGATGTGTCGTTCCTGTTGGGCGGACTGAATGCATAAGGCATAGATACACTCGCTTTTCTGCCTATGTCATTTCGAGGCTTCAGCCGAAGAAATCTATGGGCAGAAAAGCTCGGTATGACATACCTTCAAGAAAACGCCTTGCGGTCTTCGAAGACCACAAGACGACGCTCAAGGTGGATGGTTTTCCGTCCACCTTTTTCGCCTTGTATGAGATAGCGCGTGGCGTCCTCGCCAAGGATGTCGGTGAAGGCCTTCTTGATGCGTGATAGGGTGGCGTTCAAGGTGTTGCCCACGAAGTCGGTCAGGTTGTCGACAGCACGCTCCAGGATGGCATCGTCGCCGTAAGTGGAGATCTGGCGGTAGATCCTATAGAGTTCGGGCTTGTAGTCGCTCAGATAGTTCAACGAGATGCCTTCCTCGTGGAAGAGGAAGAGGAGATACAAAGCCTTGCTGAGGGTGGGCATCTTCACTTCGGTGTTGTTGCGGTCGGTGAGGAACAGGTCGCCGCGTTTGGTGACGTAGAGCCGGCTGACTTCGTGCGTCCCAGTGTGTTTCAGCACGATGTCGATGAGCACCTTGTGAAATCCCGTGTATTGCAATTCGTTATTGTCATCGTCGGAGGTAGGCCTGATCTGTTTCAGCAGGCGTTCCTCTTTAGCGTTGAGGCCGTTGGGCTTGAGACTGACGATGCTGTTCTTCAGCGCATAGAACTGTCGCAACGTGGCGAGGGGCTGTCCGTTGATTTCCAATATGAGGTAATCGTGGTAGTCGTTAGCCTCCATGTCGCCGAGTTTGAAGAAGAAAGCGGGTTTGTTGATTTCCAATCCGTTGATGTTCAGGTAATTGAGAAATATCTCTTTGGAGAGGAAAGCGCTATCCATCTTTGGGAGGTGGGTGTCGATCAGGTCGAGTTGCTCATCCGAGAGGGTGGGCTCAATGTAGTTGAGGGTCTGACGGAAGGTGGCTTGTTTTGCACCGAGGTCGCGCAGCACCATGGGCAGGTAGAATAACTCGCGGTGGTCGGCTTTCAGCAACCGGCAGATGTCGCGGTAGTCATGCATGATGCCGTGGTTGACCAGGCGGTCGTATTCCGGTTCGACGTAGAGCACGGCGTTACGCGTGTCGAAGTTGAGGTGCGGGATGGACACGAGATGGGCCTTGATGCCTTTTGTCGCAGCCAACTTCATGTCGAGGGAGAAAATAAGGGCAGTGATGAGCAACGACTCGTTGGGGCTCAGGTTGTTGTCGGCCAAGGAGAGGGACTGAAACAGGCAGAGCAGGAAGTTCTTCTCCCTGTCGCCCAGCGTTTTCAGTGTGCCCACGGCATCGGAGAGGATGAGCGTGGTGGCTTTTTTGCGGCTTGCCGAGGTGATGCCGAAAGTCTCGTTGACGCGATGCAGGAAGTCGATCTCACCTTGGTTGACGATGCCGTCGCACTGCACGAGGTCTGAAAGAACCTTTGAAAGCGCTGTCTTATGGTTCTCCTTGAATTTCATATACTTACATATTTTTATTTTGGGTTGCAACCTTGCAACCTCTTTGCGTTTTCATGAAGGGTTGTATTTTTGCCCCGTTTTATCATTGCAAAAATAGAAAAAAACGTCAGACTATCATAATATCCCACTTAAAAGATGAAGCGAAACTATAGAAACGGCTTGACGAATGTGGAAGTGGAGAAGAGCCGAATCAAGCATGGCGACAATGTGCTGACGCCACCCAAGAAGGATCCCTTGTGGAAACAGTTTTTGGAGAAGTTTTCCGACCCTATCATACGAATCTTGCTTATTGCCTTGATGCTGTCTGTGGCAGTGTCGCTCTACCAATTGTTTACCGGTGCCACCGGCATGGGCGTGTTGCTCGAGCCGTTGGGCATCTTCGTGGCCGTGATGTTGGCTACGACGGTGGGTTTCGCCTTTGAGGTGAGCGCCAACAAGAAGTTTGAGATTCTCAACAAGAGTGAGGACGAACAGCCGGTGACGGTGTTCCGCAACGGCATGATCCAACGCATCGAGCGCAAGGACGTCGTGGTGGGCGATTCGGTGGTCATCGAGACGGGCGACGAGATCCCCGCCGATGGCAAGCTGATGGAGGCGGTTTCGCTGAGGGTGAATGAGTCGGACCTGACGGGCGAGCCTTCGTGCAGTAAGACAACGGAAGCGTCAGAGTTTAACGCGGAGGCGACCTATCCCTCCAATTACGTCTGTCGCGGCAGCTCGGTGATGGAAGGCCATGGCGTCTTCGTGGTCGACAAAGTGGGCGATGCCACGGAGTGGGGCAAGGTGTATCACGGGGCGCAGATCGACAACAAGGTGAAGACGCCCCTGAACGAGCAGCTCGACCGCCTGGGCAATGGCATCACCATTGCCAGTTATGTCATCGCCGGACTGATTGTGGTCTTGCGCCTGGTGATGTATTTCGTCTATGGCGACCATCTGCCTTTCAGCTGGATGGACTTCGCCCGTTATCTGCTGAACACCTTGATGATTGCCGTCACGCTGATAGTGGTGGCTGTGCCCGAAGGCCTTCCCATGAGCGTCACGCTGAGCTTGGCGTTGAGTATGAAGCGGATGCTGGAGACCAATAACTTGGTTAGGAAGATGCATGCCTGCGAGACCATGGGCGCCGCCACGGTGATTTGTTCTGACAAGACGGGCACGCTAACCAAAAACCGCATGAGTCTTGGTGGCAGCCTCATCTATGGGCTGAAAGGCGGTAGGCTCGACGATTCCGAGACGGGAAGGCTCATGTCAGAAGGCATCGCGCTTAATTCCACGGCTTTTTTGGATTATAGCAACAAGACGAAGGTGAAGGTGGTAGGCAACCCCACCGAAGGCGCGTTGCTGCTTTGGCTTTTCGACAACAGCGTGGACTATGAACGTATACGTGCCAGCGTGAAAGTCGTCAAGCAGCTGCCGTTCACGACGAAGTACAAATACATGGCCACGGTGGTCAAGACGGCCTTCTCGGGCGAGTATGTGTTGTATGTGAAAGGCGCACCTGAGATTGTGCTGAAACGTTGCAACAAGGTCAAGATGGCCCATGGCGAAGACGACGTGGCGAAGGTGAGGGAGGAGGTCGACACTCGACTGCTGGAATATCAAGGCAAGGCCATGCGCACCTTGGGATTCGCCTATAAATACATCACCGAAGAGGATCTGAAGCACGTTTTTGAGAATGGCAAGCTACAGACCGAAGACCTGTGTTTCCTGGGCGTCGTGGGTATCATAGACCCGATTCGTGACGACGTGGCCGACTCCATCCAAGACTGCCTGAATGCGGGCATCGGCATCAAGATCGTGACGGGCGACACACCGGGTACGGCACGGGAGATCGGCCGTCAGGTGGGGTTGTGGACCGATGACGACGACCCTGAGCGGCAGATGATCACGGGTAAGGAGTTCAACTTGTTGACCGACGACGAGCTTCGTGAACGCATCGGCGACTTGAAGATCATGTCGCGGGCACGGCCTTCCGACAAGGAACGTCTTGTGCGTTTGCTACAGGAAAGGGGAGAGGTTGTGGCCGTGACGGGCGACGGCACCAACGACGCTCCGGCATTGAACCGTGCGCAGATCGGCCTCTCGATGGGCGACGGCACCTCGGTGGCCAAGGAGGCCAGCGACATCACCATCCTCGACAACTCGTTCAAGAGCATAGCCCGCGCCGTGATGTGGGGCCGTTCGCTCTACCTCAACATACAGCGTTTCATCCTCTTCCAGATGACCATCAACGTGGCGGCCTGCCTTATCGTGCTGATAGGCGCGATGTTGGGCACCGAGTCGCCGCTCACCGTGACGCAGATGCTGTGGATCAACCTCATTATGGACACCTTTGCGGCTATGGCCTTGGCCTCGTTGCCGCCCGACCATGGCGTTTTGAAGGACAAGCCACGCTCGCCTTCGACCTTCATCATCACCAAGGACATGGGAAGACGCATTTTCGGGGTAGGCCTGCTATTTGTGGCGGTGCTGTTCGGTTTCATCCAATACTTTATGCACTTTGGCGTCGATTCATTGGCCGAGTTCTCGTTCCGCGACTATCTCACGAGCTATTTCAATTTCCATCACGTGGGAGGCAACTTCACGCCTAAGGAGTTGTCGCTGCTCTTCACCATCTTCGTGTTCATGCAGTTTTGGAACATCTTCAACGCCAAGGCCTACCACACCACGGACTCTGCGTTTAAGGGTTTGTTCGACAAAGACATAAGGCGTGGTTTTGGCTTTACCATCTTGATCATAGCGATAGGTCAGGTGCTCATCGTCACCTTCGGTGGCAAGATGTTTAGCGTGGTGCCTTTGCCTTTTGATGAGTGGGTGCGTATCATCATTGGGACATCGCTGATTCTGTGGCTTGGCGAGATCGAACGATGGGTGCATAGGATGAAATTAGCCAAAAAGAGCTGAAACCCTTGTTTTTGTTAAGTAAAAAGTCGTATCTTTGCCGCTCCAAATTAAAAAGGTAAAGGAAATGAATAAACGATTGATTTTTATTGCTTTAACGCTTTTTATGGGTCTTGTCATGACTTCATGTGGCACGAAGTCGCTCGAAGGAACCTGGGTTGAACCCGCTGCTGAGTATGGTCTTGGCGACGTTGGTTTTACCTTGCTTCAGAATGGAGAAGTGGTTTCGATCAACACGGGCTATAGAGAATACAAGCAATGGGAAACGGTCGGCAAGAAGCTGATTATCAAGGGTGAGTACACGGGTACCAACCCTCATGAGTTTGCCGACACGTTGGATATCATCTCCGTTGACGACGAAAAGCTGGTGCTGGGTCAAGGAGAATACAGAGTGACCTATCAGAAGAGATAAGAAAAATATCAAATCCTTATATTTATGAAGAAATTAGCAGTCATCGCCTTTGGCGGAAACGCCCTGTTGAGAGGCGGTCAAAAAGGAACCTACAGAGAGCAGATGGAGAATGTCACCGAGACATGCCATTCGTTGCTTCCTTTCCTGAAGAACGATTACAATCTGGTCATCGGCCATGGCAACGGCCCTCAGGTGGGCAATGTCATGTTGCAGCATGAGGCTGGTCACCATCAGTTTGGCGTGCCGGGCATGCCTATCGACTTCTGTGTGGCCGAGACCCAAGGTCTGATCGGATTCATGATTGAGATGGGTTTGGGCAAGACCTTCGCCAAGGAAGGCATCAAACGCAATGTGGTCACGTTGGTGACGCAGGTGGTGGTCGACAAGAACGACCCCATGTTCCAGAACCCGACCAAGCCCGTTGGCCCGTATTATTCCAAGGAAGAAGCCGAGAAATACGCTGTCGAGACGGGTGCCGTCTATAAGGAAGATCCCAAAGGCCGCGGCTGGCGTAAGGTGGTGGCTTCACCCAAACCGATTGCCATCCAGAATGTGGGTCTTGTGAAGCAGCTTGCCGAACAAGGCAACATCGTCATCACCGTTGGTGGCGGTGGCATCCCTGTCATCGAGAAGCCCGACGGCAGCCTGGGCGGTGTCGAGGCAGTCATCGACAAGGACCTCGCATCCGCCATGACGGCCATCAACATCGGTGCCGATGAGTTCTACATCCTCACCGACGTGCCGAAGGTCTACATCAACTTCCGCAAGGAAAACGAGCAGGCTTTGGATACCATCACCGTGGCTGAGGCCAAGAAACACCTGGCCGACGGACAGTTTACCGAAGGCAGCATGGCTCCCAAGGTGCGCGCCGCCGTCCTCTTCGTCGAGGCTACGGGCCACGAGGCCATCATCACCGAGGCCACGAGACTGGGTGACCCCACTTGTGGGACGAGAATCATCGCTTGATAGAAAGTGGTTTATGATTGCATGGAACTGCGGAGCGGATGCTTCGCAGTTCTTTTTTATACGGAGTAAGCCACGCTCCAAGCGTAGTGCTTCTCACGGTTTACGAAAGACTTGAGACGGTAGCCCTCGCCATCCAACACACGATGCAGGTCGTCGGTGATGCCCGTGCCACGCATCTTTACCACCGCTTCTTTCTTGGTCCAGTATTGGGTGAACGACTCGATAGGGTCGCTATAGGCCTTGATCCATTTCGCTTCAGCTGGATTCATCGTCTTGTTGACCAAAGCCATGCTGGGGCAACGGAAGCCCTCGATGTCGATGCCGACAGGGGAGGAGTCGACCGCCACCGCGATGCCGTTTTTGCAATGGCTTAGGCTGAAATGGGTGTCAGGGTGGTGTTTTAATGAAGGCTTGCCATGTTCGTTGAAGACCATCTCCAAGTCGTCGATGCCCAATGGCGCTAGTAAGTCTTTCAGCATCAGCCACGATTTCAGACATGCGAACTGCCCGAATAGAAACTTGTAGCGGAGCGCCTCGTTGCGACGTTGCTCGTCTACCAAAGGCAGCATGCGTTTCACTTCGGCCTCGGAGATTTGGCTCATATCATCGAAAAGGGATACCATGGGATGCTTTTACGGTGCAAAAATAGTCATTCTTCTAGAATTGGGCACATTTTATTTCATTGAGAAAATCTCCCTTTTTGTTCAGAAAAAAGCCTTCCGTTTGGATAATAATAAACTTGGAGCTCAAATAGTGTTATTTTCGCATCGGATAATTATCGGATATGGAAAAGAAAACGAAAAAAGGGAAGACGGCGGTTCAGCCTTTTCCCGACATACCCTCACGTACTTTCGACCTTTTGCCGAGATTCGTTGAGAAATTTGGCAAGAAGAAAGTCATGTTCGCCTGCAAGGTGGACGGGGCATGGAAGAAATACATCAGCCGCGACTTCATAAAGATGACTGACACCATCAGCCAAGGCTTGATCGGGTTGGGTGTCGGCAAAGGCGACCGTGTGGCGGTGGTCTCTAACAACTGTCCGCAATGGAACATGGTCGACTTCGCGGTGCAACAGATAGGCGCCATCTTGGTCCCTATCTATCCCACTGTGCGTCAGTCCGATTTTGAATATATCCTGAACCATGCCGAGCCCAAGATTGTCTTTGTGGAAGGCTCGCTGTTGCATAACAAGGTAAAGGATATCCTCGCGGCTATGCCTACGCATCCCAAGGAGTTTGCCTTCAACCCCGTCGTGGGCATGATGACCCTGCGCGGACTGATGGTCTCCGTCAAGATCGACAAGAAGAGTCTTGCAGGCCTGCAGGCCCGTAAGGACGACGTCGACCCCGAGGACGTGGCAACCATCATCTATACCTCTGGAACGTTGGGTACGCCCAAGGGCGTGATGCTGACCCATAACAACCTGATGAGTTGTGTGGCCCATTATGGTCCCCATTATCCTGTGCCGAGTTCGCACAAGGTGGTGAGTTTCCTACCTTTGTCGCATATCTATGAGCGTTCGGTGCTGTATACCCACTTGTATCTCGGCAACTCGACCTATTATGTGGAGAACTTTGGCACCATCATACGCGACATCGCTGATGTGAAGCCTGAACACTTCACCACGGTGCCCCGCGTCATCGAGAAGGTGTACAACGGCATCATTCGTAAGGGCGAGAAACTCAAGGGCTTGAAGAGACGTATCTTCTACTGGGCGTTTCAGCTGGCTGAACGCTATGATGAGACCGGTGCCAAAAACGGCAGGGCTTATCGCTTCAAGTTGTACTGGGCCAACAGACTGGTCTTCAAGGATGTGAGAAAAGCCTTTGGAGGCCGTCTGGAGTTCATCATCTCTGGTGGTGCCAGCTTGCAGCCGCGATTGGTGCGCCTGTTTGCCGCCATGAACATCCCCATCATCGAAGGCTACGGCCTGACCGAGACCTCGCCGGTGATTGCCACCAACAGCTTGGCACTGGGCATCATCAAGGCGGGAACCGTGGGCGTGCCTTGCAGCAGCGTGCAGTTCAAGATTGACCCGGAATCGGGCGAGATCCTCGTCAAAGGCTCGGCGGTGATGAAAGGATATTACAAGAACGAGGAGCAGACCAAGATCGCCATTGACGAGGAAGGCTTTTTCCATACCGGTGACATCGGCGAGTTCGACGAGGACGGCTTGCTGAAGATCACGGGCCGTATGAAGGAGATCTTCAAGGACTCCATGGGCAAATACATCTCCCCGGCGTTGATTGAAGGCAAGTTTACCGAGTCGCCTTTCATCAGCATGATGATGGTGGTGGGCGAGAACCAGAAGTTTGCCGCCGCCTTGATTGTGCCTAACTTCGAGAATCTGAAGACCTGGTGCGAGGAGAATCACATCCCATGCACTACGAATACCGAGATGATCCAAAACAAGGACGTTAACGACCGCTTCCGTAAGGAAGTCGACAAATACAATAAGTTCTTTGGTGATTTCGAGAAGGTGAAGCGCTTCGAGTTGGTCGACAGGGAATGGTCCATCGACGAGGGCGAGGTTACCCCGAGCCTGAAGATACGCCGCAAAATCATTGCCGAGCATTTCAAAGACCTAATCGACGGGATGTTTGCGGAATAAAAAATGAAGCGGCCTCGTTGACATGAACCCCGAAAGTTTTTTGTCTAACTTTCGGGGTTCACATCAGTATGAGGCTGCTTTTTTTTGTAATTTTGCAACACCAATGCAACCCGTATTATGTCAGAATTACCCGCACTATTTTCCGACCTTGCCTTGATTTTGGTTACGGCAGGTGTCACAACAGTTCTTTTTAAATGGTTGAAACAGCCTTTGGTCTTGGGCTATATCATTGCTGGTTTGCTCATCGGACCTTATTTTCCATGGTTTCCCGTCATCAACGACCACGAAAGCGTTGAGATTTGGAGCGAGATCGGTATGGTCTTCTTGCTGTTTGCCATAGGCCTGGAATTCAGCTTCAAGAAACTGAAGAAACAGGCTGGCACAGTGGGCATCACCGCTTTGACGGAGTTGGTGTCGATGTGCGTCATCGGTTTCCTCCTCGGCAAACTGTTGGGCTGGTCGCATATGGACAGCATCTTCCTTGGTGCCATGCTTTCGATGTCATCCACAACCATCATCGCCAAGGCTTTCGATGACTTGAAGATGAAAGGGGAGCGTTTTACGGGGAGTGTGATTGGCGTTCTGGTGGTTGAAGACCTGGCTGCCATCCTGATGATGGTGGTGCTTTCCACCATGGCGGTTAGCGCGACCTTGGATGGAAAAGAATTGATGATCGGCGTGGTCCGACTGGTGTTTTTCTTGTTGGTGTGGTATATCGGTGGCGTGTTCCTTATCCCGACCATCCTCAAATGGGCCCGTAAGTTCATGTCGGAAGAGACGCTGACTGTTTTTTCGGTCGGTTTGTGTTTCTTCATGGTTTGGCTGGCCAACAAAGCGGGTTTCTCTTCGGCTTTGGGCGCCTTTATCATGGGCTCCATCTTGGCCGAAACGCTTGAGGCTGAGATGATCCACAAACTCACCACGCCCATCAAGAACCTGTTTGGAGCCGTGTTCTTTGTTTCGGTAGGTATGATGGTCAATCCGGCTATCTTGGTGCAGTATTGGTGGCAGATTCTGGTCATCACTATTGTCGTAGTCGTGCTGAAATCACTGAGTTCGGGTTTGGGTATGCTGTTTTCGGGCGATAACCTATACAATGCCGTTCGTGCGGGTATGTGCTTTGGCCAAATCGGCGAGTTCTCGTTCATCATCGCCACGGTGGGCATGAGTTTTGGCGTCATCGACGAATTCATGTATCCCATCATTGTTTCGGTGTCCATCATCACCACTTTCCTCACGCCTTATATGATCAAGGGCGGCGAGCCGCTATTCCATTGGATTGAGAAGAAAGTGCCCGATAGATGGAAAAACGGCTTTGGAAGTGAGGAAAAAGTCGTAAAAATGAAGAGTGGTAAGGAGATGACGATGAAGGATTATATCTTGAGCCAACTGAAGAACTTGGTGTTGTATGCCTCCATCATCGTCGCCTTGATGCTGATCTGCTTCTCGCTCTGTCAGTTTATTTATGATTATTTGCCTCAACCCGTTAGTGGCTTGGTCTCGCTGGCTATCACCTTGGTGGTCATGTCGCCTTTCCTGTGGGCGGTGGCCTTCAAGCATGGCATGCTGAAAACGACCAGAAAACTGATGGCTAAGAGTAAATTCAACAAGAAATCCGTTAGGTTGATTTTCATGTTGCGCTTCATACTTGTTTTGGGCGTTGCATTCCAAATCAACAACCATTTTTTGGATGCCGGTTTTTGGGCTAGCCTTGGTCTGCCCAATGCACCTCACCACTTGATTGCCTTGGGTTTGGCGGATATTTATGCCGTCGTTCTTCGCATGATTACACCCTTCATGCATTGGTATGAGATCATCGAACACCGTTTCCTTGAAAACATGAATAAACGTGAGACCTTAAAGTCGTTCATGCTGCCCGAGGTGTTGCAGGAGAATTTCACAATGGAGAAAATGGCTTTGAGTCCCAAGAGCCAATATGTCGGTAAACGCATAAACGAGACGGACTTTCACAAAACATACGAGACAAGTGTGGTGAGCGTTGACCGTGCCGACGAACTCTTTGACCTGCCGCACCACGACTTCATATTGTATCCCGACGACGAGGTGACGTTCATCGGTACCGAAGAGCAACTGGCCAAGTTGAGGCCTTTCGTTGAGGTGGAAGACGAGGTGCTTATCAAGGAACGACCCGAGAGCGATGTCGATATCCGCGGCACAGTGGTGGGCCCGAACAGTCGTTTTGTGGGTGTCTCCCTTCACGACTCCGACATGCTCAATCGCTTCAATGTCATGGTAATCGCCATTGAACGCGACAATGAATTCATCCTCAACCCATCGAGCTCATTCGTGTTCCAACAAGGCGATAAGGTGTGGTTTGTATCCACCGAAACCAACGCAAAAGCTTTGATGCAATACGCATACGAAACCGAAACTGAACAACTGACAACTGACAACTGATAACTATGGAATCATTACCTGCATTATTCTCCGATCTGGCCTTGATATTGGTTACGGCTGGTCTCACCACAGTGATATTCAAATGGTTGAAACAGCCTGTTGTATTAGGCTATATCATCGCTGGTTTCCTCATCGGCCCTAATTTTGAGTGGTTCCCGGTCATTAGCGACCATACGAGCGTGGAAACCTGGAGCGAGATCGGTATGGTGTTTATGCTGTTTGGTATCGGCTTGGAGTTCAGTTTCAAGAAACTGAAAAAGGTAGGAGGGACGGTGGGCATCACCGCCCTGACCGAATTAGTGACCATGTGCGTGGTTGGTTTTGTGCTTGGAAAGTTGTTAGGCTGGTCGCAGATGGACAGCATCTTCCTCGGCGCCATGCTTTCTATTTCATCCACGACCATTATTGCTAAAGCGTTCGATGATATGAAACTGCACCGCGAGAAGTTCAGCGGTAACGTCATCGGTGAGTTGGTGGTCGAAGACCTCGAGGCTGTCTTGCTGATGGTGATTCTGTCTACCTTGGCGGTGAGCAAGACTTTCGACGGCATGCAACTGGTGACCAGCATGCTGAAACTGGGTTTCTTCCTTTTGATTTGGTTTATCGGAGGCATTTTCTTGGTGCCAACTGTCTTGCGTTGGGCACGCAAGTTCATGTCGGAGGAGACGCTGACGGTGTTCGCGGTGGGCTTGTGTTTCCTTATGGTCGTGTTGGCCAATCTGGCAGGCTTCTCGTCGGCATTGGGCGCCTTCATCATGGGTTCCATTTTGGCCGAGACCCTCGAGGCTGAGATGATCCACAAGGTCACCACACCCATCAAGAACTTGTTTGGTGCCGTTTTCTTCGTCTCGGTCGGTATGCTGGTCGACCCGAAGATCTTGGTGGAGTATTGGTGGCAGATCCTGGTGATCACGGGCGTGTTGCTCCTCTTCAAGCCTATGAGCAATGTTGCTGGACGATTGATAGCAGGTTTGGGCTTGAAACAATCCATTCAAGGCGGTTTCTGTTTCAGCCAAATCGGAGAGTTTTCCTTTATCATCGCGTCGTTGGGCTTGAGTTACGGCGTCATCGATGATTTCTTGTATCCCATCATCGTTTCGGTGTCTATCATCACGACCTTCCTCACGCCTTATGCCATCAAGGCGGCACTGCCTACCTACCATTGGGTGAGCACGCATCTCTCGCAGAACTGGCTGAATCATTTTGAAAACAGCGATCGAGGCATCAAGGTGAAGAGCGGCAAGAAGGTGAGCATGGCCAGCTTCATCGGGCGTCAACTTAAGCATATTATCATTTATATCGCCATCGTCGTTGCTCTGCTGTTCATCTGTTTCTGGATTGGTTCGTTCGTTATTGCCCATGTACCTGGCTTGTGGGGCAATGCCATCGCGGTGGCTATCACTCTTACCCTGGTATCGCCTTTCCTTTGGGCCATTGGTTTCAGACATACTTTGGTAAAGACGACGCATAAGTTGATGGAACACAGTAAGTTCAACAAAACCTTGATCCTTTCTATTTTCATCTTGCGTTTCATTATCGTATGGTTGGTGGCCTCTTCTGTTTTGCGCCATTTCTTCAACGAAGCGTTTTGGCTTCGTTTGGGTGTAGGTGTTTCCTTCGGCCATTGGATCAATGTGGCGATGGCATTGGGGTACACCCTTTTGCTCCGCGTTGTAAGTCCTGCTATGAAATTCTACAAACGCATCGAGGATAGTTTCCTTGATAACCTCAACAAAAGGCAGTCGTCGCAGGTGTTTGCCATCCCTGAGATTTTGCAGGAAAACTGTCACTTGCAGAAGATGACGCTGAGTCCCGATAGTCCTTATGCAGGAAAAATCATCAGGGAGACGGATTTCCGTGACAATTATAACGTAAGTGTGGTCAGCGTGGAGCGTGGCAAACAGCTTTTTGAATTGCCCAAGTCTGATTTTCAGCTGTTCCCGTTCGATAAAATTACTTTTGTGGGACATGAGGACCATTTGCGGTTGCTTTTGCCTAAGGTGGAGCTGTTCGATGAGCAATTGATTCAGGAGCATGAAGAAAGCGAAGTGGATTTGTACAAGGTGGAAGTGCGTCCCGCTAGTCCCTATGTCGGTGTGGCTTTGATGGATTCCGGTCTGGCCGAAAACTTTGATGCCATGATCATCGCCATCGAGCGCGACGGGCAGTTTATATTGAATCCTTCAGCAAGAATCACCTTCCAGCCTGCTGATCTGGTGTGGTTTGTCGCCCAGAAGGAAAAGGCCGAGATCTTGATGAATTATAATCCCGATTGAGATGATTGTATGTATCGCCGAAAAGCCAAGTGTCGCCCGCGACATTGCCAAGGTGCTGGGAGCCAACACTGCCCGTGATGGCTATATGGAGGGCAACGGCTATCAGGTGACGTGGACTTTTGGCCACCTCTGCACCCTAAAGGAGCCACACGACTACACCGACCAGTGGAAGGCATGGGCATTGAGCCGATTGCCGATGATACCGCCACGGTTCGGCATCAAACTCATTGCGGATAAAGGCGTGGAGAAGCAGTTTAAGACCATAGAGTCCTTATTCCAAAAGGCAGACGAAATCGTGAACTGTGGTGATGCTGGGCAGGAGGGTGAGCTCATCCAACGTTGGGTGATGCAGAAGGCCGCTGTGAAGTGTCCCGTGAAGCGCCTGTGGATTTCGTCTTTGACGGAAGAATCCATCAAGGAAGGCTTCAAGGCTCTGAAGGACCAGGCCGACTATCAGTCGCTCTACGAGGCGGGTCTCTCACGTGCCATCGGCGACTGGCTTTTAGGCATGAACGCCACGCGACTCTACACCTTGAAATACGGCCAAAACCGACAGGTATTGTCCATTGGTAGGGTGCAGACGCCTACCTTGGCCTTGATTGTCAACCGCTACCACGAAATCACCAACTTCAAGCCTGAGGCTTATTGGGTGCTTTCGACCGTTTATAGGGATACGACCTTTACCGCCACCAAGGGCAAATATGGCTCTGTGGAAGACGGACAAAAGGATTTGCAAAGTGTGGAAGGGAAGGAGTTCACCGTGACCGATATCTCCACCAAGAAAGGCACGGAAGCCCCGCCAAGACTGTATGACTTGACTTCGTTGCAGGTGGAGTGCAACAAGAAGTACAACATGTCCGCTGACCAAACGCTGCAGACCATACAGAGCCTCTACGAGAAGAAATATACCACCTATCCGCGTGTCGACACCACCTATCTGAGCGACGACATCTATCCGAAGTGCCCCGACATCTTGGCGAGGCTGACCAACTATGCCGAATACACTGCGCCTTTGGCAGGTAAGAAGCTGCCTAAGAGCAAGAAGGTGTTCGACAACAGCAAGGTCACCGACCACCATGCCATCATCCCGACGGGTGTGGTTCCTTCGGGATTGAGTTTTGCCGAGCAGCAGGTCTACGACGAGGTCTGTCGCCATTTTATCGCCGTGTTTTATCCCGACTGCCAGTTTGCCACGACGACCGTCTTGGGAAAGGTGGAAGACGTGGAGTTCAAGACCTCAGGTAAGCAGATTCTGGTGCCGGGCTGGCGTGAGGTCATCAAGCCTGTGAAGCAGGAAGAGGACCCTTCGACAGGCTCAGGGACCAAAGAAGGGCAGGAGGATGAGGAGAAGACCTTGCCTATCTTCGAGAAAGGCGAGCATGGACCGCATCAGCCGCAACTGGCCGAGAAGTGGACCTCGCCGCCGAAGCCTTATACCGAGGCCACGCTGCTTCGTGCCATGGAGACAGCGGGCAAGTTGGTCGACGATGAGTCGTTGCGCGAGGTGATGAAGGAAAACGGCATCGGGCGGCCTTCCACGCGCGCAGCCATCATCGAGACCTTGTTCAAGCGCAACTATATAAGAAAGGTTCGCAAGAGCCTTGAACCGACTTCTACGGGCATCGAGCTCATCGGCCTCATCCACGAGGACCTGCTGAAGAGCGCCGAACTGACGGGCATCTGGGAGAAGAAACTCCGTGAGATCGAGCAGCACAAATACGAGGCACGGCAGTTCCTCGATGAGCTGAAACAGATGGTGACGGAGATTGTGACTTCGGTGATGCTGGACAACAGCAACCGTCGTGTGGCGGCAGCCGTGGTGGAGCAACCGAAGAAGGCGACACCGAAGAAAAAGGCTGCGCCCAAGACGAAAAAAACTGCGGAAGGCATAGATTCCAGCCAACGCACAGTCCCTCCTGGGAATGACATGCCTTCCTCGACAAATTCTGACGCTATTATCGGCCAGCCTTGCCCGCTGTGCGGTAAAGGGCATGTTATAAAAGGTAAAACTGCTTATGGTTGTTCCGAGTGGCGTAACGGCTGTGGTTGGCGGAAGGCGTTTTGATGCTTCTCGAGCCATTCTCTGAAACTTTCAGGCTTTACATCATCATCTAAAGACTTTTGTGCGATCCTAGCGCCGAAGGTTGTTGCCATTTTGCTTGGGTCGAGTATGATTCCGACGCGACCGAGGTCAAGGCGGTCGGCGTCGTAGCAGGTGTCGATGGTGGCATCGCCTGAGCGGGGCTCCGTTGTGTGGAACTTGCAGGCGTGGTATAGCTTGTCAAATTGTTCCTGAGTGATGTCAATGCGATGCTCCTCAAAACAGGTCTTGGCGAATTCGGCACCACGAGGACCATGGTCCATGTCGAAGCCGTCGTCGGCGCGCTTGCTGTCGTGAAACAGCGCAAATAGTCGCACGACTGTAGTGTCGGCGCCCGTCTCGGAGGCAAGCAGCAAGCCGTTGCGTTCCACCTGTTGCCAATGCATGAGGCCGTGCAGCTCCGACTCGAAGATACGGTTGGAGAGGACGTGGTTTTGTAGGGTTAGGTAGTCTTGTCCTTTCATAAGGGTGGTAGAATTCAGTTCAAGCGGATTGGCTATTAAGCTCACTCAATCTCCAACGTCTTCTTGCAAATCTCGATCTCGCCCGGGTCGCCGGTGTACTTGCCGAGGTCGTCGCTGAGCTTGACCACCTTCTTCCAAGTACGTTTCTCGGTGATCTTGGCCGCCGTGAGCTTCACCACGATGTTCATGGCTTTCACGTTGTCGACGTCGCAGGTGAGGTGGGTGCCGATACCGAACGAGTCTTGCATCCTGCCGTTCACAGCCTCGTGGATGGCAATGGCCTCGTCCACATTCAAGCCGTTGCTGAAAATGATGGACTTCTGCGCCGGATCTACGCCGAGTTCCTTGTATTTCTCGATGATCTCTTCAAGAGCCTCGTAGTTGTCGCCGCTGTCGACGCGCAAGCCGTCAAACAGTTTGGCATGCAGCTGGGTGAAGTTCTGGAAGAAAGCCTTGCGCGTATAGGTGTCGTAGAGGAACACACCCAAGCTGCCGGCATAAACGTCTTGCCAGTAGTCCATGGCGAGGTAGTTGGCCTCGTTGTAGCCGTAGAGCGAGCAAGTCTCGATGAACTGGTGGCTCATGGTGCCGATGGGGGTGAGGTCGTATTTCATGGCCAGCAGCACGTTGGAGGTACCCACGAAACAGGTCTTGGTGAACTGTTTTTGCGCCTCGATGAAGCTGCGTATGACGAGGTCCTGATGTTCAAACGAGAAACGGCGACGTGTACCGAAGTCGCTGAACTTCACGCCGTTGCCGATGAGACGGATGCCCTTGGCGTACGACTTCTGGTATTCCTTCGCGGCGTCGTAGTTTTCAAACTCGCCTTTCAGCTCGTGCATCAGCTCAGAGACGGTAGCCAGTATAGGCATCTCCCAGAACACGGTGCGCCACAGCAGACCTGTCACCTGGATGTGGAGATGACCTTCCTCGTCTTGGCTCACCTCGACTTCTGAGGGCTTCATGTGGAAACCTCTCAGGAAAGTGAAGAACCATAGGGGGAAGTAATAGCATTTCCGTTTCATGAACTGTACTTCCTCCTCGGTGATGCGAAGGTTGGCGTAGCTGTCGAATTGTTCCCTCAGTTTTTCGGCGAAGCCTTCGGGATAGACCGTGTTGTTGCGGTCGACGAAGGTGTATTGGCCGATGGCGCGGGGAAATTTCTGTAAGTAGGCGTAGCATACGCTGAAGGTGTAGAGGTCGTTGTCTAACAGGCTGGTGATGATTTGTCTCATGGCTTATAATTTGCTAATAATACTCCTAATTTTATCCGAAATATACTTCACCGAATTGGTGGTGTTTTCGAGCACCTGCACCAGGTCCTTGCGCTTGATGATCTCGGTGAGGGTGTAGTCTTTTTGGAACAGCTTGCTGATGCAGCTGCCGTAGAGTTCGTCGTTGTCGTGTTCCAAGGTCTTGATCTCATGGCAGAGACGGGCGATCTCTTTGCGCTTGTCGTAGAGTTGTGGCAGGTCGCGGATGATGTGGCTGAGGTTCTCAGCGGCAAACATGATGTTTTCCCCCATGGTGGTTAGGTCTTCATCCACGGCAAGGAAACGGCGGGTGAGGACGATGTTTGCCGAGTCGTCGATACGGTCGAGGAAGGTGTCCATCATCTCGGCGAGTTCGTGGACGTCGTCGCGGTCGAAGGGGGTGAGCACGGTGGCAAAGAGCTGGCTGTAGAAGTCGCGCAGCACCTTGTCGCCTTCGGTCTCACAGACCTTGATGTCTTTTCTCAAGGCTTCGAGCTGGTCGAGATCGGTCTCCAAGAGCATCTGCCTCAAAAGCGTGGCAGCTTTGTCGATGTATGCTGCCTGCTGCTGGTAGAGCGGGTAGAACTTCTTTTCCTTGGGTACGAAAAACTGGAAGAAACTGTTGAGACTCATGGCATTACTTGACTAAGAGGTGAAACAACAGGTTCAAAACGCCGCCGATGATGAGCGGCACTGGGATGGTGAGGATCCACGAAAGGATGATGCGCTTGGCCGTGACCCATTTCACTGACTTCATACCGTCGGTGAGGCCTACGCCGATGACGCCGCCAGTGATGGTGTGCGTCGTGCTGACAGGGATGCCGAGGAAGGAGGTGGCGATGAGGGTGGTGGCGCCGGCAAACTCGGCAGAGAAGCCACGCACGGGTGTGATCTTGGCCAAGCCACCGCCCATGGTCTTGATGACGTTCTTGCCGCCGATGAGGATACCCAACGACATAATGATGTAACATATAACAGCCAGTGTGTCGGGGATATGGAAGCTTTGGCTGCTATCGTAGAAGTTGCTAATGAAAGTCTGCATCTCGGGGCTGACACCTTTCGTGGTGAACACGCTGGCCATCAGCACAGCGATGATACCCATGGTCTTGGGCGCGTCGTTGGAGCCGTGGCCGATGCAGAAGGCCGCCGTGGAGAAGTGCTGCAGCACCTTGAAGATCTTGTCGACTCTCTTTCGCGGGCTGTTCTTGAAGATCCTCAGGAAGATGCATTCGAGGAAGAAACCCAGGAACAGGCCAATGAGCGGGGAGAGTACGATGAACGCCAAGGTGACGATGATGGGCATCATGTGTAACACGTTGCTGCCGTTGACGAACCAAGCCGCTCCAATGATGCCGCCGATGAGGGCGTGCGAGGTGGAGATGGGCATGCCGCTCTTGGTGCAGATGGCCACCCAGATGGCGGCGCCGACGAGGGCCGACAAAATGAGGTAGGGGTCGATGACACTCTGGTCAGCGAAGTTGGCCATGGTGTTACCCACGGCAAACTGCTGGTTGAGGATCAACCGGATGAAAATAAAGGCCATAAACTCCCAGAACGAGGCCCATAAGATGGCCTGCACGGGCGTCATAACCTTGGTGGCGATGATGGTCGAGATGGAGTTGGCCGCGTCGTTCATGCCGTTCAGGAAGGTGAAGATGAAGGCAAGGACGATGGACAGGATGATGGCTATGGTCAGGAGATTCATCACGATTCTTTTATTAGAAGACTTTTAACGGTACCCGTCACTTCCTTGGCGCGGTCGGTGGTGTCTTCCACCACCTGGGCGATCTCCTTGTATTTCAGCAACTCGATCTCGTCCTTCTCGTTCTCGAAGAGGTAGGAGATGTAGTCGCCATAGATGTCGTCGACGGCGTGCTCGATAAGTGTGACCTTCTGGCACATGTCGCTGATCTGTTGATGGTTCTTCCCGAGGTCGTCAAGTAGGTCGAACACCTGCATGATGATGGTGGCGTCCTCATGGATGTTGTCCACAATCTCCTTGATCTGCTTGTCGATCTTCTTGGGGTTGTACATCAGGATGGTCTTGGCCGAGTGGTTGATGAAGTCGAGGAACTTGTCGAGGTCCATGGCGATGGCGTTCATATCCTCGCGGTCGAAGGGCGTGACGAAGGCCTCGTTGAGCTCGATGTAGAACTCACGCAGCAGCTCGTCGCCGGTGGTCTCCTGTTTCTTGATCATTCGGGTAAGCAGCTTACGTTCCTCGGGGTCGTCGCTCTTGACCAGCTCCTTGAGGTATTTGGCGGCAACCTGTGCCGTCTCCGCCTGTTTGGCGTAGGTGGGGAAGAAGTGCTTCTCGCGACTGCTTCTTCCAGTGAAAAGGTTGTTCAGTGCCATTGTGAAATGGGTTTGAAATCGTTATATTGGCTACGTCGAACGCAATACAAACCAACGCAGTTAATTTTGGTGCAAAGATAAGGATTCTTTTGTATTCTTTTCTTCTCCACCCAATAAAAAACGTATTTTTGCAATCATAATTAGAATAGTATGCGTAGTATGAAGAAACTTCTGGCTGTCGCTTCCCTGTTTATCGCTATGACGGCTCAAGCGCAAGAGGCAGGTTTTTGGAATAAGGTCAACGCTTTCCTCACCAAGCCTGCCGTGGTCGACACGGCTTTTGTTTATCAGCCTAAGGCAAGTTTTTCATTGGGTTTGTTCAGCACCGGACAGAAGGCGGGATTTGATGTGGATGTCAATTTCAAAGTGAAATATGCTGACGGCACCACCTTGCCTTGCTTGTCGACGTATAGCCTCTCGGAGGACCTTTGCAAAAAGGTAGGCCTTGATCTGGGGTATGGCAATGTCGGTTTCGGTTTTGGTATGGAGGTGGGCCCTCGAAGTGCCCAAAAGAAACAATCCTTGGGTTTGAACATCAAGGGTAAATCTTGGGGTGTACACGCAGAATACTTCAGCATCAGCAACCCGTTTACCACGGGCATCGCTATTGGGGAAGCGGGAAGCTCAAGCTATTGGGAAGACCAATGGACAACGGAAGAAAACGCACTGCTGAAGAATTTCACCATCGACGGATACTATGTCTTTAACAACAAACGCTTTGCCTATCCGGCAACGTATAAGATAGGATTGGTTCAGCGTCACACTGCAGGCTCGTGGCTGGTCACCGCGCGTTATATGCAAGGCAGCTTGTGCAACAGCCCCGAGGCGGCTCTTGATACCTACAACCTTCTTGACTGCTTCTCCGCCTTGCAGGCCTCGGTGTGTGGTGGCTACTCGGTCAATTTCGTGTTATGGCATAAAGACCCGACGGGTTCGCGCGACCAAGGGCTACGCAATGTCGCCCTCAATTTGACGGCCATGCCGGTGATTACCTTAGCCAATTATTTGGAAACTGTCTCCTATGCTTACGATGTGGAAGGTCACCATACGGGGGATAGAGTATCCAAGGTGTGGTGCTATCCCATGCCCAATTATATCGGTAGCGCGGCAGCTAGCCTGACATGGAACCGCTTCTTTTTCTCGACGCAGTTCACCTATAACCGCTTTTATTTCCGTAGTAGCGATGCCGTTGATGTCAATCAGTTGAATCTGCCGGATTATGTGGATGACATCAGTTTCCGCGGCATCTTCCACGATTGGATGCTGAAAGGTTTGTTGGTGTATCGGTTTTGAGGCACTAGCTACAACAGGAAAAACAATGCCACGCCAACCATGGTGATCAAGGTGCCAATCACTTCCTTGATAGAGATCTTCTGTTTGTGGATGATGGCGTAAGGCACGATGATGAGCACGGGCGTGAGCGCCATCAGCGTGGAGGCGATGCCGGCCTTGGCGTATTGCACCGCCATGAGCGAGAGCGAAACGCCTAGGAAGGGGCCGAAGAAGGTGGTGAGGGCAGCAAAGGTCATGCCTTTGCGGTCGTGGACTCCCTTGCCAACCAAGTGCAACTGCTTCGATAAAGCCAAGATAAGGAAGAATCCCACAAAGCCTGCCACGGCACGGATGTAGGTGCCAGCAAAGGGCATCATCTTCGCGATGGCTTGTGGTGCTTCGGCGGGGATGGAAAGGGCGTAATGGTCTAAGCCTATCTTACTGAGCACCAAGCCAACACCTTGGCCGACGCCTGCACCGATGCCGAACAACACGCCTTTCAACGGAAGCTTGAGCGTGAGTTTGTGGTTCTCGCCGCCACGCGCCAGGATGGAGATGGCGATACCCGTCAGGGTGACGAGCATGGCTAGCCAGGAGCGCCACGACATCGACTCGCCCAGCATCAGCCAACCCGCGATGCCCGCCATGGGTGGCGCGAGGGTCATGAAGAGCTGACCATAGCGTGAGCCGAAGACGATGTAAGAGTTGAACAGGCACCAGTCACCAAAGACATAGCCGACCAGTCCCGACAATGCAAGCCAAAACCAAGCCTTGCCGCTGGCAAACATAGGGTAGGGGGCGCCGGTGACAACCCACAGCATGATAGAGAGGAAGGCCCACGACAGCACCATACGGATGAGGTTGAGCGGCAGCGAGCCCAAGCGCTTGCTGGCGGTCTCGGCAAACAAGGCCGTGGCCGTCCACGAGAAGGCTACGATGAGGGCAATGATTTCGCCAAAATATTGGGTGCTCATGGTGCGTCTTAGTCTACGCTGTGCATAGATTCGCTTCAGATTTTGTCAGCATGTCATACCGAACCTTTAGGTGAGTGTATCTATGCTGACAAAATCTTCGGAATGACATGCACAGCGTCCGATGATTTGTTATTTCGCCGCCACGCCACAGAGGTGGAACAACACTCTTGCACCGACGTTGCCGTCCCACTCTCCGCTCTCGGGCGAGGGCGAGACCTCACAGAGGTCGAAGCCGATGATGTCCTTACCTGCCTCGCGGATACGGTTGAGCAGATACATCAGCTCCTCGTATTCCAAGCCACCCGGCACGGGCGTGCCTGTGTTGGGACAGAGCTTCGGGTCGAGGGCGTCGATGTCAATGGAGAGGTAAACCTTGTTAGGCAGAGTGGCAACCATCTCATCCACGATGCTTTTCCATGTCGCGCCTTCATACATGCGGCGGCGGCAGTCGCGGTCGAAGAACACCTTGATGCGGTGGGGCTGGCTCTCAGCCAAAGCCTTTTCCTGGTGGCAGTAGTCGCGGATGCCGACTTGCACGAGCTTCTTCACGTTGCTGAATTGCAGCGTGTTGTAGAAGATGGAGGCATGCGAGTATTTGAAACCCTCGAAAGCCTCGCGCAGGTCGCAGTGGGCGTCGGCGTGCAGGATGCCGTATTCCATACCTATGCTATTAAGGTATTGGTGGTAGGCGAGGGGACAGCTGTGGTCACCGCCCAACAGGCCGACCACCTTGCCTTGCGCCCTCCAGTAGGCGATGCGTTCGCGCAGCCAGGCGTTCATTCTCTCGGTGGCATCTTCAATCATCTCGTACATCATGTCGTAGGACTTTGGGTCTTCATCGATGGTGCCTTCATACAACGCGTTGATGATGTCGTCGCTGATAGGAGCCATCTTGTCGTGGAGTTCGCGGAGCTCGTCCGGGAACTCGTCCATCCAGATACCTTTCTGCCAGAGGTCGGGGTAATCGTGGTGGCAAAGGTCGACTTGTAGGGAGGCTTCCATGACGGTTTCAGGTCCGTCGACGGTGCCGCGGTTATAGCTCGTGGTGAGTTCCCATTCGACGGGTATGATGATGATTTGTGCCTCTTCGGCAGAGCAGGGAAGGCCGTAGATACCAGAATTGGCAACGGCGGCTGCGTTGGGGTCAAAATTGTTTTCCATTGTTGATAAATTTGGGGCCAAAAATAGAGAAAAAACCGATTTAATTTCTACTTTTGCGCCCAAAATGATTTGAAATGGACCTCTTTTCCTGTCTTTCTCCCTTTGTCTTCAGCAGCTTTGCCTCGGGAAGCAGCGGCAACTGCTATTATGTGGGGAAACAGGACGAGGGCTTGCTTGTCGATGTGGGGATTAACGCACTTCAGATTACTAAGGCACTGACGAAAGTCGACATCCCGATGAGTCGCATCCGTGCCATCCTCATCACGCACGACCATATCGACCACGTGAAAGGCCTCGAAGTGCTCACCAAGTCATACCCCATCCCCATCTATGCCCATTCCGATTGTCTGCAAGGCATCCTCGATGGTAAGGTAACGAAACTGGTCGACCCGGAACTGTTTCATGAGATTGAGCCAATGCAGCCTTTCGAGATCTGTGGCATAACCATTGAGCCTTTCCCTGTTATGCACGATGGCCGTGGTGCTATGGGCTATCATTTTAATTATGAAGGACATACCTTGACCATCGCTACCGATATAGGGATGCTCGACAAGGTGGTGAAGGAGCAAATCAAACGGGCGGATAATATCGTCATTGAGGCCAACTACGACAAGGAGATGCTGGAGAAAGGCAACTATCCCTTTATCCTCAAGCAGCGTATCTCAGGTCCTTTCGGACATCTGAGCAACGACGAGTCGGCGCGTTTTGTGGCCGAGGTCTACCATCCCGGCATCAAGAACATCATGCTTTGCCACCTCAGCGAGAACAACAACACGCCCGAACGGGCCATGCAATGCATCTATAAGTACTTCCGCATTAAGCATGTCCATCCCGATGTGAACACCTCCATCTTTCCTTTGCCCCGCCACAAGGGAACGGGTTTCATCTATCTCTAAGCTCCACACTTTTCCTCATTTTTACAGGTGATATGTGGAATTCCACAGTATTCCACATTGTGTTGAATTTTGTTCAATATTTCTTTATATCAGATTATCAATGTGTTACGTGTGTAGAATGGGTGGCGTACTTTGTGGCACGGATTCTGCTGCACGGATTCTGCTATGGGATAACAAGCTTAAAATTGAATCATCATGCAACACTTAAGATTATCATTCGTTTCTTTGTTTTTTGTGGCACTCATCGCCACTTCATGTGATGTAGAACGCTCCGAGAAGTATCAGACGCTTCTGGCCGAACGCGACTCCTTGTATACCGAAGCCGTGGCTTCCAAAGGTGGCTTTGACGAAGCCTTGAACACCATCAATGAGATTGAGAACGCCCTTGAAGCGGTGCGCGTCCAGGAAAACATCATCATGATGGAGAATCAGGAAGGCAACACCAACAAGGCCGTTTCCGAAATCAACGCCATCCAGCAGACGCTTCAGGAGAATCGTAACAAGATCAATGACCTTGAAAAGAGACTGGCTGAGCAAGGTTCCACCTCTAAGGCATTGAGCCAGACGGTCAACCGCCTGAAGAAACAACTGGACGAAAAAGACACCTATATTAATAGCCTCAAGGGCGAGCTGCAACAGAGCCGTCAACAGATTGAGGAATTGAACACGCAGGTGTCGGATCTGAATGAGAACATCAACGACTTGAATAGCAATATCGACGCCATGAACGTGCAGGCCGCCGCACAGCAGGCTACCATCGAGAATCAGGATGCCATGCTCAACACGGTTTGGATCTGCATCGATACGCAGGATGCTCTGAAAGAGAAGGGCGTCATCAGCAAGTCGGGCCTTTTCCAAAGCAGCGAGATATCGAAGCAAGGCTTCGACAAGACCCAGTTCATGCAGGGTAGCAAGCGCGACCTGAACATTATCCCGCTCCACACCAAGAAGGCCAAGGTGATGACCAACCACCCGGAAAGCAGCTATCGCATCAACGAGAGCGACGAGGGCAACCTCGTGCTTGAGATCGTTGACAAGGACGCTTTCTGGAGTATGTCGAATTATTTGGTAGTTTCAATCAAATAAATTTTTCTGCTCGTTTTCAATTTTTTTAAAATCGCCTCACATTTCCCCAATGTGAGGCTTTTTTTGTGTGTAATTTTGTGGAATTGTCAAAAATATGTTATTTTTGCACCATGAAATGTAGAATTCTTGTTGTGGAAGACGATGCCTCCTTTGGCATGATGATTCAGACCTGGCTGAAGAAGAACGGGTATGAGGCGGTGTTGGCTTCACGGTATGAGCAGGCCAAGATCGAGATCTCCAATGGTGGTTTCGACCTGATCCTTACTGACTTGCGACTCCCTGATGGCGACGGTATCATCCTGATGACCCATGTGAGGGAGAAGCTGAAGAGCAAGGTGCCGTTCATCGTGATGACAGGCTATGCCGAGGTGCAGACGGCTGTCTCCGCAATGAAACTCGGTGCATTCGACTATCTAAAGAAACCCATCAACCCCAGCGTGCTTGAGGAAAAGATTGCGGCCGCCTTGGCTTCGACAGAGGAAGAGAACACGGGCGACTTCCTGCCGAGCAACAAACAATGGGTGAGGGGCACGAGCCCGACGATGCAACGTCTCTACAAACATGTGGAACTGGTGGCTCCCACCAAATTCTCCGTCTTGATCCTCGGTGAGAGTGGCACGGGTAAAGAGTACATCGCCCGCATGATACACGACATGAGCCAGAACAAAGAAGGCCCGTTCATCCCCGTGGACTGCGGCAGCCTGTCCAAAGAGCTTGCCCCCAGTGAGTTGTTTGGCCACCTGAAAGGCTCTTTTACATCGGCCATCGCCGACAAGAAAGGCGTCTTTGAGCAAGCCAAGGGTGGCACGGTGTTCCTCGACGAAGTGGGTAACCTGCCTTACGAGGTGCAGATGCAGTTGTTGCGTGCCCTTCAGGAGCAGAAAGTGAGGCCTGTGGGGTCGGCCACCGACATCCATGTCGACGTGCGTATCCTCGCCGCCACCAACGAGAATTTGGAGCAGGCCATCGAGGAAGGACGCTTCCGTCAGGATTTGTTCCACCGCATCAATGAGTTCGCTATCGAGGTGCCACCCTTGCGTGACCGCCTAGAGGACTTCGACGAGCTGACGGTCTTCTTCATTCGCCAAGCCAACGAGGAGCTCGGAAAGAACGTGAAAGGCATCTCTGACGACGCCTTGCGCCGAATGAAGGAACAGCGTTGGAACGGAAACCTGCGTGAGCTGCGCAACGTGGTGCGCCGCTGTGTGCTGTTTGCCGAGAGCGAGAACATCGAGCTCGACGACCTCCCGGTGTTCAGTCCGCCGAACAAGAAGACCCTCGTCACCACCGTCGAAGACGACTGGGCGTTGCGTCCTGAACACGAGAAGGAACAGATTGAAGCTGCCTTGCAGAAGGCGAGGGGCAACAAGACTGTGGCGGCCAAACTCCTGCAGATCGACCGCAAGACCTTGTACAACAAGATGCATCTTTATGGGATAGAGCTATAAGGCTATCCGATTCCGTATTTTTCAGAGAGCAAATCCAGTAAATCGTCAGCCTGGGCCATGAAGGCTACGGCATCGTCTTTCCATTTGCGATAGTGCTTTTCCTTTTTACCCTCTCCCCGCAGGGCATTCATCTTGGCAAGGAAGCTGGTGTCGCGTTCCAACTGCTTAAACATAGGTAACATCTTATGGCAAAGACTCTGCATTTCAACGAAATCCGACTTCTCAATTAAAGTATTCATTAAAACCAAATCATCGGCGGTTGACTGGACAAAAACGCTGAGAATGTCAGTCATGGCTTCCTTGTCGTTACCCATCATTTCGCTGAATGCGGGGAAATCTGGGAAGGCAACCTCGTCGCTGCTTTCACTTAAAGTAACACTTCCAAACAATGATTCTAACTGCTTTAGATTGAATGGCTTTTGTAATAATGCATCGAAGCCTTCTTTCCTGGCCATTTCGTTGGTATACTCAACACGTGCAGTCATCAGGATGACGGGTTTGGAGGCATCTGCCTCTTTCATTAGATGCAGGATGTCGTTTCCGGTGAGCGCACCCATCTCACGGTCGGTGAGGATGTAGTCGTAATCATCAATATGGGCGACAGCATTTTCCACATCGCTCTTCGAACGACAGGCGATGGCTTGGTGGCCAAGGCGGTGCAACATGGTGTCGATGACAGACAACAAAGTGTTGTCATCATCAATGACTAAAATATTAAGGCTCTTCTTTTTATTATCGTTTATTTCATCTTTTACTTCAGCTGGTTTTTCAACCTCTCCGACGGGTATCCTAACTTCGAAATGGGTGCCTTTGCCCACCTCTGACTCGATCTGGATCTCGCCTCCGAGGAGGTCGACGAGACCTTTCACGACCGACATACCGTAGCCGCTGCCTTCGGCAAACTGGTTGTAGGTTTCGATACGAACGAAGGGCTTGAACACCTCTTCCAATTTGTCTTCGGGGATACCCACACCTGTGTCTGTGATATCGAAGACCATCAAGCCACGACCCATCCTCGCCTTGAAGTCGACGCTTCCTTCCATGGTGTATTTGATGCCGTTTGAGATGATGTTGCTGAGGATCTGTTTGATTTTCAGCCTGTCCGACAGCACGAAGGCGTCTTGGGCCATATCGGGCTCGTACTTGAACTCCAGGTTCTTGTGTTTAGCGATGGACTCGAACATCTCGGCGGTCTCATCACAAAGATCGCGGATGTTGAAGGTCTCGTAGCTGATGCTTAGCTTACCTTGTTCAAGGCTGGAGTATTCCAAAAGGTTGGTCAACAGGTTGAGGATATGGTTAGCCGACTGCTGTATCGAGTTGAATTCCTTCTCGTTGCCGGTCTTGTCCATCAGTTCCACGTTGCCTAAAATGGAGCTCAGCGGGGTCTTGATGTCGTGTGAGACAGAGAGCAGTAGCTTGTGTCGGCTTTCCATAATCTCTTCGGTCTTGCGACGGGCTTCCTCAGCGGCTTGTCGGGCACGGTGTCCTTTGTTTACGTCACTGATAATCAGAATGATGAAGATGATGATGAGGATAAGTGTGGCGGCGCCGATGAGGACGGATATGCGGATGTTTTCTTGGATGGAGGCTTCGCTTCTCTCGATTTCGGAGATGGTGGAATCGAGAATCTCTTGGTTGAGGTGGATGAGCAGGTTGGAGATCTCTTCAGAGAGTTGGTTGTCAGCCTTGACCAATTCCTGGGTCTTGCTCTCGTATTCCTTGATTTTGTTCCAATACTCTGCCTTGGCCTTATCGGAGAGCAGACGCAAATCGGCAAGGATGGTCAACGAGTCGGAGGGCTGGCGTTGGATGTGAAGTGTGTCGGAGCTTTCGATGGAGAAGCGCACCACGCTGTCTTCCTCGGTGGGGTTGAAGACATTACCTATGCGGCGCCAGAAGCCTTTCTTTTGTGGGCGGGGCACACGGATGAGGGTGTCTTTCGAAATCTTGGTGATGACGATGGAGTCTTCTGGCTCGGGCGGCATGTAGTCATCGATGGTGCGGTCGAATTCCGCCAATGGGTTGAAGTCGTGGAACTGACGCGACAACTCGTTGCTTATCCGGCCCTTGCTTTTGATGAGGTTGTCGATCTCTTTCACCATCAGCTTGTTGTCCTCGCTGATCTTGATCATGACGATGGAGTCGACTTGAGCCTCAATCTGCTTCTTGGCTTCGTTGAAGCGCCGCTTGTAACGGGTCTGTTCGGTGAAGGCGTACAGGTTGGCGGCCGACTGGGCTTCGTGGACGTTTTTGGTGAACCGGTTGGCCCATTCTAAGGCAATGTGTTGCGTGTTGATGTTGGAGCGTTGGCTCTCAATGGTGCTACGCAGGTTGAAGATATAGTAGAACAAGGCCGCGCATAATGCCAGCACGAAGGTGTAGGTGATGACCACCTTCCAACTTGTGCGGCTTCCACTCGGGTAGTTGTTGTTACTTTTCTTCGACATGATGCCGCAAAGGTAATACTTTTTTCCTAACTTTGCACTTTGTAAAAGCTATGACCCATGAATAAAAGAAGATTATTGTTGCTGCTTGCCTTGGTGGTAGTGGTTTTGTATCTCGTCCTTCGCTATCAGCCACAAAATCAACCGGAAACAGCAGAAGCGCCGGTGACGGAAGGGGAGACGGAAGTGGCCATTCTTGCAGTCAACGACATGCATGCCAATATCGATCTGTTCCCCAAGTTTGCCGCCATGGTCGACAGCCTGCGAGCCATTTATCCCGACCTGTTGCTCTTCTCGGCTGGCGACAACCGCACGGGCAATCCTGTCAACGACCAGTATAACCCCGTCAACTATCCTATGATTACGCTGATGAACGAGACGGGCTTCGACTTTTGTGCGGTTGGCAACCACGAATGGGATGCCGATATTGATAACCTACGCAACGACATCGAGCGGGCCAATTTCCCATTCCTCTGCGCCAATGTGTTTGTCCCTGATGGGCTTAACCTTGGCATCAAGCCTTTTGTGGCATTTGAGCATCAAGGCGTAAAGATGGCCGTTGTAGGCATGATTGAAGTCCGCCATGATGGTATCCCTGGCGCTCATCCGAAGAACCTCACCAAGGTGAGCTTCAAACGAGCGCATGAGGTGTTGCCTCAGTACCGTTATTTGCGCGATCAGAACGACGTGGTCATCCTGCTGTCGCATTGTGGCGTTGAGGATGATATGGAACTGGCGCAATCCAGCCCTTGGCTCGATGCCATCATAGGGGGCCACAGCCATACCTTGATCGAACATCCCACTGAGACCAATGGCGTGCTGGTGACGCAGTCGGGCTCCCACCTGAAATATGCTACTTTGGTGAAACTGAGAGTGAAGAACCATAAGGTGGTGGGCAAGAAAGCCATTGTGCTGAATGTCAATGCAGTGAGACGAGAGAAAGCCGAAATAAAAAAGATGGTGACTGAGTTCAACGACGCACCGTCGCTGAATGAGGCTATTGCCATTGCCAAGACCCGGTTCGAGAATCCGGAGGAGCTGGGCTGCATGCTTACTGATGCCATCCGCGAGGTAAGTGAAGCCGATTTCGCCTTCCAAAACACGGGCGGTGTCCGCGTACCTTCCCTTAAGAAAGGCCCCATCACGGTGAAAGACGTCTATAGCATCGACCCGTTCAATAACGAAATCGTCGTGTTTCAGATGACGGGACAACAGCTGAAACGTTTTGTGACGAATACCTACAAGAAAAACGGTGGCTATCCTTCCTATGTGTCGGGCATGACCTATAAGGTTGAAGACGATGGCAAACACATCAACGTGTTCCTTACCACCGACCACGGCAATTTCGGCAAAGACAAAATATACAAGGTGGCTATGAACAGCTATATGGCCTCTACGGTCATCATCGAAAGTATCGATGATGGTCAGAGTATGTTTATGACTTCGGAAGAGATGCTGATAGAGTTTTTAAAGAAACATAAAGAGGTTGATTATCAAGGTGTAACAAGAACAAGGTAAAAATGTGTTGCACGGATTAAAGAGTTTTTGTAATTTTGCAGCTCGAAATTTTTGATGATTTGAATCGAAAAAGATGAAAAAAGTTTTATCAATTTTTGCAATTGCCTTATTATTAGTCGGTTGCAACCATAAGAAAGAAGTTAAGTTGATTCCTGCCGAGAACTTTAATAAGGAGGTGGCAGGTAAACAAGTTGCTCTTTACACCCTGCATAATGGTTTCCTTACCATGCAGGTCACCAATTATGGCGGTCGTGTCGTGGCTTTGTGGATGCCTGACCGTCGTGGTAGTTATGAAGACATCGTGCTTGGCTACGACAAAATCGACAAGTATCTTGACAACAATGGCGAGCGTTATCTCGGCGCTGTGGTGGGTCGCTGCGCCAACCGTATCTCCAATGGTGCTTTCACCATCGACAGCGTTGAATACCAGCTTTCGAAGAACGATGGCGAGAATACCCTTCACGGCGGCCTCATTGGTGCCGACAAGCGTGTGTGGAATGTGACTTCGGTCAACGATAGCGTGATCACGATGCACACCGTGTTTGCTGACGGTGAAGACGGCTTCCCGGGCAACCTTGATGTGACGATGAGCTACACCTTGACTAAGGACAACCAGTTCCAGATCCGTTATGCTGCCACCACTGATGCCCCGACCTTGTGCAACCTCTCACATCACTCCTTCTTCAACCTGAAGGGAGAGGGCAATGGCAACATCCTCGATCATGAATTACAGATCAACTCGCGTTATATGACCACCATCAACGATCAGTTGATTCCCGAAGGCAAGTTCTCGGGCGTGAAAGAGACCCCGTTCGATTTCCGCGAGAAACACCGCATCGGCGAAAACATCACTGCTGATGATGAGCAACTCAAGAATGCGAAGGGTTACGACCACAACTGGATCATCGACAAGACGGATGTCAAGGCCTACGCCTGGGACGCCACGCTCACCGAGCCTCAAAGCGGTCGTGAGATGCAGCTGTGGAGCGACCAAGTGGGTCTGCAGTTCTATAGCGGCAATTTCTTCAATGGCAACGAAAAGGGCAAGTGTGGCAAGGCTTTGGGCTTCCGTGAAGGCTTGGCTCTTGAACCTCAGTTCTTCCCCGATGCCATCAACCACGAGTCCTTGGCTCCCATGCCTATCTTGAGACCTGGCGAGGAGTACCACCAACTCTGCATCTACAAGTTCGCGGTGCTGCCCAAGGTGAAGAAATAACCTGTTGACGACAAAAAGTTGAAGCCTCGTGTCTGTGGATGCGAGGCTTTTCTTATTTTTGCGGTATCAAAACTCAAAACTATGCTGAAATTCAAATGCCCATTGTTGGTGGTGTCCGATATGGAGAAAGCCATCACTTTCTATGAAGAGGTGATTGGCGACCGCGTTGCCTTTCACTTCGGTGAGAATGTCCAATTCGAAGGTGGCTTCGCCTTGCAAGAGATGAAGAAATGGAAGTCGATGATCCATAACGCGAAAGTACGCAGAAATGGCAACGACGCCGAGCTTTACTTCGAGGAGGAGGACTTCGACGATTTCATCGATTATCTGAGAGGCTTTTCCGAAATCCTCTATGTCCATGGCGTTGAGGAAACAGCGTGGGGCCAACGCATCGTCCGATTCTATGATCCCGACTTCCATATCATCGAAGTCGGCGAGCCCATGGATGCCGTCATCAAGCGTTTGTTTGCATCGGGCATGACGGTGGAACAGGTCTCAGAGAAATCGCAATATCCCATCGAATACGTCAAGCGCTTCGCGAAATGAACTATTTGTCGGTCAACGCGATATCCAAGTCGTACGGCATCAAGACACTGTTCGAGGATGTCACCTTCGGCATTGAGAAAGGTGACAAGACAGCGCTGATTGCCACCAACGGCTCGGGCAAGTCGACGATGCTGAAGATCTTGGTGGGGCAGGAGGCTCCCGATTCGGGGACCATCACCTACGCCAACGATATCAAAATCGGCTACTTGGAGCAACTGCCCGTGTATCCGGCAGGGACGCGCATCTCGGATTTGTTGGCCGACCTCAACGAAGAACAACACCTCAAGGCTAGGCAGTATCTGACTCGTTTTGCCATCACCAATCTGGAGCAGGTGGTCGACGAGCTCTCTGGCGGACAGGTGAAGCGTTTGGCTTTGGCCTTGGTGCTGCTGCATGAGCCTGATTTCCTTATCCTTGACGAGCCCACCAACCACCTCGATGTGGAGATGGTGGAGTGGCTGGAGAAGTTTCTCACCCAGTCGAGTATGACCCTGCTTATGGTGACTCACGACCGTTATTTCCTTGACTGCGTGTGTAACAAGATTTTTGAGCTTTACCAAGGTGTGATGTACACCCACAACGGCAACTTCGACTATTACGTGCAGAAGAGCCGTGAGCGCGAAGAGGTGAAACGTGCCACTGCCGAGCGCAACAGCCAACTGCTGAAACGTGAGTTGGAATGGATTCGTAGCACACCACAAGCCCGCACAGGCAAGGCCAAGAGCCGTATCGATGCTTTCTATGATTTGAAGGAACGCTCGAGATACCAAGAGCAGGACGAACGTCTTGAGTTTGGTCTGCAGATGCAGCGCTTGGGCGGCAAGATATTGGAACTCAGCAATGTGTCGAAGTCGTTTGGCGACCTCACCGTGCTCAAGGACTTCGACTATGTCTTTAAACGTGGCGAACGCATCGGGTTGATTGGTAAGAACGGAGTGGGGAAGTCCACTTTCCTGAATCTTATCACTGGTGCTATGCAGCCCGACCGTGGCCGGGTGAAGACGGGTGAGACCGTGACCTACGGTTACTACCGTCAGGAAGGCATACAGTTCGACGAAAGCAAGACGGTCATTAGCACCGTGCGCGACATTGCCGAGGTGATGACCTACGGTAAGGACAAGGTCTACACCGCCGACCAGCTGTTGGCGCATTTTATGTTTCCCTACAAGATGCACCGTCAACCAGTTGCTTTGCTGAGCGGTGGCGAGAAACGACGTTTGTATCTGCTGACTATCTTGGTGCAGAATCCTAACTTCCTCATCCTCGACGAGCCTACCAACGACTTGGATCTGCTGACGTTACAGAAGCTGGAAGACTTCCTTCAAGGCTATAAAGGCTGCCTCTTGGTGGTGTCGCATGACCGTTTCTTCATGGACCAGGTGGTGGACCAACTCTTCGTCTTCCAAGGCGATGGCATGGTGAAAGGTTTTATGGGTAACTACAGCCAATACAAGGACTATCTCGATGCCAAACAGCGTGAGGAACGCAAAGAGAAATCGGCGCAGAAGAAAGAGGAACAAAAGCCCGTGAAGCAGCGTGAGAAGGTGAAGCGCTCTTTCAAGGAACAGCGTGAATACGAGACGCTTGCACAAGAGATGGAAGCCCTTGAACAAGAGAAAGCCAATCTTACCGAAGCCTTGAATAGTGAAACTGACTACCAGAAACTGCATGATATGGGCAACCGTTTGCAGGAAATCAAGGACTTGTTGGACGAGAAAGAACTTCGTTGGCTTGAATTGGACGAAATAGGAGGATAAATAAATTTAATGATATGAAAATCAGAAATATACTTATTGCTTTTGCCCTTTGTTTAGGCTTGTTTGCCTGCGATAATCGGGATGTGGATTATGATGTGGCCCTCATTTATTTGGACCATGAGGAGGGTGTCAACTTCTTCTCGCAGGGCGATGTGAACATTGTGGCTGATGGTGATTTCAACATGACAAACACGGGCGCCAGTCAGGTGGAGTTTGCCTTTGTGAAGGATTTGGTGTACCGTTTGAAGATGGTCAATAAGATCCCGACGGATGGCTGGACGGATACTATAGAGCACATCAACCTACAGGATGGCTATGTTGGACGTCTGCTTTTGGACGACGGCACTTATGAATACTGTCGATTCTGTGTCTTCACCATCGATTACGACATGCATGCAGACCAGTTCATCATGTTCAAGTATCAGAGTAATTTTGTGACGAAATAAGCCTAGGCCTTAAATCATCTTCTCAATATCCCACGAAAAAGCCCTCAGCCCCAAATCCGGGGTCTTGAGGTCTTTTTCGTGCAGTTGGTTGAGGATACCGTCCACCTTGTCGTCGTCGACGATGCTGATGATGGCGTTGTTCAAGGTCGGCCAGGCATGGGTGCCGTAGTGCGGATCGCCTGTCTCGCTGCCGTGACCCTTGATTTCGTTCCATTCCGTGAAGCCTTTCGTGCCGTTGTCGTTCAGCACCTTGGCGATTTCGTCGTAGTAGGCTTGGTTATATGTGATGAGTATCGCTTTCATGGTTATCTGATGTTTTCGGTTTTGGTTAACGCCTCTTCGGCTTTGCGTCTCTTGCGGCGCACGGCACGAGTCTCAAGCGAACAATACAGTGCGGGAATCAACAACAAGGTGATCAACGTAGACACGGTCAAACCCCAGGCGACAGTGATACCCAGTCCGTTCCACATCTCTGCACCTTCACCGCGACCGATAGCCATGGGTATCATGCCGAGCACGGTGGTCAAGGTGGTCATCAGGATGGGGCGCAAACGCGAACGGGCGGCTTTCACTGTGGCTTCCTTGACTTCCACGCCACGCTCTTCCAGAAGGGAGGTGTAGTCGATGAGCACGATACCGTTCTTCACGACGATACCCATCAGAATCAGGATACCGACCAATGACATGACGCCCAAGGCCGCGTTGTTGACCCACAAGCCGAGCAACACACCTGTGAAGGTGAACGGCACGGAGAACATGATGACGAAAGGCTTCATCAGGTTTTCGAACTGTGCGGCCATCACGATGTAAACCAAGATGATGATGAGGATGAGCAAGGTGATCAGGTCGCCGAACATTTCTTGTTGGGTCTCGTAGTCACCGGCAATTTTGGTCATGATTTCGGAAGGGATTTCGGTGTCGTCAATTACTTCTTCAGCCATCTTAACGACGTCACTCAGCACCATGCCTTTACCCACCACAGCGGTCACGCTGACCATACGTTCACGGTCTTTGCGTTGGATGTTGGGCGGAGTCAAGGCTTCGACAACGGTGCCAAGGTCGCCAACACGGACCGCCTGGCCGTAGCCGTTGTATATCTTGATGTCTTCAATGTCCTCGATACTTGTGCGGAACTCAGGGGCGTAGCGTACGCGGATGTCGTATTCGTCGCCGTCCTCACGATAGTATGAGGTGACCGAGCCGCTGATACGGTTTTTGACGTAGGTGGCTGCGGTGGAGCTGTTCATGCCGTTGAGGGCCAGTTTCTCACGGTCGAAGTCGATTTGATATTCAGGCGTGTAGTCGTCGCGACCCACGATGACCTGCTTGATGCCACGGTCGCGTAGTTTTTGTGCGATTTCGTTGGCCACGCGGTCGGTAGTGCCGAAATCGTAACCGTAAATCTCGACTTGCACTGTGCTCATGCCACCCATACCACCTCCGCCTTCGTTGACGTTGGCTTTCTTGATGAGGGGGATGGCATTGAGTTTGGTGCGAATCTCTTCGGCGATTTCCGTCGAGTTACGCAATCCTGCCTTGCGGCGTTCGGTCTTGGTGCCGATGCGCAAGTTGAAAGAGATGATGTGCGTGCCGTTATTACGCATTGAGGCGAAGGCATTGTCGGAGTCGGCCTGTCCATAGCTGAAGTTACAAATCTTGACTTCGGGCATGGCCATGAAGTCGTCGGCGAGTTCCTTGGCAAAGGCACCTGTGACTTCTTGACCTGTACCCACGGGCAGTTCAATGCTGATGGAGATACGGTCCGAGTCAGACTTGGGCATCATTTCGGTCTTCAGATTGGGCAGGAGTAGCACCAAAGAGATGACAAACAAGCCCAGCATGCCGAAAAACACCAACTTGCGGTGATTGACAGCCCAATTGATGAGGCGAGCATAACCGTTGCTGATGGCATCGAGGCCTTTGTTGATGGGACGGAAAATGGCCTTGTGAAATTTGCTCTGATGGGGATTCATCACAAGCATCTTCGAACACATCATCGGCACCAAGGTCAAGGCACCGCAGGTTGAGACGATCATAATGATGGAGACAATCCAACCCAACTGCTTGAACATGACGCCAGCCGTTCCTTTGATCATGGTCAAAGGTAGGAACACGGCCAACATGGTCAAGGTGGAGGCGATAACGGACAACTGTACTTCTTGAGTGGCGTGTACGGCCGCCTCTTTGGGCTTCGCCCCTCGTTCGATATGTGTCGTGATGTTTTCCAAGACCACAATGGCATCGTCCACGACCATTCCGATAGCTATGGATAATGCCGACATGGAGATGATATTCAGCGTGTTTCCTGTTGCAAACAAGTATATCAAAGAGGCGAGCAACGAAATCGGGATGGCCAAGACGATGATGAAAGTGGCACGCCAACGGCCGAGGAAGATGAACACCACGAGCATAACCAAGATAAAGGTGATGAAGATGGTGCTGCGCAAGCTCCCGATGGAGTTGATGATGCTGGTGGAGCCGTCGACGATGATTTGCACCTTGACGTCACTGGGTAGCGTAGGCTCGATTTGGGCCAGCTGTTTTTTGATGCCTTTGATGACGTTGACGGCGTTGGCATCAGTCTGCTTTTGGATGACGATGGTGGCACCTTGTACGCCGTTGCTGTAGGACTCTTGTGAACGCTCCTCGGGGCCGTCGACCACACGAGCCACGTCACGAAGATAGACTGGGGCGTTGTTGCGCGAGCCTACCACGATGTCTTCCATCTCCTTGGCGGAACGGAACTGCTTCTCGACGCGCAAGTTGTAAGTGTTGGAGCCGATGTCCATGTAACCCGACGGGATATTTTGGTTTTCATACATCAAAGTCGATGAGATCGACTCGATGGTCAGGTTGTAGGCTTCCAATTTGTTGGGGTCGACATAGATTTGAATCTCACGCTTGGGAGCTCCGTTGGCCGACACCGTACCCACACCGCTCACACGGGCCAAAGGCGTGGTGATGCGGTCGTCGATGATTTTCTCCAAGGCGGGCAAGCTCTCTTTAGCCGTCACACTGATCAGCATGATAGGCATGTCTTCCGCGTTGAACTTGAAAATCACAGGGTTGGTGGCACCGTCAGGCAAGTAGTTTCTGACCATGTCCAACTTGTCGCGCACGTTGTTGGTGGCTTCCTCGATGTCGATGCCGCTCTCAAACTCCATGGAGATGACCGAAGTGTTCTCACGTGAAGTGGAGGAGAGGTGCTTCAGGTCAGGCACGGCGTTGAGGGTGTTCTCCAAGGTCTTGGAGATATTGGTCTCGATGTCTTCCGCACTGGCGCCAGGGTAGTTGGTCAACACCATGATGAAGTTGGTCTCCATGTCAGGTAGTTGGTTGATGGAGAGGTTCATCAGGGAGTAGATACCGAAAATGGCGATGGCGACAAACACCAAGGCCGTCGTCACCGGATTATTTACTGCTGTTCTTTGTAAGCTCATGGTTTATTGTTTTACGGTAACGGTGACGCCGTCCTTCAGGCGAATCTGTCCCTCTGTGACAATCTTGTCGCCTTCGTTGATGCCACTGAGAATCTCGTATCTGTTGCCAAGGCGCTTGCCGACTTCCACAAGTTGGTATTTCACGGTGTTGTCGGGTTGAAGCACGTAGATGAAATGCTCGCCTGAGCCTTGTTGCTTGACAACGGAAACGTCGGGAACGACCACGTGATGGTTGGTGCCGAAGTTGGCAGTAACGCGGGCAAACATACCCGGACGTAGCTTAAGGTCGGCATTTTGGCAGATGACCTCAACAGGGAAGGTGTGTGTGGTAGCGCTTATGGTGGGGTAGATGATGTTCACTTTACCTTGGAAGGTCTCGCCAGGATACGATTCAACTGCAACGTCAAATTCCATATCCTTGTTGATATCGGTGAACAGACTCTCCGACACGTTGATGAGCATCTTGACGGGTTGTATTTGCTGCACCACGAAGATGGGCTGTGTCATGCTGTACATGTCGCCTCGGTCGTAGTTGCGGGCAGTCACCACACCGTTGATGGGGCTGCGGAGGTAGGTGTTCTCGGCCAGATTATAATAGGTCTTTTTCGTCATATTGAGCGCGAGCTTGGCCATGTCGTAGTCGGCTTGAGCCACGGCACCGATGTTATAGAGCTCGGTAAGACGGGCCAGTTCCGTCGAGTCGTTGACATATTGCATACGGGTCTTGGCGAGGTTGACATCGTCCATACGGGCCAGGAGCTGGCCTTTACGTACCTTCTGTCCGACTTCAACGTTGATGCTAGCGATACGACCAGCCGTCTGCGAAACGATGTTGTTCGTGGCAAAAGCCTCAATGTTGGAAGTGTAGGTGTTGGTGATGTCGACATCCTCGGCCTGAGCCGTCACAATGCTGACCACTGGAGCCACCTGGGCTTGGGGCTGTTCGGTAGTGGAGTTTTTGTTGCTTTCTTTCGAGCCGCAAGCCGTCATCATCAAGGCTGTGGCAAAAGCGATAAGGGTTAGTCTTGTGTATTTCATTGATATGTTGTTTTTATTCTGTTTTTCCGATGAGTTCGTCCAAGGAGGCTTTGGTGACCATGAAGTTGTAGACGGCTTGTGCCTGGGTGAGTTGCGCTTGCTGCAAGGCTAGTTGTGCGTCGTTGAGTTCCACCAAAGTGGCCTTGCCGACTTCATACATCTTGGCAGAGATGTCGTAGCTCTTTTGGGCAATCTCCACAGTGGCGTTGGCGGCCTGGTAGTTCTTGATGCAAAGCGCCATCTGATCGTTGTAGTTGCGAATGGCGATGCGAAGGTTGCGTTCGGTGTCTTCGCGTTGCAGGGCGAGCATGTTGCGTGTCACCTTGCTTTGCTTGATGTTATAGTGTTTTTGGAAGCCGTCGAAGACAGGGATACTGAGGCTCAATGCAGCCGTGGAGGAGGGGAACCATCTCAACTCCTCATCACCCATGGCGCTGTAGTTGTAGTTGATGTTGGCAGCAAGGGTGGGCAGGTATTGTTTTTTCTGCATCCGGATGGTCGACTCCAACATACGGTCTTGTATGTCGAGTTGCAGCAACGAGCTGTTGTTGCTGAGGTCGTCTTCCGAGACGTAAGGCGCAAGCAGGGCAGAGGTGTAGTCGTTCAGGTCGCCTACCACTTCCACCTCGGTGTCGAGGGCGATGCCCATGACGGCTTTCAACTGCCAGGTGGCCAACAGGACAGCGTTCTCGGCGCTCGAAACGTTGGGCTCGGCATTCAGCATCGTCACCTGGGCACGTAGGCGTTCCACCTCTGAGACCTTGCCGACATTGAAGCGTTGCTGGGTCTTCTCGTAGTTCTTTTGTGCGTTCTCATACACTTGGCTCATCACGTCATGCGAAGCTTGTGCCAGCAGCACGGCATAGAAGGCTTGTTTCACCTGTTTCACCATGGCTATCTTCGACGAACGGGCTTGTTCCACGGCCATTTCCACGTCCATGCCCGATAGTTTCAGGCTCTCCCAAAGCGAAGCGTTTACCAGAGGCATGCTGGCGGAGGCAGAGGCGTTGATGTTGTTGTCGCGACCCACCTTGATCTCCATGGGCTGTCCGCCCATGTCCATCACCATGACCTGTTTCAGCAGTGTGCGCTGATAAGAGCTGCTCACGTTGACGTTGGGATAGAGCGAGGCATAACTGCCTTTCTTAGCATATCCCGTTTTCTCTATGGTCATGTCGGCAATCTTGATGGTGTTGCTCTCCGACAGGGCAATCTCCAAGGCTTGGTCAAGGGTGAGTTGCAAAGGTTGGCTCTCCTGCGCCTTCACTGAGGCTGTCGCAAAAAAGAGCGCAATAAAAGCTATTATACTGATATTCAATCTTTTCATAAGAATCTCTGCTATGCAATTGTTGCGTAAATTAATAAGGTGCAAAAGTAGGAATATTTGTAGATTCAATACGCAGTTTTCAACGAAATATTTTTACAATTCAATGAAAAATAATCCACATCCGTCAAAAACAATTATCTTTGCCGACAAATCCTATGTGATGAAACGTCCGACCCTGCCCAACGCCAACCTTGACTTGTTGCAGCGCCTCTACAAATGGGGCGTCATATGGGCGGTGCTTTTTGTCATTTTCTTTGCCGTACACTCGACGGGAAACCTGCTTCTGCGGGTGGTCAGCTCCCTGTGTTTCGTCGGCATGGTGGTACTAGAGGTGCTCTTCGTCAACAAGGTATTGATCACAGGTCTGCTCGAAAAGAAGCGGCTGGTTCTCTTCATCTTGAGTTCGATTTTTGTGCTCCCCGTTTGGGCGGCATTGTCGACGGGCATCGACATTTGTCTCCTACATTACATCGTAGGCCGACCTTTCAACGAGCTTTTCTCTTTTCCCTACACTTTTGTGGCTTTTATGGTGCGTTTGATTTGGTTCATAGCCACCTTCGCCATAGTGGTGATATTCTATTTCCAACGTAAGGAGAACGAGGAGAAGATCGTTTCAGACCAGTTGAAGAGCGAGAAACTCGACATGGAATTGCGTTACTTGAAGTCACAAATCAATCCGCATTTCCTTTTCAATGCGTTGAATAACATCTATTCCATGGTGTACACCCACGACGACAATGCAGCCGATGGCGTATTGAAACTTTCGGAGATGTTGCGTTATGTCCTTGTGGACTGTCAGGCAGAGATGATTCCTTTGAGCAAGGAGATCAACTATATTGAGAATTTCATCGATTTCCAACTGATGCGTATGCCAGGCCATCATGATGTGGTGCTGGAGCAAGATATTGAGAACACGGAGTTTTTGATTGCCCCAATGCTGTTGCAGCCCATCATCGAGAACTGTTTCAAATACAGCCGTTTGGAGAGCCATCCCGAAGGACGTGTTCACATCAACATCAAGCAGGCATCAGACAGACTCTGTTTCGAAGCGGAAAACACCATTGCACCCAATGTCGTTCCGATGACGGGCAATGGGGGAGAAGGGAAGAAGTCGGGCATAGGACTAAAAAACGTGCAACAACGTTTGATGTTGCATTATGGAGAAAACTATAAATTTGACATTCAACAAGATAGCGAAATATATAAAGTTAGGATTGAACTATGAAAGAGAAGTATAATGTGATTATTGTGGATGATGAGTACTTGGCTCAGAAGCTCTTGCAAGATTATGTGTCGAAGATGGACACGCTGCAGTTGGTGGCCACCTGCTCGAATGCCTTTGAAGCCATGAACGCCTTGAAAAACAATCAGGTCGACATCATGTTTCTTGACATCCAGATGCCCGACCTCACAGGCCTTGAGTTGGTGAAGAGTCTTGAGCATAAGCCTTCCATCATCTTCACTACGGCTTATTCCGAGTATGCCGTCGATGCCTTCAACCTCTCTGTGGTCGACTATCTTTTGAAGCCATTTGACTTTCCCCGTTTTGTTCAGGCCGTCAACAAGGCCATCGGTGCCGAGTTACCCAAGACGAAAGGGGATGAACTGCCGCACGACACCATCAGCCGTTCCAACGACTTCATCACGGTGAAGGCCGACTACAAGCTGTATAAGATCAACTACGACGACTTGCTTTTCATCGAGGGGCAGCATGAGTATGTGACTTTCCATACGACGCAGCGTCGCATCACGGCTTTGTTTGCGTTGAAGGACCTTGAGGAAATACTCCCGAAGGACAAATTCGTGCGTGTCCACAAGTCTTACATTGTCTCTTTCAAGCAGATTCAGGACCTTGACAAATCGGATGTCACCGTGGCGGGTACTAAAATACCCGTGGGCGCCAGCTATCGTGATGAGCTGCTTGCGAGGCTTCAATAAAAATTCCATTATTTTTGTTATGCAACGAAAAAAATGTATATTTGCAGCGTAAACGAACCTTAAAAACAGATAATTATGGGTAAATTTGAAATTACGACCAGGAAGAATGGTGAATTCCAATTCAACCTGAAGGCTACCAATGGTCAAGTCATCCTCACCAGCCAGGGCTATGCCACCAAGGCTACCTGCCTCAATGGCGTGGAATCGGTTAAGAAGAATGCATGTGATGAAGCACGCTTCGATAAGAAAGTCGCTTCCGACGGCAGCCCTTACTTCAACCTGGTTGCCACCAATGGCCAGATCATCGGCTCCAGCCAGATGTATGCCAATGAAGCCACTCGCGACAATGGTATCGCCTCGGTGATGACCAACGCTCCCGAAGCCGAGATCGTTGACCTGACCGAAGCTTAAGCACGAGCTTATAGCAAACGAAAAAAGGAACGGCATGCCGTTCCTTTTTTCGTTTTGTCGGGGCAAAAGGATTCGAACCTTCGACCCCCTGCTCCCAAAGCAGCTAAACCCATAAAATCCACGTTTTTAAGCACTTGCCAAAATAATTAAAAGTTTCTTATTCAATCACTTGCACAATTGAATAATTATACCTATTTTTGCATGTCTTTCAAACAATGCGTGCAAATTGCGTGCAAATTTTCCACGATAAATAAAGGCAATCGCGTGCAAATTGCGTGCAAATTTTCAGCAAAGTTTCAGTAAGGACGAAAAACGCAATTTTTAGGTACTTTTAATTATTACAAAAATGGACTTAAACCCCGCTATCAAAGAACCCCTGTTCCAGAACACGTGCGAGAACATCCTCGTCAACACCTTCTTCGATGCGCGAAGGACGAAGAAGAACGGATTGTACCCGGTCTATGTCCGCGTCAACTGCCATCATCAAAGGCTGCTGCTGCCCACAGGCGTGTCGTTCAGCCCCGATGATTATGCCGTTGCGCTCCAGGTCAAGGCTGGCTCCAACTCCATCCGCAAGGCCAGGGTCCAAATCGGCCAACTCTTCAACAAGGTCGTCGACGCTGTCAACGCCCTCAATGCCGAGAACAAATTTTCCTTCGACAACCTCAAAGCGGCTCTCGCCAGCCCGCAGCAGAAGCAGACCAAGAAGACCATCTCACTCTTCGACTACTGGATTGACTTCGGTCTGAAGAAGAACACCCACAAGACGCGCGAGCAGTACATCAATGCCCTGAAGAACTTCTATCGCTTCCTCGGCTGCACCGTCGGCACCGTCACCGACCCCAAGACCAAGGAGAAGTCGCTCACCATCAAGGGCAAGAAAGCCAAGCTCGCCCCGTCGTTCGTCAATGAGCTGGTTATCGATGAATGGCAAGAGTACATGACTAAGAAAGGCCTCTCGGACTCTTCCAAGAGCATCTATCTCCGTGCCCTCCGTGCTGTCCTCAATAGCCTGGGCGCACAGAAGATCATCTCCGAAACGCCCAAGTTCACCATCAAGGCATCCACCCGCCGCAAGGAGGATTTCATCCCCGTGTCCGACATCGTGAAGATTCGCGACTACGAAGGCCGCAACCGCAAGGCCGCTGACTGGTGGCTCATCCTCTATCTCTGCAACGGCTCCAACATGAAGGACATCGCCAAGCTGGTCTGGAACGATGACTATTTCTATCGTAACGAGCTGTCCTATATCCGCAGCAAGATTGCCGATAAGGTCCAGGTCACCGTCCACATCCCCATCACTGAGCCGCTGAAAGAGCTGCTGGCCAAGTACGGCACCGAGCCTGAGAAAGGCCGTCGCGTCTTCCCGCAAATTCTCCTCAATGCCACCACCGAGGCCGAGATTGAAAGTCGTTCCCACGACTTCAACCGCCAAATCCGCAAGGGAATGCAGTATGTGTGTGCGCAGCTGGGCATCCCGCCCGTCACCGCTTCCACCGCGCGCAATTCCTATATTACCACGCTCACATGGCACAACATCTCCGATGCCTTCATTGACTCGATGGTCGGCCACGTCGATTCCAAGAACGTCCTTCGAGGCTACCAAGGCACCATCAGTCCGAAAAAGAGGCTGAAGGTCAACAACCTCCTTTTCGTTGACCCAGAGATTGAGGATGACGAAGAATGATTCAAAAAGCCCGGCGCTCTGCTGGGCTTTTTTCTTACTGCTCCGTTTCGCGCATTTCTTAAATCTTATAGTCATGAACGCATTATCATTTAAGATCCATGCCGACCTGGACGGCTATCTCGATGACCCTGTCATGGGTCAAGTCAATGAAATGATCTACGACACAATCCTTTCCTTCGACAGGCATGATGTCGCAACCAACAGACCTTATCCAATCCCTCGTCCACCCGAGGTGATTTTCACCGAAGCCTATTCCCTGATGAACGACTTCGCCAACGAACTTCACCCTGAAGAAGACTTCATCAGGAAACATTTCCACAAAGTTTGCAACCGCCTCATTGATACCTACGCCGCAGAAATCGTCCTGTCGGTCGATTTCGTGCTGCTACGGCTTCAGGACGAACGAAAGAACCGTTTCCTCATCTCAGCCATCAAACGCGCTGTAGATGTCAATTCCGCCTACTTCAAAGCGTTTGAACGCCTGGCCGATGAGCTGAGCGGTCCCGTGGTGGATTGGAAAGCGAAATACAATGCCCTCCAAAGGCAATATGATGCGCTCAGCGCATCCATCCCTCAGCCATTGGCCGACAAGAAAAAACAATTGTTTATTCCCTTTGACTCCATCGAAGCAGCTAGTAAAGGTTATATCCATGTGCTTGATCTGCTTGCAGCCGTCGATAAGGTCAAAACAGAAAGCGTTTATAAAGTGCTGACCTATGTCCTCGCCGACATCACTGGTGATTTTAAAGCACTGATAAAAGCCGCTGAAAAAGCCCACAATGATGAAATCGCTTCAACCTACATTTCACATCTGGCCATCAGTAATGACCTCTCGGAAATCGACCTCATCCGCGTCTTCCTCTCGCTTTATGAAGCTGGATTCATCATCAACCGTAAGACTGGGAAGAAACCAACCCAAAAGGAGTATTTCAATACCATCGGCGAGCTATTCAACATCGATCTCTCCGATGCCGTCGGCATATATAGCAGAGCGATTCAACAAGGTTGCTCGGAAGTGACCACAAAAGCCATCTTCAATGCCCTTGCGCAAAAGCTTGTAAATAAGCCAGTTGGAAAAAACAAGAAAAAAAATCGTACGTAAGTAACAGCTTACTGATGTAGTCACGTGAAAAAATACCTGGTATTTAGCCGCCGCTAACAACCACTAAATTTTCATGTCATGTATCAACCAAACGAATCCCTGTCTTTCGACAACCTTCCTAATGCCGTTTCACAGCTGATTAAGGACGTTGACGAAATGAAGACCATGCTGCAAGCCATCGCTGAGCGCGACGGCCAGCCTCAAAAACAATGGATGAGTGTCGAAGACCTTATCCTTTACCTTCCCGGCAAGCCAGCCCGTCAGACCATCTATTCATGGGTGTGGAAAAAAGCCATCCCTTACCACAAGGCCGGAGCCAAGCTCCAATTCCTCAGGTCTGAGATTGATGCCTGGATCCTTGGCGAGGATTTCTCCGTCGATGACGAAGAGGTCATCCGTGTGCCACTAAAGGCTCGAAAGGCCCCGAAAGGAGGCTTCAAATGAGCAAGCCGCAAGTCATCATCAACAAGGAGGATGTCGTTCTGACCCATCCTGACCTCTCCAAGCTTTGGCTTGACTCGGGTGATGTCATGCGCTTGCTCCATTGCTCCCGTCGTACCTTGGATAAGCTCCGTACCAAAGGCATGCCTTATTATAAGGTACACACGCATTACTGCCTCTACAAGCTGGATGAAGTCCAGGCTTTCATCGAATCCCATAAAATCATTCAACGCCATGGAAACGTACGCTAACCCTCAACCGTTCATCCCTTCCGTATGCGCCCCAGTCGCATCGGTGGCCACTTTCTCCCGCTTCTCCTTCTTCACCAAGCCGATAGAGAACAAGCTGCCCTCTATGGAGTTTACCCTGATTGATGTCTACAACTACATCACAGGCGGTGTGTCGGCTCGGGCTACAGCTCGCTTGCGCTCGCTGCCGCCCGACCAACGACCTGCCTTCAAGAGATCAAATTTCGACTTCTGCACCTTCTCAGGGACGTTTCGCAAGCGCAAGGCCGAGTACCTAATCCAGCATTCCTATTTCGTCTGCTTCGACCTGGACCATCTTTCAGATGTTGAGGCTGTCCGGCTTACCCTGTTGAACGACCCATATTTTGAGACCTTGCTGCTCTTCCTCAGCCCTTCAGGCGAAGGCCTCAAATGGGTCGTGTCGATGGAACGAAACTACGCCTTCCGCGAGCGTTTCTTCCCGGTCGAAACGCCCGCTTCCTACCACGCCCTGTTTTTCTACGCCGTCCAGCATTACCTCCGCAACGCCTACGCCCTCGAAGTCGACGAGAAATGCAAGGATGTCAGCCGTGCCTGTTTCCTGCCGTTCGACCCTAATGCCTATCTCAACCCAACGCTATTATGACCAAACCCACAAACACCTACGCCTCCTCCGTCGTTGAATCCGTCGAGGCCCTGACAGTTCTCATCGAACTGTCGGGCACCGATATCACCGCCGATTATGGCGACTGGTGCAATATCGGCTTCGCCCTGGCACACGAATTTGGTGCCGATGGTGAGCCGTTTTTTCACAGAATTTCGGCTTTTTACCCCAATTATGACCCAAAAATAGCCCAAAAACAGTATGCCGCTTGCCTCCGTCACAGGGTGCCGTCGGGCAAAGCTCCCATCACCATCGCCACCCTCTTCCACATCGCTAAGTCCCACGGAATCAATCTTCCAGCACCGTGTTCGCGTCCCCCTCTGAGAGGGGGTGGCCGCAGGCCGGGGGAGTCTTCTTCCGCTCCTTTTGCCCCGCAATCTCCTATGATTTCCTCAAAAAAAGTATTTGAGGAATCTGAGGAATCTGAGGAAAACGCCCCCGAAATACAGCTCCCGACCTTTTCACAATGCATCCGAAAAGACCTTCCATCCATCATGCAGCGCATCGTCGCCGACTCCACTTCGGATGTCGATGCCGACATCCTCGTGCTCGGCTCCTTGACAGTCTTTTCGGCTTGCATCCCGAATGTGTTCGGCGTGTATGATCGCCGACAAGTCTTTGCTAATCTCTTCCTCTTTGTCACCGCCCGTGCATCGGCTGGCAAAGGACGGCTCTCGTTGTGCCGTCATCTCGCTGCGCCGTTGCACCAGGCTCTTCGTGAGAAGTACAAAAAGCAGATGAAGAAATATGAAGAACTACAGGCGGCCTATGCTGCCAGCCGCAAAAACTCCCTCAACGTGCCACCGAAGGAACCACCGTTCCTCACTTTGTTCGTCCCGGCCAACAGCACGGCTACCGTGGTCTATCAGACCCTTGCCCAAAACGACGGTGCCGGCCTTCTGTTCGAGACAGAAGGCGACACCTTGGCCAACGCCTTCAACTCCGACCTGGGCAATTACTCCGATGGCTTCCGTAAAGCCTTCCATCATGAGTCCATTTCTTACCTCCGCAAGAAAGACCATGAATATGTCGAGATTGTGCAGCCCAAGTTCTCGGCGGTCCTTTCAGGAACGCCTCAACAGATTTTCAATCTGATTCCCGATGCCGAAAACGGTTTGTTCAGCCGTTTCGTCTTCTATTCCATGCCTACGCAACTTGTCTGGCACGACATGTTTGCTTGCTCCAGCAGCATTGCTGATGAGCAGTTCAAGCAGATTGGCCGTGACTTCTACGACTTCCACAAGGCCTTCTCGAAGAAGCGCGTCCAATTCGCCTTTAGCCGTGCCCAGCAGAACCAGTTCAACGAGTTCTTTGAGGCCACACAACTTCGCTTCGCTCAGCTGTTCGGCGACGACATCATTGCTTCCGTCCGTCGCCTTGGCCTCATCCTCTTTCGCTTCGCGATGACCCTTTCCGTCCTTCGCCTCATCGATGGTGAGCCAAAGTCCGCCAAGAAAGGGGAGAAAGATCTTCGCCTGGTCTGTGCTGATGCCGACTTTGCCACCGCTCTCGCGATGGTCAAAGTCTTGCTGCAGCACACCGCTGCAGTCTTTCAGATTCTCCCTCGAACTGTGCCTTCTCCAAGAGGCCGTCACCAGCTTACCGATGCCGTCCGGCAAAAGTTCCTGGCAGCGTTGCCAGAAACTTTTGACCGTCCGACCTATCTCAAAATCGCCGATTCGCTCAACATCTACGAGAAGACCGCTGAGCGTTACATCGGCGAGTTCTGCAAGTCTGGCCAGTTGGCGCATCCCGCCAACGGCCAATACCTTAAAATCCCTCAATCATGAAATCAACAATCTTAATCAAAACCCACTCAACGAGCGCGTACCGCGCTATCCGTTCAGCCCTCGTTGCCGCTCATATCGGCAACATCAGCGTGTCTGGCCTTACTATCTCGGCCACCATCAACCCCAAAGATTTCGACTGCCTTCTCGATGTCGTCGACGACGCAGCCGACAACGCCAACGTCTCGCGAGAAGACTACGAAATCAAGACCATGCACAAAGTTTCCAACCCTTCAAAACACTAAGCCATGTATTACAAAATCCACGTCAAAACCGTCGCTGCTTTCGGCTCACAAGCCCTGCAGCCAATCCTTCGGAAAAACAACGTCATTAAACGCCACACCACGTTGATCTACGAAGCAACCATCAAGACCAAGAAAGACAGTCTCGTTGATGAAATTGTCGCTGCCTTTGAAAGCAAAGGCATCCAACCATCAGAGTACAAAATCACCTCCACGCCTTATGAGCGCAAAGCTCCTAAGAAGCGTTCCAAGCCACAAAAGAAATGATTGAAATCATCGACGAAGACACCATCAGGACATCACTCTGGGGCATTGTTCGCTTCAAGCTGGCTCCCAAGGGTAGAAACGCCGAATGGATCTGTAGGCACTGCCTATTCCTCCGCTCACAGTCTGATGAAGAATGTGGCCAAATCCCTTGCCGAGCTTCCAGGCGTTCAGATGGGCTGAATGGCTATTTCTCCATCCAGTGCATTCCCATCGAACCGCTGTTTCCGCCCAGCGCATTCCACTAACCAAAAGCCCCGTGCATCTTACGAAGTCCGGGGCTTCCTCAATTCCTCAAATTCCTCAATTCCTCAGATTCCTCATTTCCTCACTCGTAATGTTGTGAGGAAACCTTTATATCAGCCTTTATCTATTTTTCGATAGTCTTCTGCAAAGGCTTGGTGCAGCCTGACTACTTCCATCAGCGAAGCCTTGTATTCACTGGCATCAAGGCCTTCTTCACGGCTGAGCCTATCCAAGATTTTCTGTGCTGCATTCAACTTGCTTTTCATGTCCGAAAACAGCTTGTTTTCCTCTTCTTTGGTCATTTTTTTTTCGTGGTGTTTTGGCCTCGCGCTTTTCGTCTCACACAACCTCTCACAAATAGATATAAAGAGGCGTGAGACAATTCGCATCTCGTCAACGCGGCTCTGGGAAGCCTCTACAACAAGATAACGAAAAGCTCACGCCTATCGGCGCGAGCCTTATCGTTCTGTTCCCGTTGTAGTTGTTGAAATTTCCCAGATTTCGTTGACAGGAAGCAGAGCGCAAAGCTCTATGATTTATGTCCTTTTAAGGCTGCAAATATAGCCTTTTTTCAATTATAGTCACCAATTACTTCCCAATGTCCTTTCTTGCGGCCATTAACGCGCTTCAATACCTTATATTGCTGCAATCGACCAATGTTATACTTAACACCGTCCTCGGTAATCCCGTCGATAGCTTCAGCCACTTCCTGCCGGGTGGCTGTCGGGTGTTCTTGCAGGTATTTTAAGATTTCTATTTGGGTAGGGGTCAAAGGCTTTTGGGTAGTGTTTTTGCTCTTTTGGGTAGTAGATTCATCCTTTTGGGTAGCGGAAATCAGCTCTTCATTGGCCTTTTGGGTAGTGATTAAGTCCTTTTGGGTAGTCCTCCAAATGCGAGCAATGAACTGATTGCCGTCGGGACGGTCTATCAGTTCCACGTCACAATTCTCAGCCATCACTCGCGGAATGCCCGAACCAAGACCTCTGTAGGGCATCGTCTTGGATCCAAATTGTGCCAGTTGAGGATTGCGTGGGTCTGAATTGCCGAGCATGATTTCATCGATGGTCTGTCCGTCAGGCAAACAACCAGGATTCACTATTTCAACCCTGTTGTCAAAAACGAGCAACCTAATGGCTGCTGGCTTTAGAAGGTCCAGGTGAACCAATGCGTTCTGGATAAGCTCTTGCAATACCACCTCTGAAATCTCCAAATCTCCTTCGCTATTGAATGACTGGCCGTTTTGCGGACGGCTCAAACAGGACTTCAGCCATCGCATTGCGTCCTCATACATTTCGGGAATAGTTCCAGTGATGTCGCGACTGTCACGATACTGTGTGCCACCGATGTGATTTCCCACAAACCATACCGCTTTGATGCAATGTTGGGGACGAAACATCTGAGGCTCCTTGGCAAAATACATCAGTCCGGCAATGGTAAGCCGTCCAAGTTCATCCGTGATGTGTGCATTCTTCAGAATCGTTGCGACAGGGACATTGAACTCGTCAACCCTCTTTCCAAAAACCTTGTTGAAGTATTCGTCCAGCGCCTTTGTGTCAATGTCAGCCTCGCTACTGCCGTCAACACCTTCCTCGTCTGCCTGGTATTGATGTGACTTCTGGAAAAGCCTGCGAATCTCGGCGTTTTCCGTAACACGCCGTTTGTCGGCACCCTGTTTTACCCAGATATTGCCTGACAGATCTTTGTATGGTTTGTAATCGCCGCTCTTCACGTAGGCCACCAGATAGGCTTTTCCTTCATGTTTCAGTGTTTCAGTTTCAATATAAATGGTCGGCTTCACATGGTCATTGGCTGTATTGCCCAATTCCCGTGAGGTATATTGCAACTGTTCGTAAGTAAGCCCTACCATTCTTCCTGTCTTATCCTCAGCACCAAACACTATTGTACCTCCGTGAGTGTTGGCAAAAGCCGCCAGCTCTTCTGCAATCTGTTTTGGTGTGGTGAATTCCAACTTAAACTGAACTGTGGTGTTTTCACCCAAACTGCATAATTCAACAAGTTCTTGCTCTGTCATACGATTCCGATTTCTGTTTTTCAGCCCACAAAGTTACAACTTTTTCCCAACGCTCATAGCCTTTCTTTTAGTCTATACATCGTATCGTGAACGGCTTGAAGTTGTGCCTCTGCAAACGATTTTATTCCTTCGCTGTCGAATCTTTCTGTTTTCTCGCCATCAATCCAATAATGATAGCCAAAGTAAAGTATGGTGTCACTGTCGCCATTATAGACAGGATCAATGCCTAAAGACATTCCGTGTTTGTCTAGCAAGAGGTCGTATAAATCAATCCAATCTCCTGCTGATACGGCAGAATGCTTCCTTAATTCATCTATAATCTCGGGGCAAGCACTAAGCATCTTTTTCAACTCATTGTTGGTGCAATTCCTAAGTTCTATTTTACTTTTTTCCATTTTGTTCCGTTCTTTTATCTCCCTTTGCAAGGGGTCGGGCAGTCTCACTTCACCATCCCCTGATACATCCTAAACAGCTCCGCCACGATTTCACTCTCTGTAGCATTCTTCGGGAAACCATAAGCTTCCATCACTGCGGCATCATTGGTGCGATGAGCCTTTTGCAGTTCAAATGGCATTGTGAGTTCATCGTAGAGATCGGCAAGACTACTGTCTGGATATAATGCCCTGGCATCTAAAATAGATTGCGCTGTTTGTTTGATTCGTTCAATTTGACTTTCAGAAGGCGTTGGCCATGGGAAATTGTTATACACCACACTGCCTGCATATCTATAATCTGATTTTAGTCTTCCACATACGACTCTCATCCACGCCATGTGAACAATAGAATCAATAATACCAAAATGATAGATTGTTGCGTCTGGCACAATCACAACGGTATTGGCGGCTATAATGCTGTTGGGCATAAAACCAACAGGGATGTATCTTCTGCGTCCAGACGATACTTCCGGAATACACAGATATGGATTCTCTGTTTGAGGAGTTGAGAAAAACAAATACGGACGCTCTGCCAACGCACGAGTTGGAGCTGCTGTGCTCTTAAGTCGCATCTCCTTGACTGCTTGCAGCCTTCTCATCACCTCTGCATTTTTTCTATATACTGTTGGAGATACACCTTTAAGCCACAAACAATAACGGATTTCGTCTGAGTTGATAAAGTCTCTAGCTCCTACATAGCGTCGGACATACGGTTCTAAACTCGGGTCATCTTTCAAAAGCTGTTCTCTTTCTTCTTCCGAAAGTATGAGATTGCCACCATCTGAAGGTTTGTTTCCATAACTAATGTTGGGTACATCGCAAATCGGCTTTGAACGTGTCCCAATGATGGCATTTGGAGCGTCTATCAAATATGGATTGATATTATTAGCATCAATTATCTGATTCCCATCAAAGATAATCCGTTTGCTATTTTTATTATTGGCACAGAAACCAATAATCACACAATGCACATGTGCTTTATCTGAAGCTTCACTATCCCAAATAAATGTCCGATATGCGAAACAAATGTTTACATGGTATTTTTCAAGAAGAGGAGACCAAAAAGGAGACACTTGCTCGCCTTGTGTTATACTGTTTGTTGATACAAAAGCAACCTTGACATTGGTATCTTGAATCATCGAGGCAGCTTTATAATACCATGCACCAACATAGTCAATACTATTGACCCTATTCCCTTTGCCAAAAATAGCTACAGCATCGTTCTTTTGTTCAGCGGTCATCATTGATGCCCCAATAAATGGAGGATTTCCCATAATGTAATTCAGCCGTTGCTTATCAACCACTTCCTCCCAATCCATGCGCAGCGCATTGCCCTCAACGATGTTGGCATAGCTCTTCAGCGGCAAGAAGTTAATGTCATGCTGCACGATCTGTTCCGTCTTGGTCAGCATTTGTGCCTCCGAAATCCACAGCGCGGTGGTGGCCACCGTCACGGCAAAGTCGTTAATCTCTATGCCGTAGAACTGGTGGATGCTCACCTTCACCGGGCTTGTCTCTTCAAACCCAAGGAACGACTGGCCATGATACCGCTCGCGGATAACCTCGTTTTCCAACCTTCGCAAGCTCAGGTAGGTCTCGGTCAGGAAGTTGCCGCTGCCACAGGCTGGGTCGAGGAAGGTGAGCGAAGCCAGTTTAGCCTGGTACTCGTCGAGACGGCGTAAGCGCGTCTTTTCCACCTTCTCTTCCAGTATCTCATCCAGCTCGCGGCGTAGGTCGTTCAGGAAGAGAGGATCTATCACTTTGTGGATATTCTCAATGCTCGTGTAGTGCATTCCGCCGCTGCGCCTTGTTTCAGGGTTCAGCGTACTCTCAAACACAGCACCGAAGATGGTCGGCGAAATCTCGCTCCAATCGAAGTCAAGGCTTGCGTTCTGGAGCAGGGTCTGTTTCAATTCCTCCGTAAACTGCGGAATTTCAATCGCCTCTTCAAACAGGCCTCCATTGGTATAGGGGAAGGCCTTCAAGTCTTCTTTCAGATACTTGCTGCGTTTCTCCAGAGGTGTATTAAGAACATTGAAAAGCTTCAGAAGCGCATCGTTGAGGTCTTCTGCATTATAGCCATTGAGGTAGTCATGGAACTGGTCATGTCGGAACACTCCAGCATCCTCGGCATAGAGGCAAAACACAATTCGAACGCACAGGATATTCAGCCAGCGCAACGCCTCAGGGGAATTATCGTCATACTGCTTCAGCAAAGCTTCGTAAATCCTGCCGACAATCTCTCCGGCTTTCATCGAGACCTGCATCTCCTTGGTGATGTGTTCGCTCTTCAAATCGACGAGGAATTGGAGGCGATAATACTCCTTGCCCAGGTCTTTCAGGAAGATCTGCTCAGGCTCGCCGTTCGGCTGCTCCATGTCATAGACCAGGAACTCAGCGAAGTTGCATGTTACAATCCATTTGGGATGCTGGGAGAGGGGCATATTGGCCACATACTTCTTCGCTTGCTGGAACGGTGTGAGCTTGCCGCCCTCGCTTTGCGGCACAGGTGCCCGCAAATCCTTGTCGATGGATTTCTGCTCAATGAGCACCCGCGTCGATGGGATATGGCCATCGATGAAATTGGTTGAGTCAACCATGCTGCTCACTCGCTCTTCGTAACGAATGAAATCAGGTAGGTTTTCAACCCCGTACACATTCGTCAACAGGTCAGCCCAGAACAGCTGGGACTCACCCCGTTCATATCCTCTTCCTTGCCATCTCTCGGCAAACGCGGCAGCCGCCGCAGCAATTTGTTTCTCCGTTTTCATGCCGCAAAGATAGCGTTTATTCCCAAAAACACCAATCCCTTCGTTAGCACGTAAGCACAAATAACGTTAGCACGAACTATCAATTATTCTTCGCTACGTGTTCCAAGCAATTCTATCGCTTTCTCAGCGGCCTCCTTATCAAGGCCATGATAAGGATTGACGACAATCAGCCTGGGCAGCTGCTGCTCATTGAAATTGCTCTCATCGATGTCATCAAGGATGACGTATTGGCAATCCTCCTTGCATTCCTTCAGCCAAGCATCTATTTCATCGCCTCGATGCCCACATCCTGATGACGAAGGAGTCAAATCAATCACGTAGCCGGGCAAACCTCTTTGTTCCCACATGTTTAGCATATCCCTGTAAGTCATCAGCGACTTCCATGAAGACGTTACCACTATTTCGGCTCCAGTCTTTTCTATGATTTTCTTCAGGTACCCAACGCAATTTGGGTCAAAGACAGCCCCGAACTCATCAGAGCAGGGAAGGCCTTCCTTCCCAAGGACATGGCCAAAGTATGCCGTATCCATCACACCGTCAAAATCAAGGAAAATAACCTTCATGGGAACTTGCTATAAAAAGATCTTTTTCCCTTTGTACTCCATTTCAATCTGAAATCCATTGTACTTCTCATTCAACGCCAAAGCCTCTTCTCTTGAATCGACAGAAAAATAATCGTTATAATATTTGTCGTGACCTCCAGTGAAATCATGAAATTCTGAGTACTGACATAGTACCAAAGCATCACATTCAGGGCATCTTTTTAGAATCCGACACCCATCGTCCCATGTATGCAATGCTTTTCCATTACACTCATCGCCAAAATTTTCAACGAGAACCAACTTTCTTAGATGTTCCCTTTGCTTGTCTTTATCAGACATTTCAAACGCTTTGCAGATATTACTCATGGCTTAATTGCTTTAATCAATTATAACTTTTGGATTCATTTCACTCGGCGAAAGCCAAATGATTCCATGTTTGGCAAGTATTTTCTTTTTTTCTGACCAGTACAAATGGCAGAAACCAATTTTGTGCGGCTCGTGCTTTAACAATCTATTACATTCTTTTTCAACATCGTAAATTACCTTCTCATATTTCTCCGTCATCTGAACCGGGTCGTATAAAAGACTATGGTCTTCCAGAATCAAATCACAGATTTCTTTGTAGGATGTATTGGGGTCTGTCATCTTTTTAAGCTTTCTCTCCTTGTCTTCCCATTGTTCAGAAGACCCTGCAAGTGTGTGGTAATACTCAATGAATGAGAGCATCAATCGAGGTGCTTCTGTGTCATCAAGCATGGGCTCATATACAACCATTTCACAAAACTCCTTGTACACCTCATTTTCAACCGATATGCCGCGCTTTTTCATGAGGATTATTGCTTCGTTGGCTAAGGGTATGTTTCTCCATATATCTCCGCTTATGGAGTTTTTTATCATCTCTACAAGGATGTTTTTGAGTTTTGAGTAATTCTGATGGTTAATGGCATTGGGATCATCAAACAATGAATATCCCATGACATATTTATATTTTGTCATATCCACCAAATCGGCCTCAGAATATTTCTTTATGAAATAATCATGCATTTCACTACCATCATTTCTCATTCCTCCTCTGATATAGCTAACAAGTTTTGCTGTATCGGGGTAAATGTCTTTTTGCTGTATTTCTTCCAACCTATCAAGCAATCTTATCATTCGATCTTGAACATCATAATCTGTGATGTCTTCATCCTTTAGATAATGGTCGAATCTGACAAGTGCTGAAATCAGCATTTGCATACAATCTTCTCGTTTCGCACGTTGCCACCAATTACGGAAGCGGAACACGCAAATTGATTCTGGCGTTTCTACTTTGGTTTCATTAGAACCATTGTTGAACCCGTGCTTATTTGTAAATGATGTCGATGAATCAGCCTGTTTTGTCTCTTGTTTTGAGTTATGCCTCACAATAAGGACGGCCAATAACAATACCACCAAAACGGCAAGTGATATTAGCTTAAATGTTAGGTATGACATAATATATTGTTTTTATTCCAACTGTTTCCAACAGCTCACGCCTTCTTTCCTGGTTTGCAGGACGGCATATAGGATAGCAATGGTAGTCAGCGTCCAACCGACCTGAATCGGTATGTTATGAGGAAGCTCCACCTCAATCTCCCGGAAAGCGTTCACGATAAGGCGTCCCAAGATGACTTGAACAGCCGTGGCCACTATCGAAGTGACGGCAAAGCCCCAGAAACCATATCTTTTCCCTTGCAGCAACTTGACCAGAAAGAAGATGATGCAGACTGTAGCGACGATGGCCACGAGCATCTCCAACAACAAATAGTTATGCAGTGAATGGTACAGATCCTTGATACCCTCTCTTGAAAAAAACGGCTGAAATTCCCACTCGGCATAGCCAAACATGCTCCAGTAATTCGGCAAGGAAAGGAAGAGCAGGATACAGGCGAGTATTATCCCCATCACAATAACGATGGTGACGAATGTGTTGATGGGAGGGGATTGTTCTGGTTTATTATTGGTTTCCATAGCGTGTTTGTTTATTATCTCATAAACGGCGCTTCAAAATACTTTTTTCATAATCGTTTTCTTTGTATTATTTGAATCCAATCACTTTCCATCCATCATCCTCATTCACCACCAACACCTTAACGTTTGTGTCGCCATATCTGGTTATATCTTGAAATCCAGAGCGGCCAACTTCATCTGAAGGAACACATCCAACATACACCTTCTTAATCTCTCTACCATACTCATCAAACCATTCGGATTGCACGTACAGCACCGCTTCTTCACAGTTGTTCGTCAAGTAGGGTTTCCATCCTAATATGTTCAATTTGCTTTCACTTTCTGAAAAGAAATGGTCGTAATTTGCATAACCGTTCATTTGCCTAATCTCCTCAAATTCTCCTGCTACTTCCGAATCCATATACGAAAGCATCCTTTCAGAGTCGCTATTTAGTATCGCGTTGACGAAATTATAGGCAACAGCCGCTGGGGTACCGTTTGTTTCAAGTTCCTTTTGGCCGAGTCTTTGCACAATCGGATTAGGATAGAAATCATTGGGAATATTGTGTTTCGTCCGTTTTATTGGTTGCTTTTCTCTTCCATAAACATACATCATATAACCGTGAAGGGTCATGTCGGTTGCCAACACCAAACGGTCTTGGGTGAGTTCCTTAATAACATAAACCTCATTCCCAAACATGGCACCCGGATACCCATTCGGAATTGACCATACCAGCACCGTATCATGGAATACCTCATACTCAATACCAGAGTAAATATATAAATCATGGAATAAATCCTCCATGCTCACGGAATCAGCAACACTTTTATTTGGTTCCTCATTATCATTAGGCTCCTCCAAAGAGGCCACAGCCTCTTCGCAGGAATCCTCAAATGCTTTCATAAAGGCATCAATATCCTCCTGAGTGACTGGCGGTCTTTTTGGCCTCAACACAATGTGGTCGTATTGGCCATAAATGATTCCGTCATCAAATTCCTCGTTTGATGGAATTTGAATTTCATGTAAAAACCACTCGCCATCTATTGGGTCCTGGCCGTTACAGACAAACGCTATCAGACCGAAAATTAGTAGCGAAAAAACCTTTTTTAGTTTTTCTAGTGCCATAGTATTTGCATACAGATTGTTCACTTTTCCTTCTGTTTCCTTGATGTATTCCAGATAGTTACGTTCGTCTTGTATAATCATTTCAACTCTTTTTTATCGGTTGTATTTTTTCAACTGTTCCATAAAACCTATAGGAGTTTGGATAAGCCATCTTGACCCATAATAAACCCCTGCTGCATCAGCAATATCCATCGTGAACGAAGTACAATCGTAAATGCCCATGTGATAACGTGGAGTGTTATCCCTCAATAATCTAAGTTTTGCATACACATCATTCAATTGTTGATCTGTTATATAAACCGAGCAACTATCGGTAGCATATTGCCGTTGCCTTGAATGGTCAAACAATGAACCTTGGCCGTCAATCCAATTGCCGTCACCAGAACCAAATCCCCAATATCCCGAACGGGGCACATAAACAAACGCATGTCCTGTGGGACTAACATGGCCATTTCCTGTTTCCATGCCTTTTCCCCAGGCATAAAATGTCATTTTATTACGAGCAGGGGCTTCTATATAGTCCCAAACCGCCTGTTGCGTGTTATACACAGAACTGGGGGCGTTCAATACATACGGCGTAATTCTGCCTCGTCTTCCCGATGGGCTCGAACGATGATGCGCAGCACAATAAGCCAAAACTGAAATGGAGCTGGTTTGTAGTGGGGGTAACGATACGTTGTAATGTTTTGTGACAACAATATTTTGTACATTTTCTGTTTCTGACTCTATCATAGTCCCTTGCCTGATGGTCACATCCAATGGGATTCCTGTGTTATTAGTCAAAACGATATTTACATCAAAATGCTCATCAAATATCGATGGCGTACTGTTTATTACACAAGACCTCAAAATGACCTCTTTTTTCATTATCCGACTGAATATGCATGGAGGTATTGTATCAATATGGATTTTCAGAATGTGCATAGGTTGTATTTTGAAAATACGATCCTGACCATTATCACGCGAATAGGGAATACCCGCAGCATCAGCGGACATTTCGGCAATTAGTTTTGCCCCGCCCAAGCCTTCTATATCGCTATTTCTATATAATTGGGGCTGAGATTGATATAAAGCTTGCTCGAAACTAACTCCTGCTGGCACAAAAAGCCTTTCTGGTACATAATCCTCAACTGCTGGATGATCTTCCCATTCTTCATCTTCTTCCCAACTCTCATGCTCTGTATCTAGACTATATTCTTCTCCAGTTTGCATCTCTTCCTCATTCTCAAAATAATGAGGAATCCTATAGGGAGGTTTTTGTTCGCAACCGAAGCAAATCAGCAACAATAAAAACGACAGAGTTTTTGCGACTTTATTCATGATTATCAATTTACTTTTTCTCCATTTTTGAATAAACCATTGTAAACATTTCCACTAGTGAAATAATATGTACCCATCCCATCAAACAAGCCATTTTTAAACTCTCCCTCATACTTTAATTTGCCGTTTGAATAATATAGTTTTCCCTGTCCATTTGGCAGTCCGCTCTTGAACTGTCCTTCGTGTCTTTCACCATTGGTAAAATAGTATTTCCCCACACCATTAGGATGCCCATTTACAAACTCTCCATCATATCGATCCCCGTTTTTATAATAGCAAACTCCTTTCCCGTTCAGCTTTCCATTTTTCCAATAACCTTCTAGTTTTATATAATCCGTATTTTGTGGATTACATGTATAGACACCATAACCATCAAACTTGTTGTTTTTCCATCCACCTTCATATTTGTCTCCCGCAAAGTCTCCAGAAGTGTAAACGAAAGTTCCGTTGCCTTCAATAATATCACCATGAAGAGTACCTGTATAATACCCTTCACTAAATCCTAAATTTGTGACATTCCTTACATTGTTTTTAGGGGCGGGTTCCTCTTTGGGTTTTGGTTTCGTCTTAGGCTCTGTGATGGGTGGCTTCGTTTGTTCCTCTTTTGGTTTCGGCTTTACAGCAGGAGGATCTGTCTTTGGTTTCGGTTGCTCTACTTTTGGCTTTGGCTTTTCGGCGGGTGGATCTGTTTTTGGTTTTGGCTGTTCAATGATAATCTTTTCATCTTTAACCGTTGGTGACGTGTCGCTGATTTCGACAGGTTTGTCATCTTGCTCTCCTATAACCTGACCAGCAAGGGTTGGCGATTGATTTCCATTAGAACCAGGTGTTTCTGATTGTTCTGGAGGTTGTGAGTCATTGCCATTTATAATAGGTCTTAAATAAAGAAATGCCCCAACCAACAATCCAACAATCAATAAAGCAATTACGAACGGAACCCACTTCCGCTTCTTTCCTGAAGATGACGAGTCGTTTTGTGAATTTCCAGTTTTCCCCTTTGTTAGATATATTCTGTTGTAGTACTTTAGTAAATCGTCCAAAGGTGTCGGCAGGTAATTTGAATCAAATGCAAAAGCTGCTATCCTTTCCTGAACCACATATTCTTCTGGTAATCGGGTTTCTGACCAACTCAACCTGTTTTCCACAAGAGTGCGGCAATTTCGTGTTAGTTCCTCGATTTCATCTTGAGCTTCAGCTAATCGAGTACCCGTAAATACGACATGGCCATGTCTGTCTTTCCGAAGAAAACGTCCTTTGTTTACGACATTAACAAAAAGGCTTTCAAAAACCGCAACCACCTCTGCAAGATTTGCAGGGTAGGCACCATTGAAAACAAGAGACATGCCGAAATGGCTGCCAGTTTTCTCGTTAATGTTACGAATATAGGTGAAGTACACTAATTCTGCATTCCTATAAAGCGAAAGCTGTATAGGGCAGTTTTTGTCGTAAAACGATTGGAACAGGATTTCCTTGTCATCTAAAGGATACTGGTCGTATCCATCAGGTGTGCCGAACAGATAGAAATCGAAGTTCACAACAGAATAATGTTAGAAATAAGTGTTGAAAATCTTATCGAAACGACTTGATTGTTTCCTATAATACTCTTTCTGTTTGGGCGACAAAAAGCTTAAATCCATTTTGCTAATATCATCCAATTGCTTTGCTATCGTGTTATTCACGGTATTACCAATTTCAAGGGCGATGGCCGTTTGCAATTGCTCATCATTCCAGCCCTTCTCTTGCTTTTGACCAGACATCTTGTTTATTGTATTTTCCACTTCAGAGATAGCTAGAGATATTTCTCGTATTTTGGATATAGTTTCGTATTGTGTCAAATAAGCACCCTTAAGTTTTTTGCTCCATCCATTTCGTTCCAATGTGGAATCCGCAAAAATCGTTTCTTCCGTATTTGAAAAGAAGCGAAACACAGCAAGGGTGTCTTGACATGCCTTTAGTTGTTCTTGTTGCTCATTGATAAGTGCTTCATATGCTGTTTTTACTTTTTCATGTCGGTTTTGAATATCTGACACTTGTTTTTCTAGTTTTTTATTCAATGCCGATTTACTATTTAAATAGTTTTGAAATGCATTTTCTGCACTCTCAATCTGTTGTTGAAGCTTATTTAATTCAGTTGGTTGTTTTTTTGTGGGAACCGGCTTTGTTCCCCCAGATTGAGCAATGGTGTTTCCAATGCTAACTACGATCAATATTATTGTTACTATGTATCTCATGGCTTTTGTGAAATTCTGTTTTTCAATTATTTTGCTACTGTTATTGTAATGCCTTCTATTATTAAACTTCCTCATTGTGTTGTCTGTAAGAATAATCTAATATGATCATTTTTTGGAACAAAAATCTCACCATTATTTCCGCTTTTTACCACTTTTTTAAGTTCCTCTCCAGTCAGATACATATTGTCTTTTTTGATTTTGTAAATATAGTGGTCGTTTCCAACATTTATAGTTCCCGAAGACTTAAATGTTCGTGTTGGGCTGCTGGATTCGGGAACATAATTAACTCCTGTCTTATAGAACTCAACAACATATGTAGAAGTTTTCGGCTTAGGCTCTTCTTTAGGTTTGTTCTTGTCCAACTTATTTATCAATGTATCGTAATTCTCATTTCCAATATAACCTTTGACAGCTTTCAATTCTTGTTTTAGACCAGGCGACTTGGAAGAATAGTTGCTTTCATTTACTTTTTCAATCCTCGTATTAAAATCATTCAAACACGCAATTCTTATTTCATCTATCTTGGCGTTTTTCGCATCTTCATCAAAGTATTGTTCGGTTTTGCCGAAAGCATCATTCCATTTTTTATCATCTATAAGTTTGTCTATTTCCTTGCCAAGATTAGCATTATATATCGAAAGCCTTTCAACAATCATTGCCAATTTCTCACTTCGGAAGTCTTTGTCAGATATAGTGTCTGCAATTTCATTGGCTTTAATAAAATCTGGTATAGACAAGGCATCCCGAATCAGACTGTCAGCTTCTTCTGCGCAACAATATGATGTTTGGGAAGGAGGTGTACCGCTGTCATTCTTTGGTCGAAGCAAGACCAATAGCACCACCAAAACAACTGTAGCACCCACTATGCCTGCAATCTTGCCTTTGTTATCAGAAATCCATTCTTTTACATTATTCCAAAACGAGGGTGTTGGTGTTGGATTTGGCGAATTTGAATCTGGTGGCGGATTTGTGCCTTCTCCGCCACCACTTTGAGTATCCGCAGCTTTTTGATACAAGTCTGCCAGTTGGTTGCATAGTTCCTCATAGTTGGCTTGAATTGAGGGAGCAATATTCTTGTTGTAGGAATACTTCTTCAGCTGGCCTAATATCTCTTCGGTTTGTTTCTGATACCGCTTTACTTCGTCTAAAACAGTAGTAGCCAAGTTTCCGAGTCCCTGAATAATATAACGCTGATAATCTGGAATCAAATCCTTCCATTGCACAATTTTCTGTGGTGCAATCTCAACATCAGAGTCTGGTTCTTTCGTATTATCAATAACTTTGGGTTTCCAGTCAGGTGATATAGTCACATAACTATATTCACGAAAACGGCCAATCAGTGATTCTTCAAAACGACCTCTATAAATTTCCCTCTGCTTCTCATCTTCAGACTCTACCACCAAGGGTAATTTAACTACCAAATTCTGGTTCTCGTTCTTGAATCCAGGATCCAAAGGATAAAAAGAGCTTGTGAGCATGTCATCCGTCGCAAGATTATGCTGGAACACCTTCTCGACGAATTTAATATGTTCCTTGCGATCTTCAAAACGGGTGATGAGATACTGCGCCTTTATGTCCGAATTGGCAATGGATTTCAGAATTCCTTTGCTGGCATCAGATGTGTTGCAGAGTACATGGTTTTGATAAACATAGTCAAACAGTTCGTACAATCTCAGCGGATGGTTACAATAAACTCCCGAAAAGGCCAGTGACATGCCAAAGAATGAGCCTGTCCTGCTTTTACCCGAAGAAAGGTTATACTTCAGGAAAGTGTACGTCACATTGCCGTTTGAATCACGATGCGAAGTGAACTTGGTGTCCTCCGTACTACCATCGTAAAATCTTTGGAAGTAGGATATTTCCTGCCTTGTTCCTTCAAGCATATCAAAGCCATCGGGAACGCCGAATATGTAGAACCTTGGTGCAACCATCTTCTATAGTTTTATCCTTTTACAGTTTTTAGAATGGCTTTCCAAAGTAATTTAGGATAAATATCTTGACCAGGAGTGTAAACCTGTCTTCCACTGTCTGTCGGAGTGAATGCCCCAGCAGAGAATGGTACAAACTGGAAGTTGTATTTCCTGAACAATCGTGTTATTGGGTTTCGGTTTTCAAACGGTGTGAATATTCCTGGATAATCGTTTTTGATGTTTTTGAATATCTGGTTTTTATTTGGCATTCCATTCCCCAAAAACACTTGTGGATGCTCGTCCACTTTGTGACAAGTGAAAATAATCTTGTCTCTTCTCAAATTGGCAGGCATGTTATTGATACGTTGTACATACATATCTCTCATTACTTGATCGCTCCCCCAATCCTGTTCCACAATAAACATCCAAACCCTCTTGTTTGATAATTGCATAATATTTGTGATATAAGTAGGGAATTGTTTTTGGGGATCATTCGGGTCAAAGTAATGCTCGCCCGGGGCTTCCAAAAGCTGACATATAGGCCTTCCTATTTTATCAAGAACCTTAACCAACATAAAACTAATAACATTATTACCATCAGGAGCATATTTACTATGACAAAGTTTTGGGTATTCTTTGCATATTCTTTCATAATGATTGTCATATGCTGGGCGGAAGGTTTTATTTGGTACAACTTGATACCCTATTTTTTCCAAATATTGGGTAAGCCGGATTAGTGCCATAGTTTTTCCAGAAGTACGAGCACCAAAAAGCACAACTACAGGTGCTGGATCACTAACAGTTACCACGATTTCATTCGGATCTTTAATTTCGTTGTCTGAAAGACCAATGATACCGCCTTGTTTTTCAGGTTCTGGTTGAGGTGGAGTAAAGCCAGGGCCGCCACTTGGAGGTGTACCAAAGCCTAATGAGTTTTCCTCACCAATATTGGAAGTGAATCCGCTATTCGTCTGATTGTTATTATTCTCTGCCATGATATTATGTATTTAATTGTTTATAATCCTGTGTTATTCATCATCACGTTTAGCGAAAGTGATGTCAAAGAAAATGAAGGCAGCCACATCAAGAAGAATAGCAATGACTACCCAATACCACAAGCCGTGGCCTCTGTATTTGCCATGCAAAAAGTCTTTCCACACATTAAATACACTCACCATGCTTTGGGTCTTTGATATGGGATTTTCTGCTGTGTAAAGAGCGTCATCTTCTCCGGTAGAAAATGTAACAAAGCTTTGATAAGTCTTGATTGTGGAGTATGCTATGCCCAACTCTCTGGTTAATTCTGACATTTGCTCTGCTTTATATAAGTTCAAGCTGCCGTCATCTATGGCTTTTTGGGCATCCTTCATTTTTGTTAGAGAACTCTTGGCTTTTTGTGTATAATCATCATTCTGTACCTTTTGGGACTCTTGATCCAATTGTTCCAATCTTCTGTTGAGCATTTCAATAATCTTACCTCTATACCACTGGGCAAGTTCTTCGGCTTGTGCTTTGTTTGCCGCTTTGGTCTTTGAATTATCGTCAATCTTTTCAACATGTAAAATATTGGCGATTTCATCCAAAATCCTTCTTGCTTCAGGGCCGACACCCAGATTTAAAGGATTTACAATCTCAGCTCTTAAATCCGTGAGTTTATCATATACCTTGTTAGACAAGTCATCTTTTTTCTGCTGAATTGCTTCTGTTTTTTGGCTGGCATTGGCTAATTGGTTCAGATAGTTCTCCGTTTTGGAAAGGTCTTCACTAACCACGCCATTGATGTCACTCCTATAGAAGAAGGTGTGGGTATTGGTAGGCATACTGCAAAGTAGCCAAAATACTAGAGCCATTAGTAATCCGCCTACAAACTTCCAGCCTCTGTTTTCCACGAAAACGTTTTGGTTAAGGCTGTTCACTATCATGGCTGTTCCAATAGAAGCCACAACAAAGAAGCCGATTGAGATAACCCAGCATGCAATAACTGGCCAGCTCGGTAAAGAGAAATGTAGTGATTCGGCCGTAGCCCAGCAACTTATTGCAGCGAATGCCACAAATGCTAATCCTGTGAAAATTTTCCAATAATTGTTGTTCATATTTGAAAGTTTTAGAATTCAAAAACAAAGTTGCAAAAATAGTCTTCAATCATTTTGTATCAAAAACTTAACCGTCAAAACAATTTACGGTTTCGTTTGAATTATTTACAGTTGTTGCTCGATCCATCTTCGTGACCAATTCCTTCAGCAATAAAGTTATCTGTTCTGCTTTCTCTGCTGGACAATTTTTAAGATTGAGATGGACATCCAATTGATGTGCTTTCAAAGATGTTTTCAAACCGCTTTTTTGTTGAACGTCATCCAAGAAATTGTGATCCAAAGCTTCTGAAATGTCAATTAGTTGTTCCACGCCAATATCGTATCGCTCAAAAATGGAATACACATTAGGCCTCGCACAGTTGATGCGGCGCGCAAACTCGGTCACACTTATTCCTTTTTCATCAAATACCTTTTTTATAAGGTGTCCGATATGTATTCTGTGTGGTTTGGCCATAGGTGTGTTGTTGATGGTTGTTATAAAAAAGACAGCAAAAAAAGCGTGAAACCCGACCGTTTCGCGCTATCCAAGGTATTTGGCGTAACCTGTTTCTCCCGTGAAAAAGTCTAGCCTCACGCTTAGCGTGGGCATATTGACTAATTCTTGGAGAAAACACTTCATCGAAAATCGCCAAATTTTTGGATAGAAGCAATTGGTCTCTATGCTATTTGTTTATTTACTGTGTAAAGTCTCTATTCTTCTTGTATGTCGGTTTAGGTGATACAATTAGTTGATTCAATGCCGCAAATATACTGATAATTCAGTTTCCACCCACAAAAAAAAACAAAATCAATCAAAATCAATCTAACTTGTTTTTCCCGATTATTGCATTATCCTCTTATAGTTGTTTATCAATGCTTATATTTCACCTTGTATGATGATGTCTTGGGCGCATCCCCCGCCGTCCGTATAGCCCCATCGATAGGGGTGCCTCAACAGGCCATCGGGGGTCGGGCTTTGCGGGGGTACGCTATCGCTCCCGTGCTTTGCTCCATGCAGAGAAAGCTCACGATTCCTTCGTCATTGTGACCTTTCTCTGTATTACGCAAACCACCAAGCCCCTCCAATCCCTTGCGCGTTCCCCGCAGTAAAGCCTCAACGAGTAGGGAAGCCCATCATCCGCACAATAGCATCACCTTTGGCTTTTACAGAGAGGAAAGCATCTTTTAGCATCACCATCCCGAACCCCGTCAAGGAGTTCCGCGCCTTGCCGAAGCCTTTGTCTTGTGTCCGGCAGTGCTACAGCCGCTACCGTTCCGCGACGGACACGGCTCGTACCTCACTGTGTCCATCGCTCCACTAACGCGGCCCGCGCTGCCTACCCCAATCCTTCAGGCCTCGTCGAGGCGCTCCACATCGTGTTCATCCCGCCAGCCGCACAAGCCTAAGCTGCTGCCATTCGCCGCTTCGGTCGCTCCATGGGCGTTTTCACCTCCGCAATCGAAGCGCCCTCAGCTTCATCGTGAGTGTCCAGCCCTTCGCGGCCTGACAACTACCTTTCGCTCCGTCGGGCAGACGACGGCTCCGTAAACTCCGCTGTCGTCTGCTCGCTCCGCTACAGTCCGTCGTCAGGTCGCCCAACCGCACCAGCAACACCATCGCCGGAAGGCTACACGAAAAATAAGGCTTGTTGTGCCGTAGTCGGTCGCGCCGTCTCTCACCCACAAAACGCCTATTCCGCTCACCTACGCGGCCAATACCAGCAGCCCCACCCCGTAAGATAGGCCTCACGGTCGATAGCACGTTAGCACGTTAGTACAAATAACGAAGACTCTGAAAAACTGTTATACCCTCATTACTTCTTCCCGAAGACATGAGCCCGCATACTTTTCACGAAATGAGGCAGGCTGCTTCCGATGAGGTGCTGGAACCACGCTTCGAGCAAAACGAACATGACGATGAAAACCAGCACGGCATAAAGCCATTGGATGCCATCGTAAGGCACGTTTCGGTTAATCTGAACCAGTGACCAGATACAGAAGGCACACATCAGGATTGCCGTGTACCAGCCTGCTGTAGGCTTTCCGGTCTTGAAAATGAAGCTGCCCATCGTATGCACAAACCCCTCGAAGATGCCGAGGATGAACACTGGCAATACCAACCACATCTGCTCCGGGAAAAGTATAGCCAGCGAGAACATCACAACGATATAAACCGCTTGCGCCAAATGCGACTTGCCTGGGGTAAGTTTTCCTTGGTCAACACCTACGATTGGTCCAAACAAATCCATCAACCCCGGATGCGAGAGCGTTTCCTCGTATTCATGCACGATAATCAAGGCGAACACGCCCATCACAAGCTTCTGCACAAGCAGAAGGTCACTCCAGCGGCAAGCCGCCCAAATAGCCCAACCGATGAAGCACAGCGTCATCAAATGAATGTTGTTTTTCAGCAAAAACAGCCCTAGTCTTTTCATGGTGTTTTACTCCTTTCTGCCCGCAAAAATAATAAAAACTAAATCCTACCAAGCCGCCGCTGTCATGGTTTTTGCAGAAGGGAAGCTTTAACCTTGCCTCCCCAATGCTGGTCGGTAATGCCGCCAGTCAGGGTGCTCGTCCTCGTTCCTGCGGGCGAACACTCTGCCTGTCGACAACACCGCCCAGTGGCCGCGCGACGGCCAGCCACACCTTTCTTTTTGCCCTGGGCAAGAAGTGTTTGTACCACCTTCGCCCATCGAAATCACGATAGGACGAAAGTACGATAGCACGTAAAAAAGCCTCAACAAAAACACCTCTTGCCCAGTGCAGCAACACGTAATTTGGAAAGTCTATTCTTCTCTGGAAATCTAATGAAAGGCCGTCGCGCCTTACCCACGACTGAAGCCCTAACCGGGCAAAAACCCCGCCAGCGGCTGCCTCAAATTCTACCTTTAAGCTTTAACAGAAGGAAAGGTATTGCCTGACAATCTCTTCCACTATTTCATATTTCGCTCGCACCTCATTGGGCAGGAAATAGGGGACAGCCATTTCCTTTAGGGGATAGGTGGCTTCGCTCTTCGGCAGCTCATCGATCTTGCCGATTTGATACTCCAGCGTTTCAGGATTGATCTGCAACGCATACTCAAAGTAATATCGGTTGCCCTCCATACACTTGTTAATGTCGTCGAAAATACACCTGGCATAATCGTAGAACTCATCGATAGTGGTTAAACCTAAGGCATCTCTTTTGGGTATCATCATAAAATTGCGCTATTGATGCGCAAAGATAAGCATTTTTTGGCTTTTACCAACCAAGCCGCCGCTGTCATGGTTTTTGCAGATGGAAAGCTCAAACCTTGCCAGCCCAATGCTGTTCGGCAATGCAGCCGTTCAAAAAGTTGTCCCTTCGTTCCTCGTGCCAACTTTTTGCCCGTCTGCGCTGCCGCCCAGCCCGCGCGACGGCCAGCAACACTTCTATATCGCCCTGGGCAAGAGTCGCGGCGGTCGAGAGCTTTTTACTTCTTTCTTTAGGACATTACTCCGCTGCGACACATGCCCAGGTCGGCCACACGGTCGTTGATAGTCATCACTTCTCAGAAAGTCTTATGAAAGGCCGTCGCGCCTTACCCACAGATGAAGCCCTAATCGGGCAAAAACCACGCCAGCGGCTAAGTCCAACCGAGTGCTTTAAGCATCAACGGTTTGGAAGGTTTATGCTGCCCAACGCCCAACCTACCTAATTCAGCAGGAGGGGGAAATCGGTGTTCCCTGCGTCGCCGCTTCTTGCGCCTGCCTTGGTGCTGGCAAGGGTCAAGCCGAGCGGCAATCTGAAAAAATGCTGAGCTCCTTCGTCGTGCGCTTTTTCAGGTTGCCGCCCTTGCCCGACACCGCCGCTGCTCTTCGCCGTCCCGCGACACTCGCTCCGTTGCACTCCGCTGGCGCGGCTCCAGCGAGCGTTTGCGGCTCCAAGGCCAGCCGCTTTCGTGGCTCCTTGCTCGCTCGGGGCTTTCTTGTCGCCCCCCGAACCCCCAAGCGGTTCTCGTACCTCGCAACTTTTTAGCGGGGGTCGCCGCGCCCCTTTAGTTTTGCGCCCCTGCTTGCGCGTCCGCCCGTCGGTTCCCTTAGTGGTGCGCTAAAGCGCATCTTGTTTCGCCCCCTCATCGTTGCCACCTCTCCCCGCAATGGCTATACTGGTGCCTGCCTCTTCGGGGTCGCCGCCGCAAAGGCACGCCCGCCGCCGCTTCGGATTGTAACCGTGCGCGGACTCCTGTCGGGCGGGTCGGCCGCGCTGGCGCGGACGGGGCGCGAGGGATAGGGTTCCCCGTTCTGTCTTCTCTCGTTGCGCTGTTTTCTCTTTCTCGGTTCTGTCATTCCGTGCCCCTATAGGCCGCAGGCGCTTTTCCCCCTCCTGCTGAGGCCAACGCACTCTATGCCGCCGTCACCCCCGGCCACCACCCCAAAGTTCAGGTCAAGTCGCTCCGCTGACGCTTCGCTCTGGTCATCCACCATCGTCCCCAACCGCCACCCTAAAT
>R22__coassemble_84_pt1 | contig 75857 bp, 50 predicted proteins | sample R22__metabat2_high_PE_030 | metagenome-assembled genome bin R22
TATTCTATTGTTTTTGCAGTACTCTCAATTGACGCTGCAAACATAGGATGACATGTCCACTGCAGCCTTGATGCTGAAGGTCAATAACGCAAAAGACCCACCCCTTTCGAGGCAGGTCTTTTGCTCGTTTCCATTATTCTTTGACGCGGGACTTATGGACGCGGGACGCGAGACTACCTTGTCCGCAGGCCATTCCGCATTCCTAACTCCGCATTCTGCATTCAGGATTCAGGATTACATCATGCCGTCCATTCCGCCGCCCATGGGCATCGGAGGTGTGGGAGGTGTAGGCTCCTTGTGGTTGCTGATGACGCACTCGGTGGTCAGCAGCATGCCAGCGATGGAAGCTGCGTTCTCCAAGGCGACTCTCGACACCTTCACGGGGTCGATGACACCCGTCTGCAGGAGGTTCTCATACACCTCGGTGCGGGCGTTGAAGCCGAAGTCGTTCTTGCCTTCCTTCACCTTGTTGACGACGACCGACCCTTCGAGGCCGGCGTTTTCAACGATCTGGCGCAGCGGCTCTTCCAAGGCGCGCTTGATGATGGCGATACCTGTGGTCTCATCCTCGTTTTCACCCTTCATCTTCTCGATGGCCTTGATGGCACGGATGAAACCGACACCGCCGCCAGGGATGATACCCTCTTCGATGGCAGCGCGGGTGGCGTTCAAAGCGTCCTCGACGCGGTCTTTCTTCTCCTTCATCTCGACCTCGGAAGCGGCACCCACATAGATGACTGCCACGCCACCGGCCAACTTGGCCAAACGCTCTTGCAGTTTTTCACGGTCATAGTCGCTCGTGGTGGTCTTGATTTGGGCCTTGATTTGGGCGGTGCGGGCCTCGATGTCGTTCTTGGCGCCGTGACCGTTCACGATGGTGGTGTTGTCCTTGTTGATGCTTACCTTGTCGGCCTGACCGAGCATTTGCAGGGTGGCGTCTTCAAGCTTGTAACCCTTTTCTTCGCTGATGACGGTGCCACCGGTCAGGATGGCGATGTCTTCCAGCATTTCCTTACGACGGTCACCGAAGCCAGGAGCCTTGACGGCAGCCACTTTCAGCGAGCCACGCAGACGGTTGACGACCAAGGTAGCCAAGGCCTCGCCGTCGATGTCCTCAGCGATGATGATAAGGGCGCGACCGGTTTGCAGGGTCTTTTCGAGCACGGGCAGCAGGTCCTTCATCACGGAGATCTTCTTGTCGTAGATCAAGATGTAAGGATTCTCGTAGACGGCTTCCATCTTCTCGGTGTTGGTGACAAAGTAAGGCGAGATGTAGCCACGGTCGAACTGCATACCTTCGACGACGTCGACGTATGTGTTGATGCCCTTGGCGTCCTCAACGGTGATGACACCTTCTTGTTTCACCTTGCCCATAGCTTCGGCGATGAGGCCGCCGATTTCGCTGTCGTTGTTGGCAGAAATGGTAGCCACTTGTTTGATCTTCTCGTTGTCGCCATCGACCTTCACCGACATCTTCTTCAGCGAAGCGACCACAGCGGCAACAGCCTTGTCGATACCACGCTTCAGGTCAAGCGGGTTGGCACCGGCGGTGACGTTCTTCAGACCCGTGGCGACGATGGCTTGAGCCAACACGGTGGCGGTGGTGGTACCATCACCAGCCAGGTCGTTGGTCTTGGAGGCCACTTCCTTCACCAACTGGGCACCCATATTCTCAACGGGGTCGATGAGTTCGATTTCCTTGGCGACCGTCACACCGTCCTTGGTGATCTGGGGAGCGCCATACGACTTTTCGATGACCACGTTACGACCTTTGGGGCCGAGGGTCACCTTCACTGCGTTTGACAATGCATCGACGCCTTTTTTCAAGCCGTCGCGTGATTCAATATTGAAAAGAATGTCTTTTGCCATGATATTTGTTGTTTATTTGTTGACTGTTGAAGTGTTTAATTGTTGTTTTGTAGAGACGTAGCGCGCTACGTCTTTACAACAGATTAGATGATAGCAATGACATCAGATTCACGCATGATCATATAATCCTTGCCGTCGAGGTGGAACTCGGTGCCAGCATATTTGCCATAGATGACATTATCGCCGACCTTCAGGGTCATGGCGTTGTCCTTGGTGCCGGGACCTACGGCGACTACTTTACCTTGTTGGGGTTTCTCTTTTGCGGTGTCGGGGATGATGATACCGCTAGCGGTTTTCTGTTCGGCGGCGGCGGGTTCGATGACCACGCGGTCGGCCAGAGGTTTGATTGCTAATTTTGCCATAATTATTCTGATTTAAAATTTAATGATTCAAAATTCAAAGATTGAACGGCGGGCATTAGTCACATTTCGTGCCAAAGTGGAAAATGGCAGGGTTTTGTCAGTCGGGGTGACAAAGTGACACAAAAAGGGCTTATCTTTGCGCTCGAATTCGATCATTATGTCCAACATCAACGACGAGCGGAAAATCAATGAGCGGTATAAGATGATGACGGAGCAGCCCGTCAGGCGGCTGATCCTCAAGATGGCTGTGCCGACCATCATCAGCATGCTTGTGACCACCATCTACAATATGGTGGACTCGTTTTATGTAGGACATTTGAGCACCGAAGCCGTGGCAGGTGTGGGCGTTTCGTTTGCCTACATGGCCTTCATCAACGCTTGTGGCTTCTTCTTCGGACATGGCTCGGGCAACTACATCTCACGGGCCTTGGGTGCCAAACAGGGACAGAACGCAGGGCGTATGGCTGCCACGGGGTTCTTCTCCCCTTTGATTCTGGGCGCTACTGCAGGCCTCATCTGCATGATCTTCATCTCACCTTTGTCGCGAGCCATGGGCGCCACCGAGAGCATCCTTCCCTACGCCAACGACTACCTGCGTTTCATTTTGATTGCCACGCCTTTCATGATGTCGTCGCTGACGCTCAACAACCAACTGCGACTGCAGGGCAATGCCCGTTTCGGCATGATCGGCATCGCCTCGGGTGCCATCCTCAACATCCTCCTCGACCCTATCTTCATCTTTGTGCTCGACATGGGCGTCAGCGGAGCCTCGTTAGCTACGGCAGTGAGCCAGTGCTTCGGCTGGTGCGTGCTGCTTTGGGGCACCTCGCGACCTGGCAATGTGCATATCAAGTTCAAGAATTTCACCCCCACCTTATACTATTACAAGGAAATCACGCGTGGCGGTTTGCCCTCTTTGGCGCGACAGGCCTTGTCGGTGGTGGCCACCATCAGCCTCAACCGCATGGCGGTGCATTATGCCCTGCCCGGTAACGAAGCCTCTACCGTGGCCGCTTTTACCATAGTTTCGCGCATCACCTTGTTCTGCTTCGCCATCGTCATCGGGTTCGGACAAGGGTTTCAGCCCGTATGCGGCTATAACTACGGCGCCAAGCTCTATGCCCGTGTCAAAGAGAGCTATATGTTTTGCATTACAATCACCACGGCTTTTCTGATTGTTTTGGGCACCGTTGTCTATATCTTTGCGCCCGACATCATCTCATGGTTCCGTGGCGAGGATCCCGAGCTTATCCGTGTGGGCAGTCAGGCCTTGCGCTGGCAGTGCGTCGCCTTCCCGCTGATGGGCATGTGTACTGCGACTAATATGTTGTTCCAAAACATCGGCTACACCTGGCAGGCCACCTTGCTCTCGATGTGCCGCCAGGGCTTGTATTTCCTGCCTGCGGTCTTCATCATGTCATGGCTTTGGGGCATCACAGGACTCGAAGCCGCACAAGCCGTCGCCGACATCTGCACCTTCTTAACCTCGTTGCCGTTTGCTATCTGGATTAGCAGAGCGCTTACCGCGAAGTCACAGCATAATGCGTGACTTTGCCATCTTTCCAACTGCATTCCACCACCTTGCCGTCGCGGGCGCAGAGCCCTTTAAAATGACCGTCCTTCCATACCGAGGGCAGTGCGGGAAGCAATTCGATTTCGCCATCATGGCTCTGCAAAAGCATCTCAGCTATGCCGGCCGTGCCGCCGAAGTTGCCGTCAATCTGGAAAGGCGGATGGGCACAGAAGAGGTTGGGATAAGTGCCCGCAGAATGGCTTCCGTCAAGATGAACTGCCGGCTCAAGCAGGTTCCTCAAAAGCTGATATGCATGATCGCCATCATGAAGCCGTGCCCAGAAGCAGATCTTCCATGCTCTTGACCAGCCTGTGCCTTCGTCGGCACGGCGACGCAAGGTCTCGCGGCAGGCATCCATTAATTCTGGCGTCTTTGATTGGGTCAGCATCGTACCAGGATACAAGCCAAACAAGTGAGACACATGTCGGTGCTGCGGTTCCACTTCCTTATAGTCTTTCAGCCACTCCTGCAAATACCCCTGCTCGCTGACCTGCATGGGAGGAAAATGGGATTGGGCGTCGCGAAGGCTGTCAGAAAAAGCCTCATCGATGCCCAAAACGTCTGCCGACTGACAGACCGCGTCGTACAGCTCACTGACAATCTGCACATCCATTGTGCTGCCCATGCACACGCTGACGGGTGTGCTATCATTGAGATAAAAGGCGTTCTCGGGCGAGGTGGTCGGTGCGGTAACGAGCCAACCGTGCTCGGGTTCCTCTATCATCGCATCAAGGAAAAACAAGGCCGACTCTTTCATTAATGGATAGGCTTCTTTCAAGAATGCCGTGTCTTGCGTAAACTCATAATGCTGCCAAGCGTGGAGGGCCAGCCATGCTCCGCCGGTATTGGTGGCACCCCAAGAAGGGTGCTCGCCGGGAGCAGTGAAGCACCATGGGTTGCAGACCACGTGGGCGGTCCAGCCTCGGGCACCGTAAAAGTCGCGGGCCGTCTTACTTCCTGAAGGCATTAATCCCTCAGCAAAGTGAATTAATGGCAGGTGCAGCTCCGAGAGGTTGCACACCTCGCAGGGCCAGTGGTTCATCTCCACATTGATATTCAGGTGATAATCGCCATTCCATGGGGTTTGGATGGTGTTGGCCCACAGCCCTTGCAGGTTGGGTGGCAGCAAGTCCTCGCGAGTGGAACTGATGAGCAGGTAACGCCCGAAATGGAAGTAACAGGTCGGCAACCAAGGGTCGTCGTTGACAAGGAAGTCTTTCCAATGGTCTTCCAGTGTTTTATCCGAATTATGAAGGCCTAGATACGCTCTCTTCGCAGCCCATGTCATACCGACCGACGAAGGAGGGAGCGTATCTATGGGCTGCTTCGTTCGGTATGACATGCCTTCAAAATTACTATTTGAACCAATCACCAGCTCCACACGGTCAAACAGCTCGTGATGGGCTTTCAGATGGTCGCTTTTCACGGCATCAAAGCCTTTCGCAATGGCCTTTTGCAGGTGCTCGTTGACATATACTTCGGGGTCATCGCACATGAAATCGGTGGCGGCACAGAAATAGATTATTGTTTCATTATCCTTGGTGACCGTTTGTGCTTTGGCGTAGTAATGCATCCCTTCCACGCCTTCTACGTTGCTGTCCAGCTGACCGAACATCACTACACCGTCAGCATCATTGATGACTTCGGCTTTTTCGGGACGGGAGAGGTTGATGGTGAGAGGAAGGCAGGTCGTTGAGTGCTGAGCTTGTCGAAGTATCGAAACGCCGTCAATAATTACGATCGGCCCTTCGACTCCTTCGACAGGCTCAGGAACCGAGGGCTCAGGGACCTTAACTTTTATCACTGCAACATCATCAACACGGGAAATAAAGGTTTCGCGTTCGTAATGTTGGCCACCTTTATCAAAAGAAACCTTGTGGATGGCATCGTTAAGGCAAAGCGTTCGCTTATAATTGGTTACAGTATATGCATTAGGATAATGGTATTCTATAGGATAATGGTATTCTATCGTCATATTGCCCAAGGTCTGATAGCAGCCGAACGGCATCTTGGCGCCTTGGCCGTGGCCCGAGCCTCGGCCCCCACAGACAAAGGTTTCGTACATCAGGTTTTGGGCTTCGTCATTCTTGCCTTCCTTCAACAAGCGTTGTATTTCAGGCAGGGATTCCAATGCCAAGGGGTTGCTGTCATCATTCGGTGCTCCTGACCATAAAGTAATGTCGTTCAGCACGATAGTTTCTTTGTCAATGCCACCATCGGCCATCATACCAAGGTGACCATTGCCCAAGGGGAAACATTCTTCCCATATTTTGGCGGGGGAGGTACAGGTCAGGTTCCAGGGTTCGGGTTGCTTTTGAGTTTGGCAACCCAACAATCCAGCCAAGAGTAATATGCCCAAAAGACGCAGTTTCATGACGCTTAATTAGAATCCTGCCAAGTCCATCGTCACAGTTGGAATCAACAACAAGGCGCCCAAAACGACCAGCAGGAGGATGAACTTCCAGATGAAACGCACCCATTTCTCCCACGGGATGCGTGCCACGCCGAGGGCGGCCATCAAGACACCACTGGTGGGGGTAATCATGTTGGTGAAGCCATCGCCGAACTGGAAGGCGACCACCGTGGCCTGACGCGAGATGCCAATCAGGTCGCTGAAAGGTGCCATGATGGGCATGGTGATGGCAGCTTTGGCCGAGCCGCTGGGGATGACGATATTAATCAAGGTCTGAATGGCATACATGATCTCTGCCGAAGCGATCTTGCCCATGTTGCCCATCGACTTGGAAAGGCCATAAAGAATGGTGTCGATGATGCCACCATCCTGAAGAATGATGACGATGCCACCTGCCAAGCCCACGATGACTGCCGCCGAGAGGATGTCGCTCATGCCTTCGAGGAAGAGCTTCGCGATGTCGCTGGCACTCTTGTCGACAGCCAAGCCGCTGGCGATACCAAGCACCAAGAACAACGAGGCAATCTCCATGATATACCACTCGTAGCCCAGCACGCCGACCACCAAGAAATACACCGTGGCAAAGAGCAAGGTCAGCACGGAATAATGCACCGTTTTGCGAAGGGTGATGACGCTCAACAGGACAAACACCGCCGTGCCAATGGGCAGCAGCGGCAATGTGGTCTCGTTGTTACCGATCTTCAAGGTGGTCATCGGGTAAAGCACCGAGAACACAATTAATACTGCGGTCAGGAAGGCGAAGACCCACCAGGCCTTGCGAGGCGTGTAACGTTCCAGTTCCTCTTCCTTCACCTCCGCCGACTTGCGCCAGTAGGCGTCGTCCTCGTACATGATGGATGACTGCGGGTTTTTCTTCACTTTGTTGGCGTACCACAGCACAAACACGATGCCCACCACCGTCAGGATGGCCCAGCAAACGGCACGGTAGCCTATGCCCGTGAAGAGCGGGATGCCGGCGATGCCTTGTGCGATGCCGATAGTGAAGGGATTAAGCATGGCGCCCGAGAAGCCAATATGCGCCGCCACGTACACCATACAGAGACCCACGATGCTATCGTAACCCATCGAAACGGCCAAAGGTATGATGATCAAGGCAAAGGCGATGGTCTCCTCACTCATGCCGAACACGCTCCCAAAGAGGCTGAACAACAGCATAACGAGGATGATGACGACATTGTTTACCCCAATCTTGCGCATCAGCTTCCAGCGTTCGAGGCGTTTGGTGAACTTCAAAAACGACATGATGCCCATATCGATGGCCTTGCTTTTGTTCATAATCCAAAATGCGCCACCGATGATTAATATGAACACGATGATGTTTGCCTGCTTGACGAAGCCTTTATAGAACGCCGAAAACACCTGCCAAGTCTGCGGCTCTGCATGGAACTCATTGTCGCCAATTGCCTCCGGCAATTGGTCCGCATAATAAAATGTCATCACCGTCTCCCCACCGACCTGTTCCGAGACATATTTCCCTGGAGGAATAATCCAAGTGAGCACCGCCGCAATGACGATGATTGCAAAAACAATAACGAAGGTATGTGGGACTTTGCGCTTTTTCATTCTGTATCATATTTTGCTGGCAAAAATATTGTTTTTATTTATTGCATTGCTGTTTTTTTTTGCTTATATTTGCAGCGTAACATTAAAAAACAAAACAACATGAAAAAAGCTCTATTATCATTATTCATTGTGCTACTGGCTATGACGGCACAAGCGCAATTCAAGATCCATTCTGACGGATACACTTCGTTTAGGACCAACTCTTTTACATCGTGGAGCCGGGCAACTTTATCACACGCTAATGATTCAGTTCAAAAACATTGGATTGTGTCGTTTCCGAGACGAACACCTAACCACACTTTTTTTGTTACTGGCGAAGGAAATGTGTATAAAAATGGTACACTAAGCCTTGCAGACCCTGGTCTTATTTCTATCGACAGCAGAATTAACGGCGCAGGACTGATGCTTGACAACATTACGGGTTTTTATTATACACGCAATGATGATGGCAATAACGGAAACCGAGAAGAAAGGAAAAGGAGAATTGGCGTGTCAGCACAAGATATTAAGGAAGTAGTGCCAGAAGCTGTTGAAGCAGATGAAAACGGTTTGCTTTATGTAAATTACGAGGCTCTAACCGTGGTCCTTATCGAGGCACTGAAAGAACAGCATCAAGAGATAGAACTACTCCGAAAAGCATTGGAGGAAAACGGGCTGATGGAACCTCAAAAATGACAAGGCCATGAAAAAGATTTCATTTCTTTTGTTTTTGACATTGGCAAGTTTGAGCATGATGGCGCAGATTGATTCTTATGACCAAAACTGGAAACCCAAACTCATTGAGGATTTTAACACACTAGGACGTTACTGGATAGACAGTTCATTCTTGACTTCCGACAGCGTATGGAAAGCCTATTCCAGCGGCTTGACACATGGCGACAACAAAATGGTCTATCAGTACAGCCAATGCCATTTCAATGACATGGACGGTTATATGGAACTTGTGGCAGAATACGACAGCACTGGCAGGATTCCAGCTCACGATTATGATTTGCCTTATACCGTTCATCATTATCCAACCTATGACGATTTACATTATTTTTCAGGAAGGATTGATCATTACGACAAGCATGGGGCAGACAGCGCCAAGTTCAGATACGGCTATTTCGAAATCCGATGCAAACTGCCTATCCATAGAGGTGCTTTCCCCGCCTTTTGGCTTTGGGACGCCAATACAAATTGCAAATACTATGAAGAAATAGACATTTTCGAGTTCTCTTGGGAATTTGAGGATCCTAAAGCAACATGGCAACATAATCCTCATCCTCATGGAGCAGGAAATCCTTATTGTTTTACATCGGGCATCTATTATTGCGACACGGCAAACTATTCTGGCAACGGAACCAGTCAGGCCAGACTTTTCCCAATAATCAATGATTCACTTAACCACTGGCATACTTTCTCCTGCGAGTGGATGCCTGAACATATCCTGTGGTATTGCGATGGAAATCTTGTAGACGCATACTATAATCCCGATAGCATCCCTCATCATCCGCTGACATTAAAAGCAAATTATGGAGTTGACAAATATGCTTTGGAGGGTCACCAACATTATGGACAGCCCGAATGGATGAGTCAGGACACAATGTTCATAGACTACATCAAAGTCTATCAATTGTCATGGGATTGTGGCACTGACGAGACAATTGCTCAGCAGTCAGAGCTTGACAACTTCGATTTTGCCGTAAAGAAAAGCATCGACATGACCTCAACAATAGAACCCGTGAGCATTGGAAGCAACGAAAAAAAAACATTCCGTGCCACAGATTCCTTCCAAATCACTGGCCCCTTCCAAGTGGACAGCGGAGGGGAAATGACCGTCATTATGCAAAGCTGTCCTGAATAAAATAAAGATTAAACTATAAAACAATTAATGCTATGAAAAAGTTCACTATCTTTTTGTTCGCCATGATGACCTTCATGGGGGTCAATGCCCAAGAGGGAGAAATTATTTATACGGATTTTGAGCCAGATTTGTTGAAAGTCTTTAACTACTATGACGAAGGGATTGAGGTGTTTTGGACCGATATGGATAACGACAGCGTCGATGATTTTGTATTTATGGCATTGACGGAGTACCATCTTCCAACAGCTAACATTCATATGTGTATGATTGCACCAGGTCAAAATGGTATTTGGAGAAAGGCGGGGGTTTGCAATTATGGCGATACGCTTTCTCCTCAAAATGTGAATGCTTCTGGAGCAGCTTTTTGCTTCTATTATGAGAACCCCGAAGGATTAAAATACGTTGGAACCCGATTCTTGAAAGATGATGGTGATTATTATGGTTGGGTGGAGTTGATTGTTGATTGGGATACTCTTTATGCTGCTGTTCAGACAGTAAAACCCATCCTTACAGTGACCCGCATGGCCTATTGCAACATTCCTAACTACCCATTAATCGTTGGTCAGACGGATTTAAATTGGAATGTGAATGATAATACCACAGTACCTTTTGCCTCTGTCTACCCCAACCCCACCAACGGCCTGTTCTCAATCACGGGCAAGGACCTGAAAACCGCAGAAGTGTTCAACACCCTCGGGCAACACGTAGCCTCCGCCAAGGGCGAGGGAGAAGGTATCATGGTGGACCTTAGCGGGCTGCCCGCAAGCGTCTATTTCGTTAACATCACCGACAAGGAGGGACGGAAGTGCGTTAGGAAAGTGTTGAAGGAATAAAAGGATTCCTCCCAAATCTCCGGCCTCTTCCAAGTGGACAATGGTGGGGAAATGACAATAATAACACAGCAATGTCCTGATTGAATATTTACATATAAACACATATTAAGTCATGAAGAAGTACATAATTATATTGTTTGCCATGATGGCGATCGTGGGTGCTAAAGCCCAGACAAAGAACCATATCATATACCAAGAATTTGAGCAAGATTTTTGGATTACCCTGACCGTTAATCAGTCGTATGATATAGACATCAATCTTGATGGTTTGTCTGACTTAAGATACACTACTTTTGAAGGGGCGTCAGGGGCGTATACTCTTGCTTCCTCTTTTGCTGCAGTATCACCATGCCAAGTTTGTTATTATAGCACTCTCACTTGGGGATATCCTTATGAGAACTTCTTTTTAGATATTGGCATCCCTTTAAACGACACTTCTTTGTGCTGGGGTGGATTATGCCATGCAGAATCTATCAATCCTTATCCAAACACTTTTCCATTATCCTATAAGATTGGAATAAGATACCGTGACGGTGAGGACTATTACTACGGATGGGGCGAATTTGAAGAGACCCGCAACGGCGGTTCCGAAGCTTTATTTCACATTTCCAAAATTTGCTATTGCGCCATCCCCAACTATCCACTTGTATGGGGGCAAACGAGCCTGACAGAGGGTGTTGAAGAAAAGGACGAAAGCAACTTCGCCTGCCTTTATCCAAACCCAACTAATGGCCAAGTCACCATCACTGGCCAAGACCTGAAATCTGCCGAGGTGTTCAACACCCTCGGGCAGCGGGTGGCCTCTGCCACGGGCGAGGGAGAAGGTATCATGGTGGACCTTAGCGGGCTGCCCGCAAGCGTCTATTTCGTTAACATCACCGACAAGGAGGGACGGAAGTGCGTGCGCAAGGTGGTGAAACAATGACATTCCAATTAGAACATTTTATGTAAGAGTTTTTTCTTTATTTTTGCGGCAAATTAATCATTAAACTGAGTTAAATCTCAAATTTGAACAAAAATGAAGAAGATTCTGACCCTCTTATCGCTGGCTCTCGTCATGGCTTTTGTCGTGCCAGCCCAAGCACAAGAAAAGAAGATGTTCACTCCTGCCGACGCTTCTTACAACAACCGCAGCCTTTATGCCCAACGCCCCAACCAACTGAAATGGATCGGCAACTCCGAGATCATGATGCTGGTGAAGGACAAAGAGATTGTCACCATGATGCCTGGAAGCAAGAAAGAAGCCACCTTCCTCACCGTCGACGAGCTGAACGGCTTTACCAAGGGTGAAGGCATCAACGACTTGACGCGCATTCCCCAGTTGACCTGGATCAACGACTACCAAGCCTATTTCTATGCCTTAGGTGATAACGGCATCACTCTCAATAAGATGGATATCAAGCAAAAAAGCATTGAGGCCATCACATCGATCCCCTCAGGTGTTGCAAACCAGAATATCTGTGAGTCCACGCTGAATGTAGCTTACACCATCGACAACAACCTCTATGTGGCCAAAGGTAACAATCAGATCCAAATCACCGACAACCCTGAAGGTGTGGTGGCCGGACAGAGCGTACATCGTAACGAGTTCGCCATCAACGGAGGCATCTTCTGGTCGCCCGACGGCAAACAACTCGCCTACTACAGCATGGACGAACGCATGGTGACCGACTATCCCTTGGTCGACATCACGGAGCGCATCGCCACCGCCAAGCCCATCAAATACCCCATGGCGGGCATGACGAGCCATCAGGTGACGCTACACATCTACAACATCGCCACGGGTAAGGAAGTCGTGGTGAAGACGGGTGAACCTGCCGAGCAATACCTTACCGCCATTACCTGGAACCCCGACAACAAGCGCATCTATATCGGCGTGCTCAACCGCGAACAAAACTATCTGAAGTTCAACGAATACAGCACTGTCACGGGCGACTTCATCCAAACCATTTTCGAAGACCGCGACGAGCAGTATGTGGAGCCGCAAGGTCCCGCCTACTTTCTGCCCAACAACTCTGACCAGTTCATTTGGAAGGCCCAGCGCGACGGCTACTATCACCTCTATCTTTACACCATCAGCAAGAAGGCCGTGAAACAACTCACCCATGGCGACTTCGTCATCACCGACTTCAACGGCTTCTCGAAAGACGGAAGCAAGATCTACTACCGCTCCACCGAGGTCAGCCCGCTCGAACGCCACTGCTACATGATGGACATCAAGAGCGGCAAGGTGACCCAACTCACCAAGGAACACGGCACCCACGACATCGTGCCTTCGGGCAACGGCAAGTATTTCTTGGACTTCTATACCAGCACCGATGTGCCTTACAACGTGGATATCATGGATGCCAACGGCAAGTTTGTGAAACGTCTGCACCAAGCCGAGAACCCGCTGAAGGACTACAACATCGGCGAGACCACCATCGGCACGCTGAAAGCCGAAGACGGACAGACGCTCTACACCCGTCTCATCAAGCCCTATAACTTCGATGCTTCGAAGAAATACCCCGTCATCGTTTATGTGTACGGCGGTCCCCACGCCCAACTCATCACCGATGAATGGACGGCTGGTGCTGGCATCTATCTCAACTACCTCGCCCAGGAAGGTTTCCTCGTCTTCACCCTCGACAACCGTGGCTCCGCCGACCGTGGCGAGGCCTTCGAGCAATGCATCCACCGCCAGTGTGGTCAACTCGAGATGCGCGACCAAATGGTGGGCATCAACTGGCTGAAGACCCTGCCCTACGTCGATACCGACCGTATCGGCAGCGACGGCTGGAGCTATGGCGGCTTCATGTCGACCTCGCTGAAGATCAACCACCCTGAGGTGTTCAAGGTAAGCGTGGCAGGCGGTCCCGTGCTGGATTGGAAATACTATGAGATCATGTACGGTGAGCGCTACATGGACATGCCACAAGAGAACCCCGAAGGCTACGAACTGACCAGCCTCGAGAACAAGACCGACAAGCTCGAAGGCAAACTCCTGATGATCCACTGCACCACCGACCCTGTGGTGATGTGGCAGCACAGCCTCGTCTTCGTCGAGAACTGCATCCACAATGGCAAGCAACTCGATTACTTCGTCTATCCCGGCCACGACCACAACGTCTACGGCATGGACAGGGCTCATCTGATTACGAAGATTACGCAGTATTTTAAGGATAACCTTTAATGAAAAAAGCCTCAGCGATGCTGAGGCTTTTTTCATATTGTTTCTATCGCACCACAAATTTCCGCGTCTCGCCTGCAAAGGTAATGAAATACATACCTTGAGGCAATGATGAGACATCAATCTGTTGGTTTTCGGCCTTGATTTGGCCTGTCAATAGGGTTTGACCCATAAGGTTGGTGATACGGTAGGTCTGGTCTGGTAGAGACGTTGCGCGCAACGTCTGTACAAACAAGATGCCGTTTGTAGGGTTAGGATAAACCATCAATGCGGTTCCTGAGCCCGTCGAAGGAGTCGAAGGGCCGTCCTCCTCAACCCCATACCCTTCCGGTACCAATTGCACATCCTGCACCAAGGTCTCCCAGTCTGCCACCGTCAAGGTGAGGGTCTTGGGGTAATAGCCCTCGCAAGAATACGTCACCTCGTAGGTGCCGCCCTTGATGGGACGATGGTAGTCGCCAATAGGCAAATGACTACTGACGGCAGAACCGTGATGATCGTGGGTGAGAATGGTGACCTCTGCCTCCAAAGGTGCACCAGAGACCGAATCCGTCACCCTGCCATGAATCCCATAGAGGCATTGCTCCATGTAACGCAACATACTCTCGTGATTATAGGTCCAATACATGGGCATCGTCGACGGATTTGGCGTATAAGGAATGGAGCACTCGATGGTCACCTCGCGACATTGCTGATAGTAGTTCATGTAATCCTGTCGACTGCCGTAGATGGGATACCACACATAACCGTTGACGATGCCGTTGTCATAACTGCTCATATACAAAGTGTCATGCTCATGAGTCAAGTCGGCATATTCATGACACACCAATTGCCACCATTCGTCATCGGGATGCAGCGGTTGGTAGGTGTCCCACGGATAGTTCAGCACCTCGGAACCGCCGTGATAGTTCGCAGCCATGGTAAAGGGGTATTGCTCGGCAAGCTCCATCATCATTATGGTTTCAGGCTGATATTCCTTGCCATCGGGATGGGGTCCGTTGTCAAAATCGGGGTAGTTGCGGTTCAAGTCTGCGTTGTTGGCATTGTTGCGACGGGCACCATAGACGGTGTTGTTGCCTCCGTGATAGGTACCGTCGGGATTGGTACAAGGCGAGATGAAAATGTCGAGCTGGTCGAGCAGTGCCATGATTCGTGGGTCGTTGCTGGTGCAAAGCTCATCGATGAGGCGGAGCATGAGCATCATGCCTGTCAGCTCGTCGCCATGGATGGTGGAAGTGTAGAGGAACTTGGGCTTGCCATCGGGATCGCCATTGTTGAAGCGGCAAAACATGAGCTTGCGACCGCTCGCCAATGTGCCCAAATCGAAGTATGTGCACCGTTCAGGATAATCCTCGGCGTAATGCTTCATCATGTCCTGGTAGGCCTCATAGGTAGGATAGGCATCCCAATCGTAGGCCTCGCGGTTCGCGCCGTCCCACATGGCGTAATGCTCCTGCATGGAAGGCGGCATGAGCAGCGTAGGCTGATAGCCCATGACAAGGAGTTGGTGGTACTGCTCTTCGTTGGCATAACAAATCAGACGGTTGCCTTCCAGTTTGTCGACGGAACAAAGGCGGGTGAGCCGCTTGGCCTCTTCACGTTGTTGTAAGGGCAGGGAGAAGAAATATTCCCCACGTGTGGCCATCAAGGCTTCGAGGTCGGTTTGGGCCATGGTCATTTTCCCCGCCAATAGTAGGAACGCAAGGATGGCAAATAGCCGTAGGTTTTTCATAGATTTGGGTCTATAATGTTGTTTTTGTTTTTCGTTTTGGCTTGTAGGGCTGTCACACCGTGGCAGCCACTTTGGGTTTTCCATGTGCGGCTGCCGTAATACGACAGCCCTACAAGACCGCGATTAACGCACCACAAATTTCCGCGTCTCGCCTGCAAAGGTAATGAAATACATGCCTTTAGGCAACGCCGAAACATCAATTTGTTGGGGTTCAGCCGTGATTTGGCCTGTCAGCACGGTTTGACCCATCAGGTTGGCGATACGGTAGGTCTGGTCTGGTAGAGACGTGCCATGGCGCGTCTCTACAAACAAAACACCGTTGGTAGGATTAGGATAAACCGTTAAGGTCCCTGCGGCCCCTGAGCCTGTCGAAGGGCCGCCCTCTTCAATCCCATGCAATTCATCATAAATCGCATCGCAGTCCTCATCGCCGTATTTGAAGACCAATTTGCTATCACTCCAATAGCAACGCATACCTTCCACGCGGATGCCGTCGCCGTTGTCCATCAGCCTTTCTGGGAAGAAACTGGTGAGGTGGCCGATGCCGCACACAATGTCGCCGCTGAAAAGGTCATTGGGGTCGCTCACACTGAGTATCCTATAGGTTTGGCTCTTATAGGTTACCATCTGCACAGCATCCACATGCATCATAAGGCTTTCCGTACCCACCTTGATTTCCCATTCATCGCCTTCTTCAGCCTCGTAATCATACAGCACAGTGAACTCACCAAGAATCTTGTTCCACCAATACAACTTGCCATCGCGCTCGTAAACGTATTCATGTGTTACGTCTTGATGCAAATCCTTGTCGTAAAGCGTGTTGATTTTTACAAGGATATGCGTTGGCTCGTCTTGGATGATGGTGTCTCCCGCCTGATACATGTATTGGTAGGTGATGCTGCCATTCTCGTTCTCGATTTCGTAGTACCATTCATGACGGATAATATCCTCGATAAAGTTTTGGAAATCACTCCAATACGGTGCATTTTGATAAGCCTCTTTGCTGCCAATCGGCACATGGATGGGAATGTTGGGATCGTAGAAATAAACAGAAGCATAGCCATTGAAAGCTTGCTCATCCAACTGCGGAGGGAAGGGATTGTAAGAATAGATTTCAGCGAAACGAGTGTTTCTGAAGGCATGGTTTGCAATCAAAGAAACCGATGCAGGAATCCTCAGAGTACCTGTAAAATTCACGCAGTCAGAGAAGGCACCGCCATAAAGGTTGATCACACCTTCACCCAAGTCAAGGTCGGAGAACTGGCAATGGTCAAACGCCATTTCATAAATACTTGTCACAGAATTAGGGATGACCAATGTTCCCGTAAAGGCGGATTGGATGAAAGTAGCATGCTCGATGACGCTCAGCGAATCGGAGATTTTGAGTTCACCTGTAAGATTATGGCAATCCTCGAAAGCCCTCAGTCCTACCGAAGTCACGGTGTTAGGCATTATCAGCGAGCCTGAAAACTCACTATTGGCGAATGCAAAAGTACCTATTGTACTCAACGAATCGGAAAGGGTGATCGTGCCCGAGAAATGGCATGATTGGAAAGCGTAGTCGCCAATGGACCGGACGGAGTTAGGAATCACAAGGTCGCCACCGTCACCGGCACCGTGAAAGGCATTCCCCCCGATAGCCACAATATCATCGGGGATGACCGTGTTTTTACAACCCAAAAACAGCGTCTTGTCATCCCTTTTGATGATGGCGTTGTTTTCAGCATAGAAAAGCGGATGGCTTTCATCAACGGTAATGCTTTCCAAGGCAGAGTCGTTGGTAAAGACGGATGGGTAAACGGTCGTCACGGATGCTGGAAGATGCAGTGACGTCAATGACGAGCAACTGCTGAAGGCATTATGGAAAATAGAGGCAAGGGTATTGGGAAAGCTTATTGAGGTTATGCCGTTGCATGAGTTAAAGGCGTTGTGCCAAATGGTTGTAACGCCTTCTTGCAATTCAACAGCATTCAGCCCAGAACAAGCATAAAAGGCCTGTTCGTTAACATCTGTGATGCTACCCGGGACAACCAACGTTCCCGTCAAGCCATCACATTCGTAAAATGCAGCGACGTCGACTTCCGTTAAAGTATAGCTCTCGCCTTGGTATGTCACCGTTGAGGGCAAGGTCATGCTGCCTTGAGGCTTTTCGTAACCTTCCCAATAGTTACTCTCCCAAGGGTTTTCCGGCTCATGGGGAAAAGTCAGTTTTACGGTTTTTTGTTCCTCGTCGGTAATGATGTAATAAAGCGTCTGACCTGTTTCGCATACGGCTGAGAAATCGAAGCGCTCTGTGGTGGGGGTTGGGTTAACGATCTCATCCGCATTGGCATAGCTCATGTAATTTTGGTCGACACCAATATAATACAGGTGGTTGTCGAATCCTTTGATGAGCCATTTCATAGGCACGCAACAACCCGGAAGCGGCCGCACCCCATACATCCTTTCCCCTATTTCAGTAAAATGCTCGCCATGATCAAGAGAATAAGACAAACCTTCGGTATCATCGTCATCGTTATAGTTTATTGTATAGACGATCCCGTTATCAGAAATGCTAATGTAATTTGCCTCCAGCGCATAAAAACCAGGAATATACTCAAATCCGGAAAACTCATTGCCATAGCCTGCACAGACTACATTGCCTTCTGGGTCGAACTCCATATCCCGAATCCCAAAACCTTCAAAAGCGACAAGTTCCCAGTTTTGCATGTCCGAAAGGGTTGAATGGTATAGGCCATTGCCATAATAATACAAGCCGACATAGACATCGCCGTTTTCGGTGGCCAAAATATCGCTGATGCTATTTTCCTCAAAGGAAGTGTCGTTCATGCCCCACGTAGTGCCGCAATCGGTGGTCCAGAAAACGCTCCCATATTCTGTTGAGCCTACTAGGATTTGGTTGTTTAAGGCAAACAAATTCCAAGCCTTGTCTCCGGCGCTCAAAGGAATGCCAGAAGTCTGCTGCCAAGTGTCGCCGTAGTCGTCAGAATACCATACCTTAAACGCATTGTCTTCGAAAACGAAAATCCTTCCTTCCGGGCTGACGCTGAAACAGTATTCATTGAAATAATAGTCGTTGCCTGTTTCGTATCCCAAGACGATTTGGTAGGTTTCGCCTTCGTCTTGAGAGCGGCCTATCCCGCTGTAACCGCAATTGAAATAAAGGCTTCCGTCAGGAGCGGCGCCTAGAAAAACGGCTGATACATCGATGGGTTTCCAAATGTTTTGCGCCATGCCTCCAAGCGCGAAGGCGAGCGAAATCGCTAATGTTAATACTAATCTTTTCATGGTTGTATGTTTTTGATTGTTATCTTTTACCACGATTATCGCACCACAAATTTCCGCGTCTCACCTGCAAAGGTAATGAAATACATGCCTTGGGGCAATGATGACACATTGATCTGTTGGTTATCAGCGTTGATATTGCCGGAAAGGACGGTTTGGCCCATAAGGTTGGTGATGCGGTAGGTTTGGTCTGGTAGAGACGTGCCATGGCGCGTCTCTACAAACAAAACACCGTTTGTAGGATTAGGATAAACCGTAAAGGCTCCTGAGCCTGTCGAAGGGCCGTCCTCTTCCACACCGTGTACCTCCGAATAAATCGCGTCGCAGTCCTCGTCGCCGGGTTTGAACACCAATTCGTCCTCAATCCAATAGCAGCGTAGGCCTTCCACGCGCAAACCGTCGCCGTTGTCCATCAGCCTTTCGGGGAAGAAACTGGTGAGATGGCCGATGCCGCACACGATGTCGCCGCTGAAGTAGTCGTCCGCGTCGCTGACATGCAGCACCCTATAGGTTTTGCCTTCGTATTCAATGTTCTCTACCGCGTCCACATGCATCACAAGGCTTTCGTTGCCAACCTTGATTTCCCACTCGTCGCCTTCTTGGGCACCAAAGTCATACAGCACGGTAAATTCTTCCAAAGTCTTGTTCCACCAATACACTTTGCCATCGCGCTCGTAGACATATTCGTGCGTCACATCTTGATGCAAATCCTTGTCGTAAAGCGTGTTGATTTTCACAAGGATATGCGTTGGCTCGTCTTGTACGATGGTGTCGCCCGCCTGATAGAGATATTGATAGGTGATGCTGCCGTTGTCGTTTTGGATTTCGTAGTACCATTCGGAGCCAGCAGGAATCATATCGCCTGGTATAGTGACAAGGACGTAGTCGTTTTCGGGATGCTCGCTATCTAAAGCATAGGCCGACTCGCAGCCGTTCTCGTAGGAAGCCGTGAGGCGGTAGTAATAATCACCCGGTTCATTGGTATGGTCGTCCCAATAGTAATGAGCGAATTTGCTTGTCTCTGCAATTCGTTCCATGGCATCCAAACTTTCACCACGATAGATGTTGAAGTGCGCCACTTCATTGTCTTCTTTTGCCAATGACTCAAAGAAAGCTTGTATCAGCCAATCGCCACCTTGTCCTGTTTCGGCATAATAATCGTGCCACCCGTTTTCGGAAGACCAAGCCCATCTTCCGTTCGGGTCGCCCGCTGTGGGGCAATAAGCCGCTACGTTTGACAGTCCATCGGTTTCAATGACTATCCAAACCGAATTGCTTGACGTACATGCTATTGGTGTAGTCAGTTCCACCTCAACCCATTCGTCAGGACCAGCTTCAAGGGTATGGTGTTCAATTTCAACCATATTAACAGGAGTATCTTCCCCGAAGTAGATTTTTACATAACAAGACCCTTCTTGGTTTTGGCAATTTGTTTTGAAAAGCTTGACCTTCCTTAATTCACAGGGGATATCATCGAAGGTCTCGGCTGGGATTTTAATGCCCCATTGCGCCACATCAACCGCACCCGACATGGATTCTTCGTCATAATGGAACCAGAAATCATGCATCAGGTTCTCCCACAACAGCACAGCGTATTGATTTCCATTGGACTCTTGTTGGTAATGGCCGCTGAAGTTTTCAGGCGCATCGCAGCCGTCAAGAATGGTGTCGTTGATGTAAACCGCTATCTCGAAGGTTCCATAGTCCGTTTCGATTTCGATGTTTGTCCGAGCATAACCCTTGGCTAAATCTTTCAAAGTCACAGTCAGATCTGCGACATCGCCGCTTAGTTCCAAGTCAAACGGGGGTTCTGGATAGGTCTCAATATTCAGATAATCAGTGTCTTTTTCAGTAATGGATAGCACACGTATCGTCGGGATGTACCATGATTTGTTCATAATCATTGTTTGAACGACACCGGACGGATTATCAAAGTACATTTCCCTTGCGAACAAGAGATTCACCATGCCTGCTTGATCAATCATTACCGGCAGTTCCCTTTGTCCGACCGAAGTGAAGATGGATACCGATGTTGTGACATACTCCCTCAAGTCCTGGTTGTCTTTTACAGGATAGGTGAAGCGGAAGTTGAACGATATGCTTTCTCCAGGTTCGATAGTATAGGGAAGGTCGGGGAGGTCGTAGCCAGGCCACAAATAATCATCGCCATAGTCACCCATAGAATCGATTTCGACAGGGAAACTGTAGTCGTTCGTGATGGTGAAGTACCGAATATCCCCATTGTGGTAGAACCACAGCGTGTCGGGATTGATGACCAAGTCGCCTTGCTGCGCCTTGGCTCCGAGCACAAGGGCAAACAAAATGGTTAAGGATAAAACTAGTTTTTTCATATTGTTTGTGTTTTGATTTTTATTTATTCACCACAAATTTCCGCGTCTCGCCAGCAAAGGTAATGAAATACATGCCTTGAGGCAATGATGAAACGTCAATCTGTTGGTTTTCACCCGTGATTTTACCCGTCAATAGGGTTTGGCCCATTACGTTGGTGATACGATACGTTTGGTCGTGTAGAGACGTTGCGCGCAACGTCTGTACAAATAAGGTACCGTCAGTCGGATTAGGATAAATCACCAATTCCGTCGAAGGAGTCGAAGGGCCGTCCTCCTCCACACCGTGAAGTTCGCTAATGACTGCGTCGCAGTCCTCGTCACCGTATTTGAACACCAATTCGCCTTCATTCCAATAGCAGCGCATACCTTCCACGCGCACGCCGTCCCCTTTGTCCATCAGCCTTTCGGGGAAGAAACTGGTGAGGTGGCCGATGCCGCATACGATATTGCCGCTGAAGAGGTCGTCGGGGTCGCTCACACGAAGCATCCGATAGGTCCTGCCCTCGTATTCGATTTCTTCAACTGCGTCCACATGCATGGTAAGGATTTCCGTGCCGACAAAAATGTTCCAACTGTCGCCCACTTCGGCTTCATAGTCATACAGCACAGTGAACAACCCCGAGCGCTTGTTCCACCAATACAGCTTGCCGTTGAGTTCAAAGACATACTCATGCGTCACCTCTTCGCGCAATCCCTTGTCGTAAAGCGTGTTGATTTTCACAAGGATATGCGTCGGCTCATCGTTGATGATGGTGTCGCCTGCCTGATACATGTATTGGTAGGTGATGGTGCCATTCTCATTCAGGATTTCATAGTACCATTCAGGATGGCTCGGAGGTGTGATAGTAGTCTCATCGCAATCATATCCCCCTTCGTGATAAAACATCTCGCCATCTTTAACATAACAACGAAGGTATTCTATCTCACTTGCATCAAACATTTCCAATCCATCACAAACATAAATGCTGGGGAACAATCCTTTCTCATAACCGATTCCCTCGATGATTTTCCCACTATAGTATTGAACATCCTCGTTAAACCTAACCCACTGCGTGCGATAAGTGTGTCCATTCCATGTCACACTGCCAACGCTATCGACAGTCACCTGATGCGAACATTCACCTACTTCGTAATTCCACGATTCACCTGCTTCGGCATCAAAGTCATACAAAATCGAGAAGGCGTTTGTGGTCGGGTTGAACCAATACACCTTGTTGTCTTCCTCGTACACAAATTCTCCCCCTTCATGCCCAGTGTCAACAAAATGCTGCGTGATGATGCTGCACTGTTGGCCTTGGATAATCGTGTCGCCATCCACGAAAAACCTCTGATATTCAGGATGCGTGCCCCACGGGTTGAACACATCGAAATACCACTCCGCGCCTTGGGGAGCAAACGATGCAAGCGTACCATCGCTATTCATCACACAGTCGTCAAACGCCTCGTTGTCCCAAACCAGGTTGCCGTTTTCGTGGTAGCACAAAAGATGGACAAACGAGCCGACAATGTCTTCATAACCGCTGTTCAGAAAGCCGTAGGAGCTACCCACGCCTTCAATCCAATACTCATCAGGGCCAAAAATCAATTTCCGCCTCATAGTTCCATTGATTTCCACTTCGGATTCTTCAAGCACCATCAGTTGTTGGCCCATCCAATTCACCGTAACAGTATCACCTACCGTAAGATTAAAGTCATATAGCAGGACTTCGTCTTGAAAGTTTTGTTCTGTTTTTCTGCGGAAATACACCTTCTTGTCCTCTTCGCGAACCGCACCTGCAATTCTTTTGGAATCATACACATCTTCCTTCCAAACAAGTTTATAGTCCACTCCATCCAAGGTAATATTATCTCTAATACTTTGGATTTCAGTAAAGTAATCATTCGGATAGTTCATAGAAGCCATGTAAACCACATTCCATTTCTGGCGGTTGTTGTCCGCTTGAACCAAGGGGACATAGTCATCAAAATGCGGGTTCCTGTAAATCATCTCCTCATCCTGCCAGACCTCCACCAAACGGTATTCAGGCCCGTTGTCAGGCTCCCACTGGATAGGATACAACAGGCTGTGTGTGCTTCCAATGCCTTCGATCCATTGCCATTCATAAGGATTCCCACTGTCGCAATTGTTGCCAAACCAAAGCACCTTCCTCGTGCTGCCATTGAGTTGCATTTCGGCGGTATCGAATACGACATGAGGCGTTAGACCAATCGTCTGAAACACATCGCATATTGAGAGCGAGAAATCGTAAAGGGGGTATTCGGTGTTTGCCTCACAACCATAATGCAAGGGCCATGGGGCATTAAGGTCATGCACGAACGACATGAAATAGCATTTGCCGTCCCCGTCCTCACGGATGCCGCCGAAGCACTCGCCTTCTATGGGATAGCCCAGATGAGAGCAATTGATGACTTTCTTGTAAGCCATCTCGTTCACCACCGTATCGCCCTTGATGCCCAACTGGTAATAGGTGGAGTCCTCGTACATGGAGCGGTAGAACTGCACCCATGCCGTGTTTTCCAGGGGGAAGTTCCCTAGGATATGATCCGCATCGCGAACGCTCTTCCAATACTCTCCTCCTCCGTCGAAATACAGATAGTTGTCATATCCTTTGAAAAGGCGAGGATTTTCGCCGCCTGGAGCAATATCAACAAGGGGAAGGTGCTCTCCTAACTCGGTGAAATGCTCGCCATGGTCGGTGGAATAGGAAAGAACAGCCTGAAGTCCCATGAAGTGAGGCGTGAACACAATTCCTTCATCGCTGATTGCCAAGCTCGTTCCATCAAATAAATAGAAGCCCGGAATATGCTGGAAACCAACACCACTTCCATCGGCATTATAGCCACAAGCCACCACATTGCCCTCGGGGTCGAAGGCCATATCATTAATGCTAATGCCTTCAAAGGCAACGAGTTCCCAGTTTTGGATATCTGACAAAGTAGAATGATAAATGCCGACGATATTCATAATGTAATAGTCGACGCTGACATACACATCGCCATTTTCATTGACCAAAAGATCGCTGACGGATTCAGAGTTTTCGAGAAAATCAAGAATCCACCCTTCCCATGTCACACCACCGTCAAGGGTATAGGAGATTTCCCCGTTTTCAGCCCAAACCACCATAATGTCGTTGGTTGGGACGCAAAGACCTGCTTTATCAGGCATTGCACATGAGGAAATTGTCGTGGTTTGCTGCCATGTGTCACCGCCATCGTCGGAATACACTACAGTCTGCTGGTTATCATTAAAGACACAGATTCTTCCTTCAGGGCTAACCGCAAAGCATGACGAATTAATATGACCAATAAAACCCGTTTCCTGGCCTAATACAATCTGCCACGTCTCGCCATCGTCTTGCGACCGCGACAATGTGCCATATTCACCATAGGCAAAGATGCTTCCATCGGGAGCGGCACCTAATATTCCTGTGCCATTGATGGGCTTCCAAATGTTCTGCGCCCCAAGAATGCCCATGCATCCGAGGCAAAGGATGATGATTGATACTAACTTTTTCATAGGTCTAATTATTTGATTGTTAATTATTTGATTTCATTTTCATTTAACTACAGATTTTACAGATTGTACCGATTTCTTCCCTGAGAATTTAGGGGTCGCAGGCTCCCGATTGATACGGATATACTGTCACAGGCGGAAATCTGTAATAATTGGACGCTTGCGTCCTGCAAATTTCTCGTCGTATATCTGTCAAATCTGTGTAATCTGTAGTTTCTCATAAGATATTATTTGTTTTGTGACTAAACTGCATTGACGATTTCCTCAAAGGTGCGGTTATCATCCCCGAGGTCCATCTTCATCTGTTTTATGCGGGTTTTGCGTTTGTAGTAAGAGTCGGTCTGCGTGTCCAACAGGATGGAAATCACTTGGTTGGAGAAGCCGTTCTTGGAGAGGCAGCAGATGCGCACGTCCCACTTGCTGAGTTTAGGATAGAGTTGCAACAGCCGCAGCGAGAAGCCGTCGAAGACCAAGTCAGTGAGGCTGATGAAGTCGTTCCAGTCGTTGTCGGTCAGCTCGAAGTTGAGCGAGTCGTTGTTCACTTCTTCCGTGAGAGCCTGCGCGGTGGTCATAATCTTGTTTCGCGTCAAGATCTTCTGGATCGACATCAAATCCTTCGGTGGAAGGGTCTGCTGCTGGCGGCGTAGTTCATCGTTGGTGCGGATCAGGTTCTCCATGTCGCTCACCAACTCGTGGATGCGGTTCTGGTCGCGCTCTACCTGTCGCCCGAAGTGCTCCATCTCCAACTTATGGTCGCTGATTTTCTTCCTCACAATCAGGAGGATGACGAGCAAGGCTATCACCGCCAAGGCGATAATCAGGTAGAGTTTCAGATCGCGGGTACGATGTAGGTTCTCCAACTCGCTCTGCTGGGCTTTCAACTCATATTCCGCCTTGATTCTTTGCATGGTCTCGCTGGAGTGCTCCGCATCGGCTTGCACCAAGTTGTCTGAAAAAAGCGTGTGGTATTTCACGGCTTGTTGGTAGTCGCCCTCGCTGTAGGCGATGGCGTAAAGTGTTTGATATACCGACATTTTCAGTCCGGCACGCTCGCTGCGGAGGGCTTGGTTTAAATAGGACTTCGCTTTCTCGTTTTCGCGCGTGTAATAATAAAGGATGCCCAAGGTCATGTGGGCGATGTCGGTGTCGTTGTCGCTGAGGCCGATTTCCAAGGCTTGGTTGACGCTCTCGATGCCTTTGGCGAAGTTGCCCGTCTCCATGTAGTAGTCGCGGCCCATCTCGAGATAGAGGTCAGCGAGCATGGCTTGGTCGTTGATGAAGGTGGCCACGCGGAAGGCCGAGTCGTAGTATTGTTTAGCTTGGGTGAATTGCTCCTGTGCCCGCACCGCCCGACCGCTGTTGCGGTAGGCATTCATCATGCCGGTGGAGTCGGCAGTCTGCTTAAAACAAGTCAGCGCCTGCTGGTGTTGCTTGAAGGCATCCTCGAAAAGGCCGTGCTTGAGGTACATGGCGCCGAGGTTGTCGCAGAGCTGACCTTCCAATTGGACGGTCTCGGTGGTCTTGTCCGAGCGCTGCACGAGAGCCAACCCTTGCAGGAACTTCTCGGCGGCCTCTTCGGAGCGCCGTTGCTCGCGCAGTTGTATGCCTTCATTATATAAGGTTTGGGCTTGCTCAAGGCGCTTGGTTGGGCTGTTACAGGAAGCCAGCGCGAGGCAAGTGATGGCTGTTAAGATCAAAGAGTGTAAAAACGTCTTCATGACTTTTTCGTTTTTGTCATCGCAAAAATATACAGAAAAAACGCTTGTCAAGAGGTATGAGGCTCCCCAGGGGGCTATGTCCCTACTTTTTTGGATTGTCCTTATCGGATTATGCTGAAAATCAATAATATAATTATCTTCCTCAAAAGCCAATGTCCTTACTTTTTTTGGCAATCATTGAGCGAAAATGAGGTCAAACAAAGAAAAAACCCCTGCCATAAGCAGAGGCTTTTTCACTATCTAATAATCTTAATTGGAGGTAACTTATGTCGAAAGCTCACTTATTATGAATCGGCCCTTCGACAAGCTCAGGGACCTTAACCTTAGAAATACAGGTCTCTCTCCCCGTTCTTGATGCGTTCGATGCGGCTCTTCAGCTCGTCCAAGAACTTCGGGTCGACGTTTTTGAAGTTGTTCTCGATGCACTTCCAGCCTTTGGCAGCGACTTCAGGCGTGGCATAGTCCACCAGATACTCGCTCAAAGTGAGGATGGCATTCGGCGTGCAGTAGCGCTTGATGAAGCCCGGCACACTGAATTCCATGAAGTGCTCGCCCGTGCGACCCAAACGGTAGCAAGCAGTGCAGAAGCTCGGGATGAAGTCGTGGTCGAGGAGCTTGTCGATGATGTCGCCCAAGGAGCGGTCGTCGCCAATCTTGAACTGCTCGCGGTGCAGGTTCTGGTCCTCCTGCTTGTCGCTGTTCTTCTCCTCTTCCTCATGGTGGTATTTGTAGTCGCCAATCTGCAGGTTGGTGCCACCGTCGATCTGCGAAATGCCGTATTCGATGGCCTTGGCGCGGAAGGCGGCGTCCTCGCGGGCGGTCAGGATCATGCCCGTGTAAGGCACGGCCAAGCGGAAGATGGCGATGATCTTCTCGAAGGTCTCGTCGTCAACGAAATACTTCGTGTCGATGTTGAGGCCCGAAGCATCCTTGATGCGCGGGAACGAGATGGTGTGCGGACCCACGTTGAAGCAAGCCTCCAGGTGGTTGGTGTGGCGAATCATGGCCAGCACCTCGTAACGCCAGTCGTACAAGCCGAAGAGGATACCGAGACCGTTGTCGTCGATGCCAGCCTGCTGGGCGCGATCCATCGAGGTGAGGCGGTAGTTGTAGTCGCCCTTCTTGGTGTTGGCGGGATGGTATTCATTGTAAATCTCGGGACAATAGGTCTCCTGGAAGATCTGGTAAGTGCCGATGCCTGCCTCTTTCACGATGCGGAAGCCTTCCACATCCAAAGGAGCGGCATTGATGTTGACGCGGCGGATGCTGCCCTTGCCTTTCTTGGTGGCGTAGGTCACCTTCACGGTGTGGGCGATGTACTCGGGCGAGTATTTCGGCGACTCGCCATAGACGAGGATGAGGCGCTTCTGGCCATCGTCCTCCAATGCCTCCACATTGCGGATGAGTTCTTCATCGGTCAAAGTAGTGCGGATCTGCTCCTTGTTGGAGGAACGGAAGCCACAATACACGCAGTTGTTGACGCAGTAGTTGCCGACATACAGCGGGGCAAACAGCACGATACGGTTGCCATAGATGCGGCGTTTCAGCTCGCGGGCGCCTTCCTTAATCTCTTCCACCAACGCGGGGTCGGTAGTGTTGACGAGGACGGCGGTCTCTTCCATCGTCAGGCGGTTCTTATCCAACGACTTCTGGATGATTTCATGCACACGTTCAGGAGTGCTCTTGGTGTTGTTGATGTAGTCCCAAATCTCTTCCGAGGAGATAAACGGGCGGTTGGGCTCGTCGGGGATGCGACATTTTTCGGGATGGAATTGCATATCTTTATGATTTTTAGAATTTAATGAGCTGTTTTAAGCAAGGCCGATTTCACCTCGATGCCTTCGATGCGACCCAACTGGCCCGTGAGGGAACCAATCTCATCGGTAGTGCCTTCGAAAATGACGGAAATGATGCTATAATTGCCACGGGGAAAGCCTTGGCGGCAGATGATGATGCCTGCGTGACGGGATAGCACCGCATTGACTTGCGGCGCGGCTTCACGGTTTCCCACATAAATAAGGACTGAGCCTATTCTCCTTTCCATTTGAATGTCCTCCGGATCAGATGATTATGATTCCCGCAGCGGCCTTGATGTCAACGCATTGTCTTCATCTCAGCGTGGTGCGGCTTGATTTTAGCTTCGCTGAATCTTGCGATTAGCGGCTGCAAAACTAATGATTATTTTTGTTTTGGAAACAAATCTGCCACAAATCTTTTTCAAATCTCAATATTCTACCTTGTCCTGTTTTGTCTCCCAGGCGCGGAAGGTTTCGAGGGCCTCTTCGCGCAGTAGAGGAATGAGCGGTACGGCACGTTCTTCGACATGCTGTTCCAATTCCTTGTAAATGAAGTCGTCGGCAAAGTCGATGGCGGCGGCATCTTTTTTCGTGTTGCCGTAATAGATGCGCTTGATATGCGCCCAATAGATGGCACCGAGGCACATGGGGCAAGGCTCGCATGAGGTATAGATGATACAGTCCGACAGGTCGAAGGTGCCGAGTTTGCGGCAAGCCTGCCGTATGGTGTTCACCTCGGCATGGGCGGTAGGGTCGTTGTCGCGGGTGACGCTGTTCGAGCTGCCAGCGACGATTTCTCCGTCCTTCACGATGACGGCACCGAAGGGACCGCCGCCGTTTTTCACACTCTCGTCGGCGAGGCGGATGGCCTCGCGCATGTATTCCTTATCTTGTTCTGTGATTCTCATGGTTGTTTGTTATGACAGGGGTTGAAACCCCTGGTTAATGTCCGTCGTCTCTACGGGACTCCTTATTTTCTATATCGAGCTTCAAGCTCTGCACGGTATTTGTCGGCAATCTCCTTGGCCAAAGCCACGCCGTCGCCTTGCGGCTCGGCGCTGAAGGTGCCGAGGCGTTCGCGCCACCACTGGCCTTCGTATTTGCAGATGCTATCGTGGTAGGCCTTCTCGTCGAAGGGTTGATTAGCATCAATGGCAGCATCCACGTCTTTGAAGAACTCCTTCCATCGATAGGCATAATAAGTCGCGGTGAGACCTGCCCAGGCACGACTGGCGTACTCATTGAGCAGAGCATCTTCCTCACCCCAAGTGGTAATAATGTTGCGGGCATTGCTCTCGAAGTAGTCCTTGTCTTCTTCGGTAGTGCCGATGGCTCTCGCATCGCGGATCCAGCGACCCACAAGGAAGGCGCTCTCCGTGGCCAAGATAGCATCGGTGTCGTCTAAGATTGAGATCATGGTCTGCTCAATCTGACGCAAGGCCTCATAGTCACCTTCGCGGTAGGCCTTCACATAATCGGCGTAGAGGTCGCTGAAGTAGTTGCCCAGCAACTGCCTCGTGATGTTGACGGCATCGAAATGGCGCGTGCGGGTATTGCAGTCGGCAGCCAGCAGCTCGTCCAAGGCATCCAACAAGGTGATATTGTTGTACTTATAGGTCGGAGCGATGTAATATTGGCGGTATTCATCGATGTTGCCCATGGTCGGCCTTTGGTTGATGCGGACGGTCTGGCCTGGCGACGACACCTTATTATATACGCTGTCGGCCAGCAAGGTCCAGGCAGCCCTCATGTTGGGGTCTTCCTTGCCAGCACGTTGGTCGGCGAGGCACTTCACCCAAGCGTCCACATCCTTGGTGAGCGGGTTGTTCCAAGCCTTCTCGAAGACGTACTCATACATGAAGGGGTTGCAGTCGAAGCCTTCCAGTGTAGAGCCGATGCCGACGAAGTTGTCGCCACCTTTCTCGAATGCGCGCTCAATCCTAACGTTCACCGTGTCAAGGTTGCCAGCCAGCATGGAGTTGCCGCCAAAATTGCCGAGATAGCACCAAATGTAAGGCACCCCATAATAGGAATTCGTTCTTTCCCACACAGGTTGTCGTTCGCAGTAGTAATCGAGCATAATGTGTCGGTCTTTCGGCATGGAAGTGATGTAGGCCTCGATACGGTTGTCGACTTCCCAGTATTGACGCTCGTTCCAGAACAGCCACGCCATCTCAAGCCACTTGGCCTCGGGGTCGGCAGCTTCGAGGGATTCATAGACCTGACGGCTCACGCGCGCGAGATAATCAGGCTCCCAGCTCGGCGGGATGAGTTCGTTGAAGATGTCGATGCCGTAGATATGGTCAGTACCGTAGAACTCAGTCTGTTTGTCGATGAATTTCTTCTGAATCTCCGTATACAACGGGTCGAGCGGGTCGAGGAACTTGCACCAGCAGATGCTGTCGAAGCCTGCCCAGTCGCCCAAGGAAGCCAAAGGCGCTTCGGGATAAAGCCTTGTGATGCAAGGCGGCACGTGACCAGCAAAGCCTGGCAACACGGGTTTCATGTTCAGTTCACGTTCACGAGCAACAATCTGCTTTTGGAGTTCCTTTTGGTTCTCGAGCCACGACATAGGCAGCGGTCCACCCCAACGGTCGATGTTCTGCATACGATGCCAAGGCAGATGCGCCGGACCCGTGAAGTAGCTGCGGATCTCCTCATCGGTAAGGCCGAAGTCGCTCCACACCTCATACCAAACGCTCTCCTGTCCTGTGATGGCCAGCGGCAGGTTGATGCCGTTGAGCGCCATCCAGTCAATGAAATGCTCCCACTGCGACCAGTTCCACCAAGGCAAGGTGTAACCGAAGGTGCAGTAGTTGAGGAAGAAACGGTCGGGCACACGCGCACTCAGACTGACCTTCTCGGGTACAGCGGGCATGGTGGCAGGAATCTGCAGTGCCTCTTCCTTGAACCATGAATACTGTGACTTGCAGTAATATTTCAGGTAGTGGTTGAGGCCGACGGCCATGCTGTTGGCGTTGTTGCCTCGGATGATGAGGTCGTTGCCTTTTGTTTCGATCTCGAAGCGATCGACGGTGTCGTTTTCAAGCCGTTCGAGGACAATATTTTTGGAGTACTCAGGCACAACGCGGTTCACCAGTCCTCGCATGGCGATGACTTCAGGGTCGTTTTCAGCCTTCTTTGAGCAAGAAAAGCAAAGCACAAGGCTCAGCAAGGTAATGAGGTAGCATTTTTTCATTGGATAAGGGTTTTTATTTAGGGCAAAAATACAATATTTTCTCCATTTTCTTACTTTTGCATAAAAATCAACATGATGAAAAAAGCGCTTTCCATTATCGTCATCCTTATTGTCGCTTGCGTTTCATGCAACAAACCCGAGACGCCTCAAGGAGGAGGTGAGACCCCTGAGCCCAACTACCCCACATATAAAGTTGGCGATTATTTCCGCAACGACACGTTGGAAGGCGTCGTATTCTATACCATTACCAACCATAACGGGCTGATGGTCAGCCTTGAAGAGACAAAGCTCCCTTGGTGTGAGCCTGCCTATATCGTGTGTGAAACAGGGGCCACCAATCCATACGAAGGATGGAACAACACCAACATCCTCATGTCCATTTATGACCTTTACTATTACCCCACTATCGACTGGAGTTATCAGCGAAACACATGGCATCTGGTGCATTATCCGCATCGTATGATCAACCACAAACAATGGTATGTGCCGTCGAGTACGGAATTGCGCTATCTCTTGATGAACCAAGAGGCCGTGAATGCCACGCTCGACTCGTTGGGATATCCCACCTTGGAGGACAAGACCTATTGGTCGAGTACCGAGACAGGCACACGTGGGGCTGCGGCGGTTCGTCTGCAGGACGGACAAATCGTCATCAGCGATTCATTGAAGACGCTCGCGTTTTATGTGAGGGCAATACGGGCTTACTGATTCTTCTTTGCCACGGGGTCGCAAGTCAAACCGATACCCAATTTCTTGAATATCTTCTGGTCTACTTCGCTGAGCATCACCGTGCTATGCACTTGGCAACCTTTCAGTTGAGGCAGGCACTCCAAAGCTTTCTTGCAGTTTTCGTCCCATAGGCTGAGCATGGAGAGGGCTACGAGCACCTCGTCGGTGTGCAGGCGCGGGTTACGGCCATGCAGGTAATTCACTTTGGTAGTCTGGATAGGCTCAATCATGGCTTGAGGGATGAGTTTCACCTCATGGGGTATACCCGCAATGTGTTTGGTGGCGTTCAAGATCAAGGCGGCGCTGGGACCGAGCAGGTCGCTGGTATGGGCGGTGATGAGGGTGCCATCTTCCAACTCGATGGCGGCCGAGGCCACACCTTCCTTCTCCTTTCTCTCCTTGGCGGCGATCGTGGTCTTGCGCAAGGCAGTGTTGATTTTGGCCTGTTTCATCAGCAGGGCGATCTTATTAACCTCGTTTTCAGAGCCTTTACCCTTGGCCAGGTTACACAAAGCAGTATAATAACGACGAATGATTTCCTGTTTCGAGGCCTCACAACACACAGCATCGTCGCTCAGGCAGTAACCTACCATGTTGACGCCCATGTCGGTCGGCGACTTATAGGGATTCTCGCCGTAGATGCTCTCAAAGATGGCATTTAGCACAGGGAAGATCTCGATGTCGCGGTTGTAGTTGACTGCGGTATTCCCATAGGCTTCCAGATGGAACGGGTCGATCATGTTGACGTCGCTGAGGTCGGCGGTGGCGGCTTCGTAGGCCACGTTGACGGGGTGCTTCAGCGGCAGGTTCCACACGGGGAAGGTCTCAAACTTGGCATAGCCTGCCTTGATGCCGCGCTTGTTCTCGTGGTAGAGCTGGCTGAGGCAGACGGCCATCTTGCCACTGCCGGGGCCTGGGGCGGTGACCACCACCAGCGGGCGCGTGGTCTCCACATAGTCGTTGCGGCCGAAGCCTTCCTCCGAGTCGATGAGGGCCACATTGTTGGGATAGCCTTCGATGATGCGATGATAATACACCTTGATGCCCATGCGCTCAAGGCGTTGACGGTAGGCATCGGTGCTGGCCTGACCGTTGTAGTGGGTCACCACCACAGAATTCACCACGAAACCACGGCTCATAAACTCCTCGCGCAGACGGAGCACATCGACATCGTAGGTGATGCCCAAGTCGCCGCGCACCTTGTTCTTCTCGATGTCGATGGCGCTGATGACGATGATGATTTCGGCAACGTCAATCAGTTGGGAGAGCATTTTCAGCTTGCTGTCGGGCTGGAAGCCGGGCAAAACGCGGCTGGCGTGGAAGTCGTCGAAGAGCTTGCCTCCGAATTCGAGGTACAGCTTATCGCCGAATTTCGCAATGCGTTCCTTGATGTGTTCTGACTGGATTTTGAGGTATTTATCGTTGTCGAACCCGTATTTTTTAGTGGTTTTCATGGTGCCTAGGAATTAAAAATACGGGATGCAAAGATAGGAGTTTTTGGAACATCAGAGACAATTTGGTACAAAAAAAAGTCGCCCCATTGGAGCGACTTTTTGACGTTGTTGACTAACAGCCCATAGATTTCTTCGCCTTTCAGCCCATGTCATACCGACCGACGAAGGAGGGAGTGTATCTATGGGCAGAAAGCCTCGAAATGACATGGGCTTTCGCAATTACCAAGCGAAGAGCGGATAGTCCTTCATCATCTTGTTGACCTCGGCGCGGACGGCGTTGATCTTGGCCTCTGAAGCGGTCTTGGTCTCAGGATTGATGTCGCTGATGACGTCGTCAATCAATTCGACGATGACGGCCATCTTGTCTTGCTTCAGACCACGGGTGGTGATGGCGGGCGTGCCAACGCGCAGACCAGAGGTCAGGAAAGGCGAACGGGTGTCGAAGGGCACCATGTTCTTGTTGACGGTGATGTCGGCAAGGACGAGGGTGTTCTCCACCATCTTACCGGTGATTTCCGGGAACTTGCCGCGCAGGTCGATGAGCATGGAGTGGTTGTCGGTGCCACCGCTGATAACATCGTAGCCCTTATCCATGAAAGCTCTGGCCATGAAGGCGGCGTTCTTTCTCACCTGCTGGATGTACTCCATGTACTCGTCGCTGAGGGCTTCGCCGAAAGCAACGGCCTTGGAAGCGATGACGTGCTCCAGAGGACCACCTTGGATGCCCGGGAACACGGCGCTGTTGATCAAAGCAGACATCATCTTCGTCTCGCCTTTCGGGGTCTTGCGGCCACGCGGGTCTTCGAAGTCGTGACGGATGAGGATCATGCCGCCGCGGGGACCACGGAGGGTCTTGTGGGTCGTGGTGGTGATGAGGTGACAGTACTCAAGCGGGTCGTTCAGCAGGCCCTTGGCGATGAGGCCAGCGGGGTGGCTGACGTCAGCCATGAGGACGGCGCCCACCTTGTCGGCGATTTCACGCATACGCTTGTAGTCCCAGTCACGGCTGTAAGCAGAAGCGCCAGCAATGATGAGTTTCGGATGGCATTCGAGGGCGATCTTCTCCATCTCGTCGTAGTCGACGCGACCGGTTTCCTTCGAAACATGGTAAGCAACGGGCTTGTAGAGCATACCCGAAGCGTTGACCGGGCTGCCGTGCGAAAGGTGACCACCGTGCGAGAGGTCGAGACCCATGAAGGTGTCGCCGGGTTCAAGCAGGGCTTGCATCACAGCCATGTTGGCCTGTGCGCCCGAGTGGGGCTGCACGTTGGCGAAGGTGGCGTTGAACAGCTGGCAGGCGCGGTCGATGGCGATTTGCTCGCTCTGGTCGACGATTTGGCAGCCGCCATAGTAACGCTTGCCAGGATAACCCTCGGCGTATTTGTTGGTCATGACTGAACCCATGGCTTCCAGTACTTGCTCGCTGACAAAGTTTTCAGAAGCGATGAGCTCGATTCCGTGCATCTGACGTTCTTTTTCTTGGCGAATCAGATCAAAGATTTTTTCGTCTCTTTTCATGTTGAATTATGTTGATTGTTTATGTTAATCGTTGGAGCTGCAAATTTGCGAAATTTTATTGAGTCTACGACAAAAAATCTAACTTTTACTATTTTTGTCGGCCTAAAACCAACCATCCAATGAAAAACAATTCTTTTTTTGGCCTTTTGATGGCATTAATGATGTTTTCGACCTTCTCTTGTAACCATCAACCCCAACCAGTTGAATCAACAATTGATTATTCCGATAATACATACTGGTACAGTTGTGGCGACACCACAAAAGATGCTGATGTCTTCTATGTATATCCGACCGTATCGACCATTTCTTATGCTGACAACGACTCATCTTGGTTTGCCGACATCAGCCTGCCCGAAGTGCGCGAGGAAGCCAACGGCAACCAGCGGTTCAACAAAATGCTGTATGGCGAGTACAACTTCTATGCGCCTTATTACCGCCAGATGATCTTTGAGGCCTATCAACAGCCCGAAGCGATAGTGGATTCGTTGGCACAAATAGCGGCAAAGGATGTCAACGATGCCTTCCAATATTATATGGTGCATCACAACCACGGTAGGCCTTTCTTCCTGATGGGCCACAGCCAAGGCTCGCAGATGCTCATCGAGCTACTGAAACACGGCATGACCGAAGAACAAAGAAAGTTGATGGTAGCAGCCTATTGCATTGGATATCACGTCAGTGCAGAAGAACTGGCTGCCTATCCAGAAGCTCTGCAACCTGCCACCGACAGCACGATGCGCGGTTTGATTGTCTTCAACTCAGTGACCGACACGACGGCCCTCGGCATGGTTTCGCGTGGCGACGTGGTCGGCATCAACCCCACCACTTGGACGATGGCTACGGATACTATTACTGCTGAGTCCCATTTGGGCATGGCCAAATACAACGAGGCCCGCGACAGCGTGCTCATCGTTCCCTGTCCGACAAGGACCTATCTCTACAAGCACAACACCGTCTGTCCCGACCTCGACCCCGAGATGGTCTTCATCCCTGCCTACGAACAGATGTTTCCGAAGGGTAATCTTCACTTCGCCGACTCATGGCTCTATGGCGGCAATGTGGTGGAGAATATGCGGTGTCGGTTGAACAGGTGTTTGGATAGGCCTTAGAAGACTCCCATCTAAATACTTAAACTATTCGGATTCAAAAGGAACTCGTATATATTCATAAAAGTGATGCCGCTGTCGTCTTGATAGCGGCTGATGAGACCTTCCGTGATGACAAATTTCCTGAAATTGTCGCCAATGTGTTTGAGGCTGCCTAATTCTTGTTCACGTTTCCTCTCTGTAGGCAAACGCAATGCCGATTGGAGGTAATAGCGTTGACTGCCTTGGTTGCAAACAAAGTCCACCTCTAGTTGTTTCCTTTGACTCACTCCGTTCTCGTCTTTCGTATTGACGACAACCACGCCAACATCCACCGACATTCCTCGCAAACGCAACTCATTATAAATCAAATTTTCCATCAAATGTGTTTCTTCGTATTGGCGGAAATTGATTCGGGCATTGCGGAGTCCAAGGTCGGAGAAATAGTATTTGGCAGGCGTATCAATATATTTCTTGCCTTTGATGTCGTAACGGACAGATTTATCGATGAGAAACGCATCCTGAAGCATATCCAAATATGCTTTGATGGTAGTGTGCGAGATATTGCTATGCTTGACAGAACGGAAGATGTTTTCCAATTTTGCCGGATTGGTCAATCCGCCAACGGACGAAGCGACAATATCTATCAATTCCTCCAATTCCTCATCATTCTTGATTTTGTATCGATCTTTTATATCGGTCAAATAAGTCTTGGCAAAAAGTCCTTGCAGATACTCCTTCTTTTTTTCTGGATTCGACAAAGAAACCAGTTTCGGGAGGCCACCATAAATAAGGTATTCTTCCAAAGCCTGTTCCCTATTACCGCTATAAACAGACATAAATTCGCGGAAACACAAAGGAGCAATCCTGATTTCTTCACCCCTACCTCTGAACTCGGTGACAACATCCTTTGAAAGGAACTTGGAATTGCTGCCCGTGACATATACATCGGCATTGTCGATTTTCAGGTAGCTGTTCAGCACATCCTCAAACTCCTTCACATGCTGGATTTCGTCAAGCAAAATGTAATACATCTGGTTGTCGGTCATTTTGTTGTCGATGTATTCAAGCAATGCGTCAGGGTCACGGAGCGGCTTGTTCCTTCTGTCTTCCAAGTCGATTTTCAAGATGTGGCTGTCATCAACACCTTCTGCTTTCAAATGTTGGTAAAACAGGTTGAAAAGCAGGTACGACTTTCCGCAACGGCGAATGCCTGTTACGATTTTTATCAGCCCATTGTGCTTACTTTCAATGAGTTTCCGCAAATGAATGTCACGTTTGATTTCCATATCTATTTACTTTTTTTGCGTAAATACGCATTTTTCGTTTGCAAAGATAGAATTTTATATCCGATGCCGTGCAAACACAACAAACTTTTTTTGCGTAAATACGCATTTTTTGTTTGCGGACGGATGTTTTTTCATCTTTTTACCATCTTTGCACCCATCAAGACACACATGTTATATTGATAGGCGGTGGAAATTGTATGAATATAATTTCTGCCGCCTTTTTGTACAGTTATTCTCATTTTCGGTGAATAGCCCCAATAATCGCCGAAATTTTTTTGGTGATTATATGCCGTATTCACCGAAAAGCCCAAAATCTTTGTATTTTTGCACCTCAAAACTAACCCTAACGATGAAGAATTTTGTTGAAGAACTCCGCTGGCGCGGAATGCTGGCACAAATCATGCCAGGCACGGAAGAACTCCTCCAGAAAGAAATGGTAACGGCTTACCTCGGCACCGACCCGACCGCCGACTCCTTACATATCGGCCACCTTTGCGGCATCATGATGCTGCGCCACCTGCAACGCTGCGGCCACAAGCCCATCATCCTGGTGGGTGGTGCCACGGGTATGATTGGCGACCCCTCGGGCAAGAGCCAAGAGCGCAACCTGCTTAACGAAGAGACCTTGCGTCACAACCAAGAGTGCATCAAGGCCCAGGTAGCCAAGTTCCTCGACTTCGACTCGAAGGAGCCCAATGCCGCCGAGATGGTGAACAACTACGACTGGATGAAGGACTTCACTTTCCTCGACTTCGCCCGCGAGGTGGGCAAGCACATCACCGTGAACTACATGATGGCCAAGGACAGCGTGCAGCAACGCCTCAACGGTACCGCCCGCGACGGCTTGAGCTTCACCGAGTTCACCTACCAGCTTCTGCAAGGCTACGACTTCCTCTGGCTCTACCAACATAAGAACTGCAAACTGCAACTTGGCGGCAACGACCAATGGGGCAACATCACCACGGGCACCGAGCTGATTCGCCGCACCTTGGGCTTCGAGAACGAGGCCTTCGCCCTGACTTGTCCGCTCATCACGAAAGCCGACGGCAAAAAGTTCGGCAAGACCGAAAGCGGCAACGTATGGCTTGACCCGAAACGCACCACCCCTTATAAGTTCTACCAGTTCTGGCTCAACGTGAGTGACGACGATGCCGAGAAATACATCAAGATCTTCACCTCGCTGGAGAAAGAAACCATCGACGCCCTTGTTGAGGAGCACAAGAAAGACCCGGGCATGCGCGTGCTACAAAAGCGTTTGGCCGAGGAGGTCACCGTAATGGTGCACTCGAAGGAAGCCTTGGATGCCGCCATCGAGGCCTCCAACATCCTCTTCGGCAAGTCGACCAAGGAAGGCTTGGAAAAACTTGACGAAGAGACCTTCTTGGACATCTTCGACGGCGTGCCGCAGGAACACATCGCCCGCACCGAGCTTGAAGCCGGCATCCCGATTGTCGACTTCATGGCCGTCAACACGCAGATCTTCCCCTCGAAGGGCGAAGCCCGCAAGATGACCCAAGCCAACGGCGTGAGCGTCAACAAGGAAAAGGTCACTTTGGACAAGGTGATGACCACCGACGATTTGATCGACGGCAAGTATATCCTTGTGCAAAAGGGCAAGAAGAACTATTATTTGGTGGTGGTGGAGTAATCACCCACATCTGTTATTCTGAATGGCCGTACTTTCAAGTGCGGCCATTTTTTTCGTTTCAGACGATAAGAATACCGCATTTTAATGGTCTCTTAAACCAAAAAAACATGGACAACCCAAAAATCCGTTTTTTCCATAAACATTTGAATGTCAATATATTGAAAATTTCAAAATCGAAATAGATAGGGACAAAACCGTTTTTGGGCTTTACAGATGGCTTTTTTAATGTTTTTTTTAATACTTTTGCGTGCATAACGCAGAAAAACACATTGAAATGAAAGCAACAAGACTTTACACCCTGCTTGCGCTCCTGCTGATGGCGGGAGGGGTTAAAACACAAGCGCAAGAGTATGTGCCTATGATCCAGGAGGGCAACGAATGGTATACGCTTGATGCTATAGTGTGTAAAGATACTGAAGGTCATTACAACACTTTAGTCAATTGGCTTTCAGGTGACACACTGATTAACGAAGTGAGATATACGAAAGTCATGGAAACCCTGAATGGTGAGGGCACTCCCTATCAGGTTGCCTTGCTTAGGGAAGAGGATGGCAAGGTATGGGAAACCTATAATGGTAATTCTGAAATACTGCTCTATGACTTCACTGCCAATGTGGGCGATTCTTTGGTCTGTGGCTATGGAGATTATTTCGTTCTTGATTCTATCAGCATAGAGCAAATCGGTGGGGTTGACCGGAAAAAGTTTTGGTTCGGATTAGAATATGACTTTACTGGAGAGCCCTACGCTATGGAAACATGGATAGAAGGTATAGGCAGTGACTTAGGATTGCTCTATTGTGGTTCCTATTATTTCTGTGGAGGTTACTATAGAGCCCTTTGCTTCCATCAAGACGGGGAACTCATTTGGCAAAATCCGGAATACGACGCTTGTGTTATCACTTCAGTCGAAGAAATTATTGACAAAGTGATTTCTGTTTATCCTAATCCTGCCATGGAAACGGTGACGATAGATGGTGTTGAGGCTGCAGAGGTTCAGGTGTACAATGCCCTCGGGCAGCTGGTGAAGACCGTGCGCGATGCGAATGAAATCAATGTGGCTGGTTTGGCGGAAGGGGTTTACCTACTGCGCATTTTGGATGTCGATGGAATAGTTTACACGAACAAGATAACGATACGATGAAAGCAATTAGAATTTATGCCCTGCTTGCGCTCCTGCTGATGGCGGGAGGCCAAGGGCTTCAAGCCCAAAACACAGACGCATTGAAATACTTCAACCTTGTTATGCCGGACAATTCCTTGGTCAGTTATGAATTATCTGATGGTGTCAACATTCATTTTCAGGATTCTATCATGGTCGTGAACGACTTGGGCTTCTATATGGAAGAGGGCGTTAAGTATTATTTCTCTGAGGGCGAGAATGCTGTGAATGAAGATGCAGACAACAATAGCAGTTATATCTGCGGCGACAAATTGTATGTGCGAGGCTCTGGAAGAGGAGACGTCATTGTTTCTGATATGTTGGGCAGAGTGGTGTATAGCAAACCGAACTGCAAGGATTGCGTCATCGATTTGGCTTCCTTCAGTTCTAACACTCTTTATCTTATTAGTGTCAACAATCAAACTTTCAAATTTATTAAAAGATGAAACAAGCGTCATTATTCGTGGTCATTCTACTGATGGGTTTGGTTGGTTTCGGCCAGAACCAGAAGCATTTCTTTATCAAATATAGGGCACAAGACAGCACAATTTATTATAACATTCAATCTGTTAACAGCATCCATATTGATGTCAATGGACATGAACTGACTTGTGAAGATGGAAGTGTATTCACACCTTTGACGGACATGGATACTGTGTATATTTATAGCGTGTTGGCTAACGAATGGGTAGACCTCGGATTGCCGAGTGGTTTGCTTTGGGCCACCTGTAATGTAGGTGCCAATGCGCCTGAAGACTTTGGAGATTACTTTGCATGGGCAGAAACAAATCCGAAGTTTTGGTATAACTGGGAAACATACAGATATTGTTGTGACATTTTCGGGCCGTATTTATCAAAATACTGCGAGGACCTTGAGTATAATTGTAACGGTATTGACAACTTGACCCTACTACAATCGGAGGATGACGCGGCCACGGTCAATTGGGGTAGCGATGCGCGTATACCAGCCATTGGTGAATGGATAGAGCTTTATTCCCATTGCTCAGTGGATTGGACGACGCTAAACGGAGTGAAGGGTTTGCGTTTTACAGGATCTAACGGAAACAGCATTTTTTTGCCCGCTGCTGGCTACCTTAAGGGCAACGAATTCAATGATAACTGTGGTAATTATTGGTCAAACTCACGTACGATCCATCAGCGGAATGCATGGTATTTTGGATTCTACTATGACGTGGGTGCTTATAGCATGCTTAACGATGGCTATCGCAGCGGCGGTCGTTCTGTCAGAGCAGTGCGTTCTGCAAAATAGGCACAATTTTCGTCAACGAACTATTGAATTGAATCAAAATAGATAACTACAATGAAAAAGGATTATCAACAAAAAGGCACCGCAAATCCGCTGAAGCAGGGCCAAGTCAAGGCATGGCTCATCGTTCTGTTGAGTGTGTTCTGCACTTGTGTCTCATTCGCCCAAATGCCGACTATCAAGCAAGGCCCGTTGGCCAAAGGCGTAAAACTCACCAATCAGGCCTTGTATATTGGAGAGGACGAGTCCTGTTATTATTTCTTTGATTATTACATTAAAATCACCCTCGTTAGTTTCGACAAAACCGATTTGTCACTTAAAACCGAGAAAGATTTTAAGGGTAAGATGTCAATGCGTTTGCTCATTTATGGCGGGATATGGAGAGAATATCGAAGTGCTTACTGTAAAGCATGAAGCTAAGGGCTATCGTCTTGAAAAACTCACATTCAAAAAGTCGGACATGACGCTGACCTCGACAGAAGACCTCGGGTTCTCGCCTTTCGAAGATGGGAAAAGGCATTTCGGCAACATGGATCCTGTCAAGCTGAAGGAAATGCTTACGGTTTCCTCCAAGACCTCGCCCAATCAATCCCATCGTGCGTTGGTGCGATTGGACGAATGCCAAAATGGAGTTCCTGGTACATGGAAAATTGCAGTGTTGGATAATACAACGAATGCGACACTATGGAGCAGGGATACGGATTTTCATTTCCATGATTATGTCATTACCGATGATGGCAAAGTCGTTTTGGTGGGCTATTATCTCGCCGACTCCAAAGACAAGGCGGTAGCGGCTCTCGTGGTCATGACGAATGACGGTGAAGAGCTGATGTCGTTTCCCCTGCCCGTCAACATCGGGAGTGCGGAACTTACATTGAACGGCGACCGTCTTTGGGTTACGGGTTCCCTGAAAGGGGAGAAATACGGTGACTGGATGTTTTTGTTCAACAGGAATGCTGCCCTTTCAGGAATGTATGTCACCTTGTTTGATTTGAACGAACAAGCTGTCGTCACTTCTGACGAGTATCCTTTCACAAAAGAAGACGTAGGTGTATTGATCAATGCCAAGGAAGGCAAGAACAAAAACAACGAGGTCCATTGGATAGACTTTTATCCTTTTCTCATGAATGATGGTCGTGTTTGTGTGAAAGGCGAGTATGACTATACGGAAACCATTAGCACGCATACGGGTGTTTATTATTGGTTCGGGAAAAAAGGATGCAACTTGAGCATGTTCGATACAGATGGAAAACTGCTATGGAAAAAGCCCTATAGGAATAACATTGTCGGTCCCCAAGAGACCGTCAATGATGCCGTGTTCGACTTGCAGGGCAATCTTTGCTATTATTCGATGGTTTGCAGCAAGTATGAATACTCTGAGACAGACGCTGCGGCCTCACAAGACCCGCGGCTGTTGCAGACCAAGCTCCGCGAGATCATCTTGGATCAAGAGGGTAATGAAACGGTGAATGTCATCGACGGCAAGGGCGAATTTGGCATTGCTGCCCAAAGCTATAATTCAGACAAGACGAAGCGGGTGTTTCTGCTGATGGAGCAAGGTTTGATCAAAAGCGATGTGCGGTTGGTGGTGGTAGAATGACAGGCGTTGGGATGTTGGTGTAGTTTTGCTGAAAATTTCAAAATCATACGAATATGAAAACGACAAAACAATTTGTGATGATTTGCTGCCTGATGGTGATGGCGGCGACGGGTTACGGACAGCAATGGGAAACCATTTTATCGGACACAGTGTCTATAAGTAGTGGCTTTATCAACGAGGACAACACCATGGAGCTTGTGGGTTATTCAGGTAATTATGGAGCCTATTTCAGGGTGTTTGGCGACGGGCATTACGAAACGACCACTTTCCCCGCCCCTGAAGGGAAAAAATTGGTTTTGCAAACCCTAACCCCTTTGGACGATGGCGGTTATTTCGTTTCGGGACGGATTATGAACAATCGACTGAATGATTCGGGCGAACTTAAGATCATGATTCTCGATGGCGACTTGAATGTGGTGAAAGAACAAACCCTACAAGTGGCAGAAGGTTTCTTGGGATTCACAGATGGTGCCGCCGTCATGGACGACGACGGTACCATCGTCCTGTTGAAAACGGCAAGGCGGGAAAAGCCCAATTTTCCATCAGGTTCATTCGAGTCAAGGGGCGTGCTGTTCCGCTTCACCCAATCAGGAGACAGCCTGAATTGTCGGTATCTGTTGGCCGACCCGCCCGACCCGATTTGCTACATACATCAAATCAAAAGCCAAAAACTCATGAACGACCCGTATAGCGACCAAATCATTGCAGTGTGTGCAGGCCAAGGCGGGTTACAGTCCCTGCTCTATTTCGATTACGACTTTAATCTGGCGAATGACTATTTTATCAACGACATATCCCTTCCGGAGCTAAGCTCAGGCAAGTATGTGACCGAACCTCATGTGGGATATTGGTATAATGCCAATGAAATGCTTCTGGCGGCCACACAAAAGGATCCGGACCACTATGTCAATCATCCTCATTTGCTTGTCGGGAAAATGAACCGAGAGGGAGAAATCATCGAAAAAACCGAAATCAACAAGCCCGACACTTTGTTTTACGCCTATGGAGGAATGGCTTACTCCAACGACAGCACCGTCTATGTATCAACGAGATGCCATACGGTAAGCTGGCTTGACCCGTTCTATCCATGTTTATATCTTGTGAGCACAGAGTTGGAAGTCCTTGGGAAGGTTGAACTTTGGGACGAACTGGATTACTATCCTCAAGCCGTATTTCCTACTAGCGACGGAGGTTGTGTGTTTTTTATCATTGGCGACCAATTATGGATTGAACCTGTACAAAAAATCATCCGTTTCTCTCGCGAAGACTTCAACCCCATTCCTTGCAGTGTGAAGGAAGTTCCGCAAGAAGCGATAAAGGCATCGGCCTATCCCAATCCAGCCAAGGATGCGTTGAACATTGACATTTCGGGCTTGCCGGAAAACAAGGAACACCGCATACAAATTACCGATGCATTGGGGCACATTTGTATGGATCGCATTATTCGTGGCGAGGGCAATGTGCTCTCGGTGGGGGTTGTCAACCTCCCCGCCGGAATGTACACCTACCAAATCTATAACGATAAGAAAACGCTTTCCTCGGGAAAGTTTGTGAAAGAATAAAAAAGAACCGACATGAAAAAAACAACTATCATCCTTTTTCTCGCCGCTTTGATGCTTATCGGCGGCAATGCCCAAGCGCAGGGCAAGAAGAAAATCCGTATCACCTACCGCAGTGCCAAACGCTTGGTGGAGAAAATCGAAGCCAACCCCAACGCCGAGACGCTTTACCTCTTCCGCAACGGCCTCGACTCGCTGCCCGAAGAGATTGGCCAATTGAAACATCTCAAAAAACTGGTGGTCAGTTCCAACCGCCTCACCTATATTCCACCCGTCATCGGCGAGCTGACTGAGTTGGAGTATATCTCCTTCAAGCACAACGACATCAAGGCGCTGCCGCCAGAAATAGGCCAACTCAAAAACCTGAAACACTTGGAACTGGACTACAACGACCTACAGACCTTGCCCAACGAACTGTGCGAATTGAAGAACCTGAATTATCTCTCTGTCACGCACAACGCGCTACATCACTTGCCGAATGACATCGGGAAATTGGAGTCGTTGGAGTTTTTCTACATCGGCACCAACCTGCTGCAGGAGCTGCCCGTCGGGCTGGCCCAACTCACGGAGTTGGTGGAACTGAATGTGGCAGGTAGTGGCGGCATGCTCGTCATCCCCAACCTACGCAACTGCCAACGTCTTGAAAGGCTTTACATCGACAACACCACATTGTTCGATGCCTCCTTCAATCCTCGGACCATTTCGAGGTTGGAGATTTATATGGTGGGGGGATAAAGTAAAATGTAAACCTAATTGCACTTCTTTTGCTGGCAGGATGCCAGCGAAGTGACCAAAAGGAGCCTGCCAAAACCCTTACCCAAAGTGGAAAGGAGCTTGCCGACAGCCTGAAAAAGGACTCGGTGGAGGCCTTCGATGAGCAAATGCGGCGGTGGCATGTGCTGCATGGCGGGATGAGCAGGTGGGAGAGCGATAAATGAGGTTGACGTATAGCCTACCCGCACAGAGGAGATGTTTAGGCGAACTGAATAAACCACCCATAGCCAGAACCATCGGGGAAGATTACTGACCATTGGAAATGCACCCAAATAACTATTTTGCCGTTTTCAGACAATAATATGCTAGGTAAAGGGGTTAAAATGACAATTAACCAAACCAAGCATTCATGCGAAAAACAATTCCTTTTTTATTCCTTCTGCTGCTGGCGTTGTCGGCGATGGCACAGAAGAAGCACTGCATCAGCGGTTATGTGATGGATGCCGCCAGCCGTGAGACCTTGATTGGAGCGACTATCCTTGACCGAAACACGGGCCAAGGCTGCGCCACCAACAACTACGGCTATTATTCCCTGACCTTAGGCGAAGGTCCCGTCGACCTGCAGTTTTCCTTTGTGGGTTATGACGCTGTGAACCAAGCTTTCAACTTGGTTGCCGACACCCTTATCACGGTGAAGATGAGCAGCAACATCCAGTTGCAGGAAGTCACGGTGGAGGCCAACCGCGCCACGGTAGGCGCCAACAACCCCCAGATGAGCATCATCGAGTTACCCATAAAGCAAATCAAAAGCATTCCGACCCTGATGGGCGAGGCCGACGTGCTGAAAGCCATCCAGCTGCTGCCTGGCGTGCAGAACGGCTCGGAAGGCTCGGCCGGACTCTATGTGCGTGGCGGCGGTCCCGACGAGAACCTGCTCCTCATGGACGGTGTGCCGCTCTACAACGTCAATCACATGTTTGGCTTCTTCTCCGTCTTCAACCCCGATGCGCTGAAGAATGTCACCTTATACAAAGGAGGCTTTCCAGCGCGTTACGGTGGCCGCATCTCCTCCGTTGTGGATGTGCGCATGAAAGACGGCGACATGCAGAAATATCACGGCAACTTCAGCATCGGGTTGATTTCTTCAAAACTCAACCTCGAAGGCCCGATTGTGAAAGATAAATTGTCGTTTAACCTGTCGTTTCGCCGCACCTATTCCGATGCACTCACCAACCTTTACGGCCTCATCGGAAAGTTGGCCGACCCGAGCATCGACAAGTTCTCTTTAGGCTATTATTTCTACGACCTCAACGCCAAGCTCAACTGGAAGATTTCGGACAAAGACCGTCTCTATTTGAGTTGGTACAGCGGCGACGACAAGATCTACGCCAATGTGAAATGGGACTACGCCTATGAGGACATGTACGCCGACCACGAGAAACTTGGCCTCAACTGGAAATGGGGCAACAAGGTGGGCGCACTGCGTTGGAACCACATCATGTCGCCACAGCTTTTCATGGATGCCTCCGTGAGCTACACCCAATACCGCCACGACCTCGGTATGGACCAAAACTACACCTACGAGCAATTCAAGCCTACCGCCTACACCTCGACCGATGAGATGGCCATGAACTTCCATTCGGGCATCCATGACCTTACGGCGCGCACCGATTTCCATTACGCGCCCAACCCGAGGCACGACATCCGCTTCGGCAGCGGCTACACCTATCATTTCTTCCGCCCCGAGGTGCAGTCAATGAAAATCAACTTCACCGAAGCGGAAGCCAACACGGACACCGTGGCCAACACTGGCGACGTGCACGCCCACGAAGCCATGCTTTACGTTGAAGACAACATAGCCTTGAACGAAGCCATCAAGATGAATGTCGGACTGCACTATTCCGCTTTTGCGGTGCAAGGCAACTTCTACCACTCGTTGCAGCCCCGTCTCAGCATGAGTGCGATGGTGGCTCCCCATTTCTCACTCAAGGCGGGTTATGCCTACATGACACAATACATCCACCTGCTATCCAACAGCAACATCACCATGCCCACCGACCTTTGGGTGCCCGTCACGGCACGGATTGCACCCGAAAAGGGACATCAGTTCTCGCTCGGTGGCTTCTATGAATTGCCCAACCTGTTCGACATCTCGCTGGAAGGCTATTACAAGACGCTGGACAATGTGTTGGAATACAAGGACGGCACCAGCTTCTTCGGCACCAGCCAGGGCTGGGAAGACAAGGTGAACATGGGCAAAGGCTGGGCCTACGGTGTGGAACTGCTTGTGCAACGCTCCTTTGGCAAGACCACGGGCTGGGTTGGCTACACCTGGGCGCGTTCCATGCGCAAATTCGACCGCGAAGGCATGGTGATCAACAACGGCAATCCCTTCCCCGCCAAATATGACCGCCGTCACGACTTCAGCATCACCGTGCAGCACAAGTTCAGCGACCGCTTCGACCTGTCGGGCACTTGGGTCATCAGCAGCGGCAATTGTGGCACCTTGCCCACACAAGCCTATCCGGGTATTCCTATCACCTATTATTCACAATATGGTGGCAGTGTTGTCGGGACGCCTATCATCAGCTATGTGGAACGCAACAACTTCAGGATGCCCGTGTATCACCGCCTTGACCTCGGCATGAACTTCCGCAAGCAGAAGAAGCACGGCGAGCGCGTGTGGAACATCAGCATCTATAATGTCTACAACCGACAGAACCCCTTCATCGTCATTCGTGGCTATGACCAAAACACGGGACTGCCGCAGCTGCAGCAGGTCAGCATCTTCCCGATTATTCCTTCAGTTTCGTACAGTTATAAATTCTAACCATCATTGTAGAGACGTAGCGCGCTACGTCTCTACCAGCAACAACAATTCAGATGAAAAAACTAATAATCCCAATAATTTGCATGGTTCTGTTTTCGGCCTGCACCAAACCTCTGAAATTCAAAGGCGAATACGTTGACCCAAAATTGGTTGTCAACTGCATCGCCATACCTGGAGAACCTATCAAGGCGGTGGTTTACAAAAGCGACTTCGTTTTCGACACCATCACGGACTACACCATGCCAGAGGGCACACAAGCCTTCCTTTTCGTGAACGGAGTAAGCAAAGGCGAGATGCAGCTGAATGCAGACACAACCTATTATAACTATCTAAATCCTCCCATGTTCTCTGTCAACTATCATTTCACTCACGATTATGTGCCGCAAATCGGCGATGTGGTCAAAATCAGCGTGACGGCACCTGGGTTTGACGAAATAGAAGGCAGTTCGGAGGCTTTACCGAATGAGCCCATAGGTAGTTTTGAAGATGCCCGCATCACAAAATGGGACACTACGAGCGCGAGCGGCTATCACATCCCCGTGCCCGACACGGACTCCACCATATTGGTTTGGCTCACTAATTACCGCAAGCACCTCACTGTCACGATAGAAATCACCGACTCCAATCCCGGCGCATTGGATCTTTATTGCCTTGAAGCATCGATGCGCACGGAAGGCGACTGGACCTTCCCCGATGGTTTGGAACACCATGATCATCCCGCTGAAATATACCAAGTCTATTTCAACGACCCCATCATCGGCACCTCAACGGTGGAGTTGGAAGACCAATTCGGCATTGACGTCGGCTTGACCAACCGCTCAAGAAGCACCTTCAACGATGCCACCTTTGACGGGGGCAGCTATCGAATGGAAATCCCCATGGTTACCAATACGCTTTTCAAGGCCAACGACAGCATCAATGCCTTTGTTGAAATCAAGTTGCGGCATTTGACCGAAGGGGCGTACAATTACTACACGACCATCACTTCGGGCAATAGCCTGTCACAATACTACAGTGAGCCTGTTGGCGTTTATTCCAATGTGAAGAACGGCTTCGGCCTCGTGGCGGGAAGCAATGACAAGGTGATTAGTTTCCCGGTTTGGTAATGGATTTGTAGGGCTGTCGTACCACGGCAGCCGCATATCGCAATTGCATTATGCGGCTGCCACGATGTGACAGCCCTACATGCATCATTTCTTCAGCGCCTCCTCGGCCTGTTTGATCGTGCCGCGCTCGCCGTTGATGAAGGCGACAACAAATGCGTCTTTGTAGCCCAAAGCGCGCACCTCGGATTGGCGTTTCATGGCCGCATCCTTGCTGGTGAACTTGCCTGAGATGTAACGGAAAGCGCCGTTGTATTCATAGACATCGACCTCTTTCACGCCGCTGAAGGCCTTGTCGGTGGATGCCACTTTTTTGTCGCGACTGACAAACTGAACGGTGAAATAGGTGTCGCCGACATTGCTGCTGGCAGGCTTCTCACTAACTTCGGGCTGGCCCGAGGTGTGGTTCTCAGCCTCAAACTCACGTTTGTATTCCTCGAAAGCGCGATAAAGCGCCAGCGCCATCTGGGTTTGGCCCTTCTCGGAGTTGAGAAATTGTTCTTCCTTAGCGTTGTTGATGAAACCCAATTCAACGAGGATGCTCGGCATGGAAGTCTTCCAAAGCACGAGGAATCCGGCCTGTTGCACGCCACGGTCGTGGCGACCCACCTTCTGGGTGAATTGCTTCTGCACTTTGGCGGCAAGATCGAGGCTTTGTTTTTGATACATGCTTTGTGAGAGCGAAAAGAGGATATAGGCCTCGGTGCTGTTGGGGTCGAAGTTGTCGTAAGCATCCGTGTTGTCTTCCAACAAGATGGCGGCATTTTCCTTCTTTGCTATGGCGAGGTTCTTCTCATTTTTCGATTCACCCATGACGAAAGTCTCCGCGCCGTTTGCCGTTGTGCTGCCTTCAGTGGAATTACAATGAATGGAGATGAACACGTCGGCATTGTTACGGTTGGCAATGGCAGCGCGTTCGCTCAACTCAACAAACCTGTCCTTATCGCGAGTATAGATGACTTTCACGTCGGGTAGATTCTCCTTGATGTAATTGCCGAATTTCAAGGCAACGGCCAAATTGAGTGCCTTTTCCGTTGTCACCTTGCCCAAAGCTCCCGTGTCCTTGCCTCCGTGGCCTGCATCGATGACAATGGTTTGAATCTTCTCCCCTTTTTGGGCAACGGTCACAAACGGCATCAGAAAAAGCAGGATAAAAACACCAAATCGGAAAATCTTTCGTTGTATCATATTGAGTTCGTTCATTTATGCGCGAAGAAAAACTATCTTTGCAGCGGATTTCAAGTGTACAAAAGTAATTGTTTTCAATTTGTTAGAACGCAAAACATATAAGAATATTTTTCTACACGTAGCCATTTGCCTATTGGCAATGACCGTGGTTTTGTTTTGCAGTTGTAAGCAAATGTCTCATATTGAGAAAGATAAGCATACTACCGAACCACCCAAGGGCGATACTGTCATCACCCCTGTTCGTATCGTTGACACCATTCCTATCGTCTCAGATTCAGCACACCTTGATACGATTGCCACGTTCATCACCGACACGATTGCGCCTCTTGACTCGATAACACCACTGAAAGATAGCGTCAACGAAGCCGACACACTCCGATATGACACCCTGAAACACACGCGCCGCCACATCACGCCTCACCGCTCTGAGTCAGCCATCGAGACGAAGGTGATTTGTTCGGCCGCCGACTCGGTGTACCGCGACATGGGCCAGAAAAAAATCTTCTATTATGGCAATGCCGAGGCCAAATACGACGACATCGTCTTGAAGGCCGACTATCTGGAATTCGACCTCGAGACCAGCACGTGCAAGGCACACGGCACCGTCGACTCATTAGGGAAAATACAAGGCCGTCCCGTCTTCACCCAAGGCGAGTCCACCTTTGAAGCCGTGGAGATGTCGTATAACTTCAAGTCAAAGAAAGGCATCATCAGCAAGGTGTGGACAGAGGAAAGCGGTGGCTATCTGCATGGCGAGCGCATCAAGCGCATGGATGACAATAGCATCAACATACGCTCAGGCGGCTACACCACCTGCGACCTAAAAGACCATCCGCATTACCAGTTCAAGTTCACCAAGGCCAAGGTCATCCCTGACGACAAGATCGTTACAGGCCCCATCTATATGACCATCTCCGACATCCCCTTGCCCATCGTGTTGCCGTTCGCCATGATTCCCAACACCAAAGGCAAAAAGTCGGGACTCATCATACCAACCTATGGCGAGTCGGCCAACCGTGGTTTCTACCTCGAAAACGGTGGTTACTATTGGGCCATCAACGACAACTACGACTTGCAGATCTTGGGCGACATCTACACCCGTGGCTCATGGGGCATCAAGCCCACCTTCCGTTACAACAAACGGTATCGTTTCAATGGCTCGATGGCTTTGGGCTTCGCGGTCAACAAGATCGGCACGAAAGGTGCCGCCGACTACCAGGAAAGCACCGACTTCAAGATCCACTGGACCCACAAACAAGACCCCAAGTCACATCCGCGGCGCAACTTCTCTGCCGACGTAAACATCGTGAGCTCCAACTTCAACAAATACAACGCTCAAACTGCCACCGACCAGTTGAGCAACACCTTCAGGTCGAGTATCGCCTATCAAACCAACTTCGCTGGCAAGGTCTACCTCACCCTCAACGCCAGCCAAAGCCAAAACACATTGACACGACAGGTCACCGCATCACTGCCTGAGATGACCTTGACGGTCAACACCTTCTATCCCTTGAAGAACGTCGGCAAGGCGGGCAAAAAACACTGGTACCAAAGTCTCAGCATGGGCTACACGATGAATGGAAAAGCCTACATCAACGATGTGGACACCGTATTGTTCCATGGCATCACCGACAATTTTGGAGGTTGGGCGCGAGAAATGATGCGCGACCACATTCAAACCGGCATCTCGCATAGGATTCCCATCAACGCAACCATCAAGCTGTTCAAACACTTCTCGTGGACCAACTCTTTGACCTTGAACGACTATATGTACTTCAAGCACATCGAGCAGCAATGGATCAACGATAGTGACTCGACAGGGTATGTGCAGACCGACACCATACACGGCTTCCGCAACTTGGTCGACTTCAGCGCAAGCTCCAACCTCACTACCAAGATCTATGGTATGGTGAACTTCGCTAATGGTCCCATCCGTGCCATACGCCACGTCTTCACCCCCACCATCGGTTTCACCTACCGTCCCAACTTCAGCGACCCGAAATGGGGCGTATACGGTTCCTACATCGATGGCAACGGGGACGAGAAGACATACAACAAATTCGTAAATGCGCTCTATGGCACACCGTCGCAAAACCAACAAGGCCTACTGACCTATAGCTTGGGAAACAACTTGGAGATCAAAGTGCCCTCGCGTAGCGACACCATCACCGGTATCAAGAAGATCCCCATTCTGGAATCCTTCAGCATCTCGGGCAACTACGACATCACCAAAGACTCCGTCAATTTCTCCCCCATCTCTGTCAATGGGCGTACCACTTTATTCAAGAAATTGGGCATCAATTACAGCAGTTCTTGGGACCCCTATGCCGCCGACTCTTTGGGCCGACGCATCAACCGCTTCGAAGTCATCGACAACGGACGGCTGTTCCGAAAGACGGGCTCGTCGTGGCGCTTCAGCCTGAATTACAGCTTCAACCAAAACGACCTCAAGAAATTGCAAGGCAAAAAAGGGAGCCAGGACTTGCGAAACGAGATCAACCAAAACGCCCGACAATCGGGCATGTTCGACCCCGACGAACTCGATGAGATCCTTGGCAATCCCAATGCCTACATCGACTGGACCACTCCCTGGTCGCTCTCGCTCAGCTACAACCTTACCTACACGACATCCTTAGCCTACGCCGCCTTCATGGGTATTGCCACCAACACTTACGTGCATACCATAGGCTTGAATGGCGACATCAGCCTAACACCCAAATGGAAGTTCACCTTCTCGACAGGCTGGGATTTCGTCAACAACAAGATCTCCTATACCAACCTCAGCGTCTACCGCGACCTGCACTGCTGGGAGATGCGCTTCAACTGGATTCCTATCGGCAGCTACAAGAGCTGGAACTTCACCATCAACGTGAAGGCTCAGGCGTTGAAGGATTTGAAGTATGAGAAGAAGAAGGATTATCGTGATAATTAGTTGAGAGTTTAGTGTTTAGAGTTTAGAGTCAGTTGAGAGTTGAGAGTTGAGAGTTGACGCTTCGCGTCTTTCTGCATTCAGCATTCCGCATTTATAATTAATTCTTATCTTTGCATCGGAATCACAACAAATTAATACCATTCATTATGAAAAAACTATTTACCCTTATCCTCGCGCTGGCCTTTGGTTTTGGCTTGAAAGCGCAATGTCCGCTCACACAAGCCGTCGACTTCACGGCTACTGACGTTCACGGCACAGAAGTCCACTTGTTCGACATCCTCGATGGTGGACAAGCCGTCCTCATCGATTTCTTCTTCACTACCTGCGGCCCTTGCCAGCAAGCCACCCCGAAAATTGTCGAGTCCTACTATGCCATGGGTTGCAACATGCATGATGTGTTCTACATGGAAATCGCCACTGGCGACAGCGATGCGGCATGTCTCAATTGGGTCAACACCTATGGTGTGGAGTACCCCACCATTAGCGGGCAGGCTGGCGGTACAGGCATTTGCAGCCAATATCAAATCGGTGCCTATCCCACACTCATCGTTATCGCCCCCGACCGTTCCATTGTCATCAACGACTTGTGGCCCATCAACAATGCCCAGACCGTCATCAACGCTTTGGAACAACTCGGCCTGCAACAGCACGACTGCAATGCGCCAAGCTATGACCCGCAGGTGAGCATCACTGTTGACCAAGTGCTGGAGACCGAAGTCACGGCCACCTTCACGCCCAACGAAGACTGCGCCTCCTATGCCTACATGATGGCCACCGAGGCCGAAATCCAGGAATGGATGGGCATTGCCGGCCTCGACTTGCCCGAATACCTCTGGACCTATGGCATCCCTGGATCGGGCGAAATGTCGAACACCTTCACCGACCTGACGCCCGACACAGAATACGTCATCTATGCTGTGCCTGCCGACATCGACGGCAACCTCGGCGAGGTCGTGCAAGTGCCTGTCACCACAACGCCCAGCGGCAGTTACGAAATCCTTCCCGACTTCACCGGCACCGACATCGACGGCTACGAGCTCCATCTTTATGACATCCTCGACGGCGGCCAATGGATGCTCATCCATTTCTTTCTCGTCGACGATAGCTACGACTTCATGCCTTACCTGACGGAATCCTACCGCCTCTTCGGCTGCAACGAACACGACGTGTTCTACATGGAAGTGACGCCCAACGGCTACGATGACGCCGCCCGCGCCTGGGCCGAGCAATACGGCGTGGAATATCCTACCATCAGCCGCACAGGCGGAGCCAATACCTTCGTGCAAGACATTCCTGTTGGCTTCTATCCCACCGTGATGCTCATCAACCCCAACCACGAAATCGTCGTCCGCGACATCTATCCCATCACCGACACCCAAACCATCGTCGACGCACTAATGGGCGAAGGCATCGAGCAGCATCCTTGCTATGACGAAACGCTGACCTTCAGCATAGATACGGTATATGTGGAGGCAATGGAATTGGAATGGATTACTGTTTACAACAACACCGCTGAAGACGCCATTATCACCCATGTACAATCTTCAGACCTAATGTTCACTTTTGATGGTGAAGAATTGTTCTATGCGCATGATTTGCCGGAATTCACCATTCCTCAAGGAGAATCCATGGAATTAGGTCTATATCTTGACGAGATTGCAAAGTACATTACAACTGAAGAGATTACTTTGTCTGGCAACTTACCTGATGCTAGTTTTGTGGCAGTCGTGAATCATCCCGAGTCAACCGACGAGAATACGACTCATTTTGCTGTTTTCCCCAACCCCGCCAACGACTTCGTGACCCTCAAGGGCGAAAGCCTTGGCACGGTGCGCGTCTACAACGCCATTGGACAAAAGGTGGACGAATTCAAGGCCAACGGCAGCGAACTCCGCATCAACACGACAGGCTATGAGAACGGTGTGTATGTGGTTAAGGCCGGTGAAACAACACTGCGATTTGTGGTGAGACATTAAACCAGAATAGACACCCTTACGCCTCTTGTCCTCATGGCGGAGGAACATCCGCCATCTCCCGAGCCCGAAGGGCACTCCTTTTGCTCGGGAGATTGCGGATCGAGTCCGCAATGACGTTTGAAGGTGGGGTTTTTAACCCTATAGACAATGAAAATAATCATCCTTCGTTCCTCGTTTCAGAACGATGCATTCGTCAGGAATGAATATGCTGAATTGATTCAAAGGCTGGAAAACGAATGTAATGCCGAAATCAAAATCATTGGTGACGAATCTGTAGAGACGTGCCATGGCGCGTCTCTACAGGCGTTACCCGATGCCTTTATGATCGCCACGGGTGGCGTGGAAAACCTGTTCAAACGCATCTGGTCGGCCATCGACGTTGAAACCATGTGTGGTCCATCGCGCCAAAAAACCGTTACAATGATTGCCGATGGGCGCAACAATTCTTTGGCCGCCTCATTGGAGATTTTGACCTATTTGGGCAATATCGGGGTGGAAGGAAAGATTTTGCATGGGACGAATGATGAAATTATATCGGCCGTGGTAGAGACGTGCCATGGCGCGTCTCTACAGGGACGAATCGGGTTGTTCGGCAAACCGTCGGATTGGCTGATTGCCAGCGGCGTGGACCGCGATTATCTACGCCAACGCTACGGCATTGAAACTATCAACATCGACCTGCAACGCTTTATTGACAGCATCAAAAACATTCCGCAAACCGAGGCCGAGGAGGTGGCACATGCCATGGTGAAACGCGCCAAAGGCATTGTGGAGCCTTCGGATGCCGACATGCTGGAAGCTGCAAAGGCCTATTTGGCCATCAAACGCATCTGCAATGAGGAACGTCTGGACGCCATGACCATCCGCTGCTTCGATATTGTGAAAGCCTGTGGCACGACAAGTTGTCTGGCCTTGGCTCTGCTCAATGATGAGGGCATCGTGGCGGGCTGCGAGGGTGATATGCAGACACTGATGAGCATGTATTTGGCCAAGCGTTTGTGCGGCGAGGCGGCTTTCATGGCCAATCCTTCTAACCTCACCGACGAGACCTCCATGTTGGCGCATTGCACCATCCCGCTGACGATGTGTGAAGAGACCATAGTCCGCTCGCATTTCGAGTCGGGTATAGGTGTAGCTATCCAAGGTCAGCTGCCTCTGACCGACTATACCTTATTTAAATGGGGCGGCCCGAAAATGGACCGTTATTTCGTTACCGAAGCAAAGGCCATCGAGGCCCCATACAGCAACCATTTCTGTCGCACGCAAATCACGCTCAACGTAAATCTGAAGTCTTATCTACTCCAGCATTCCATCGGCAACCACCATGTCATCATCCGTGGACGACATGCCAATGAAATCCGTCAGTTTATGTTAGCAAACGGCGTCTCAGAAAGTGTAACCGAATGAGAAATAGGCTCCAAAATGGTTATTCTCGTCGCTGTTGAACCAATGAGCGGTCAATGAAATTGGCCCCAGGAAACTGTTATAGGAATACCTCAACCCTGCACCTTGTGCCATGAAATGAATTATATCGGAAAAAGCCATCCCACCGGTACCCAATAGTCCCCACGGCATTGAGACATTATACATCGCCGTCAGGTAATGCTTGCCATAGAAGTTATAACGCAAATCACAACGGAAAATACTTGCGTTTTGCGTCAGATCAACAGAAGCATCTTCAACGCTGGTCAGGCCGATAAAAGGCATTTGGTTTTCAAAGTGGCGGCCGGCAATCTCCCCACCGCAAGTATTCCTAATATTATAGTATCCAACAAAGGCATAGGAAGGTTTGATGTGGGTCACAAAACGGCCATACACCTGTGGTATGATGGTAAATCGTCCGTTACCTGGCGTAATATAATATTGGAAAGCATAGCTGAAGTCGAAATACTTATCTTTGGTGGATGGCATATAATAGAAATGCGTGCCTAAGTTCGTCAAAAGGCCATGGTTGGCAAAATAGGCGTCATCCAAATTGTCATACTGAAACTTGACAAATGGCGCCAACATGGTATTGTTCGCATAATAAACAGAGTCAAAAGCATTATTACCATCAAAGGATGATTTGTCGAATGTCGTATTGATGTATGACACTCCTGCGCTAGTACTGAAATTGAGCAGGTGGAACTCAGAAATGTAGGCATTGGCTTTCATTTGTTGATAATGCAAGTTGACGTACTTATTATGAAAACCTCTAGAACGGAAATGCTCATTCCTATAGTCAAAAGACAGATTGAAGTTGGCCAACGATGACCTTGAATAGGTATAGGTAAGATTGATACGCGGATTGTAACTCAGTTTCGTGCTGAAATTGAGTTTCGAGCCGTTAAACCTCTTCTCATTCAATCCGATATTGAGTAATATCGCCGCGCCTTCCTCTGTGTCGTAGCGTATACCCAGGCCAAAGACATGCGGCTGGGCAGGTTTCATATTAATGCTCAGGTCATAGGCTTCAGACAACTTGCTGTCCCAGTGAACAGAATCGCATTCCTTGATTTGATAAGTGATTTCATCATAACAGCCTGTGCCGCGATAGATATTCATGGCGCGTTCGATGTCGTCTTTCGTATAGCTGTTCCCGACGGCCAATTCTCCTTTACGGATGAGCCAGCGGCTATCACGGTTACTCACATTATTGACGACGATGGAGCGGAGGAGAACCGAATCGTTGGTCAAGTTTTTGGCATGAGGGGCGCGAAGCGTCTTGCTGACTGGGTGACCTGCCGAGGCATCCACTGCCTCTTTGATAGCCAATAGTTGGTCATGGAATTCATTCGCTTTTTTATAGCCCCTTCCCACTAATGTGTCTATGGCATCGGGCGTGAAACTGAGCATGCCGAAGCCACTGATGTCGGGAACGATATGAACATCGCACATGGCACGGTTTTCTTGCCTCTTCGCACTCGTGCTGGTGATGAGCAGACGGGCAAACACCTGGGGTAATGATTTCAAATCATCAGCAGTGACTGCTTTGGTGGAGGTAACCTCCACACCGATAATAATGTCGGCCCCCATATCACGAAGCACGTCGGCAGGGAAATTGTTGACCAAACCGCCATCAACCAACACCTTGTCGCCTATCGTAACAGGCGAGAACACGCCTGGGATGGCCATACTGGCGCGCATTGCTGTCGAGATGCTACCGTTACGCAGCACTACCTCTTTGCCTGTAATCATGTCGGTGGCCACGCAAGCGAAAGGTATGGGCAAGTCGTTGAAGTCCATCTCCTCCTGATAGCCGATACATAAGTCGTTGAACAGATTCACAAGTGAACTATTGTTGACATAAGCGCTTGGCAACTGGCTAATAAAACTAGCATTCTTCCTATTGTCCAAAAGACTTTCGAGGCTGAAAGGCACTTGCATAACCATAGTGCTATTGCGCAGCCTCATCTCTTCCGACAACATAGGGCGGTCTATCCTATTGCCGATATACTCCGACCACTTCATTTCTGAAATAAGTTTTGTGAGCTCCTCCGGGGAATAACCCAAGGCATAAAAGCCACCAATAATGGAGCCCATGCTTGTGCCGGCCACATAGTCAACAGGGATGCCCATCTCTTCAATGTATTTAAGAGCGCCTATATGGGAAGCTCCTTTGGCTCCACCGCCACCTAACACCACACCAACCTTTAGGCGGGGCGGGCGGATGGTGTCGTTAGAAATATGTATCTTACTTGTGTCATGTTGGGCATGTAACATCATCAATGCCGACATAAAAAAGGAAAATAATAAGGCTTTTTTCATGTGTATGTACAATTACGGACAACAAAATTAAGGAATTTTGAAAAAAAGGAACAAAAAAAGAGGCTGCTTATAGCAACCTCTTTTGATTTAAAGTCAAACAAGATGTTTTAATCCTTGAATTTCATAAGGTTAACAGAAACATTGCCGTAGATGGCACTGGCTGAGCAAACACCGCCAATTTCGAGCCATTTGATAGGCTTCACCGAAAGGCCGACGCCATAATTGAAGTGATTGTATCTGTGCTCAACATTGTAGTCGTGATAGATGGAATGGCTCTCAGTATCCACGCCGATGGAGTTACCGAGGGTCTTACCCGTGGTTTCATTGCTGTAGCCAATCAACGGGATGATATTCAGCCAAGGCAACACCGGGACTTTATAGCCCACATTGATGGCAAGAGCCGTATGGTCATCATACTCCACTTGGGTCACCTTGCGATCCCAACGATGTTCGGGATTTTGATAGATAAAATCGGCATAAAAGCCCACCAATGAAGCGCTTACTCCAAAACCAAAACCAGCCAGATTTTTTTCGGCTTGGCTATTGCCCAAATGATAGCCCACCATACCGAGGTTAACACCGACGGTGGCATCGTACGTGTTTTGTGAGAAATCGAACCATTGTGCTTTGGCGCTGAGGGTCACCATTGAGAACAGCACCGCGATTAATACTACTTTTTTCATGATTGAATAAATTAAGGATAAAATGTTATTGGTTGTCTATTCTTCAAATTTTCATGAAACAATGTGCAAAAGTACAAAAAACGAAGATATCTTTTTCGGTTTGTACTTTTTCATCATAGAATGTGCCCACACAAAAACATCAGTAGACTGTTTTTTCGGTAAGGCCAACGCCGTATGGCATCAGTACCGATACCGTAAGACTATGTTGAGGCGCATTTTTTATCCATGCCACTTTCACAGTGTTGCTTTCAGAAGACAGGATGACGCCGCCTTCGACCTGCCATCTGGTCTCCAAAGGATAGGGCCTCACATAATAATGATCGGTTTCTTCAACGATTTCGGGCTTTTGAGGGACAACAAGGTCGTAGAAGAAGTCCGACATCTTATCTTGGATGATAAAGAAATTGTCGTTAAAGGCTTTCGTGTTGGGGTCAACATGAGGCGAGTGTTTGTAACCATGAAACGTGACCAGTTGAGCATTGTATCCCAACTTGAGAGCGCGGTCGACAATGCACGACGATCCAAACATCGGCTCGACCAACAGCGTCTTCAACGGACCGGCAATGCCGAAAGGATAGTCGTAGTCGTAAGGGACAATGTTGTCGGCATCACCATGGAAGGCCAACATCGGGATGTTGCTTCTATGGAGAAGGGTTGTATCGGGCATGGCGCCCCACATATCGATAATGCCCCTAATTCTGAAATGGGTCCTAATGTTGTTGCCACAGGTATCGATGCTGCCCAGATCGGGACGAAAGAAGTCGCTATGAGTGTATTCAGGACGGGCCTCATTGGTCATAAAGGCGAGGTTGAGCGCAGTGATGGCTCCTGCACTGGCACCACCAACGAAAATCATGGAAGTGTCGATACAATAGTCTTGCTGATGCGAAACCAGATAGCGCATGGCCGCATGGGCATCTTGCACGGCACGGTAGCCCGCCCGCCCGATACTGGCCATAGAGGGCAGGAAACCTATGCGGTAGTCGATAGAGGCCGTCACATAACCCAACGACGCAAGATGCTGGCACCAACGGGTGATGGATGCATCGTCTTTCGACCCGAAATAAAAAGCTCCTCCGTGAATTAACATGACCAAAGGATGTTTCTTCAACGTGTCGTTTTGAGGTCGGAAAATGTCAAGATGGAGATCCAGCGGGACTTCGCTTATGGCATCTGTCATTCGGAGAATCTTGCCTGTAACATCGGTTTCGTCACCCATTTCCGACCAGAAACCTGGCACATGGGCATACGTAAGGTCATCGATCTCATCCACTTCAAACAAAGTGTCTTGATAGCGCTTGTTTTCAAAATCATGGAAGGCGGGAGTTTCGTGTATGTTGAATTGAAAACGCGCTGTGCCAAACAAACTCAAACGGGCATAGCCATTAGCATGCTGACTATCCATTGACTTAATGCGGGGACGGAAGACTTCCTTCTGGTTTTCGTAATAAAGGATGGCATTTCGCCCATTGGCTTCCAACTTGAAAGGAAGGGTGTCCGTCATCGTCTCTTCCCATGCCATATAGTGTCCCTTCATGGTCAGGCTATCACTGTACTCGATGAAAACAAAAAAGTCCTTGCCGTCGACAGTGCTTGTGAAAACGGCCGGGGTCTCAACGACAGGGAAAAACACTCTTTTAAAAAACAAACGGGGGTCAGGGATACCATCATCGCCCAAGAGGTGGAATGACAATAGAGAAAGGAATATGAAAGCAAGAAAGCGACGCATATCGTTACGACAAAACAATAACTATTAGATTTAAATCAAAACCCGCCTCGATTGAGGCGGGTTTTGGTTATTAATATTAAGGTGTAATTACATCATCAGGAACGACATCATCACACCAGCTGCAACGGCTGAGCCGATAACGCCGGAGACGTTCGGGGCCATGGCGTGCATGAGCAGGTGGTTCGACGGGTCGTATTTCTGACCTTCCACTTCGACAACACGGGCACTGTCGGGCACAGCCGAAACGCCAGCGGCACCAATCATCGGGTTGATCTTCTCCTTCAGGAAGAGGTTCATCAACTTGGCACCAAGCAGACCGCCAGCGGTAGCCACGCAGAACGAAGCAGCACCGAGGACGAAAATCTTGATGGAGCTCGAGGTCAAGAACACGGAGGCCTGCGTTGAGGCACCCACAGTAAGACCCAAGACGATGGTGACGATGTCAATCAACGGGTTGGAGGCGGTGTTCTGCAAACGCTTCACCACGCCCGACTCCTTAATGATATTACCGAAGAACAGCATACCCAACAGCGGCAGAGCCGTGGGGCTGATGAAGGTGGTCAGGATGAGGCCGACGATGGGGAACATGATCTTTTCAGTCTTGTTAACCATACGCGGAGCACCCATCTTGATGAGGCGTTCTTCTTTGGTGGTCAGCAAACGGATGATAGGCGGCTGAATCACGGGCACCAAAGCCATATAGGAATAGGCTGCAATGGCGATGGGGCCGATGAGGTTGCGCGTGCCGTTCATGCCGTTGGCCAAACGCGAAGACAGGAAGATGGCGGTAGGACCGTCGGCGCCACCGATGATACCGATAGCGCCAGCCTCACGCAGGTTGAAGCCGAGATACAAGGCGCCGATGAAGGTGATGAACACACCCAGCTGAGCAGCAGCACCAAGGATCATCAGTTTCGGGTTGGCGATGAGCGACGAGAAGTCGGTCATGGCACCGATGCCCAAGAAGATCAAGGGGGGATACACACCCGAGGTCACACCGAAGTACAAGTAGTTCAACACACTGCCCTTCTGGTAAAGACCGGTCTGGAGGTTCAGCTCACCGCTTTGGAACACGCTCGTCATCAAGCCTTTCACGCCTTCGATGTCGTTGTTGACTAAGCCATAATCAGCCATGTTCAGATGCTCGACCTGCTTGATGGCTTCGCTCAACACCATGTGTTTGTCGCCTGGGTTGTCGCCGAATACGGCCACCAACAAGGCTTTAGCCGTATCCAAATCGAAATTGAGCGATGCTGGATCTAGCGCTTGCAAATTGGCCATGGCATCGGCGAAGGTTACGCCGAAGCCTTGGAAAAACGGGATGTTACCGACGATGATACCCGTGCCGATCGGGATGAGCAGCATGGGTTCAAACTCAAAGCGGATGGCCAGGAAGATGAAGAGGATACCCACCAGAATCATGATGATGTTGCCAATCTTGCAGTTGCGGAAACCCGTAAGCAGCCAGAAGTTGCGCAGACCTTCTTTCAGACGGTCTTTCGTCGACATCTCCTTAACTTCTTCCTTGGCGGCCACATGATGCTTGGCGTTCTTACCTTCCAGCGTGGTCACACGTTGGTTGAGACTTTCAATCTGTTGACCCAGTTCGGCCGACTTTTGCTGTTCCGCGACAATCGCGTCAGCCATCTCAGCCAACTGGGCGTTGCTTTCCTCTGGGGTCATCTCGCTCACCTGCTCGGTCTTCGCGAGGTCGGCGACCTTGGTGGCGAACATCGGGTTATTGACAACCAGCATGTTCAGCAGCATCAGGAGCACCAACGAACCGATGATGACCGCAGGTTTTCTGTAGATACTTTTCTTGCCTAACATGACCTTATCCGATTACGATTAAAGTATCACCTTGGAGCACATTGTCGCCCTGGCGGCAGTTGATGGCGGTGATGGTACCGTCAGCTTCGGCCAGCAGGTTGTTTTCCATCTTCATGGCTTCGTACATAAGCAGCTTGTCGCCCTTCTTCACGGCGTCGCCTTGCTTGACGAAGATCTGCATGATGGTTCCGGGAAGCGGAGCAGCCATCTTGTAGCCCGCGCCACCGACGGCGGCAGGTTTCGGAGCGGCACTTTGAGTCGAGGCGCTTGCGGCGGGCTTGGCAGCCGGACGGGCCACGGGAGCCACCACAGGAGCGGCCTGCTCTTCCATTTCCACTTGATATTCGGTGCCATTCACATTGACGGTAGCGATGTTGCCCTCAATGTTCTGGACTTCTACTTCATATGGTTTCCCACTAATGGTGAATTTGAATTTTTTCATTGTTGTTCAGTTTAACGTTTCCAGTGTCTAACTCCGTAATTTTTGTCGTTCCACGAGGTCTGGTGACGCTCGATGGTGATGACGTTGCTCTCCTCGTCGTGGAGGTTGGTCGTAAGGTACAGGGCCATACCGATGGCGGCTTGCACCTCAGCGGGGATTTCGCCTTCAGCCAGCTTGGTGACAGGCTTCACCGTGGCAGGTTTCAGCTCCTTCACCTCATTCTTCTGGGCGTCTTTCTTCTTGAAATAGGAAGCCACGCCGCTAAAGATCATCGAAAGGATGGCGAGGGCGAGGATGACGATGAGGAATCCCGCGATGGTGACGATCCAGCCTTTGGTGTAGACCCAGTCTTCGTGAGCCAACAGTAATGTAAATTGTAACAGTTTCATCGTTTCAAGGATTTACGGTTACAGCGGGATGTTCGAATGTTTCTTCTCGGGGTTGGCGAGGCGCTTCGTCTCAAGCGTGCGCAAGGCACGGATGACACGGAAACGGGTGTTGCGCGGCTCGATCACGTCGTCGATGTAGCCGAACTTGGCGGCCTCATACGGGTTGGCGAACTTCTTGGTGTATTCATCCACCTTCTGGGCAACGAACTCGGCGCGCTCCTCAGGATTGGTGATCTCAGCGATCTTCTTGCCATCGAGCACCTCAACGGCACCGCTGGCACCCATCACGGCGATTTCAGCCGACGGCCAAGCGTAGTTGACGTCGTTGCGGAGCTGCTTGCAGCCCATCACGAGGTGCGAACCACCGTAGGACTTACGCAACGTGACGGTCACCTTCGGCACGGTCGATTCGCCGTAGGCATACAGCAACTTGGCGCCGTGGACGATGATGCCGGCATATTCTTGGCCCGTGCCAGGCAGGAAGCCAGGAACGTCGACCAAAGTCACGATCGGGATGTTGAAGGCGTCGCAGAAACGGACGAAACGAGCGCCCTTACGCGAGGCGTCGCAGTCCAACACACCAGCGAAGAAAGCCGGATTGTTGGCCACGATACCGACAGACATGCCATCGAAGCGGGCGAAGCCCACGATGATGTTCTTGGCGTAGTTCTTATGGATTTCGAGGAAGTCGCCATTGTCGACGATGGCCGTGATGATGTCGGCCACGTTGTAAGGCTTGTTCGGGTTGTCGGGAATGATCTGGTTCAGAGCGTCTTCCATACGGTCGATGGGGTCGTTGCACTCCACGAGCGGGGCGTTCTCCATGTTGTTTTGCGGGATGAAGGAGAGCAGGCGACGGATGAGGCCGAGGCCTTCCTCTTCGTTCTCGACAGCGAAGTGGGCCACGCCCGACTTCTGCGAGTGGATGCGGGCACCACCGAGGTCGTCGGTCGAAACGTCTTCACCGATGACGGTCTTCACCACCTTCGGACCCGTGAGGAACATGTAGCTGTTCGTGTTGGTCATGATGATGAAGTCGGTCAGTGCGGGCGAATACACGGCACCGCCGGCGCATGGGCCGAAGATGGCCGAAATCTGCGGGATGACACCCGAAGCGTTGATGTTGCGTTGGAAGATCTCAGCGTAACCGGCGAGGGAGCGTGAGCCTTCCTGGATACGGGCACCGCCCGAGTCGCAGATGCCGATGACGGGAGCGCCAACTTTCATGGCTTGGTCCATCACCTTGCAGATCTTGAGGGACATGGTCTCACTCAAGGCACCGCCAAACACGGTGAAGTCTTGAGCGTAGACGTAGACGACGCGGCCGTCGATGGTGCCATGACCGGTGACGACGCCGTCGCCGAGGTACTGTTGCTTGTCGAGACCGAAATCGACGGTGCGATGGGTCACGAACATGTCAGTCTCTTCGAAGCTGCCTTCGTCGAGCAGGATGGCGATGCGTTCGCGGGCAGTCATTTTGCCCTTCGCATGTTGGGAGTCGATGCGCTTCTGGCCGCCACCGAGACGGGCCTCGTTGCGCTTCTCCAACAATTCCTGGATTTTCTGTTCTATTAACATAGTATTGTGTGTTATGATTATTATATCTTTGTTGACCTTCAACACAGGTCCTTTTTATCGTCATGGCGGAGGAACATCCGCCATCTCCTAAAGGAAGAGGACACCCTTCTGTTTGGGAGATTGCGGGTCTATCGCCCGCAATGACGTCAAGGGGTGGTGTTGGTCCCTTGGTTCAGTGTCTTACTTATTTTTGTTCTCGCAGAGTTCGGTCAGCACGCCGAAGGTCGATTTCGGGTGCAAGAAGGCGATGCTCAGGCCTTCGGCACCGCCGCGCGGGGCTTGGTCGATGAGACGGATGCCCAGTTCCTTGGCCTCTTCGAGATGACCTTCGATGTTCTCCACGGCGAAAGCGATGTGGTGCATACCACCGCGACCGTTGTTGTTCTCGATGAACTTGGCGATGGTGCTTTCGGGGCTGGTGGGCTCCAAAAGCTCGATTTTGGTCTGGCCGCAGCGCAAGAAAGCGGTCTTCACTTTCTGGTCGGCGACTTCTTCGATGGCGTAGCACTTGGTGCCAAGCAGCGTTTCAAAGAAAGGAATGGACTCGTCCAAGCTTGTGACGGCGATTCCAATGTGTTCAATGTGAGAGGGATGCATAATTTATTCGAATAATTTATGGTTAAAAAAATACGTATTTATTAAATCGGTGCAAAGGTATGACAATTAATTGAGGTTCACAACAAAAAAAGGAGGCGATTGCCTCCTTTTTTACATTTTTCACACAAGCGTTTTTTACTTATGTACTTTTCTAACAAACTCCTCCACCTCGGGCACACCGCCTTGGTAGACCAAGTAGCCGTTGTAAGGCTCTCTCGGGGTGATTTCGCTGTTCACAGGGGTGAGCATGATGTTCTTCACTTCCTCGCGGTCGTGCGTCTGGCCTAGGGCCCAGCCCAACTTGATGTAGGCGGTCTCGGCAAGCATGTTGCCAGCGGGGATGATGCCACGGTCCATCAGGTCGCGGCCGGTGTCGTAGACGAACATGTGGGCATAGCCCCAGATGGTCTGCACGGTCATGTACTGGTGCACACCCTTGTCGGTGGCGCGTTCGATGGCATCGAACATGCCACGGTTGACGTGACCCAAGCCTGTACCGTCCCACACGATGCCTTGGTAGCCGTTGTCGACCAATGCGTCAAGCACATCGGGCTTCATGCCGGGGTAGTAATAGAGGATGGCCACGCGGTCGTCGAAGGTCGGGATGATCTTCACGTCGCGGTCGGCACGGCGGTGGTTGTAGACTTCCTTGATCGGCACCACGCCACGCTTGCGGTCGACAGTGGCAACGGGCGTGTCGCCAATGGTGCGGAAGGTGCTACGATACGAAGAGTGCATCTTGCGCACGCGGGTGCCACGGTGCAGGAAGCCGTATTCATCGGAAGTGGGGCCAAACATACAGACCATCACCTCGGCGATGTCGCCGTGACCGGCAGCGGTCATGGCGTGCATGAGGTTCAAGGCGGCGTCGGATGACGGACGGTCCGATGAACGCTGTGAGCCGACCAAGACAATCGGTACTGGCAGGTTCTGGCACATGAAGGTCAAAGCGGCGGCGGTGTGGGCCAAAGTGTCCGTACCGTGGCCGATGACGATGCCGTCGATGCCGTTCTGGATCTCCTCGCCAATCTTCTTGGCCAGGGCGATGTATTCCTTGGGCGACATGTTCTCGGAGAACACGGCAAACACCTTCTCGGTGTCGAGGTTGCAGATGTCGGCCAGCTCCGGCACGGCGCCATACAGCTCACCGGGCGAGAAGGCGGGAATCACGGCACCGGTGCGGTAGTCCAAACGCGAGGCGATGGTGCCACCCGTACCGAGTAGCTTTACGTGCGGAAGTCCCTCGGTGTAAGGGAATTCCTTCTCCGGGATGTGGTAGTTGGCTTTCTTGTAGTCGGTCTCCACCATGCCCGTGATGGTGCTGATGTCGACGCCGATGTTGTAGCCCGTGTTGACCTTCATAACGATATGTTGGTCGTCCTGGAAGGCGGCGCGAGGCAGGATCGTGCCTTTGAAGAGGCCACCCGTGGTCTGGCACTCGGCCTGACTCCATACGCGGCAGTTGTATTTCTTGAGCACCTCAAGCGAGGCGCCCCAATATCCTTGGAAAAAATCTTCAGCCATGTTCTTCTTTATTTGATGTTGTTAGCCAATTCTTTCATTTCGATGTTGCCCATCGCTTCCTTCATCTGACCCATGATCCAATTCTGGCGGTCAAGGTCGGTGCAGGATTTCTTCTTCGGCGCGAAGCCGGCGCAGAGGTTGTCGAGTTTGGTCAAAAGGTCGTCTTTCGCATAACGCTTGAAGCCGATCTTGTCCAAAACCTGCTCCATCGGCATCGTGGCGTCTTCCACCAAAGCAGGAGCCATATTCCAGGCCAGACGACTATCCAGACCTTGCTCCTTCAAGAAAGCAAAGAGTTTGTATAAAGTCTCGCAGTTGAACTTCGAAGCGGGGTTCTTGCCCAGCAGGTGCTTGAGTCTCATACCGACGAAGCGGCCCACGGTGCGGCCATCCACGCCGAGTTTCTCGACGACTTCGGCCATGGCGGGGAACCAGTTCTTCGCGAAGATGTAACGGAAGCAGTCCTCCGGCACGTTCCACTCCTTGAGTTTGTAATAACGGTCAATGATCTCGGTAGGCATCTCGGCACGCAGGGCTTTGATGAAGGCGGGGTCGAGCGGGATGGGAGCCGAGTCGGTGTCGGGGTACATACGGTCGGCACCAGGGAGCACGCGCTCGAAGATGGTGATGCCGTTGCAGATGGCCTTACGGGTCTCCTTTGGCACACCGTCGAAGGCCATGAGGCAACGCTCTTCGATGGTCTCGATGGCGGTGGACATGTCGTTTTGCGGACCCCAAACGAGGATGAGGGCATCCTCATCGGTGGCATGGACACGCTTGGCCAGCTTATGCCATTGCGAATGGGTCAGCACGGGTTCCAGCATCTCGTCGTGGAGCATGTTGGGACGCTCGAGGCAGGCGATGACCTTCAGGCGGTCGGCGATTTCGTCGGCGAACATCTTGCCGGGTTGGGTGAAGTGCGACAACACACCACGGAACTTCGGCAACTTGACGAGTTTCAAGGCACCACCCTTGGCCTTGTTGTCGAGGATGGGCAGGTAGTCCGTCGGGAACGACACATCGGCCACTTCCACCTTCCAGCCTTCTTTGCCGACCTCGCGGTTGAGGCGCTCTTGCAGTTGCACCAGCGACCACTGGCGGAAGCACTCGTTGTGCGACAACTCGGGGATCCACTTGGCGTGTTGCACACCCTTCAGCTCGATACGGGTGCCACCTGTGCAGCTCACGTTGACGTCTTGGCGGCCAGCGCCCATGCCCGTACGAACTAGACCCGTGCTGCGGCCGAGGAAGCGGATGTATTCGCAGGTCTCGCGCAGTTCGTCAGGGTTCTTGCAGTCGGGGTAGGTGACGGTCTCAATCAACGGCACGCCGAGGCGGTCGGTCTGATAGATACGGCGGTGGCCGATGTCGCTAATCTCACGGCAGGCGTCCTCCTCGATGCTCAGCTGGATAAGGCGGATGTCCTTCTTCGGCAGTTTAAGCAGGCCTTCCACACCCACGATGGCGGTACGTTGGAAGCCCGTCGGGATAGAGCCGTCGAGGTATTGTTTACGGGTGATATGCACCTCGCCCACGATGTTCAGATTCGAACGCAGGGCGATGATGATGGCGTTGTGCAAGGCCTCGCGGTTGATGGGGAACGGCGGGGTGTCGTCGATGTCGTAGGTGCAGGCGGTGCCGTTCTTGATGCGGTAGACGATTTCCTTCTTCGTCTTGAACTCCATCAAGGCCGTGCCGTCGTATTCGCCTAACTCTGAAAGGGTTGGGCGCATGTGACGGATCAGTTCGGCATCGTAGTCCTCAAACTTGTTGAATTGTCCGGCGGGACAGTGGCAAAACAGCTTCTCCTTGGTCTTGATCTGCTGGTGCACTTCCAGTCCCGACATGAAGCCTATGCGGTCATAGTCTTCCTGTGTGGCTTTCTTGCGCTCGACATAGCCGGCCTGTTGCTTGGTCAGCTCGTAGTTGGCGCGTGGGTCAAAGTTGGTGCTCATATTATCTTATTTGTTGTATTTCAAATGATGCGGCCCTTCGATGCTTCGGCTGAGCTCAGCAACCTCAGGGTCAAGGACCTCTTTCTTCAAAAAGAATCGGCTAAAATAGGAAATATTTGGATTGGTTTTGAAAAAGAATAAGATTTTTTTGGCTCAATCCTTTCCATCGTCAATCGTCCTTGCAATCTTTTCAATATTCAGACTTCTTGCGGAGGCGTCGATGATGTCCTTGTAGATGCCGCCTTTCTTGTAGATGCTATCGGGGTCGCCGTCCTCTTCAACGCGGCCTTGCTGTAGGGCGTAGATGTAGTCGGCGTCGATGATCTGCGAGATGCTGTGGGAGATGATGATGACGGTGCGGTCTTTCTTGATGGCGTCGATGCTGTTCTTGATCTGCTCGGTGGCGATGGCATCGAGGCTGGCGGTGGGCTCGTCGAGGAAGATGATGGGCGGGTTCTTGAGGAACATTCGCGCGATGGCCACACGCTGCTGCTGACCGCCCGAGAGGTCGGCGGCATTGTTGTTGAACTGCTTCGGCAGTTCCATCACCTGGTCGTAGAGATGCGACTTCTTGGCGGCTTCCACCACGTCTTCGTGGGTAGCTTTGGGATTGCCATAAAGGATGTTCTCCTCGATGGTGCCGTCGAAGATGTGGTTCTTTTGCAGCACGAGGCCGATGTTCTCGCGGAGGTACTGCGTGTCGTATTCGCGCAAATCCACACCATCGAGCAAAATTTGGCCAACCTGAGGTTCATAGAACTTATCCAACAGGTTGACGATGGTACTCTTACCTGCACCAGAGAGTCCGACCAAAGCGGTAATCTTGCCTGGGTCGATGGTCATATTCACATCGAAAAGGGCTTGGTTGCCATTGGGATAGGTGAAGTCGACATGCTTGATCTCGAACTTGCCATGGATCTTTTCGGGACGGTAGTCGCCCGAAGGCTCAATCTCTTTCTCGGAGTTGAGGATGCCGAAGAAGCCCTCAGCATAAATCAGGGCGTCGTTCACATCGTCGAAGATGCGCTGCAGCTGTGTGATGGGTGCGATGACATTGCTGAACAGCATCACGTGGTACATAATCTTACCGATGGTCATGCCCGGATAGCCTTTCAGCACGAGGTAGGCCGTGAGGATGATGACCAACACGGTGCCGACCTGCCTCACAAAGCTCTTCACGCCGTTGTAATAGAAGGCCACTCGACGGGTCTTCATCTGGTTTTCAGTCACTTGATTCTGAATGTCAAGTTGCTTCTGCGCCTCAATCTGCTCGCGGTTGAAACTCTTGATGACGTTGATGGAGTCGATGATGTTCTTGATGCCTTGGCTCTTGGTCTCGAGGTGGGAACGCATCTCACGACGCCAGCCTTTGAGGCGCTTGGCCTGACGGTAGGTGATCCAAAAATAGATGGGAACGATACCCAAAGCGACTAGGCCGACATACACATTGGCGGCAAACATCAGTATCAAAGCCAGCAAAGCGCTCGTGAACAGGGGCAAGAGGTCGATGAAGAAGTTCTGCACTGTACGCGAGAGGCTGCTCACGCCTTGGTCGATACGGGCTTGGAGTTTGCCCGTGGCATTGTCGCCCGAGTTAAAGAAGGCCATCTTGAAGGTCAGCACCTTCTCGATGACGCTTTGGGCCAAGTCGCGGCTGACGAAGATACGCATCCGCTCACCGTAATAGTTTTGGGCAAAGGTGATGAGAGCCGACAGGATTTCCTTACCCAGCAGCACAACGGTGATGATGGTCATGATGCGGGCGGCTTGGCTCCAGCTGAAGTCCGTGCCAATGAGCGCATTAATGGCATCGACGGTCCTGTCCAAGACGATGGCGTTGACCTGAGCCATCAGTGAGCCAACGAGGGTTAGTATCAATGTGATGAAAACCAACCATTTGTATGGCTTCACAAAGGGTCGGATGTTCTTGAAGAGTTGAAAGAGGTTCATAATATCTAGTATTTGTTTAGTTGTTTTCGGAGAGAACGTACATCAAGCAATTGCGGCAGTCGAACTCAAGGCGGAAGACGTTGTTGCCGTTACGGATCCATAATGGCGTTGCTTTCTGTCCCGTTTCCTTGCTGCACATGCCGTTGGCATAACGGATGCAATGGTGGCAGGTCATTAATTGGGTGGGGAGGACGTCGGGGAGTTGAGAGTTTAGAGTTGAGAGTTTAGAGTTGAGAGTAGTTGGGAGTTGAGAGTTGTTCAGTTGTTCAGTTGTAGGGCTGTCACACTGTGGCAGCCGTACATTTTGTTCAGCGGGGAGTAAACTGCGATGGGATCGGTGGTCATTAATTAGGGCATCTGTCAGTTTTTCAACCAGTTGCCGTTTCATCTCACCGATGACGGAGGCGGGGATCAAACGAGGTTCCGTGAATTGCAATTCCAGATGGATCGGGTTGAACACCGTGTCGCCCCATTGCAGAGCTTTTTTGCGGATGTTTTCTGTGGCTTTGTCGGGGTTGTTGGCCGTGATTTTGTCAATTGAAAATTGATAATTGATAATTGATAAATGCGAAGCATTCGGCGAAGCCAATTTGGGTTGGGGAGAGATGAGTTGGGCGGATAGTTCATAGCCTGTTTCTGTCTCGGCCAAGGTCAGATTAATGTCAATTTTTCGATTGCCGGTAGAGGCGTCTACCTGTTTTTGCCATTCTATATCGAGGTTGCGATAGATTTTTGCACCACGATGGGCGCCATGTGGGCGGTTGCACGACACTGTATTACCGTTTGCCACATCGGCACGCAATCCGACCAATTCATTGTCTTGATTGAGGAAACATAGGCCGTCGCCATTGTGCAGGGTCTTATCCGTTTCGATTTCCATACGAAGAGGATTACACCATTCTACCTTGCCGATGTATTCGCCCATCGACTTCGGGGTGAATGGCGAGCCTATGCCCTTCTGCCGTCCATTGATGAAATAGTCGGTGAAACCACGGTTGAAGGATTTCTCAGGGTTGACCTCGAAACTATAGCTGCAATGCCCGTGCGAAGCCTGTTGCAGATCGGGCCGACGACTGAAGAGGGCATCCAGCTTCTGCCTATAATATGCCGTCACATTCTTCACATAGTCAGCGTCTTTCAGTCGACCCTCGATCTTGAAACTCGTGATGCCCGCATCGATGAGTTCCTCCAAATGAGCGCTGTTGTTGAGGTCCTTCAAACAAAGCAGATGGCGGTTCTTGATGAGTTCCTTGCCGTCGGCATCAAGCAAATCCCAGGGCAAGCGGCAGGGCTGGGCACAAGCGCCACGGTTGGCGCTGCGGTTGCCGATAAACTGACTCAGATAGCACCGTCCGCTGTGGCTGACACACAGGGCGCCGTGGACGAAAAACTCCAACGGCACGGTGGTCTTCTCCCTGATTTCGCGGATCTCTTTCAGGCTCAGCTCACGGCCGAGGACAACCTGACTAAATCCCAGACTTTCAAGTTGTTGCACCTTCTCCACGGTGAGGTTGTCGCACTGTGTGCTGGCATGGAGCGGAATGGGCGGCAGGTCGAGGTCGAGGAGCTGCATGTCCTGCACGATGAGTGCGTCGACGCCGGCGTTCCAACAGTCGTAGGCCAGCTGTCGGGCGCGCTCCAATTCTTCCGTATATAATAAGGTGTTGAGGGTGACGTAGACCTTGGCGTCGTAGAGGGCGGCATGACGGCAGAGGCGTTCGATGTCGGCGATGCTGTTGGACGCCTTCTCGCGGGCGCCAAACGAGGGTCCGCCGATGTAGACGGCATCGGCGCCATGGTTGATGGCGGCCATGCCCACCTCGGCGTCTTTGGCAGGCGAGAGCAGTTCTATCTTCTTCGTGTTCATGCCGCAAAATTACGCAATTTCGGCATGATGCCGAATAATTTGCTATTTTTGCAGTTTATTTTCATCCCCTAAAACTAAAAAATGAAAGACCGCACCCTTGTCATATTGTTTGCCCTCACCGCCCTCCTGCTTTTCGCATCGGCCTTGCAGCAGGCCACGGGCCTTATCCACTGCAAGGCGCTGAACGGCGTGATGGAGGAAACGGCCAAGCCGAAAGTGAGTTTTGCCTCTTTCCGCGACGGCAGCTTGCAAGCCTCGACCGAGGCCTATCTCAAGCAGCACTACGGCTTCCACGAACCGTTGACGCGCCTCAACAACCAGGCGCGATGGACACTGTTTCGCTATTCCCAGGTGGTTGAGGACGGCCGCATCGTCGTCACGCCCGACAACTGGATATTTGAGACAATGACGGTAGAGGAATACTACCAAAGCCGAGTTTATTATGACGACATTGACTATTCCGAGAAACTCTACAATGACTTTGAGGCCGAAGCGCAACGGCTGCTGGAGCTGCAACGGCTGCTGGAGCCCTATGGCACCCATCTGTTTGTGGCCCTGCTGCCTGGCAAAGAACAAATCTGCGCCGAGCATCTACCAAAAAACCCCAAGTATTTTAAGGAAAAGAAAACCACGGCATACGAGTTCTATTCGAAGCGACTGAAAGAGCTGGGCGTCAATCATGTCGACTTCGCCGAATGGTTCATGCAGATGAAAGACACCGTAAGCTATCCGTTGTTTCCGCAGACAGGCACGCACTGGAGCATTCTGGCCGCGCAACACAGCGCCGACAGCCTGGTGCGTTACATGGAAGACCTGGCCGACATCAACATCAGCAACATCTGCCTAGGCCCCGACTTCCAACGCACCTTATTGGCCGACAAGGATTTAGAGAGCTTGATGAACCTCATTTGGCCCCTTAAGAAACAGCCCAACCGCCTATCCTACGCTTATTCCGACAGCGACACGACTGCAGAACGTCCGATCTTAATTACCGTAGGCGACTCTTTCTATTGGAACATCATTAACTTCTCCCAAATCGGAACGGTGTTCGAGAGGATACCTTATTGGTATTATAACAGCACCGCCTATTATAGCGGTGATGACCTGAGCAAATCCCAAAAAGTGAAAGATCTGGATGTGCTTCAGATGGTCCTCGACGCCGATTTTGTCATGATTTCCTACTCCACCATCCAGCTATATCAGATGAGCAACTGCTTCAGCCAAAGCCTGCTCGACAAATTGAAACAACACCAAACCGAACAAGTACAGACGCACGGCCGTGCGTCTCAACTGAACAACTAACAACTGAAAAAATGGTCTTCAGCAGCAACATATTCCTACTCTACTTCATGCCGGCATTCTTCCTGGTCTACTTCCTCATGCCACGGAAGACGCGCAACTATGTGCTATTGCTGGCCTCGCTCATCTTCTATGCCTGGGGGGCGCCTGAGTTCATCATCCAGCTGGTCGTCTCCACCATTGCCAACTATTTCATCGTCAAGGCGATGTGTAAGACCGACAAGCCTGCGGCGAAGAAGTGGCTCTGTGCGTTGTCCATCTGCATCAGCCTGGGCTTGCTGCTGTTCTACAAATACGGCAACTTCACCATGGAGAACCTCAATGCCTTGCTGGGCTTGACGGGACACGCGCCTATGACCTGGACGCGCATCCTGCTGCCAATTGGTATTAGCTTCTTCTCGTTCCAGAGCATCACCTATACCTTGGACACCTACCGTGGCGTCAACAGACCTTTGGAGAAGCTGAGCGACTATGTGCTGTATATCACCATGTTTCCGCAGCTCATCGCCGGTCCCATCGTGCGCTACCTCGACGTTGCCGAGCAGATCCGCCAGCGCGAGTCGACGATGGCCGACCGCATGCAGGGCTTCTACCGCTTCGTCATCGGCTTGAGCAAGAAAATCCTCATCGCCGACGTCATCGGCCTCTGTGTCGACAACGTACTCGGTCCCGCCATCCTCGATGCCGCGCAGGCGGGCGAAGTGATGGCGCGCATCGCCGCCCTCGACACGGGCACCGCCTGGCTCGTCGCCTTGGCCTACACCTTCCAGATCTACTTCGACTTTGCCGGTTACTCCGACATGGCTATCGGCTTGGGTCGCATCATGGGCTTCAAGTTCCCCGAGAACTTCGACAACCCCTACACCTCGCGCAGCATCACCGAGTTCTGGCGGCGTTGGCACATGACCCTCGGCGCCTTCATCATGAACTACCTCTACATCCCGCTCGGCGGCAACCGCAAGGGCAAGGGGC